>Ga0209647_1004627_pt1 | contig 10297 bp, 7 predicted proteins | sample GraSoi_2013_60cm_FD_185827 | JGI IMG/M metagenome (GOLD analysis project Ga0209647, IMG submission 185827) | Grasslands soil microbial communities from the Angelo Coastal Reserve, California, USA - Sample 9_17_2013_60cm (SPAdes) (version 2) | ecosystem: Environmental > Terrestrial > Soil >...
TCCTACCAGCGCTCTCTGTGACCGGTCCACGATCTCGGGCTAGTCGTGATATCCCCTGCGGGGACGCCGCGCAGGCGCGAAAATCGGGTGGGGTTGCCCGCCGACGCCGGCACGTTTCTGGGACTTGAGCCCGCGGGCTAGTCTGGCGCTGGGGTCTTGACCTGCGGGTCACGCATTGTTGCCATGAGCACGACGGTCAGACTTTCGGTTTCGGACCGAGACCCCGCGGGTGTCCCTTCTGCCTAGTTGTGATGGCGTGAGGAGATGTCGGTGGGGAGATGGTCGCGGTGATGGAACCGCAGGAGATCGACGACGAGGAGCACGAGCAGATCCTGGAACGGGTCGCCGCGGTCGATGTGGCGAAGGCTGCCGGGATGGTGTGCACCCGGGTGCCGCACGAGGTGCGGCCCGGCAAGCGCCGGACCCGGGTGTGGCCGGTGGACGCGACCACGAACGCGATCCTGGAACTCGGCGAGCACCTGGCACGGGAGGGGATCGAGAAGGTAACCCTGGAATCTACCTCCGATTACTGGCGAATCTGGTTCTACCTGCTGGAAGCGGCCGGGCTGGATGTGCAGCTGGTCAGGGCCCGGGACGTGAAGCAGGCTCCGGGCAGGCCCAAAAGCGACCCGTTAACCGAACTACCGGGACCGGTTTCCTCGTGCTGGCGGACGGGCGGCGCGATGGCGTTTATGGTCGCTGACCGTGATGGCTACGGGGGATGTGCCGCGGGATTTGTCGCGGCTGGTAGTGCCGCGGGCGGGCTCGCTGGAGGCGACGGGGGATCTTTTCGCGCCGTACCGGCTGGCTGACGCGGCCGGGGTGACGGTCGTCCCGGCGGCCTCGTTCTTCCGGGAGCTGGCGGCGTGCGGCCGTCCGGCGGCGACGCACCGGTCTTATGGGATGGACCTGCTGCGCTGGTTCAGGTTCACCTGGGCGGTCGGGTGCCCGTGGGATGAGGCGACCCGTGCCGAGGCCAGGGATTTCGTTTGCTGGATCCAGCTGGCTGATAAGGCGGTCCGGACGCACTGGCGGTATCCCGGTGGCGGGGCGCCTGGGACGGTGACGGCACCGCCGCCGGGGACGGCGAACCTGGTGACGGGCAAGCGGTCGCCTGGGCGCGGGTATGCCGCCTCGACGGTGGTGCACTGCGAGAGCGTGCTGCGGGGTTTCTACGCTTTCCATCTGGAGGCCGGGACGGGCCCGATGGTCAATCCGTTCCCGGCGGCGCGGGGCCGGGCGGGCGCGCACCATAATCCGATGCTGCCGTTCGCCGGCGAGCGGGCGGGCAGGTACCGGCCCGGGACGGCCAGGCGGGTTCCCCGGCAGATCCCTGATGAGAAGTTCGACGAGTTGTTCGCCGGGCTCGGCTCGCACCGGGACAGGGCGCTGGCCGCGTTCTGGGTGTCGACCGGTGCCCGTGCTTCGGAGCTACTGGGCGCTTCGGCAGCGGATGCTGACCCTGGCCAGCAGCTGATCACGGTGATCCGCAAGGGAACCCGGTGCCTGCAGCAGCTGCCCGCTTCGCCGGACGCGTTCGTGTGGCTGCGGCTGTATCAGGCGCAGATGCAGGGCCTGGTCCCAGCCGGGCGGGATCAGCCGTTGTGGTGGACGTTGCGGCGGCCGTTCCGGGCGCTGGCCTACGACGCGGCCCGGGCGATGTTCACCCGCGCGAGCGCGGCGCTGGGCGCGAACTGGTCCCTGCATGACCTGCGCCATTCGGCGGCCTACCGGATGGCGCGTGATCCGGCGATGCCGCTCGCCGACCTGCAGTGGGTGATGGGTCATGCCCATCTGTCCACTACCCAGGTCTACCTGAACCCGTTGCCCGGCGACGTGATCGAGACCGTCCTGGCCTTCCACGCCCGGCAGCGTGAGCGCGGCGGCCACGCCGCGCCGTCGCCGGGTTACTCTGCCGAGAGCCTGAAGGTCTTGTTCGGCGAGGGCGCGCTGTGACCGTGGCCAGCTCGGCCGTCGTCGCGGGGCCGGTCCCGCTGGCCCGCGTCCCCGGGCCTGTGACGGGCACCGGCCCGGAGCTGCTGGCGCGGTTCCCGCCGCGCCCCGCAGTCGCGTCCTGGCCGGCGACCCGCGCTGCCCGCCGTGATGTCGTGGCCCGGCTGCTGGAGCCGCCGTTCGCGCTCGAGAACCCGGCCGGCCAGCAAGGCCGGCGGCTGGGCCTGCTGACCGTCGTCGGATGGCTGGAATCCCAGCCTGGCGGCAGCTGGCAGGACCGGTGGCTGGCCAGCGGAGCCGAAGCCCGCGCCGACTGGCGTGACCTGATCGCCGGGTGGAAAGCCGGCCGGAGCGGGATCCCCCCGGCAGGAAAGCCCGCGCCGTATGCCGGAGCAGGGCTGCTGGCGCTGATCGGCGCGGACGTGATCCGGCCAGGCGCCGGGTGGCTGCTCAGGTGCCCGCCGGCGCCGCGCAACCTGGCCGCCGAGATGGCCCGCACCCGCGCGGGCACGGCGTTCGCTGAGCTGACCGCGCTGTGTCAGTCAGCGTCGGTGGGCTCTTACGCCCGGCTGATGGCGCTGGACCGGATCGCGGTCATCATGGCGGCCAAGGGCGGCACCCCGGATGCCATCACCGTCGGCGACTGCGCCGAGCTACTGGAGATCGCCGCGGCCATCCGCACCGGCCCGGACCGGCACGCCGGCAGCCCGTTCTTCTACCAGCTGCTGCATGCCTGGGGGGCGTTCAGCGCGGACGCCCCGGCCGCGATGCGGGTGTTCGCCAGCCAGGGGAAGCCGACCTGCGAGCAGCTGATCGACCGGTACCAGATCACCTGCAGGCCAGTCCGTGACGTCCTGGTCGACTACCTGCGCGAACGCCAGCCCGCCATGGACTTCTCCTCCCTGCAGCACCTCGCCTACCTGCTCGGCAAGCTGTTCTGGGCGGACCTGGAGGCACACCACCCCGGTATCGGCTTGCTGAAGCTACCCCGCGACGTCGCCGCCGCGTGGAAGCAGCGCGTCATGACCAGAGTCGCCACCTCCGGGGCGGTGACAGCCCGGCTGGACGGCCGCAGCGTCCTGACCGCGGTCCGGGCGCTCTACCTCGACATCGCCGAATGGGCCGACGACGACCCCGCCCGGTGGGGACCGCACGCGGTCCGCTGCCCGGTCAGCGCCAGCGACGCATCCCACCGCAAGGACCGGTCCCAGCGCAAGTCACGGATGGACCAGCGGACCCGCGAGCGGCTGCCCGTCCTCCCGGCCCTGACCGCGTGGGCAGGCGCCGAGCGCATCGCCGCCGCCGGGCGGCTCCACGCCGCCTGGACCGCGGCGCCGGGCGAGACGTTCACGGCCGGCGGGCAGACACTGCGCCGGGCCGCCATGAAGACCGAGACGACCGGCCGGATCTGGGCCGATGATCCCGGCACCGGCAAGCGCCGCGACCTGTCCTTCGAAGAACACCGCGGGTTCTGGTGCTGGGCCATGATCGAGGTCTTGCGCATGACCGGCATCCGCATTGAAGAACTGACCGAATTGTCGCACCACAGCCTGATCCAGTACCGGCTCCCGGCCACCGGCGAGCTCATCCCGCTGCTGCAGATCGCCCCGTCCAAGACCGACGCCGAGCGGCTCCTGGTCATCTCACCCGAGCTCGCGGACGTCCTGAGCACGATCATGAGCCGGATCCGCCGCAGCAGGCAGGACGTGCCGCTGGTCGTCGCCTACGACAAGAACGAGCGCATCTACAACCCCCCGATGCCTCTGCTGTTCCAGTGGCCATGCCGGCTGGAGGACCGGCCCGTCTCCGAGACATCACTACGCGGCTACCTTGACCACGCACTCGAGGCGATCGGCGCCACCAGCCCCGACGGCCGCGCCCTGCGATATACCTTCCATGACTTCAGAAGGCTGTTCATCACCGACGCGATCATGCACGGCATGCCGCCGCACATCGCTCAGCTCCTCGCCGGGCACCGCGACATCAGCACCACGATGGGATACAAGGCCGTCTACCCCGAGGAAGTCATCAACGGCCACCGGGCATACATCGCCCGCCGCCGCGCCACCCGGCCGGCCGCCGAGTACCGCGTCCCCACCGACGAGGAATGGGCCGAATTCCTCGGCCACTTCGAACGCCGCAAGGTCGCCCTCGGGGACTGCGGCCGGTCCTATGACACCCCGTGCATCCACGAGCACTCGTGCTTGCGGTGCCCGCTTCTGCGCCCCGACCCCACCCAGCGCCCCCGGCTCGACGGCATCCGGTCCAACCTGACGGCCCGCATCGCCGAAGCCGAGGCCAACCACTGGCTCGGCGAGGCCGAGGGCCTGAGGGTCAGCCTGGCCGGCGCCACCCAGAAACTCGACCAGATGGACCAGATCACCACCAGGCGGCAAGTCACGCAGCTCGGAATGCCCGCCTTCCCCGACATAGCCGGCCGGGCCGTCACGGCTCCCGCCGCTATTCCCTCATAAACGGATCACACGGTCATTTGGTAGTTCGGAGAAGACAAGCTGGATGCGGTGTGGCTGGCCAAGCTCACCGAGCGGGGCATGCTGCGGCCCTCGTTTGTCCCCCCGGCGGAGATCCGGCAGCTGCGGGACTACACCCGGCTGCGGGCCGACCTGACCCGGGAGCGCACCCGGCACTACTCCCGGCTGGAGAAACTGCTGGAAGACGCCCTGATCAAGGTCTCGGCGGTGGCCAGCAAGCTGGATGCCAGGTCGGTCCGCGACATGCTGGAGGCGCTGATCGGCGGCGAACGTGACCCGCAGGTGCTGGCCAGCCTGGCCCGCGGCCGGATGCGGGCCAAGCACGACCGCCTGGTCCAGGCGCTCACCGGCCGGTTAGCGCCTGGTCACGCCGAGCTGGCCCGGATGCTGCTGGACCAGATCGACGCCCTGACCGGCCAGATCGGCAAGCTCACCACCCGGATCGAGGAACTGATCGCCGGGATCCCCGCCGCCCAGGGCGTCGACCCCGACGGCACCACCGGCCCCGCCGCCGGGCGGGGCGACGGCGCCCCGGTGCTGCCCGTCGTCGACCGCCTCGATGAGGTCACCGGCATCGGCCGCGAGGCCGCCCAGGCGATCATCGCCGAGGTCGGCCTGCACATGAGTGTCTTCCCCACCGCCGGCCACCTGGTGTCCTGGGCCAAGGTCAGCCCGCAGACCATCCAGTCCGGCGCCCGCAGCCGCGCCGGGCGCACCGGCAAGGGCAACCCCTACCTCAAGGGAATCCTCGGCGAGGCCGCCGCCGCGGCCGGCAAGACCGACACCTTCCTCGGCGAACGCTACCGGCGCCTGGCCAGGCGCCGCGGCAAGCTCAAGGCCCTGGTCGCCACCGCCCGCTCCATCCTGGTGATCGTCTGGCACCTGCTCGCCGACCGCACCGCCCGCTACCAGGACCTCGGTGCCGGCTACTACGCCAGCCGGATCGACAAGAACCGCAAGACCCGCACCCACATCCGCCAGCTGGAGGCCCTCGGCTACACCGTCACCCTCACCCAGGCCGCCTGACCCAGGTCACCACCTTCACCCTGCTCCGCTGACGCTCCGCCGGGCGCTGCCGCGCTATGGCTGGGTTATTTTCCGGTCAGGGCGCGGGCCAGCCTGATGGCTTCGGCACACAGAGCTGGTCGGGCAGCCGACCCGCATCTTGTCGAACACGATGGGCGTGCCGGGCGTGATCGAGCCGCACGGATCGGTGGCGGGACCGGTCACGGTGACGCTGATGACCTCGCTGACGGCCTTCATGCCGGGCTCGGCGACGTAGGTCACCGCCGCCTGGACGTCCTACTTGCGCCGTTGGCGCATTTCGCCAGGCGCCAAGCCTGAGGACGCACACCCGCGCGCTTTTGTGGCAGAAAGTGGACCCTCCGCACGCATCGGCTAGGTTTACCGCTTGATGTAGTGCTCGGTCGTACCATGGAGCGTTCCGCGCGGGAGGTCGTGATCTCAGGCCTTGCGGCGGGTGGCGCGTCTGCGGTAGCCATTGTGCTACTGGAGGTCAGGATGAGGCGATCAGGGTCACGCTGGCTGGGCACCGCGCAGCACGGCCGGCGTCGCCTGGCTGCTTTGGCCGTGGTGGCCGTCGCGGTGGCCGGGTGCCAGGCGGCGGCCGCCGGTGCCGCCGGGCACAGGGTGGCGTCGACCGCGGTCCGGCCCGCGAGGTCCTCCCCGGCCGCGGCCCGGCCCGCGCCATCCCCCACCGCGCCGGGCCAGCCGTCGGGCGGATCTCCGCGGATCATGATCGTCGGTGATTCGATCAGCGAGGGTAGCTCCGGTGATTACACCTGGCAGTACCGGCTCTATGAGCACTTGCGGGCCGACGGCGTCAGCCCGCGTATGGTCGGCCCGCACCACACGCTGTTCAACAACGTGACCAAGGTCGACGGAGACCGCAGCTACGCCGATCCCAGGTTCGAGCATGCGAACGACACCCGCTGGGGCATGACATTGTTCCGCGAGAAAGACGCAATCGGCGCTAAGGTGGCCATTTACCGGCCGGACTACCTGCTGGTACTACTCGGCCTTGACGACATCTTCTGGTTCGGCATCAGCCAGCCCGACATGGCCGCGAACCTGGCGAGCTTCATCGCCGCCGCCCGGGGCGCCCGGCCTCACATCCGGATCGTGCTCGGCCTTATACCACCGGATATCCACCAGCAGACCGATCCCGCGTTCGCTGCCAGAATCGCCAGCTACAATCACACGATCTCCTCGACTGCCTTGCAGCTGTCCACGATCGGGTCGCCGGTCGCCGTCGCGCGGGACGCAACCGGCATCAACATAGCCGCCGATCTATGGGATGGCACTCATCCCAACGCGAACGGCGAGGTCAAGATCGCGGCTGCATTCGCTGACGTTCTCGCAGGCAGGTTCCACCTCGGCCGCGCCTACCCCAGGCCGTTCCCGGTCCTGCCGACCGGCCCGCTGAGCCGGACACGGCTCTTGGTGACGCCGTCCGGTACCGCCGGCGACGCAATGCTGTCGTGGTCGCTCGCGCCCGGCGCGCACAGTTACAAGGTCTACCTGAAGGACGTGACCCGGAGGGAAACCAAGTTCAGGCAACTGCCCTGGCCGCTGTCCCCAGCCCAGGAGCCGTGGACGGTCAGCCTGCTGACCTCGGGCGACACCTACGCCTTCAAGCTCCAGGCCTGCAAGGGTGCCGACTGCGGCGCCTTCTCCAACGTGGCGAGCATCGCCGCGCCATAGCTGATCCTTCCCGCGCTCCATCGGATCTTCCCGATGAGTTATGCGATGGCTAGGACTGGATGCCGCCCGCCGCTACGCCACGGCCACCATCCGCACCCGCCGGCACGCCACCGCCAAGCTGATGCGCTCCGCCCACCCGACTTCACGTCCCCGACGAGGCCGGATGACCATGCAGGGAGCAGGGTCGCGAGCATGGCGCCCGGCCACACGTACCGTCGTGAGGCCCAACTGGCACGAACCCGTAGGCGCATGGATGTGACGCCCGATATGGCGATATGCGATTGAGCGCTCGCAATACCCTCTGACATTGCCGATCTGGGCGTTTTGCGCGAAGTACGACATCGACCAACTCGGCTTCACTCTGCCCGCCCGTCTGAGCACTGATTGTGCCGGGCCAGGGCAACAGGATCCGGTTCGGCTCAGGCCGGAAGCTCCACGTTGTTGCACAACGACGGCTGCAGTTTGCCCCCTGCAACGGGCGACCGACCTGAACGCTGGCCAAGCAGGTGCGGTGCTCGGCGACCGCACTCGGATTGGCCGACTGGTCTACGGGTACCTAGTCACGGTCGTCGCCTACTCACGGTCGTCGCTTAGCGACTGTCCGTTGCACTACTATTTCGTGAATCGCCCTTGACCGACGTACCTTAGCAGGCAGGGGAGAACCGACAGGTATGCCTCCGCATTGGGACACCCGGCTTGCGGGCGCGGAAGCGCTGGCAGGGTCACGGCAGCAGGGTGCCAGCGGGGCGCATGGCGGTAAGGTCATCGCCAGCGACTGCTCTCCCCAGCCGACGGCGGCAGAGTGGCTGCAGGAACAGCCGGCCCGGGAACTGTGCGAGCCGGGCTGGCCGGATGGCATGGGGCACTTCCAGGTCGCGCTGACCTCGTTCGGCCCGCGGCAGGCGCGAGAACTGCACGGCAGGCTCGCCCGCTGGAGGCCGGCGTACTGGCCGCTGATTCTCTTCTTTCTGGTCGATCTGGTGACTGTCGGCTGGTTCACCGAACCATTTGGCGGCACTCTTGGCTGGCCGCTGACGGTGCTGTGGACCTGGCCAGTCTTCACTTCGCTCATTGGCATCGTCGGCATACGACGGACTCGCAGGACACTGCGCAAGTCAGCGGCTCGCTGGTCTGACCACGGGCTGACGAGAAGCGATGATTTCCTGATCGTTGTTGTTTCTACCATCGGCCGGCACGACACCTACCCTGCGCTCGAGCGCTCGGTCCTGTCCTACATCGGCTATCTCCCCAGGTGTTTCCCCCGGCTCAGGGTCGACATCGTCATCGACGAGGGCTGCGAGGCAACAGGCCGGATCGCCAGGCTGGCCGCCGCAAGCGAGCTGATCCGGCTTGTCACAGTGCCGATGCGGTATCGCACTGCTAACGGAACGAGATTTAAGGCGCGCGCCAGCCACTATTCGCATGAGCTGCGGATCCGCGAGCACGAGGACTGCGACGACGTGTGGGTGCTGCACATGGATGACGACACCGGTGTGGGCCCTGATACCGCCCTGGCCATGGCCAGGTTCATCGAGGAGCAGTTTCAGGCTGGCCGCGATGCCAAGCACATGGCACAGGGCATCCTGACGTACCCGCGCGAGTACGCTGGCAACAGGCTCACCTGGCTCGCGGACTCGGCCCGGCCCGCTGAAGACGCGGCGCGCTTCTCAGCCTGGACCGGCAGTGGCACCCCGCGGGCCGGCCTGCATGGCGAACTACTGCTGGTGCGGGCCTCGATCGAGGCGACCATAGGCTGGGATTTCGGCCCTCGGACCATTGTCGAGGACGCCCAGTTCGCACTGATCTTCAGTGCTCGCTACGAGGGTCGGAGCGCCTGGTTCGGGGGGCGGTCCTACGGCGCGTCGCCTGCCAGCCTCCGCGATTTCGTCCGGCAGCGCGAGCGCTGGTCCTGGGGCCTGTCGGGCCTGGTATTCAACCGGTCGCTGCAACTGCGGAACCGGCTGCTACTCGGCTATTCGGTGATGTCATGGGTAGTCGGCCCGATCCAGAATGTCGGAGTAGTTGCGCTTGTCGCCATTCTTGTCGGAAATCGCAGTACATCTCCGGTGGCGCCCTTCATCGTTCCGCTCTGGGCGCTAAACATGGCGTACGTGATCTGGATGTACTGGGAGGGCCTGCGGCTCAATGCCGGAGTATCCGGTGGCGGCCGGCGCAAGTGGTGGGAGCCATGGGCCGTGATCCTGCTGATCCCGGTCTTCGGGATGATGGAGGGCTTCGGCGGCCTGCGCGGATTCGTGAAGTTCGCCCGGCGCGTCGAGAACAAGTTCGTCGTTATCGCGAAGCCGTCATGACCACGCCCAGACGCCTGACCCCCGTCTTGCTGGCGGGCGCGGCATTCGTGCTCACGCTCGTGGCGGCGTGCTCGATCCCGGCCAGGCCGCTGTGGTGGCCGCATCCAAAGCACGCAGCACACGGCGTGCCGACCGTGCGGAATCCGTGGCACCAGGGCATGCGACAGCTCGGGATCCACGTGTACTGGGCGGCCAACCGCAGTGACTCAGATGCCGTAATCCGGGCGAAGGCTCGGCGGATCATTGATTACGCAATCAGCCTGAACGCGAACTCGGTAGCCGTCACCTTCCCATTCTTTACCTACGGCCTCACCTCAGACACGGTGTATGCCAAGCCGAAGGTAACGCCCAGCCCCGGGCACATCGCGATCTTCCTGGCCGTGGCGGCAAAGGCTCACATCCGGGTCACTCTGCGGCCGGTCCTCAACGAGAATGCGCTGGTCGCGCGGAACCCGCAGGCCTGGCGCGGCTCGATCGAGCCGCAGAATCGCGCTGCCTGGTTCCGGAGCTACAACAAGCTGCTGCTGCCCTACGCCGCTGCGGCGCAGGCAGGCCATGCGGCGACCTTCGTGCTGGGCACGGAGCTCGTTTCGCTGGAAGGTGCCCCGCGGTGGCAAGGCCTCGTCCGCTCGGTCAGGTCCGTCTACAGCGGCCAGTTGACCTATGACCAGAACCACGACGAGTTCGCCTCGTACACTGCGAACCCGCCGGTGCCGAGCCACAACGTCGACGCCTACCCGCAGTTCAGCCTCCCGGACAGTGCGTCGGTAGCACGCCTGACACGGTCCTGGGAGGCCTGGCTAGGGGCACATCCGC
>Ga0209647_1004628_pt1 | contig 10295 bp, 5 predicted proteins | sample GraSoi_2013_60cm_FD_185827 | JGI IMG/M metagenome (GOLD analysis project Ga0209647, IMG submission 185827) | Grasslands soil microbial communities from the Angelo Coastal Reserve, California, USA - Sample 9_17_2013_60cm (SPAdes) (version 2) | ecosystem: Environmental > Terrestrial > Soil >...
CCGCTTGGCTCGCTCGGCGGATTTCCCGTTCATGTTGTGCTCGGGGGAACAGGCTGGCGCGCGCTGATAATTGTCGGGGCGGTCCTGATCGCCGCTGCCGGTATCGCCGTCATGGTGCGGGCTGGCCAGCTGCCGGTCATGTCGGCGCGGTACGAGCGGCCGGCCGGGCGGCGCGGGGCAGTCGGCCCGGCGGCGGGCAGCGGGACGACCGGCAGCGGGATGACCGGCAGCAAGACGACCGGCAGCATGTGGGAGGCGCTCAGCGCGGGGGCCGACCCGACGGCGCGGCCGGAGTGAGCAGGGCCAGCAGGCGCCCGCAAGCGCGGCGCCTGCGGCACATGGTCCCCGGCCATCTAACCCACGCTCCGGAGCCAGGCAAGGGCGCTCAGCTACGGCCTGCGCCGGGGCGGGGACCCGGCAGCGTGCGGACCCTCGGTACGATCGGGGTCGCTAGGCAACCCACCCGAGGGGGCAGCAGAACCGCGTGAGCGTGCTCGATGACATTCTCGTCGACGTGCGCGCCGACCTTGCGGCGCGGCAGCGGACGGCGCCCCTTGAGCAGCTGAAAGATGCGGCGAGCAGGGCCTGCGCTTCCCGCGATGTAATTGCGGCGCTGCGCGGGCAGGGCGTAGCCGTGATCGCCGAGGTCAAGCGCGCAAGCCCATCCAAAGGAGCGCTCGCGGCCATTGCCGACCCGGCGGCGCTGGCGACCGATTATGAGGCAGGCGGAGCCAGCGTGATCAGCGTGCTCACTGAGAGCAGGCGGTTCGGCGGCAGCCTGGACGACCTCGCAGCGGTCCGGGACGTCGTTCAGGTTCCGCTGCTGCGCAAGGACTTCGTGATCAGTTCCTATCAGCTATGGGAGGCCAGGGCCTACGGCGCCGACCTGGTGCTGCTGATCGTGGCCGCACTAGAGCAGAACGCCCTCGTCTCGCTGGTGGAGCGGGCAGCGTCGATCGGCCTCGTGCCGCTGGTCGAGGTGCACTCCCAGGCCGAGCTGAGCCGGGCGCTGGATGCCGGGGCGCAGGTGATCGGCGTCAATGCCAGGAACCTTGCCACCCTGGAGGTGGACAGGACGATCTTCGCGCGGCTGGCGCCTGGCATACCTGACGATGTCGTCAAGATCGCGGAGTCTGGCGTCCGGGGCCCGCATGACCTGCTCGCTTACGCGGCGGCTGGCGCCGACGCCGTGCTAGTGGGCGAGAGCCTCGTGGTCGGGAAGGATCCGCGCTCGGCCGTCGCCGACCTGGTCACGGCGGGCTCGCACCCCGCGCTGCGGACAGACCGAGGAGGGTCCTCGTGACCACGCCGGCCCAGACAACCACGCTGCCCGCCGCCGTGCCGGACGCGGCAGGCCACTTCGGCCCGTTCGGGGGCCGCCTGGCGCCCGAGGCCCTGATGTCGGCGCTCGAGGAGCTCACGGCCGAATACGAGTCAGCGAAAGCGGACCCGGCCTTCGCCGCCGAGCTTGACGGGCTGCTGCGCGACTACGCCGGACGGCCAACACTGCTGACCGAGGTCCCCAGATTCGCGGCCGAAGCCGGCGGCTGCCGGATCTTCCTCAAGCGGGAGGATCTCGCCCACACCGGCTCGCACAAGATCAACAACGTGCTCGGTCAGGCACTGCTAACCAGGCGGATGGGCAAGACGCGGATCATCGCCGAGACCGGGGCAGGCCAGCACGGGGTCGCCACGGCCACGGCCGCTGCCCTGCTCGGCCTGGAGTGCGTGGTCTACATGGGCGAGGAGGACACCCGCAGGCAGGCGCTCAACGTGGCCAGGATGCGGATGCTCGGCGCGCGCGTCGTCCCGGTGACGATCGGCAGCAAGACGCTGAAGGACGCCATCAACGAGACCTTCCGTGACTGGGTCGCGAGCGTGCAGACCACCCACTACTGCATTGGCTCGGTGATGGGTCCGCACCCGTTCCCCCAGCTGGTCCGCGACTTCCAGCGGGTGATCGGGGTCGAGGCCAGGGAGCAGATTCAGGCCAAGGCCGGCCGGCTGCCTGATGCGGTCATCGCCTGCGTGGGCGGCGGCTCGAACGCGATCGGCGTCTTCCACGCCTTCATCGGTGACCAGGGCGTCCGGCTGATCGGGTGCGAGGCAGGCGGCGACGGGGTCGGGACCGGTCGGCACGCCGCGACCGTCTCAGGCGGCTCAGTCGGGATCATCCACGGGATGCGGACCTACCTGCTGCAGGACGACGACGGCCAGACATTGCCTACGCACTCGATCTCGGCCGGCCTGGACTACCCGGGCGTCGGGCCCGAACACGCCTGGCTGCACGAGACCGGCCGGGCTGAGTACCGCCCAGTCACCGATACAGCGGCGATGGAGGCCTTCGCGCTACTTTGCCGTACCGAGGGCATCATCCCGGCAATCGAGTCCGCGCACGCGCTGTCCGGAGCCCTGGCGGTAGGCCGTGATCTGGGTCCGGGAGCCGTGCTGCTGGTCAACCTGTCAGGACGAGGCGACAAGGACGTGGACATCGCCGCGCGCTGGTTCGGCCACCTCGGTGGCCAGGAGGCCGGCCAGTGACGAGGGCAACAGCCAGCCGGGTCGGTGCGGCGTTCGGGCGGGCGGCCGCGGCGGGGCGTTCGGCGCTGGTCGGTTACCTGCCCGCCGGATTCCCCTCGGTGCCCGGCGCGATCGAGGCAGCGAAAGCCATGGCGCGGGCCGGTGCCGACATCGTGGAGATCGGGCTTCCATATTCCGACCCGCTGATGGACGGGCCGGTGATCCAGGAGGCCGTGCACCGGGCGCTCGAAAGCGGCGTGCGTGTCACCGATGTGCTGCACACGGTGGAGGCTGTCTCCTCGGCCGGGGTGCCCGTACTGGTCATGACCTACTGGAATCCGGTCGACCGCTACGGCGTCGCCGCGTTCGCCCGCGATCTGGCCAGCGCCGGCGGATGCGGGCTGATCACGCCCGACCTGCCGCCAGAAGAAGCGGGACCGTGGCTTGACGCGGCCGCCGAGGAGGAACTCGACCCCGTGTTCCTGGTCGCTCCGAGCTCGTCGCAGGAGCGGATCAAGCTGATCACATCGGCGTGCGGCGGCTTCGTCTACGCGGCGTCGGTGATGGGCATCACGGGCGCGCGGTCGGCCGTGGGGGAGGGCGCAGCCGGCCTGGTCGAACGGGTCAGGCGCTGTACGACCCTGCCGGTCGCGGTTGGGCTCGGGGTGAGCACGGCAGCGCAGGCGGCGGAGGTAGCACAATACGCCGACGGTGTCATCGTCGGATCCGCCTTCGTGCAGCGGCTGCTCAGCGCAGCGGATCCGGCGGCCGGCTGCGCAGGCGTGGCTGACCTCGCGGCCGAGCTCGCGGCGGGCCTGCGCGACCGGCCGGCCAGGTGACCAGGCGCCGGCCAGCGGCCGCCCGGAGACGGTATCTTGCCGCCTGTTGTGCCCGGTTCGGAAACCCAGATTTTACCCGCGAGTAATTACTGTGACCCATTAGTTATGATGTCCTGGTGACGCTCGGCTAACCAGCGTGTTAGCGAGCCCGTCCGGCGGGCCAATGTCGTCCCTCCGCTTCTCCGGCATTCCAAAGGCGGACGAGACGACAGGAGCGCGGATGGTCTTTACCCCGAATTCAGCGACCCCAGATTCAGCGGCCAAGCTAGAATCCCAGAAATCTCCTGGCGCAGGCCTCTATGACCCGCAGTTCGAGCATGACGCATGCGGGGTAGGGATGGTCGCCGACCTGTCGGGGCGGCGCAAGCACAGCACGGTTGCCCAGGCGCTCACCGTCCTGCGCAACCTTGATCACAGGGGCGCCAAGGGCGCCGACCCGGAGACCGGCGACGGTGCCGGGATCCTGACTCAGATCCCCGACGAGTTCTTCCGCGCGGTCTGCGGTTTCCGCCTGCCGCCGCCCGGTCACTACGCGGTCGGCCTGGCCTTCCTGCCGCCGGGGAGCGGTAACCAAGCGCTGGAGCGGATCGAGCAGATCGCGCGGCTCGAGTCGCTGGGCGTGCTGGGCTGGCGCGAGGTCCCGCACGACGCGACCGCTTGCGGCGCAGGCTCGCTCGCCGTGCTGCCGCGGCTGGCGCAGCTGTTCGTCTCCTCAACCACCGGCGACCATGGCATCGACCTGGACCGGCGTGCCTTCTGCCTGCGTAAGCGCGCCGAGCACGAGGTCGGCATCTACCTGGCCAGCCTGTCCTCAGCGACGATCGTCTACAAGGGCATGCTGACCGCGCTGCAGCTGGAACGGTTCTATCCGGACCTGACCGATCCCCGCTACACCTCAGCGCTGGCACTGGCCCACTCGAGGTTCTCGACCAACACCTTCCCTTCCTGGCCGCTGGCCCACCCGTTCCGCCTCATCGCGCACAACGGCGAGATCAATACGATCCGGGGCAACCGGAACTGGCTGCGGGCCCGCGAGGCCATGCTGCAGACCGACCAGATCCCGCCGGACGCGGAAGGGCGAGGCATCGAGCGGCTTCTTCCCGTGCTTGACGAGTCAGCGAGCGACTCGGCCAGCTTTGATGCCTGCCTGGAGCTGCTGCGGCTTGGTGGCCGCTCACTGCCGCATGCCCTGCTCATGATGATCCCGCAGGCGTGGGAGAACGACACGGCGATGGGCAGTCAATTGCGGGCTTTCTACCGGTTCCATGCGTCTCTGATGGAGCCCTGGGACGGCCCCGCGCTGATCGCGTTCACCGACGGGACGCTCGCCGGGGCGGTGCTGGACAGAAACGGCCTGCGCCCTGGCCGGTTCTGGGTGACCATCGACGGCCTGGTCGTGCTGGCCAGCGAGGTCGGGGTGCTCGACATCGAGCCGTCGCGGATCGTGCGCAAGGGCCGGTTGCAGCCGGGCAAGGTATTCCTTGTCGACACCGCGGCCGGCCGGATCATCGAGGACGAGGAGGTCAAGGCGGAGCTGGCGGCCCAGCATCCGTATGACGACTGGCTGCACGCCGGCCTGCTGCACCTCGACGACCTGCCCGACAGGATCCGTGAGCTGCCAGACGGCCAGGCGCTGGCGACTCAGCAGCGGCTCTTCGGCTACACCGAGGAAGAGCGGCAGGTCGTCCTCGGGCCGATGGCTCGCACCGGGGCAGAGCCGGTCGGATCGATGGGCGACGACACGCCCCTCGCGGTTCTCTCTGACCGGCCCGGGCTAATCTTCGACTACTTCTCCCAGCAATTCGCGCAGGTAACCAACCCGCCGTTGGATGCCATCAGGGAGGAACTTGTTACCTCGCTCGCCGCGGCGACCGGCCCTGAGCACAATATCTTCGAGCCGGGGCCCGCGTCCTGCCGTCAGATCGTGCTGCCCTACCCGGTGATCAGCGACAACGACCTGGCAAAGATCATCCACATCAACGAAGACCGCGACCTGCCCGGCTTCGCCGCGCATGTTGTCGACGGGCGATATCTCGCCGCCGGCGGCGGCCAGGCCCTGCGCGCGCGGCTGGCCGAGATCCGGGCGGAAGTCACGAAGGCAATCGCGGCGGGCGCCAAGATTATCGTGCTCTCCGACCGGGGCGCCGCGATGGGCGGCGGTCAGGAGCCGGCGACGGCGGCGCCAGCGGACGACGCCTCCGACTGGGCGCCGATCCCGTCGCTGCTGCTGACCGGCTCGGTGCACCACCATCTGATCAGGGACCGGACCCGTGCCAGGGTGGGCCTGGTGGTCGAGGCCGGAGACGTCAGGGAGACACATCATGTCGCCCTGCTGATCGGCTACGGCGCCGCGGCGGTCTGCCCGTACCTGGCGATTGAGACGGTCGAGGACATGGCGCGCTCGGGTCTGCTCGGACCGGTCACCAGCCGCAAGGCGGCGGCGAACCTGATCAAGGCGCTCGGCAAGGGCCTGCTGAAGATCATGTCCAAGATGGGCGTGTCCACAGTCGCCTCCTACACAGGAGCGCAGATATTCGAGGCGATCGGGCTCGGCTCCGAGGTGGTCGGCGAATGCTTTGCCGGGACCGCATCCAGGCTCGGCGGCATCGGCTTCGATCAGATTGCCGCCGACAACGCCGCCCGCGTGGCCAGCGCCTATCCGCGCAGGCCCGCCAGTACCGGCCGGCCGGAACTTGAGGTTGGCGGCGAGTACCAGTGGCGCAGGGGCGGAGCGGCGCACCTGTTCAGCCCTGAGGCCATCTTCCTGCTGCAGCACTCGGCCAGAACCGGCCAGGCTGAAGTCTTCCGCGCGTACACCAGGGAGATTGACGAGCAGTCCGCGCGGCTGATGACCTTGCGCGGCCTGCTCGCGATCCGCGGCATCGACGAAGCGGGCCCACACCTGGCGGTCCCGCTGGACGAGGTCGAACCGGTCAGCGAGATCGTCAAGAGGTTCGTGACGGGAGCCATGTCGTACGGCTCCCTGTCGGCCGAGGCACACGAGACCCTGGCGATCGCGATGAACAGGCTCGGCGGCAGGTCCAACTCGGGCGAGGGCGGCGAGGACTCCGACCGCTATTTGGCCGACGCCAGCGGCGACCTGCGCCGCTCGGCCATCAAGCAGGTCGCGAGCGGCCGGTTCGGCGTCACGAGCGAGTACCTGGTCAACGCCGACGACCTGCAGATCAAGATGGCGCAGGGTGCCAAACCGGGCGAGGGCGGCCAGCTTCCCGCCCACAAGGTGTACCCGTGGATCGCCAAGACGAGGCACTCGACGCCCGGGGTCGGACTGATCTCGCCGCCGCCGCACCATGACATCTACTCGATCGAGGATCTGGCGCAGCTGATCAGCGACCTGAAGAACGCGAATCCCGCGGCCAGGGTCAGCGTGAAGCTGGTCGCCGAGGTAGGCGTCGGCACAATCGCCGCAGGCGTCGCGAAAGCGCACTCCGACGTGGTTCTGATCTCCGGCCACGACGGCGGCACCGGCGCATCGCCGCTGACCAGCATCAAGCATGCAGGAGCGCCGTGGGAGCTGGGCCTCGCGGAGACGCAGCAGACTCTGCTCCGCAACGGCCTGCGTGACCGGGTCGTCGTCCAGGTCGATGGCCAGCTGAAGACCGGCAGGGACGTGATCATCGCTGCGCTGCTCGGCGCCGAGGAGTTCGGCTTCGCGACCGCCCCGCTCGTAAGCGTGGGCTGCGTGATGATGCGCGCCTGCCACAATGACACCTGCCCGGTCGGGGTCGCCACCCAGAATCCGGAGCTCAGGCAGCGGTTCGCCGGCCGGCCAGAGCAGGTGGTCAACTTCATGGAGTTCGTCGCCGCTCAGGTCCGCGAGTACCTGGCCAAGCTGGGCTTCCGCACGCTGGCCGAGGCGGTCGGCCAGGCCGAGCGGCTGACTGCCCGTGCTTGGCAGCCCGCCGCCCCGGCGCGCCGGAAGGCGTCGTTCCTTGACCTGGCGCCGTTGCTGCATGTTCCCGACCTGCCGCCCGGCACGGCCAGGCGCAAGACGACCAGCCAGGCCAACCACCTGCACCTGGCCCTGGACAACACGCTGATCCAGCTGGCGGAGGGCGCCCTGGCGGATGGGAGCCCGGTTCGCCTTGACCTGCCCGTCAGGAACGTGAACCGGGCGGTCGGCACCATGCTCGGCTCGGCGGTCACAGCACGCTGGGGCGGCGCGGGCCTCCCGGCCGACACGATCATGGTCGGGCTCCGCGGTTCGGCCGGCCAGTCGCTCGGCGCATTCCTGCCAAGCGGCATCACGATCAGGCTCAGCGGCGACGCCAACGACTACGTCGGCAAGGGGCTGTCCGGTGGCCGCGTGATCGTTGTGCCTGACCCGGCCGCCGCGTTCGCGGCGCACGAGCAAGTCATCGCCGGCAACGTGATCGGATACGGCGCCACCGGCGGCGAGCTGTTCCTGCGCGGCGTGGTCGGCGAGCGGTTCTGCGTGCGCAACTCCGGTGCTACCGCGGTCGCCGAGGGCACAGGCGATCACGGCTGCGAGTACATGACCGGCGGGCGGGTGGTGGTTCTCGGGCCGGTGGGCAGGAACTTCGCCGCGGGCATGTCGGGCGGGATCGCCTACCTGCTTGATCCGGACCCCGCGCTGATCAACGCCGAGATGGTGGACATCGAGCCGGTCGGCGCTGCCGACGCCGACTACCTGGCCGGGTTGCTGAGCCGGTACCAGGCTGAGACAGCCTCGCCTGTCGCGGCCGGGCTGCTTGAGGACTGGCCGGCCGCGCTGCCGCGGCTCTGCCGGGTGATGCCGAGGGACTTTAAGCGCGTGCTTGCCGCGACGCAACGTGCCAGGCGCGATGGCCAGGACGTGGGCGCGGCCGTGATGGCCGCGGCGCGCACCTAGCACGGCCAGAGAGGAGGCCAGATGGCAGACCCGACCGGGTTCCTGACCACACCGAGGCAGACCGCGGCCAGGCGCCCGGTCGATGTCAGGATCACCGACTGGCGCGAGGTCTACGCCGCCATGCGCCATCGTGACACGCAGCGGCAGGCGGGCCGCTGCATGGACTGCGGGATCCCGTTCTGCCACGGCGGCTGCCCGCTCGGGAACCTGATCCCCGAGTGGAACGACCTGGTCTGGCAGCAGCACTGGCAGGACGCTGTAGCGCGGCTGCACGCGACGAACAACTTCCCCGAATTCACCGGCTTGCTGTGCCCGGCTCCCTGCGAGTCAGCCTGCGTCCTCGGGATCAACGCGGATCCGGTCGCGATCAAGCAGGTCGAGATCGCGCTGATCGACCGCGCCTGGGCGGAAGGCTGGGTTACCAGCCAGCCGCCGGGACCGGTCGCGAGGGCGGCCGGACATCGGGTCGCCGTGGTCGGCTCAGGTCCGGCCGGGTTGGCCGCCGCGCAGCAGCTGACGAGGGCAGGCCATGCGGTAACTGTCTTCGAGCGCGACGACCGGGCTGGCGGCCTGCTCAGGTACGGAATCCCCGAGTTCAAGATGGAGAAGGGGCGGCTCGACCGCCGGCTCGACCAGATGCGCGACGAAGGCACGACCTTCGAGTGCGGCGTGGAGGCAGGCGTCGATGTCGGCGCCACCGAGCTGCGCCGCGACTACCGCGCCATCGTGCTCGCGGGCGGCGCTAGGGTGGCGCGCGCACTGCCCGTTCCCGGTGCCGGCCTAGCCGGAATCCACCAGGCGATGGAGTACCTGCCGATGGCCAACCGGGCGGTTGCGGACCGGTCGGGTGAACCCGCGGTCTCCGCGCGCGGGCGGCATGTAGTGATCATCGGCGGCGGAGATACCGGCGCTGACTGCCTCGGGACGGCGCTGCGCCAGGGCGCCGCGTCGGTGACCCAGCTGGAGATCTTGCCGAGGCCGCCGGAACAGCGCCCGCCCGGCCAGCCGTGGCCGACCTATCCGATGATCTTCCGGGTTTCCACCGCGCACGAGGAAGGCGGCGAGCGCGTCTACGCGGTCTCCACGCAGGAATTCCTGACGGATCACACGGGCCGGGTCAGGGCGCTGCGGCTGGCAGAGGTCGATCTCGCCGATGGTAGCTTCGCGGTGAGCCAGGGCACCGAGCGCGAGCTCCGCTGCGATCTGGTCCTGCTCGCGATGGGCTTCTCGGGTGCCGAGGACGGCGCCCTGCTCGCCGGGCTCGGCGCCAGCCTGACCGAGCGCGGGACGGTACGCAGGGATGAAGCGTATGCCGCCGAGGTTCCCGGCGTCTTCGTGGCAGGCGACATGGGCCGTGGCCAGTCGCTGATCGTCTGGGCGATCGCCGAGGGCCGGTCTGCGGCTGCCGCTGCCGACCGTTTCCTGGCCGGCTCGACCACCCTGCCCGTCGCGATACCGGCATCGGCGGCTCCGCTGCGGCTCAGCGGCCGATGATGGCGCGCCGAGCGGGCCGGGCCGACGTTGCGGCCAGAGTCGGCTGGCGCGGCACGTGCCCCGGGTGGGATTCGAACCCACACTTGATGGATTTTGAGGCCATTGACTCTGCCGTTGGTCTACCGGGGCAACACGGGCGATCACGGGAGCGCCGCGCTGCACTCAATGTAGCGGCTGTGGATAGGCTTCAGTGGGTGAGCCAGTCTGCGTACCGTGTTGTCATCGCCGAGGATGAGGCGCTGATCCGGCTAGATCTCAAAGAGATGCTTGAGGAGCCCGGCGAGGGCTCCTACGTCGTGATCGGCGAGGCGTCTGACGGCGACACAGCCGTGCAGCTCGCGGCCGAGCTGAAGCCCGATCTTGTCATCATGGACATCAAGATGCCGGTGCTTGACGGCATCTCGGCTGCCGGGCAGATCACCGAGCGGCGCCTAGCCCCCGTGGTGATCCTGACCGCGTTCTCCCAGCGCGACCTGGTCCAGCGAGCGAGTACCGCGGGCGCGATGGCGTACCTGGTGAAGCCGTTCACCAAGGCGGAACTGATCCCGGCGATCGAGATCGCGGTGAGC
>Ga0209647_1004631_pt1 | contig 10291 bp, 8 predicted proteins | sample GraSoi_2013_60cm_FD_185827 | JGI IMG/M metagenome (GOLD analysis project Ga0209647, IMG submission 185827) | Grasslands soil microbial communities from the Angelo Coastal Reserve, California, USA - Sample 9_17_2013_60cm (SPAdes) (version 2) | ecosystem: Environmental > Terrestrial > Soil >...
CCGGCACCGCCACCACCACCGCCGCAACAGCGCCAGGCGCCGCCACCTCCACCGCCGCCGGTCGCGCATCCACCACCGCCACCGCCGCCGCCGCCGGCGGCACGTGCACCCGCGCCGCCCCCGCCGAGGCCGGGACCTCCGCCGCCAGGACCGCCACCGAAAAAACCGCCGCCGAAGCCGGGCGAGAAGCCTCCTGATGCGCCGAAATAGCGCAACCTGGTCTGCGCAGAAAGAAACGGGCGGCCTTTCGGCCGCCCGTCGCGTAACATGCTCTTGTCGTCGTGCGGTTCAGTGGTTGAGCACGTTCCTGAACTGCCAGGGATCGCGCTTGTCGATGTCTTCCGGGAACAGGCCGGGGCGTCCGGTGAGTGGCGTCCAGTCAGTGTAGGTGCCGATCACCGGCCCGAGATAAGGCATCTGGACCTCGAGACAACGCCGAAAATCCATCTCGTCGGTCTCCACGATGCCGGCCTTTGGGTTTTCAAGCGCCCACACCATGCCGGCGAGAACCGCAGACGTCACCTGCAAGCCGGTCGCGTTTTGGTAGGGCGCAACTTCGCGGGTCTCGTCGATTGAGAGCTGGGAGCCGTACCAATAAGCATTCTTTTTATGGCCGTAGAGCAGTACGCCAAGCTCGTCGATCCCGTCGGCAATCTCATGCTCATCGAGAATGTGCAGGTCTTCCTGCGGGGTACCAGCGCGGCCGAACACCTCGTGGAGCGAGAGCACGGCATCATTGCAGGGGTGATAGGCATAGTGGCAGGTCGGCCGATAGAGTGTTTTGCGACCCTGTCGGAGCGTGAAGTAGTCGGCAATCGAGATCGACTCATTGTGGGTGACCAGGAAGCCGTATTGGGCTTGCGCGGTCGGTGTCCATGAGCGCACGCGTGTGTTGGCGCCCGGTTGCAACAGATAGATCGCAGCACCGCAGCCCGATTTGTGCCTGCGCGCGTTCGCCGGCAGCCATTTTTCGTGCGTACCCCACCCGAGCTCCGCCGGCTGCAAGCCTTCCGAGACGAATCCCTCGACCGACCACGTGTTGACGAAAACGTTCATCGGCTTCGGTTGCTTGGCGCGCTGGGTATCGCGCTCGGCAATATGGATGCCTTTGATGCCGGCCTTTTTGGCCAGACGCGCCCATTCGTCGCGAGTCTTTGGCTCCTTGTGTTTCAATCCGACGTCGCCGGCGATATTGAGGAGCGCCTGTTTGACGAACCAGGACACCATGCCGGGATTGGCGCCACAGCACGATACGGCAGTGGGGCCGCCCGGCTGTTTGCGGCGCGCAGCAAGAATTGTCTCGCGCAGCGCATAGTTCGATCGCGCTTCCGGACCGAGCTTGGGGTCGAAATAAAAGCCCTTCCAGGGCTCGACCACCGTATCGATGTAGAGGGCGCCGATTTCCCGGCACAGCTCCATGATATCGAGCGAAGACGTATCGACCGACACATTCACGCAAAAACCTTGACCGCCCCCGGCTGTGAGCAGCGGGGTGAGCAGATGCCGGTAGTTATCCTTCGTAACGGCCTGATGGATGAAGCGGATGCCGCGCGCATCCAGCAGCTTGCGGTCCTTGTCTTCGGGGTCGATGACCACGAAGCGCTTCTTGTCGTAGTTGAAATGACGCTCGATGAGCGGGAGCGTACCTTTGCCGATCGAGCCGAAGCCTATCATCACGATGGGCCCGTCGACCCGGGCATGCACTGGCCATTTGGGCATTGTTACCGTCCCCCCGAAATGTCGTCATATCCGCGACGGAGCGCGAACGGAATAGAGACCGAGCGAAAGCTGCCCGGCGTCCACGTTTTTTTGTTGGAATTTAAGCAGCTGAAGCGGCGAGATCGCGGCACGGGATTGCTCGTCCGGTCGCGCGCAACGGCCCTCGGGCGCCGGTCAGAGCGCCTGGGACCAGTTCAACGGCGAGCAGCCGGTGGCGCTCGAAGGGACCGGGCATGCGCAAGGACGTGGTTGCATCGGCCGAGAAGCCGAAACGGCTGTAATAGGGCGCGTCGCCGACAAGAATGACCGCACGGTGGCCGAGGCGCCGCGCTGCCGCGATGGCATGCCGAACCAGCGCGGTCCCGATGCCGCGATTGCGGTCATCGGCCGCAACGGCCACTGGCCCCAGCAGCAGAGCCGGTTCGCCATTGTCGCACCCGATGTCCCAAAGGCGCGCCGTGCCCACGATGCGCGTGCCCTCCGCCGCCACAAAAGCGAGCCCATCGGCCGGTAATCGGCCGTCTCGCAGGCGCTGCGAACTCTTGCGCCGGCGGTTTTTGCCAAAGGCTTGATCGAGCAGCGCCTCACGCGCCGCGACGTCGGGGGGACATTCTTTCCTGATAGAGATCATCTCAGTCTGCTCCAGCCCGGACGCGCGATCAGCGCACGCTCCAATGGCGTATCGGATGCGGATGAAGGGAGCCGGCATACCCGGCTTCCGGCGATGTCAGATGTGATAGGTCTTCAAGGGCGAAAAGCCGTTGAAAGCGACCGACGAGTAGGTTGCCGTATAGGCGCCAGTGCCCTCGATCAGCACCTTATCGCCGATCTCCAGACTGACCGGGAGCATGTATGGCTCCTTCTCGTACAGCACGTCGGCTGAGTCACAGGTCGGCCCCGCCAGCACGCACGGCGCCAGGGCGTCACCGTCACGCCGGGTGCGGATCGGGTAACGAATCGACTCGTCCATGGTTTCGGCGAGACCGCCGAACTTGCCGATATCGAGATAGACCCAACGGACGTCGTCTTCCTCGCTCTTCTTGGAAACGAGGACGACTTCTGCCTCGATGGTGCCGGCATTGCCGACCATGCCGCGACCCGGCTCGATGATGGTTTCCGGAATACGGTTGCCAAAGTGCTTGCGCAGCGCCTTGAAGATCGCTGTGCCGTAGGCTTTCACCGAGGGCACATTCTTCAGGTATTTTGTCGGGAAGCCGCCACCCAAGTTGACCATGGTGAGATTGATGCCGCGCTCGCCGCACTCGCGGAATACGGCCGCCGCCGAAGCGAGGGCGCGGTCCCAAGCGTGCTGGTTGCGCTGCTGTGAGCCGACATGGAACGACACCCCGACCGGCTCCAGGCCTGCTTTCAAGGCGTGTTCCAGCACGTCCACGGCCATGGCGGGCTCGCAGCCGAACTTACGCGACAGCGGCCAATCCGCTCCGACACAGTCGGAGAGGATGCGGCAGAAGACGCGGCTGGCGGGCGCCGCCCGGGCCACTTTTTCCACCTCGGCCTTGCAGTCGACTGCATAGAGGCGGACGCCGAGCGCATAGGCCCGCGCGATATCGCGCTCCTTCTTAATCGTGTTGCCGTAGCTGATCCGGTCCGGCGCTGCGCCGGCCGTCAGCGCCATCTCGATCTCGGGGATCGAGGCGGTGTCGAAGCACGAGCCGAGCTTGGCCAGCAGCGCCAGCACTTCCGGCGCGGGATTGGCCTTCACGGCGTAGAACACGCGCGTGTCGGGCAGGGCCTTCGCAAAGGCATTATAGTTGTCGCGGACGACGTCGAGGTCGACGACTAGGCATGGACCTTCGTCGTTACGTTCACGTAGAAATTCGCGGATGCGCTCGGTCATTGGCGCTATTCCCCACACGGCTTAAGGGCGTCTGTTGCCCTTGGTGACGCGGCTTAAGAGCTGTGTCGCCTGCGCGCGATGGGGACGCGCCGACGCCTACACTCTATCGCCGCTCAGCTGCCTTGGATTGGATAGGGGAAACCCCCGTCCGCACGGCCGGCAAAGATGAACAAGCCTCTTCGGTGACCCGCGCCGGTGGTGGAGACCGGCAGAGACCAAGGAAGCCCGATCGTCGTTGCTTTAAGCCGCGTCCCCTGCTGAGAGCAGAGTGTGCTGGTTTCGCCTCCAGCTGCCGGTCAGATTTCTTGGAGAGGTTTTGGCTTCTCTCTCCAGGCGGCTGGCCGGCCTCTTGTCCGGCTACCTACCGACCGACACACGGCCACAGGCACGTGCGAAATTGGGCACAACCGAAATAACATTTTTTTCGCGTTGTGCAAGCGAATTAGTTCGCCGCGTCAAAAAACTTTCTTAACGGTTTATTTCGGCGATGGAGCGCGATGCGATCCGTCGCGCGCTGTGAAGGGCTCGATGCGGTGAGCGTGGCGCACGAACTGCGCCATGATGGCAATGCCGCCGAGGACGAAGAGCGCGTCGAGAATTCGCTGCCCGATGCTGCCGAGGTCAAACAAGGTGGCGAGCGCCCAAGAGCCGGCAAAGGCTGCGCCGAACACCTCGGCGCCGATCAAGATGGCGGCGCTGATCACGGTGACGACATTGAGCCAGACAATGCGACGGTCTTCGGCCATGAGGGCCTCCTTTGCGAGGCGCAATCTCCTCGAATCCGGCTGCCAGATCAAGTCCATAGCGGCGGCTCCGGAGTAGCCCCGGAGCCTTTTGATCTTGCTCGTGGCCGTGCGGCGGTGAAGCGGCAAAGGTTAACGGATGGGAATTTCTGTCGCGCTCGAGGTCGTCCGACCTTTCCTCGTCGGCATCGCGGCGCCAAGAGCACGTGCACTGTGGCCGCAGTCCAATTAACGCTCGCCCAGTCGCTGCGGCCGACCAGTCTCCTAGCGACGCGCGGCATCAAGCCCGCCGCCCGGTGTGAAGCGCGACCCGCCTATGGCACTTGTGGGTTCATCTGTTAGTTTTGGGCCCTGCCAGACCTCGTCCGGGGTGAGCGCGGCACAATTTTTGACCTGGGGCTCCACGATGCGACACTTATCGCCTTTATTTGCAATTTCACTCGCGATGCTGCTGTTTGCTGGCGACGCCGGTATCGCGCAAACGGTGCAGCCTCTGGGCAATCGCGCCTTGCGTCAGCAGGACAAGCGGGAGTGCACCAATCAGTCGGCGCAACAGAACATCGCCCGAAGAAATTTGGCCGAATTTGTCCGGAAATGTATGGCCGACAGGCAGGCAGAAAGGAAAAAGAATGCGGCAGATGAATCCCGTCTGCAAAAGGGGATGGCAACCGAGGAATGGGCCGCGATCATGGAAGTACGAAATCGGGAACGGCGCCAACAGCTCGAACAGGATGCCGCCAAGCGGGCCGATTGCAATAAACAAGCGAACCAGCAGAAATTCCGCCTCGCGGAACGGAGGCGCTTCATCAAAAAGTGCGTCGCTCAATAGAATCCCTTGCTGTTTATTTGGTTCATTTTGATCGCGATAAAAGTTTTTGGGCCTATATAAGCCTGCATGAAACCACCGCAGCCCGCCGCAACAGATAACGAAAATCCCCTGCTCGCGAACTGGACCGGCCCTTTCGAGCTGCCGCCGTTTGCGTGGATCAAGCCGGAGCATTTCCGCCCGGCCTTCGACCGGACGCTGGCAAAACACCGATCTGAGATCGAAGCTATTGCGGCCGACCCGGCAGCCCCGAGTTTCGGCAACACGATCGTCGCGCTTGAAAAGAGCGGTCGCGAGTTGGAACGCGTCGCCAATGTATTTTTTGTGTTGGCGGGTGCCGATACCTCGGAAGAAATCGAGGCGGTTGAGCGCGATATTTCGCCGCTGCTGGCGCGCCACAGCAATGCTCTCTATCTCAATCGCGGTCTCTTCGCGCGTATTGCCGATCTGTATAAGAGGCGCAACGCGCTCAACCTGGATGCCGAGCAGGCGCGGGTACTCGATCGCTATCACACCCGTTTCGTACGCGCCGGCGCCGGACTGGAGAAGCAAGCGCAGGACCGCCTCGCGGCGATCAACGAACGGCTGGCAGGTCTCGGCACCCAGTTTGGACAGAACGTATTGGCCGATGAAAAGTCCTTCGCGATGGCACTGGGGGAGGCCGATCTCGCAGGGCTGCCCGATTTCGCCCGCGCCGCCGCGCGCGCTGCGGCGGAGGAACGCGGTCACACGGGCAAGTACGTCATCACCCTTGCGCGGTCTTCGGTGGAGACGTTTCTGCAATTCTCGTCGCGTCGAGATCTGCGCGAAAAGGCATTTCAGGCTTGGATCAAGCGCGGCGAGAACGGCGGCACAACCGACACGCGGGCGCTGATTGCCGAAATGGTGGCACTGCGCGCCGAACGCGCGAAGCTCCTGGGCTTTGCGAGCTTTGCCGACTATCGCCTGGACGACCAGATGGCAAAGACCCCCGCGGCGGCACGTGGATTGCTCGATGAGGTGTGGGGCCGCGCCCGGCCGAAGGCCGCCGCCGAACGCGATGCCTTGCAGGCATTGATCGCGGAGGAGGGCGGCAACTTCGCACTCGCTCCTTGGGACTGGCGCTATTACACCGAGAAACTACGCAAGTCGCGGTACAATCTCGATGAAGCCGAGATCAAGCCCTATTTCTCGCTCGACAAAATGATCGAGGCGGCCTTTGAAACCGCGCGCCGCTTGTTCGGACTTAATTTCGTTCCCGCCGCCACACCGCTTTATCATCCGGACGCACGCGCGTGGGACGTGACCGATGCGCAAGGCCGTCATGTCGCGCTGTTCATCGGTGATTATTTCGCGAGAACCTCCAAGCACAGCGGTGCCTGGATGACGTCGCTGCGCGACCAGGAAAAACTGTCCGGCGATGTTCATCCAGTCGTGCTCAATGTTTGCAACTTCTCCAAACCGGCAGCGGGCGAAGCCGCGCTGCTTTCATTTGATGACGCGCGCACGCTGTTCCACGAATTTGGCCACGCGCTGCACGGAATGTTGTCGAATGTGACCTACCCGTTGATCGCAGGCACCGCGGTGCCGAGCGATTTCGTCGAATTGCCGTCCCAGCTTTATGAGCATTGGCTTGAAGTGCCACAAATATTGCAGCAATACGCTCGCCATTGCCGCACCGGAGAGCCAATGCCGCAGGCGCTGCTTGATCGACTGCTCGCCACGCGCACGTTCAATCAGGGCTTTGCGACGGTGGAATACACCGCTTGCGCGCTCGTCGACCTCGACCTGCACTCGCTGCCTGATCCGGCCGGCCTGGATGTCTCGGATTTCGAGCGCAAGGATCTCCAGCGTATCGCCATGCCGGCGGAGATCGTGATGCGGCACCGCCTGCCGCATTTCCAGCATCTCTTCTCCGGCGGTGGCTATGCCGCCGGCTATTACTCCTACATGTGGTCGGAGGTGCTCGACGCCGACGCCTTCGCGGCTTTCGAGGAGACTGGCGACGCCTTCGATCCGGCGACAGCGAAGCGGCTACGCGAATACATTTACGGGGCCGGAAATGCGCGCGAGCCGGCGGACGCCTATGAGGCGTTTCGCGGCCGGCTGCCCACGGTGGATGCGCTGTTAAAGAAGCGCGGGCTCGTGGATGTTGGTGTCAGCGGCCAATAAGCGCTATGGGGGCCGGAGTAGCCGCAGCCTGCGTGATATAGAAAGCGGGTTTGCCCGAAAACAGTGAAACACAAATCAACGCTGCGATGACGACTTCGAAGCAGATCTCGACGAGCTTTTCCATGGCGTCCTCCGCTGCTCATTGGTGCGTTGACGCTCTCCCAAGGTTCACGGCCGGTAAAAAATCGCTGGGGTCGGGCGCGCGTGATCAAGGTAAAAAAGCAATGGTTTCTGGACGTTATCCGCGAGCCGCAGCCGAATGAATCTGCATAGCGCCGGACATCGCCGCGGCGTTGTCGCTGCCCCGCATAACGCCGCCGTTGAAGATGGCCGCGCGATCCTCGCCGAAGGCGGCAACGCCATCGAGGCGATGCTCGCCATGGCGGCCAGCATCGCCGCTGTCTATCCGCACATGAACCATGTTGGTGGCGACGGGTTCTGGCTGATCCGCGAGCCATCCGGCCGCGTGCGCGCGCTGATGGGCGCCGGAGCCGCCGGCGCAAAGGCAACGCCGCGGCTTTATCGCGATGCTGGATACGACGAGATTCCACCGCGCGGGCCGCTCGCTGCGCTGACCGTGCCGGGGGCTGTGGCGGCGTGGCTGCTTGCTGGCGAGGCGGCAAAAGCGCTAGGTGGCAAGCTGCCGCTCGATGTCGTGCTGGGGCCTGCCATCAAGCACGCGCGCGAGGGCTACGCGGTCACGCGCAGCCAGGCACGCCTGACGGCGGAAAAATTGCCGGAGATGGACGAGGCGGCCGGGTTCAAAAAAACCTTCCTGGTCGACGGGAAGGCGCCGGATATTGGCACGCGTCTCAAGCAAACTGAATTTGCCGCGACGCTCGAGCATCTCTCGCATGCCGGACTCGATGATTTTTATCGCGGCGACGTAGGTCGTGAGATTGCCGGCGATCTCGAACGCATCGGGAGCCCGGTAACGCGCGCCGACCTGGAGAACTACCGGGCGACCGTCGATGAACCGCTGAGTATGCCCGCACAGGCCGGCACGCTCTACAATTCGCCGCCGCCGACGCAAGGGCTGGCGTCGCTGATGATTCTGGCGCTGTTCGAGCGCCTGCGCATCACGCAAGGGGAAAGCTTCGAGCACATCCACACGCTCGTCGAAGCGACAAAGCGCGCATTCCGGGTGCGCGACCGTGTCATCACAGATCCCGGAAAGATTGCCGGCGATCTCGATCAATATCTTTCACCCGCATTTCTCGATGCCGAGGCGGGGAAGATCGACGCACGCAAGGCCGCGCGCTGGCCGGCACCCTATGGCGAAGGTGATACCATCTGGATGGGTGCTGCGGACGCCAGCGGACTCGTCGTATCCTATATCCAGTCGCTCTATTGGGAATTCGGCTCGGGCTGCGTGCTGCCGGCAACCGGCATCGTGATGCAGAACCGCGGCGCCAGCTTCTCGCTCGATCCGAAGGCTCTCAATACGCTCGCTCCCGGCCGCCGCCCCTTCCACACCCTCAATCCGGCGCTTGCCGTGCTCAGGGACGGGCGCATCATCGCTTATGGCACTATGGGCGGTGACGGTCAGCCGCAAAGCCAGGCGGCCTTTTTCACTCGCTATGTCACGTTCAGGCAGTCACTCGAAAAGGCGCTCGACGCGCCGCGCTGGCTGCTCGGGCGGACCTGGGGATCGACCCACACAAACTTGCGCATGGAGTCGCGCTTCGACGGCAACCTGATCGATCGTCTTCTGTCGGCTGGTCACGACGTTGCGGTCCTCGACGAGGCTTATTCCGACGCGATGGGTCATTCCGGCGCGGTGGTGTTGCATCCAGATGGGACGCTGGAAGGCGGACACGACCCGCGCGCGGACGGCGGCGCGGCAGGAATTTAAGAGTTAGTGCTGAAAGCCTTTTGGCATTGACATTTTGCTCATGCCATAATGTTATAACATAACGTCCATTTGCCGTGCCCTTATCCGAGTCCCACCGATATGCCGTTTCTCGTGAACCGTATGCTGCGACTGGCTGCTTATCCCGTCGCAGCGCTCCTTCTACCGTCAGTCAGCCAAGCCCAGGTCGCGTTGCCGGAAATTGTTGTCACCTCGCCAACGCCGATCGCGCGATCGGTGCTGTCGACCGGCACCGGGGCTGCGCCCGGCGACAATTTGCAAGGCACATTGCCAATCGTCACCGACCAATTCGCCACCGTGACGGTTGTGCCGAACGCGGAATTACGCCGCAACGGCGCAGCTACACTCGGCGATCTCCTGTTCGAAAAGCCAGGCATTACCGGATCGAGTTTTGCGCCGGGCGCGTCCAGCCGGCCGATTATCCGCGGCCTGGATGTCAACCGTGTACGAATTCAGGAAAATGGAATCGGCGCAAACGGCGCGTCGGATCTCGGTGAAGATCATTTCGTGCCGGTCGATCCGTTGACGACCAATCAGGTCGAGGTCATTCGCGGGCCTGCGACCTTGCGTTTCGGGTCGCAGGCGATCGGCGGCGTGGTGGAGACGACCAATAACCGCATCCCGAATTCGATTCCGGTGCGCGGATTCGGAGCCGAGATACGCGGCGCGGGAACGTCAGTGGACAATGGTATCGATGGCGCTGTGTTGCTCGATGGTGGCGGCGGCAACATCGCGGTTCATGCGGATGCCTTCGGCCGCAAGGCCGATGATTACCGAGTGCCGAGTTACCCTTACTTGGTCCCGCCTGATCCTGCGACTGCGCCAAATGCGACACAGCCCGGTGCTTTCAACGGGCGACAACCAAATTCGTCGCTCCGCAGTGACGGGCAATCGGTCGGCGCGTCTTATATTTTCAATGAGGGTTTTCTCGGTCTTGCTGTCGTTCACAACGACGCGCTCTATCACATTCCGGGAATTGACGGGGAGGATCACAACACCCGCATCGATGCCCATCAAACCAAGCTGCTAACCAAGGGCGAATGGCGCGCGCCGAATTCCGCCATTGACGCCCTTCGCTTCTGGGGCGGCATCACCGATTACAAGCACAAGGAAATCGGGCT
>Ga0209647_1004632_pt1 | contig 10288 bp, 6 predicted proteins | sample GraSoi_2013_60cm_FD_185827 | JGI IMG/M metagenome (GOLD analysis project Ga0209647, IMG submission 185827) | Grasslands soil microbial communities from the Angelo Coastal Reserve, California, USA - Sample 9_17_2013_60cm (SPAdes) (version 2) | ecosystem: Environmental > Terrestrial > Soil >...
CGTCTCTTAGAGGGAGCACTTGCAGTGAATATGTGGCGCGGGACCTCACCCCATCAAGATTATCGCCACTATCTCCCAATCGTGCAGCAGCTCGTGTTGAACGCTGCCGATGTGGGTGTTGACCGGGGACGCACCTTTATCAAGCCTGGCCTGGAGCCTGATGAAACCGTCATGAACTTCATCGGGGGCTGGTCGATGGGCGACTTCGGACTGTGCTTCGACCTGTCCGCAAAAAACAGCCCGCTGCTTGAGGGGCTTTCAAGAGACGAATGGGTCGGCCTGCGCCGCAAATGGGCGGACGAGGCGCACCCAGCACGCTTTGAGATGCGCTTCATGCGCGAGCGCGAGCATAACCAGCAATCTCTCTGGCTGCCCACCGCCTTCTTAAGCGATGTATCTTCGACACAACGAGCAATTGAGATAGGCTGGTCGCTCGAACTGGCGAATACGCCTCTGAGCGGCACGCTGCCCGAGATGGCGCTGGGAACCGCCGTTTATAAGGAGACGGGGCGGCACTGGTTCTGGACGAGCTATACGTTGATGCGAGAAGATGGTGAGTGGCACATTCATCGCATGACCGATGAAGGCAGAAACGCGCAGGGCCTGCTGATTGAAGACTTGCAGGAGCAAATCGATGAGCACGATAAGCGTATAGATGAGATCATGCAAACACACCGGCCAGATGAGCCAGACGTGCAGGAATATTTGGAAGAGATCGTCTGGCGCACGATCCAGGCCCTGCATTACGATGACGCGCTGCTGGTGAAGCTCCCACTTGACCGGAAGATCTATGACGATGCCTTTGGCCGCGCAAGAGGATTAGGTTTATCCGAGCGGAGTATCGTCTACCTGGAGGGTATCGTACAGCGCTTTCCCAGGGATTATGACATTGGGAATATTCTCAGGAATCTCGGTGCGGCGCAGGCAGACCTTGCTGAAAAATACAGGGATCTCAAGATGACTGAACGCAGCGAGCATTTCTTTGAACTTGCCGAGGCAAACTTCCGCCGATCGATCGCGGCAAATAACACGGCGCTGGGACACCTCTTGCTGGCCGAACTACTGCTGGCCACGGATCGAGAGGAAGAGGCGCTGGCAGAGTATGCATCAGCTAAATCGTTGAGCACCACTAGAGATGAAGAAGCGCTGATCGAATTTGACCTGGCAACCATTGCAATGATGCATGAACGCTTTGACGAGGCCCTGTCGCACTTCATGCGGGTTGCCGAAATTAACCCGGACTACGATGGCATCTGGCTCAACATTGGCATTGTCCACCGCAGGCTAAAGAACTACACCGAGGCAGAGACGTACCTTAAACGCGCACTCGAGGCAAAGCCCAAGGACCTCGCGCCCTACGTTGAACTCACCAATCTCTATGTAGTCACCGGCCAGGCGGCAAAGGCCTATGAGACGGTCGAGCAAGGATTGCGCCTCCACCCACAGTCCGCTCAACTGCGGGCGCTGCTTGCCGCAGTATACATGGACAGGAACGATCGCCGCCGGGCACAAGCAGCGCTGGAAGAGGCGGAGCGCATCAACTCCGACCTGGAGATCGTTCGTTCCATACGGAACATTTTTAATACAAATACCAGGCGTAAGTAAAAAGGCTGCTCGTGCTGGGAAGAAGGTAGTTTATGGCAAGCAAAGAAGATTCCAGTCAAGCTATTTCGCAGGAGGATGCTGCGCAAGTACAGGATGTGCTTGGACAAATCCACAACATCGCTAAAAACCTGCATAGCAGTTCAGACCAGAAGGAGGCCGAGGCTGCCCTGGCCGCTGTTAACAGTTTGCCGGAAGCAGCTCAGATGGCCCTGCTCAAGGGGCTGTCGAAGGAACACGACACCGATGCCGCCGATGTGCTGCGTGCTATCAACGAATTGAGTCCGATCAAGGCCATTCGCAAAGAGGCTCGCCGCTCACTCATACGACTGCAAGAAAATCGGATCCACCCAAAGTGGAGCCCTCCGGTTGAACCTGCTATCCGGGCCAGCGCAAATCCCCCTCGTTTCTGGAAGGGCGTCGTTACGCAAACGTTTGATGAGGGCGAGGTACAACTGCTCCTTTGTTGGGAACTGGGTGAGGAGTACAGCCAGGCGCGTATTCTCAGCTTCCTGCTGGAATTCTGGAGCGAAGGTGTCAAAGATTTCTTTACGGAAGTCGCCAGCAAGCGCCATATCGAAACGCATATTGATGAAATGCGAACGAGCGTACCCGGCATCGAAATCTCCGATTGCACACTGGCGGAAGGGCGCCGCTTGCTCCAGGATGCGCTGGCAGTTAACAAGCGCTACGGCTCATTGCCCCACAAGGATTATCGCAACAACCTCTCTCTCATCAAGCAACTCGTGCTCGATGCCACCGATGTTGGCGAAGACCGGGGCATTGGTTCCACCAGGCATCAAATGTCTCCCCTGGAGGTTGTAACCAGCTTTGTCGAATCGCTGGCTTCAGATGACTTTGAACTGGCTTATGACCTGCTCACCGGCGAGAACAGTATTCGCGAGGGGCTTTCAAAAGATGCATGGGTGCAACGCAGGCGCGACTGGGCAGAAGCAGCAGACCCGGCCAACTTTGAGCCAGAATTTATACGCGAACTCGAACAGAAACAGGGAGGCCTGTGGCTGCCCAATCGTTTGAAAGAGAATCTATCGAGCACGCGTAAAGAGTTCGATACGGGCTGGTCGATCGAAATGGACGATACGCCTCTCAGCGAAGGCATCACAGAGCTACCCGTGGGGACCGCAATCAATACGGTGACACAGCGTCGCTGGTTCTGGACACGCTATACACTTATGCAGGTCGAAGACGCATGGCGCATCGAAAGCATGGTAGATGAAGGAGCCAACGCCCAAAGCCTGCCGCTTGGCGAATTGCAGAAGCATATCGCAGAGCAGTATAAGCGGGTGGATCAAATCACAAGGAAGCATAAGCCAACCGGCCCCGATGCGCAGCAACACCTCCAGGAGTTGTTGTGGCACCTGGGACACGCCTTGCATTACACCGATGCCCTGATCGCGAAATCGCCGCTTGACCGGGCAGCGTATGAGAACGCCGCTGCTTCTATGCTTGCACTCCAGCAATTTGAGCGGGCCATCGTTTACTTCGAGCCACTGGTACAGCGCTTCCCCGATAAGAAAAGCGAAAACTTACTGCAGCTCGCAGCGATCCAGATCCAACTCAGCGAATACCTGTTCGACGAGGAAGAGGATGATGCCTCTGAACGGTACAAGCAGCTTGCAGAGGAGAATTTATACGCATCGCTCGCTATCGAGAATAGCTACATGGGCCATTTACTTCTTGGCCAGTTGCTAAAGGATGATCGCCCCGGCGAGGCAGAGGATCACCTGAACCAGGCGAAGGCGATGACCACAGATGCCTTTGTCCAATTAGCCGTCGAAAAAGACCTGGGCGATATCGCTATGGACCGGGAGCAATACGATGAAGCGCTGCAACACTTCAATCGTGTGGTGGAACTCGAGCCTGGCAGCGGTGAGGCCTGGTACGATATCGCCGAAACCTATAACTTGCTCGAAAATGTTGAAGAGGCGGCAAACAACTATAGACATGCCATTCAGTTAGAACCCGATAACACTGACTACTATTCTGCACTGAGCAGAATGTACATGGAGCATGGGCAGCTTACAACGTCACGCGAGGTACTCAAGGAAGGGTTACGTGCCAATCCCGATTCCGCCGAAATACGTGCTTTCCTCGCGTTAGTGATGTCAGAAAGCGGTGACTATCGCGCGGCTGAAGCGCTTTTGGACGAGGCAGAGAGCATCGACCCCGACCTGGAGATAATAGATATGTTCCGCATGCTGCTCAATGTGAATAAAACCAGGCAGTTGCCGGCTTTAAATAAAGCCGCTCCAGGCGCGCGGAAGACCAAACAATTACCCAACGTGAAGAAAGCTAAAAATAAAACCAGGAGGAAATGATCAGAGCAGAACTTCCCATCACCTATCACACTGTCACGCTCGGCGCGCTGACCCGCGATGGTGATGCGCTTGCAGAGATCACCTGGCAAGATGAGCCTGGCGAAGAGCGCACCCACACGCTGCATGTACCTGCCGGCTTACCGGGGGAAACCGTTACTATCGCAATCGAGGCAGCAGCATCGCCTCCCAGGAGACGCAAGCGTCACTGGAAGTCTCGCCCACCGCGCGTTTGGATTACAGAGATTCAGCAGGCTTCACCGCTCCGTGTGGAGACACCCTGCCCGGTTTTTGGGGTATGTGGCGGCTGCCAGTTGCAACATATGCGCTACGAGTCGCAACTGGCGTGGAAACATTCGATTGTGCGACAGTTGCTGCAAGAGAGCGGTTTTGACAATCCACCCGTCTTAGAAACAGTGGCCTGCGATGATCCCTGGCACTATCGCAATCATATGCGCTTCTCTGTGAACCGCGATGGTCAACCCGGCCTGACGGCCAGGGGCACACATCGCGTGCTGCCCCTCACCTGTTGTCCAATCGCACACCAGCAGATCAATCGTGTTCTCGGCGTCCTTAGCACCCTGCCGAACGAGCGCCCCCAGGCCCTGGTTCGTTGTGGGGCTGTAACGGGCCACGTGCTCATCCAGCCACACCCCAGGGAAGATGTCGCGCGGCAACTCGTCGAGGAGGGACTTGACCTGCGCAGCGAAGCGATGGAAGAGAAGCTAGGTGGAGAGGCGTTCCGCATTCGCCCAAGCTCCTTTTTCCAGACCAATACTGCGCAGGCCGAAAAAATGGTGCGCATGGTGCTGGATGGCCTGCTGGATGACACCGCGAGCGAGGCATCCTCCTGCCTGGCGCCCGCAAGGGGAACCTTTTCTGGGGGACAGGTAACCACTACATTGCGTACCATCGTTGATGCATACTGCGGCGTTGGGACGTTTGCCTTGTTGCTGGCCCGGCATGTTGGCAAAGTTATCGCTATCGAAGAATCGGCCAGTGCCATCAGGGATGCCGAGTGGAACCTGCGCGAAGTGCATAACGTGGAAATACGTAAGGGTAAAGTGGAAGACCTGTTGCCAACGCTGGAATGCCAGGTAGATGGATTGGTGATCGACCCGCCGCGTGCAGGCTGCCAGCAGGCTGTGCTCGATGCGCTGGTGCGGCACCCTGTTGGCAGGATTGTCTATGTTTCATGCGAGCCTGCTACGCTGGCCCGCGACCTGCATATACTTTGCAATGTTCATCCCACCTACTGTTTACGCTCGGTGCAGCCACTAGACATGTTTCCTCAGACGGCACATATTGAATGCGTAGCGGTACTGGAGCATCGATAGCTATGAGCACACCACTCTTTTTAGCCTCCTCCTCACCACGACGCAGGCAAATTCTCCAGTTACTGGGCCTACCTTTCACCGTAGGCGTTGCACCTGCAGACGAGGATGCAGCTCAGAAACGGTACACTGGCCCCGTCGAGGAAGTGGCCCAATGGTTAGCCAAGCACAAAGCAGCCTCCGCCCTCACACTGCCGGAAGCTGAGGACCGCCTGGTAATCACCGCCGATACAACCGTCATCCTGCGTGACGAAATACTCGGCAAGCCACGGGACGAAGCGCACGCGCGTGTGCTGCTCCTTGCGCTGCGCGGTCGCTGGCACCACGTGGTGACAGGAGTCGCAGTGAGTCAAAAAATCGACGGGAAGCACAGGATACTAGGCTCAAGCTGCATCACACCCGTCTTGATGCGCAATTACAGTGAGGCCGAAATCGCTGCATACATCGCCACCGGCGACCCGCTGGATAAGGCGGGTGCATACGGCATTCAGCACCCCGCGTTTCAGCCAACAGCGCACATCGATGGCTGCTATTGGAATGTCGTTGGCCTGCCCCTCTGTGTGCTGGTCGACCTGCTCTCAGAGTTCGATGTATTCCCTGTGATAGCGAGGAACGGGCACCCGTTTCTGCAATCAGGCTGTCCGTGGTCACAAAAATGCCAGATTTGATACGTGGTCGCTACGCGCCCAGTCCCACCGGCGATCTCCACCTGGGCAACCTGCGCACGGCGTTGCTGGCGTGGCTCTTCGCTCGCAGCGCAGGCGGACAGTTCGTGCTGCGTATCGAAGACCTGGATCGACCGCGTGTGCGCCCAGGAGCCACCGAGCGCATGCTCAGCGACCTGCGCTGGCTGGGCCTGGACTGGGATGAAGGGCCGGATATTGGTGGTCCGTATGCGCCATACACGCAGAGCGAACGGCAGGAGATGTACAGAAGCCACCTGCAGCGCCTTGCGGACCGGGGGCTGATCTACCCATGTTATTGCAGCCGCGCAGAGATTGCTCGTGCTGCCAGCGCCCCAAACGAGGACGAGGGTCCGCGCTACCCTGGAACATGCCGGAACCTGACACAGGAGCAGCGCAGGAAACACGAGAGCCGCAATCGCCGCCCATCCCTCCGCTTTCGCGTCGATGATGAGCGCATCGTCTCTTTCACCGACCTGTTGGCCGGCCCGCTAAAGCAGCACGTACAGCAAACGATAGGAGATTTCATCATCTGCCGCTCGGACGACATCTTTGCCTATCAATTTGCCGTGGTTGTGGATGACGCGCTCATGCACATCAACCAGGTTGTACGGGGAGCCGACCTGCTGCAATCCACCCCGCGCCAGATTCTGCTCTACGAGGCCCTGGGATTCCCTGTGCCCACCTTCGCCCATGTGCCGCTCCTGTTAGATGAACACGGCAAGCGCTTCTCCAAACGCGTACGGAGCGCGGGGCTGGAGCCACTACGGGCGGCGGGAGCTACGCCCGAACAGGTCGTGGGGCAACTCGCAGCCGCCTGCGGGCTGGTGGGTGAAAGTACCAGCGCGACCCAATTAGCTCATCGGTACAAACAGCAGGGATATGATATAATGCGCTCGATACTATCGGTATAAACGCCCTAGTTATGGAACTCTCATGAATCAACTAACTCAGATCATCATTTCAGCACTGACTATACTCATCGCGCTAGGTTTTGGCCTCTACTTTCGGCTTTTGCTGGTGCGCCGTCTCAAAAAGACTGTACTCGACAACTGGCTGATTCAGCTATTTGGCGCCCTCGTCGTCATCCTCCCGCTTATCCTGGGTATCGTGCTCGCTCTCTATATCAGTGGGCTGGGAACACCAGTAAACAATTTCTTGGACGGATGGCTGCAAGTTCCAGCAGTAAAAGACCTCCGGGGCCTCATCGGGAAGCTCATCGGCAGCGTCCTTATCGTCCTGCTAGCTGTAGGCGTTGGACGAACGTTAACCAAAGTGGTCACTGGGGGCATAGCTAAAAGTCGCGTGGAAATCAATATACGCACCCTGCTTGGACGCATCCTCAGCGTTGTCACTGCCATCGTTGCTTTCTTCTGGATACTGGCTACCTGGAATATCGAACTCACGGTACCCGCAACCTTGATCGGTGTCGTCACCGTCGGCATCACCTTCGTCATCCAGGATATACTGAAAAACCTCGCGGCAGGTATATACATCCTGATCGAGGGGCCTTTTCAAATCGGTGACACAATCAGTACGGACAAATATACCGGAAAGGTGGAGAATGTACTGCTTCGCGCCACAAAATTACGCGTCTTGAGCGGAGAGCAGGTGATCGTCCCCAATGCGCTACTCTTCAACGGCATTGTGATCAATAATACTACCTATGAAGAGACACTCGCCACCATCGTGATCACGATGCCGCAGGAAGAATACGATAAAGATAAAATGTCTGAGAGCATCCTCAAGACAATCAAAGAAGTAAACGGTGTCATGATGAAGCCTGAACCGATGCTGAGCTTGAGTGCTGTCGCAGGCTCTTTTGGAGGCACTACAGGCACATTGAGCGGCTATTCCGGCGAGATTATTACACTCACCCTGAGCTTCTGGTATCCAGCAGGACAAGATACTATAGTCTCGGAAGTAATGCATGCCCTGCACGGCGTTCTGCCCATGGCAGATCTCGCTATCCGTGGGCCAGCAGGGCTTTAACAGACCGCTCGCCCTAGATCTCTCCGCCACAAAACTCTGGCGCAGGTTGACTCGTATATAATAGAGACGGGGATGTAAATGACCCTACTGGAGGGCAAGCACCCATAGACGCGGACTATAAACGGCCTTGGCAGGCCGACCCGTCGTATGGTAGGGGCGACCCTTGCGGTCGCCCTGGATGTGTGGTCGCCCTTGCCCTGAACTTGCGGTCGCTGGACTTGCGGTCGCCCAAGAGGCATCAACCGAAGTGACCTCACACTGTCATCCTGAGCGAAGCGAAGGATCTGGCTCGATGGGGCAACAAGATGCTTCGCTGCGCTCAGCATGACAGGGCTGCACCTTTCCTGTCACGCCTGAGTGAGCCGCAGCCCTGAGCGCAGCGAAGGGGCAGCGAAGGGTCTGGCAAGGCGAGAGGGTTCCCCCGATGGTCAGCCCTCGTTGCCCAACCCAGGCTCATCCGGGGCTGAGGTTGATGCGTATTCCCTGGACTTGCGATCGCCTTTGCCCCAGCATTACTATATTGTTCCTTTCAGGAGTATAAAAACGTTGCAACATCATAGACCGTTAGCAAATACACGGCGTATCGGTGTACTGGGAGGCACCTTCGACCCCGTACATTATGGTCACCTGGTAATTGCTGAGGAGGTATATGATACGCTTAGACTCGCAGAGATGGTTTTTATACCCACCGGGCAGCCACCTCACAAGACGAACGAAGTGGTCACGGCAGCGGAGCATCGCCTGGCAATGCTCGAGTTAGCGATTGCCTCGAATCCGCATTTCTCCATCTCACGGGTTGACCTGGATCGTCCCGGGCCTTCCTATACTGTAGATACGCTCCGCCTGTTGCGCAAACAATGGGGAGAGCAGGCAGCCATCTACTTTGTAATCGGCTGGGATAGCCTGGAAGAGCTGCTCACCTGGCACGATGCAGCGGGTGTGCTCCAACAACTAACCCACCTTGTCGCAGTCAGGCGTCCGGGATACAATGAAGCGGAAGAATACCGTGATTGGTTGGAGGACCGTTTACCAGGCATCAAGCAGCGTTTACTGGTAGTGGAGGCTCCACAACTCGATATCTCTTCTACCGACTTGCGTGTCCGTGTCGCTGAGGGCCGGCCAATTAAATACCAGACTCCTGAAAGCGTTGAGCAGTACATTGTACAATATGGTTTATATAAGCAGAAATTAGTCGGAAATGAGCGAGAAAGAGTACATGACGCCAATGCATCTTGAACTAGGAGATCGCTTGCGCTTGCGTAAGCCGCACCCCTGCGGAGGATACGACTGGCAGGTAGTGCGCCTGGGAGCGGATATCGGCCTGCGTTGCGAAAAATGCGGTCGTCGTGTATTATTACCACGTGCAGAGGTAGAACGACGCACAAAGCAGGTGCTTTCACGCCCAATTGATGCGGATGCCGCATCACCGGGTGAATAACCGTCAAGAACAATAAACCTGGCGTTCCCGTAAATGGGCCAGTGGATATGGCCCAAGAGGAGACTATACTATGGCTGCCGCCTCTCCACATGGCGGGTTTCTAACCCTACTCAAGAAGAGGAACTTTCTGCTCTTGTGGCTGGCCCAATTGATCTCCCAGACTATCCTCATGGCCTCCAACTACGCAATCCTCGTACTGATAGAAGAAGACACGGGATCGACCACGCTGGTAGGACTTGCAATCATCGCTTTCAGCCTGCCCGCATTGATCATCGGCGCTCCAGCCGGCGTGTTCGTCGATCACAGAAATAAACGCCGTATCCTCTGGTACAGCAACTGCCTGCGCGCAATCGCAACCTTCGGCTTTGTGATCTCCCTACTGATCAATCGTAAAGAGATCATCATAATCTACCTGCTCACATTCCTGATCGCCAGTATCGGCCAGTTCTTCACACCGGCAGAAGGAGCATCCATTCCAATGCTGGTTGACGAGGAAGAGCTAACACCCGCGCTTTCGCTTTTCAATATTACCTTTATGCTCTCGCAGGCCCTCGGCTTCATCATTTTTGCACCAATCATCCTGATTTTACTGCCAAATTTCACTATCTTTAATCTCTCGGTCTACCCGGTCGATATGTTGTACCTGATCATCGGCATACTCTATCTTGTATGCGCTGCGCTCATCGCACTTATCCCACCTGCATCCTTTATTGATCCGAAGCATCCTGACAATCTGCCGATTGGCAGCCAATCCCTGGGAGCCATACAGAATTTGGGGAACGAGGTGCGCGAAGGGTGGAACTTTATCCGGCGCAAGCGAAAACTCTACTTAGCAGTAATCCAGCTCTCAATCGCAGGCGTACTCCTGCTGGTCATAGGTGAGCTTGCTACACCGCTGGTGAC
>Ga0209647_1004633_pt1 | contig 10288 bp, 13 predicted proteins | sample GraSoi_2013_60cm_FD_185827 | JGI IMG/M metagenome (GOLD analysis project Ga0209647, IMG submission 185827) | Grasslands soil microbial communities from the Angelo Coastal Reserve, California, USA - Sample 9_17_2013_60cm (SPAdes) (version 2) | ecosystem: Environmental > Terrestrial > Soil >...
GCAAACGTTCGACACGGCCGCCCCCGTATTCCCTGCGCTCAAGCTGATCCGTGCACCGGTGCAGGATATTGCCGAGCTGGACAGCGTGATTGCAGCGCACGGGGGGATGCTCGGTAACGGCCTGGCGCCGGAACCTTTCACCTCCAACCATTATGAGGCGATCACCGCGCTGGCGGCGCGCTATCGCCTTCCGGCCGTATACCCGTATCGTTTCTTCGCTGCGTCCGGCGGGCTCTTGTCCTACGGCATCGATCTTGTCACCCAATATCGGCAAGCCGGCACATATGTCGATCGCATCCTCAAGGGCGCGAAGCCTGGCGATTTGCCGGTTCAGCTGCCGACGAAATTCGAGCTGGTGATCAATCTCAAGACCGCCAAGGCGCTCGGCATCGAGGTGCCGCCGACCTTGCTCGCGCGCGCCGACGAGGTGATCGAGTGACGCTGAAGCTCGAGGCACCAATCCGTTCGTCCCCGCGAGGGGCACCCCGCGACGCTCGCGTCGCGGGGACCCCGTTGCGAGGACCCACGGCCACTGAGCTTGGCTCCTGGATTCCCGGCATAAGCGCGTCTACGCGCGTCTTCGACGCGCTATGCGCGGGAACGAACGGAATTGCGCGCCGCGACTTCGTCCTGGCTCTGGCCGGCACGGCAGTAGCATGGCCGCTCGCGGCGCGCGCGCAGCAGCCGGCGATGCCGGTGATCGGATTCCTCGAGGCAAGGTCACCTGACGCGATGGCGGACCGTCTGCGCGGATTTCGCCAGGGCCTCAGAGACACCGGCTATGTTGAAGGCGACAACGTAACAATCGTCTACCGCTGGGCGGAAAATAAAATCGATCGAGTGCCCGAACTGGCGGCCGAACTCGTCCACCGACAGGTCGCCGTGATCCTTGCGGGCGGAGGTACCGCCGTCGTATTTGCTGCAAAGGCAGCAACTCCGACGATCCCGATCCTCTTCATCGTCCCCGAAGACCCTGTCAGGCTTGGTCTTGTCGCTAGCCTCGCCCGGCCGGGTGGCAATTTGACGGGGGTCAATTTTTTCAATTCCGAATTGGTGGCGAAGCAGATGGAGCTCCTGCGTGAGCTGGTACCACGAGCTGCCCGCGTCGCTGTCTTCCTCAATCCGGCCAATGTTACGACTGCCGAGTCCACGGAACGAGACGTGGACCCGGCTGCCCGCGCCATGGGACTGCAAATCCAGATCCTCCGCGCCAGCACCAGCCGGGAGATTGATACGGCGTTTGCAACATTTGCACGCGAACCGCCCGACGCCCTCTTCGTTAGCAACGATGCCTTCTTCAACAGCCGACGTGTCCAATTGGTCCAAGCGGCGGCACACCATAGGCTGCCCGCGATCTATACAGGGCGCGAATATTCCGAAATCGGCGGGCTGATGAGTTACGGAACCAACATTGCGGATGCCTTTCGCCAGGCTGGCGTCTATGCGGGCCGCATCCTCAAGGGCGCGAAGCCCACGGATCTGCCCGTGGTGCAGTCGACCAAATTCGAGCTGGTGATCAACCACCAAACCGCCAGGACGCTCGGCCTCACCGTGCCGCAGACGCTGCTCGTGGCAGCCGACGAGGTGATCGAGTGAAACGGCGCGAGTTCATCACTCTGCTCGGCGGCGCGGTAGCCGCGTGGCCGCTCGCCGCGCGCGCGCAGCAGGGCGCGAAAGTGCCGCGCATCGGTTACCTCGTGACCGGTTCACTTGAATCTCCCGAGGCGCGGCCGATGATCGAGGCCTTTCGGCAGGGGCTGCGCGAACGCGGCTACGTGGAAGGGCAGAACATCGTCATCGAATACCGATCGGCAGATGGGAAGATCGAACATTTCCAGCTTCTGGCGAATGAGCTGGCCGGTCTCAAGCTCGACCTCATCCTCGCTCCCAATACGCCGGCGGCCCGCGCTGTCCAGCGTGCGACCACCACGATCCCCGTCGTCGTGCCGGTCATGGGCGATCCCGTCGCAGACGGCCTCGTGGCGACTCTCGCGCGGCCAGGCGGAAACATCACCGGGCTGACGTTCCTCGGCCCTGAGCTTGCCACCAAGCGTCTGGGCCTGCTCAAGCAAGCGCTTCCCAGCGCGTCGCGGGTCGCTGCGCTTTGGCATCCCGGCGCTTACGGCGAGCGCACGACGAGAGACATGTTGCAAGCGACAGCCGCTGCGGCACAGACCCTGGCAGTTGAGCTTCAACTCATAGAGGTGCGCGGGGTCGACGAGTTCGACCGCGCTTTCTCCGCGATGATCAGAAATCGTGCTGATGCCCTTATCGTGCTGCCGAGCCCGATGTTTTTCATCGAGCGCAAACACATCGTCGATCTTGCCACGCGGCACCGGTTGCCCTCGATATCCATGGCCAGGGAGTTTGCGGAACTCGGTGGCCTCATGGCCTATGGAGCGAGCATCACTGACTTGCAGCGCCGCAGCGCGACCTACGTGGATAAGATCCTTAAGGGCGCCAATCCCTCTGACCTACCGGTCGAGCAGCCCACGAAATTCGAGTTCGTCATCAATCTCAGGACGGCCAAGGCCTTCGGTCTCACGATTTCGGAATCGTTTCTATTGCTCGCCGACGAGGTGATGGAATGACGCTGAGCCCCGAGGCACCAATCCGTTCGTCCCCGCGAAAGCGGGGACCCACAGCCACAGAGCGTGGCTCCTGGATTCCCGCTTGCGCGGGAATGAACGGGATTGCGCGCCGCGACTTCGTCCTGGCTCAGAACGAGCAAATGTTTTCCGGTTTGCCCCCGAAAGCGGACCTCCGATCTGCGCGCTACGTCACGGGTGATGGCTCACGAAAAACGCCTCCACCACCCGGTCTTCCTTGGTGTCGATCTTGTGCGGGCCATCGAAGCTGTAATCGCTTCCCAGCCCTTTGACAGTCGCCGCAGACGCGAGCACGCGATTGGGCTGGCTCGCCGCCTGCATGCGCGCGGCGATGTTGACGGTATCGCCCCAGAGGTCGTAGGCGAACCTGCGCGTGCCGATGACCCCTGCCATCACGGGGCCGGAATGCAGGCCCACCCTGATCGCAAACGGGACCGGCAGCCGAGACCGTAATCGCCCAGTGGCAGCAATCGTGTCGAGAGCGAAGTTCGCCGCCATTCGGGCGTGATTGGGGCGTGGCGTCGGCACGCCGGCCACCGCCATGTAGTTGTCGCCGATTGTCTTTATCTTTTCGATCCCGACATCTTCGGCGAGCTTGTCGAATTCGCTGAACAATTGATTGAGGCAGGCGACGATTTCATAGGCTTTCATGCGCGCCGTGATTTTGCCGAAGCCGACGATGTCGGCAAAAATGACAGTGGCGTCATCGAAATAGTCCGCAATGTTGTTTTCCCCGTTGCGCAGGCGTGTCGCGATCTCAGCCGGCAGAATGTTGCGCAAGAGGTTTTCGGAATTCCGCCTCTCGTTCTCAATCTTGCCCACATACTCATTTTCCAGCGCTCGTAGCGACTGTCTGCGCAGCGCCGCGGCGATCCGCGCGCGCAAGATCGTCGAATTGAACGGCTTCGGCAGATAGTCGTCGGCGCCGAGCTCGATGCATTGCGAAACCTTGTCGACGTCCGTGTCGGCGCTGATCATGATGACCGGAATATCTCGCCTGTCCGGATCGCTCCTGATCACTTTGAGGACCTCGTCCCCGTTCAAATCCGGCATCATCAGATCGAGCAGGATGAGACTGAATTTTTCTTTCTCGATCAGCGCAATCGCCTCGCTTCCGCTGGCCGCGCAGACGATCCGCTCGTGACCATCGGATTCGAGCAGCAATTGCAGCGTGTATCGATTGTCCTCATTGTCATCGACGATAAGGATACGGGGAAGTTCCGTTGCCATCAGTACCTCGAGCTCTTCTCGATCGGCTAATCACCTCTGACCCCAAGGCCGTTGTGACGCAGCCAAAGTTAGGCATCAGGTACTAGGAAGAAGACCGCCCGTGGCTCACCGACAAGGGCGGGCCGCTCACGACCAGGACGTTTCATCGGGCAGTATTCGGTGGAGAACGGCTGATGAAAGCCGTTGTCACCGGAAGGGTCTGTCCAGCATCCGGCCTTCTATAGGTACCGAGAATCCTATCCCAGAAGAAATGGATCACCGCGAAATTGCAGTTCGCGTGCCGATGATGAACGAAATGCAGTTCCTGTTTCCGTCTGAACCATGCAAATCGCTGAAGCCGCGATCCCTCTATGTGGTATTCCTTATCGAAAAAGACGTGCGCGTAGAACGACGCCGCACACGCGACTAGCTGAGCCACGAAGAGATCGACTGGCAGTACGAGGTATGTACACGCTCCTACCAGAAACACAGGGATGAAGAAGAAGGGCGTGTTGTTGCCTTCGTCACCGAGGTACGTCCGTGAGACGAGATGATCTTTGCAATAGTGGACGTGATGGAAATTGATGTGGTTGCGGAAAAACTTACCGCCCATTGGATGGTGGCCGAGCTTGTAATGCATCAGCGTCTGCGCAAATGACATGACCAAATGCGTAGCGACGGCGGTAACGAGAAATAGCGGAAGCTCCGGAAGAAGCCACGATACTGTCTGGAGCATGATCGCTTTCTCCAGCTTAAGGAGCCAGTTTATCACATAATAGTGTTTGTCGGCCGCGACTTAGCGCCCCTTCGCGCGGTTGCCCCCCGCGATGCTTTATCACGCCGGGAAGGACCCGCGAAGTTCGCGGTCGTTACTGAAGTGGGGAACCGTCGCGCACTTGGGCGCGCGCAACCTCACGGCAAGAAGGTGCTGAATGTTTATTTCTCGACCCCTATTGTGCTTTACCTCTGAGATCCCACGTACCTAGCGGCAAGCACTGGCTTGTCCGAAGCGCTGCTCAAAAACGGCGACGTACCGAAGTCTCCGCTCCTCCAATAGGCAGCCTGGTGCCATCGGCAGGCACAATTTCGATCTGAAAATCGACATTGACTTCGTATCGCGGGGTGCCGTCGGCACCAATCTGCACGTCCGCGCGCTGCCGGCGCGCGTACAATCTTTCAAATAACCAAATAGGAGATCCAATGAACCGTTCTCACATTCTCAGTCTTTCGGTCGCCACCGCGCTGGGACTTGCCTTGCTGCCAGGCAGCGCTCTCGCCCAGCAAAAGTCGCTCAAAGAGCAGCTCGCTGGAACTTGGACGATTATCTCCAACGACAACGTCGCCCCGGACGGCACCAAGCGGCAGCTCTTTGGTCCCAATCCGAAAGGCATCCTAGTCCTCGCCGCCAATGGACAATATGCTCAAATCATCGTGCTTCCGGCCCGTCCCAACTTCAAAGTCAACAACCGTTTGGACGGCACGCCAGAGGAAAACAAAGCGGCAGTGCACGGGACCACCGCTGCGTTTGGCACCTGGTCGTTCGATGAGGCGAGCAAGACTCTTATCGTGCGTAACGAGGGCGGCATGTTTCCCAACCAGGTGGGAACAGAGTCCAAACGCTCCATCACCCTGACGGGGGATCAACTAAGGGTCAGCAACCCGGCTCCCGGCTCGGGTGGCAGATCCGAGTCCGTGTGGAAACGAGGCGCAACAGTCGCCAGCAAGTAACACGGCGCTCCGGAAAATTGGCTCCGCCGGGCTTCGGCCAGGCGGGGCTTTTTTTGCGCCGGCGCAGCAAAAAGGATCGAGAAGCGGCCCGGAGTGAGCACCGCTCTGGGCGCGCAAGCCCTCCTTCTCGCGGAGGGCGAAAGTTGAGGCGCGGACGGGCTATTCGTCGGGTTCTCTGACGACCGCCGGTTCTTCGTGCCGGTCCTCGTCCTCATCGTCTTCTTCGTCCTCGTCATCATCATCGGTGGGATCTCGCGGCGGCATCGTGTTGCCGCCCATGATGGTGACGAGGCTCCAAATGTTCTCAGGGATCCGTGGAGCCATTTTCCGCTCCCGTTTGGATGTCGCGACGTTCACGGACGATGTTAGCGCGCGCGCTCGAAGCCGGCAAAGCGTCTGCATTGCTGCCCTTCAATATGGCCGCCCATAAGTGAGCAACCCTGACAGGTGATGCCATTTAGTAGTGTGGGACAAGAGCCCGCTTGGGATCGCGTGGATCACGTGGCCTGCCCGACGGATTTTTGGTTTTCATTATAAGACGGGAATGAGCAGACTGTTTCGTACCTATCGAGCACCTTTGTCACAATGCGCCATGACGTGAAAAAAGTTAGATTGTCCGTCTCAATCCCTGATGCTTTACCCGTCTCTACATCTATAACGGGCATCCCATGTTCTCGTTGGAGACCTTTGACAGCGATCAGCGGTCGGCCGGTGGGCGTCTTAATGAGGAAACCGGGAGCACACTCATGTCGGGTCCGATCAGTGCGAACGTCTTTTGCGTCAGACGATGCAATGAAGACCGCGCTCGGCAACGAATGAAGAATCGATCCCGCAAGCTCGGTAGGCGCGATCAAGTGAGGAACGGTCCAATCATCCGACGCTGACCACAATACAGCTATCGAGGCAGAGCTTAACCACTCCACCTTCATACAGACTGAAGTGACCTGCTTGCGGGTGAACGCGAAACATTCACCTGCTTTAATATCGGCAAACGATTTGCTCTCGCCAGGCAGCTCGACCTTCATGGCTCCCTCTCGTTGCCGCGCTCACTGGCCATGTAAGTCGGTACGTGAAGCGCGCCTGCACAGGGGTCCAATATAATCGGGCGCCGCTTTGCAAGCACTCAGCCGCCCTACTCTCGTTCTCCTGCGCGATACGCAAACCATCCCATGGTGCCCCGGCGAGGCCGGGCGAGACAGCGGTCGCGGCCGATAGCCGGGACAGGTCTATCGCCGTGAGGAGCCACTGGGGTCAAAAGAGGCCGGTATTCCTCGTAACGGGGTAGTGGGTCAGTTTGAAGAAGGCAGGGGATTTCCGTCAGTTGCCAGTTCGAGTGTTCAATTTTGAACAGACTGCCGCCATCGATTGGCACACACTACGCAGCAATGGAGGTGACGAGACAAGGAGTCTCATAATCAGGAGGCTGCCAATGTCAAAGGTTGATCCGTTCCGGCAATATGCCGACGAAGCGATACGTTGGGCTTTCCAATCCAAAACCGAAAAAGAGAGGCAAGCCTGTATCGAGCTTGCACGCACATGGACGCAAGCTGCGCTGCACAGCGAGCACATTTTCGGCGGCAACGACAATCCGCCAGAAGCCAGGGCTCTGTAAGGCCCGCCTCAGTTGGCGGTCTCCCAGGCTTCCAGCACGTTGTCCTTCCCGAAAATAATATCCGCACATAGCGATGGCGTAGTCCGGAAAGAATTGACGTGGTGACCTCAGCCAAGCTGTACGCGGAGTGTCTGCCGTGAAGCCGCAAATGGAAGTTTATCGCGCCAAGGCGAAAGAGTACGCTCGTCTGACAATTCTTACAAAATCGCTGCGGGAGAGCCGTCGATACCGGAAACTCGGGGAAATGTATTGGGCACTTGCGCTGGGCGAAGAACCAGAGAGCGTTCAACCTTCGAAAATGATCGTGAAAACGAGCCCGACATGACTACTTATCCCTTAGAGTTTCATAGGCGTTCTGAGCACAAGTGGATACTTCGTGCTCAGGCGTCGAGCGCACGTGAGAGCATCCGGCGATCCGCCACGAACAACGGCGATGGCCGGCCTTCACCAAGGGCGCAGGAGACGCAATTAAACTCCGGTCGAGTGGCAACAGCGGCCGGCGGCCTCCAAGGATCGAGTTAAGGGCGCCGCCGAGCAGGCCAAGATGCCGTGAAGGATGCGGCAATGTTCTTGGCGCGTTGCCTCAGCGGCCGGGACCTTTTCATCGTCCAACGTTTATCAGATGCGGGAGCCCTTTCTGGTAGGCAGCCGAAGCTAAATGCGCAACAAAGCGCTATCCTTCGGCCGTAACAAGAACCCGGTGCCGCTGCGCCGGGTTCTTTTTTACTTCGTTGGAGTATGTGTGCATGCTCGACTTCTGGCGCAATTTGATCGATGCCGGCCTCTTCGCGGCTGAAGTGCAGGGCGTGATAGCCCTGCGCCTAATGCGCCTTGCCTCCGGCGGATCGGAAGCCAGCACCGAGATACGCCGCATGGTGACTGAAAAATTCACCGCGCTCTCCGCAGCTCACGCAGCCGCCACATCAGCGTTTCTCAATGGCAACAACCCAGTACAAATTATGAATAGCGCACTTCTTCCAATCAAACGCCGCGTTCGAAAAAACCGCCACCGACTCGCTGGCCTTCGCTGCTGAGGCGTGCAGAACGAGCGGCGCGTGAGCAAAATTGCTCACGCCAACGGCGACGATCAAACTGGCCCACTGCCGATGCCGCGGAATCCGAGCGAATATGTCTCGCACTTCCATGCTCAGGGGAAGGCAACGTCTTGTGGTTCCTCGGGAAGTACCGCGAAGTAAATGGCGGCGAAAGCGCCGGCAACGCCATTGTAGCGACGTCGCCTAAGCCAGCGTCGACAACTTTTATAATCCACGCGTCAAACACGGAAGGAGAGCAGGGAAACGAGGGCAGAAAGAATCGTGATCAGCCGGTCGCTACACTTCCAAGCTGAAATTGTTCGGTTGCCTCCTAAATCCGTCCCATGAGAAGCAGAACGACAAGGATGATCAGGATGATGCCGATGAGTCCGACGCCACCGTGACCATACCCGTACCCATAGCCGCCGAAGCGGCCACTGAATCCACCGAGCAAGAAGATTATGAGAATGATAACGAGAATGAGTCCGAGCGACATGGTGGCGTCCTCTCTTTTCAGCGATGCGAGAGGTCAAGACGGCGAACACCGCGGGCAATGTGGCATAGACGCGATTTTCACGCCAGTCCGAGCGTGCGAACCCTGGAATTCGGCTGACTGTGCTCTACCGCGAAGCGGAAACCGGCAAGCGCCTCATAAGTAGCGCGCAGGCGATCGGCATCCTCGCTGATGTCCCTATCGCCAATCTTCGATGAGATCAGATCGTGGCGTGTGATGTAGTTGGACGCTCGGCGTGAGAGTTGATCTGCTCTATCAACAACGTCATTGTTATATTCGAGGAGAGACAAAATGTTTTCAATTCCACATTGCACGTTGTGGAAGTGATGAGAGCTAGTTACCCCGCGAGATGTCTCCTCAAGCTGGGTATCGATGAGCTTCAGAAAGCTCGTGATGTGGGCGGAGAGCATAACCGTTCATCCATTCACGTCAGCCCGGCAATTATCTTCATGCCGTCGCATTTTCCATCCAGCCCATGATCTGTTTCTCGTCAGCGTTCGTTCCGCTGGTCCAGGTCCTTGGCCATCGCCTTGAAATCAGAAGCCAGTTCGGTAAGGGCCTCCTTTACGTAAACATCGCTGGACGCGTTTGCGAGCTGCAAACATTCTTCGGCTTGCTGGATATATGCCTTCGACGTCAGCATGACGGCACCAAAACGCTCGTGAGCACAATTCGCCGAGTAGTTGGATCGTTCCCTATGCAGCCCAACTGTTTTGGGCAGGCAGGGCGTCGAGCGGAGCGCCCGTGACACATTATGGCGTTCTCGATCGCAAAGCCCGGCTCACTGGCCGGGCGTTTTCTTTGAAGTGTTCAATTCGAATCATATGAATAAGGCGAACAAAGCTCAGATCGCGAAAGATTGCAGATGAGCAATTTGATACAGACGGCACTCCGCAATCGGGCCTATCCTGATCGCCAGCGTCGGGGTTTTCCTGGAGGGGGATCATCATGTCGTTGCAGCATCGTTTGCCGGACCAGGTGGTCCGTGCTGACCCTTGGATGTTTTATTGCGCAGTGTGCTCGGAGACAATGAGAATCAAGACGTTGGCACCGAGCCAGGGTGAGATGAAAACGCGCACCTACAGGTGCAGCTACGAGTGCGCCTGCGGGCATAGAGAAACGTTTGACGTAGACCTTCGTTGACGGGACGCACCACAGTGGCGGCTTCCCAAGTTCCAGTACGTCAACGATATCGCTCGTCACTGTCGCGAGGCCCTGCTTCTCGTCGGCGCGGCGGGCTTCTCCTACGACGAGGCGGCTGCGATCTGCGAGAGCGTGGTAGGGACGGTCAAGAGCCGGGTCAATCGTGCCCGCGCGCGGCTCTCGAAGCTGCTCTCCATCGACGGCGCCGACAGGTTCGGCCAAGACCACACGACGCGTGCCATTCTGACCGCGGGCGGGTGCGGTTGATTGAATCATCACTGGTTATGAGACGGTAAAATGCCACCAGGTGTGCCATTTCCCCAATTTGCGACTGCGCTCACGAACGGTACGGACAAGCCGGATCTTTCACTTGCGCAGTGGAATCGCTATAATCCCCCCCCGCCTCGCCCTGCCTTCGTCGGGGGAAAGGGCAGCCCTT
>Ga0209647_1004634_pt1 | contig 10287 bp, 10 predicted proteins | sample GraSoi_2013_60cm_FD_185827 | JGI IMG/M metagenome (GOLD analysis project Ga0209647, IMG submission 185827) | Grasslands soil microbial communities from the Angelo Coastal Reserve, California, USA - Sample 9_17_2013_60cm (SPAdes) (version 2) | ecosystem: Environmental > Terrestrial > Soil >...
GAATGCGCCTTCATCGCCTGGGTGGGCTTGCGCGGCGCGGTGCCGATCTTCCTCGCCATGTTCCCGCTGCTCGCCGGCCTGCCGGGATCGACGACCTTCTTCAACATCGCCTTCGTCGTCGTGCTCGCCTCGCTGACGCTGCAGGGCTGGACGGTCGGGCCAGCCGTGCGCTGGCTTGGCCTCGAGCTGCCGCCCGGACCGGACCCGATGGATCGGCTCGAATTCGAGCTTCCAGCCGGCCAGGGGCGGGAAATCTCGGTCTATCGCGTCGCCGCGGCGTCGCCGGCGCTGGAGCACGACATCAGGGATCTGACGCTGCCGCGGCGGACGCGCATCATCACCGTGCTGCGCGACGGCGAGGTGATGGGTCAGGCGACGCTCGATCGGCTGCGCCCCGGCGACATCGTGTGCGCCGTCGTGCCGCTCGAGCAGTTCGACGAGCTCGACCGGCTGTTCTCCGCCCGCCCGCCGCCGCGCAACGGCGCGGCCGACCCGCTCGGCGATTTCGTGCTCGACCCCGCCACCCGCCTCGGCGAGATCGCCGATCTCTACGGCCTGCCGGCACCGCTGGACGAGCGCGACAAGACCCTGGCCGACTTCATGCACGGACGGTTCCACCGCCCGCCGGCGGTCGGCGACCGCTTGCATGTCGGCTTCCGAGAGGTCCGCGGCGATGGCGCGCATCGTCGGGAAATCGCGCTCGCCGGACTTGTAGGCCTTCAGCGCGGACACGATGTACGCGGGCTTCTGGCCACCCAGGCGCGCGGCAATCGTCGCGGGACGGCGGCTGAGCGCCACCATCCGCCGCCGCGCACCGCGCTAACCGCGCCTCAGATCAGCTTGAAGATCGTCAGGACGAGCAGCCCTTGCGCGATGACACCGCCGGCGAAGCTCAGCGTCCGCAGCACCGGGATGCCGAGCGTGAAAACCACGACATGGGCGAGACGGGCCCAGAAATAGAGCACGCAGGCGAAGGCGGTGATCGCGTTGGCGATGCCGAGGGCATGCGCCGTCAGCACCAGCACCGCGAAGATGACGAGATTCTCGATGGCATTGTCATGCACCCGCATCAGCCGGTCCGCCCACGGCGATTGCGGCGCGGCGTCGGGACGTGGATTGGCCATCGCGCCCATCAGGCCGCGGACGACGATGCGGTCGAGAATGTAGGGCAACCACAACACGCCGGTGAGCACCGTCGTCAGCGTCAGCCAGAATAACTCCTTCGGCATGTCCCCCTCCCCTGCATGGCGTCGTCGGCCCAGGCATCGTCGGCCCAGGCATCGTCGGCCCAGGCATCGTCGACAGCGTTCCGCTCAATGCTTATGGCTGGCGGCGAAACCGGCTTTCTGCTCGGCGCTCGCCTCTTTCTGATACTTCGCCTTCCATTCCTCGTAAGGCATGCCGTAGACGATCTCGCGCGCCTTGGGATCGGGCAGGTCGATGCCGCGCTCGCCGGCGGCGGCACGGTACCATTTCGACAGGCAGTTGCGGCAGAAGCCGGCAAGGTTCATCAGATCGATATTCTGCACGTCCTTGCGCTCGCGCAGATGCTCGACGAGGCGGCGGAAGGTGGCGGCCTCGAGCTCGGTACGGGTCTTGTCGTCCATCGGTCTCTCCGTTGCGGCTTTCCTCTTATGTAGGCGGCGGGGCGTGCCGGCGCCAGCGCCTTTGCGCCCCTAAAGATCGCGCTGGGTTTCCTCGATCAGCCAGTCGACCACGGCTTCGAGCGCTGCGCGCTTAGAGGCGCCGCCGGCGATCGCCGCCTCGAAGACGCGGCGCTGCGCATGCGCGCTGGTGCCGCGCTCTAGGATGGTGCGGGCATGGGCGATCTCGGCGGCGCAGCCGAAATGGGCGGCGTCCTCGGCGACCAGCGCGATGATCTCCTCGAGGAGATCGCCATAGGGCACGATCTCGCGGCGGCCGAAATCGACGAGGCCGGCATCGAAGCCGTAGCGCTGCGCCCGCCAGCGATTCTCGTCGATCAGCATGCGCGCATAGATGCGCCAGCGCTGATTGTCGCGCTTCAGCCGCCACAGCATGCGCAACAGGCAGCGATAGAGCGCGGCGATGGCGACGCCGTCATCGAGCCGCGTGCAGATATCGGTGACGCGCATCTCGAGCGTCGGAAAGCGCTCGCTCGGCCGCACGTCCCACCACAATTTGGTGGCGTCGTCGATGAGGCCGACGCCGCTCAGTATGTCGACATGGCGGCGATACTCGCCCCAGCTGTCGAATTGATCGGGCAGGCCGGTCCGCGGCATCGCGTCGAAGACGCTGACGCGATAGGAGTTGAGCCCGGTATCCTCGCCGCCCCAGAAGGGCGAGGAGGTCGAGAGCGCCAGGAGATGCGGCAGGAAATAGCGCACCTGGTTCATCAGATCGATGCGCAGCTCGTCGTCGTCGAGCCCGACATGGACGTGCAGCCCGCAGATGACGAGGCGGCGGGCGACGCCTTGCATGTCGCGATGGAGCGTGGCGTAGCGCGCGCGATCGGTCGGCTTCTGCGTCTCCCAATCGGCGAAGGGATGGGTGGCGGCGGCGATCGGCGCCATGCCGTGGCGCGCAGCGACCTCGGCCACCGTCAGGCGCAGCCGGGCAAGATCAGCGCGCGCCTCGGCGAGGCTGTCGCAGATGCGCGTGCCGACCTCGATCTGCGAGCGCAGGAACTCGGGGCTGACCTGGCCGGCGAGCAGGCTCTCGCATTCGGCGAGCATCGCCGGCGGCGGATCGCCGACCAGGGCGCGGCTCGGCCGATCGACGAGCAGGTACTCCTCCTCGATGCCGATGGTGAAGGAAGGCTCGCGCGCCATCAGAAGCGGGCAATCAAAGGGATGGCCATCAGAAGCGCTCGACCCGGTTGAGGCCCGGCCGCGCCAGGACCGGCCGCAGCGCCGCCGCCAGCGCGTCGGCCCATTCGGTGATTCCGGCGGCGGTATCGATGAGATCCTGGCGAATCTCGACGCCGGCATGCGGCAGGCCGGCGGGCACAGCATGGGTTCGCACCGAATAGCCGGCCGGCGCCTCGCGCTCGGAATAGGGCTCGTTATCGCCGACGATGCGGCGCGGATCGGCGGCGGCCAGCTCAGCGATCAGCGGCACCGGAACGCGCGGGTCTTTGTCCCATAGAATGCCGACATGCCAGGGCCGCGCGAAGCCGTTCATGACAGGGGTGAAGCTGTGCACGGAGAAAAGGACCGGGGCGACGCCGCCGGCGGCAAAGGCGGCGAGCCGGGCGGCGATGGCGGCGTGGTAGGGGCGGAAGATGCCGTCGACGCGGGCGACGCGCGCCGCCGGCGTCAGCCCGGCATTGCCGGGGACGGGAATGCCGTCGCTGACCTCCGGGATCGAGGTCGGATCGCCGAGACCGCGATTGCAGTCGATGACCAGCCGCGAATAGCCGCACAGCACCGCCGGGGCGTCGAGCAGCGCGGCGAGGCGCCGCGTCACCCCGGCGGCGCCGATATCCCAGCCGATATGCCGCATGAGCAACGCTTCCTCGAGGCCGAGACGGCCGAGCGACCGCGGAACGGCGCGGCTGGCATGATCGCAGATGAGGAGAAGCGGCGCACGGCCCTCGGGATGGACGAGCCCGAAGGGCGACGGATCGTCGGCAGCGAGGAGCGGCGCGGTCGGCGATTGGGCGGTTTCTGGCATGGGGCGACTGGTTCCGTCAGAGGCAACGCTGCCGATACCGTGATCGGCCATCAACAGCAGCGAGACGCGCCCGCGCAAGGCGCTGTCTTGCGGCCGATCTTATGCATAGGCGCCTCGCGCTAGGCAAGCGACGTGCGGTTACTCCTGAGTCCCCTGCTGTCGCGAGGGCGACGAGATAGAGAGAGAGTTCAACCGAAAACGATCATGCCTCAGGCGGCGGGAATTTGAATGAGATCGGTGAGTTGCTGCGCGGTCAGCGGCGCCTGCAGGAACTTGAAGCGGATGCCGTCCGCCATCACGCTGTCCAGCCCGCTGACGGTGTCCGGCCAGACCGCCGCCTTGGGGAAGAACTCGGTGCGCAGCCGCTGCACCGTCGCCGGGGGAACGCCGGTGAAATCGCCATAGGCCTTCACCGCGTCGTCGCTCGCATACATCCAATCTATCGTCTCGCGATAGGCCCGGGTGAATTCCTGCAGCGCGCTCTTGCGGCCGGTGAGGACGCTGAGATGCGCGACGTTGACGCGGACCGTCTGGGTGCGCAGCTCGGGCACGTCGTTGCCTTGGGCGATGATGCGGATCTTGCCCTGGTCCACCGCCTCGAGGTTGTTCGGCACCGCCGACCAGCCGACATCGATCTGGCCGGACATCACCTGGGTATAGGTGCCGGGAATACCGCCGGTCGCCACCAGCTTCGGCGTGATACCGAAGGTCGGCCCGAAGCCGAGCACCACGCTGTTGGTCGAGGAGCCCTGGGTCGAGAAGGCGACGGTCTTGCCGTCGCAATCCTTGATCGACTTGATCGGGCTGTCGGCCGGCACGTACCAGAAGAGATCGGCGGCGCCGGTGGTGCCGTTGGCGATGATGCGCAACGGCGCGCCCTTGGCATAGGCGCCCATGGCGCCGAGCGTGCCGCCGGCGACGCCGAGATCGGCGCTGCGCGACAGCACCGCCTGCAGCGTCTCGCCGCTGCCCTGGGTGTAGAGGATGTCGACGGCGATACCGTGCTTCGCCCAGATGCCGGAGCGCACGCCCATCTCGCAGACCGAGGTGTCCCAATTGCCCTTCTGGCCGATCGCCAGCGAGAATTTCTCGGCGGCGCGCGCCGGGCGGATGGTGGCGGCAAGCACCGCCGGCAAGGCGGCGGCGAGCAGGGTGCGGCGATGCATGGTCATTTCCTCCCTATGTTTTGGCCGGTGTTCCGGTTGTTGAGCTGCGCCAGCGCCATATTCAGCCCGGTGATGAAGAGCACGACCAGGATGAGCAGCGCATACATAAGCGGCATGTCGAAGAGCCGGTAGGCATCCATGAGGAGGAAGCCGATGCCGGCCTTGGACAGCTTCGTCTCGGCCAGCAGCACGCCGATCGCGGCAACGCCGAAGCCGAGGCGCAGCCCGTTGAGCACGGCGCCGCGCACCGCCGGCAGATAGATCTTCAGCGCCATCTGCAACGCGCTGGCGCGGCAGCTGCGGCCGACGCGCACCAGCACGGAATGGACGCCGCGCACGCCGGCCGCGACGCTGATGGCGACCGGGAAGAAGGCCGAGATGGCGCCCATCGCCACCTTCGATTCCGGTCCGGCGCCGAACAGCATCAGCAGCACCGGGAAGAAGATGATCTTCGGCGTCGGCGCCAGCCAGTACACCCAGTGCTCGTAGGCCCGCCCGAGGAAGCGGCTGGCCCCCAGCGCCAGCCCGCAGAGGATGCCGAGAGAGCCGCCGAGGCAGACGGCGAGCACGAACTCGCCGGCGGTGACCCCGAGATTGGTCCAGAACGCCGCGCTGCCGAGGGTGCGCGCAAGCGCCAGCGCGATCAGATCCAGCCCCGGCACGACGTCGCGGAAGAGCAGCCCCGAGACGGCGAGCCCCTGCCAGGCGGCGAGAAGCAGGGCGGCCGCGAGCAGCCGCGCCGCCAGCACCGGAGAGCGTCTCGCGCCGGTCAGTGCGAGCGTTGCAGCCATCGCTCGGCCCGTTCCGCGACGATGAAGAACACCATGCTGGCCAGCACGACGAAGCCGATCGCCGCCCAGGTGCCCGGCAGATCGTAGCGCTCCGCCATCTCGTTGATGAGCTGCCCGAGCCCGCCGAGATTGATCAGGAACTCGACGGCGACGATGTTGATCAGGCAGAAGGTCAGGCCGAGCCGCATGCCGGTGAAGATCGCCGGCAGCGCGGCGGGCAACAGGATCTTGCGGAAGATCTGCGCCTCGCTGAGCTGCAGCGAGCGCCCGACGCCGATCAGCACCGGACGGATGCCGTCCAGACCCTCGAGCGTCTTCAGCACGACCGGCGCGACGCCCGAGGCGAAACCCATGACCACCGGGGTGAGCGGCGAGCGACCGAAGAGCACGAGGAAGAGCGGATAGGCGAGGACCAGCGGCGCGCTCGCCCAGGCGGCGACCCAGGGCTCGAAGGCGACGCGCTGCAGCTTGGAGGCGTAGAGCACGAAGGCGAGCGGCACGCCGACCACCAGGATGAGGGCGGCGGCCGAGGCGGTCTCGAAGGTGGTCAGCAGGAAGCGCGCGGCGACATGCTCTTGCGTCACGACGCGGCCGAGCGCTTCCAGCACCTGGGTCGGCAGCGGCATGACGTAGACGCTGATCACATCGGCGAGCAGCAATCCCTGCACCGCCGCGCCAACAGCCACGATCGTCGCGAGGCCAACGAGCGGTGCGAAGAGGGCGGCCGGGCCGGGCCTCACGGCGGATCGCGCTCCGAGGCGGCGAGGCCGCGCGATGCCTCCTCGCGCAGATCCGCCCATAGCGCGGCGACGGTGGCGCCGAATTCCGGCGTCGTCAGCACTGAAGGCGTGCGCGGCCGCGGCAGGCGCACCTCGACGATGCGCTTGAGCCGGCCCGGCCGGAAGGTCATCACCACGATGCGGTCGGAAAGCTGCACAGCCTCGGTCAGGCTGTGGGTGATCAGCAGCGTCGTCTGGTGCAGCTGCTGCTGGATCTGCAGCACCTTGTCGCCGAGCAGCATGCGCGTCTGCTCGTCGAGCGAGGCGAAGGGCTCGTCCATCAGCAGGATCTTGGGCTGCGCCGCCAAGGTGCGGGCGATCGAGACGCGCTGGCGCATGCCGCCGGAGAGCTCGGCGGGATAGCGGCGCTCGCCGCTCCGCCTTCGCGAGGCCGCCTATCTCCAGCGGGAAGGCGACGTTGTCGAGCACGTTGCGCCAGGGGAACGTGCTTTCCTCTTGAAACACCATGCCGATCGCCGGGTTCGGCCCGCGCACCGTCTCGCCGGCGACGCAGATGCGGCCACCGGAGAGCGACGTCAGGCCGCCGATGGCATGGAACAGCGTTGACTTGCCGCAGCCGGAAGGGCCGATGATCGAGACGAACTCGCCCGCCGCCACGTCGAAGCTGATGCCGTCGACCGCGACGATGTCCTCGCTGCCCGTCTCGTAGCGCTTGGTCGCGTCCTCGACCGCCAGCGCCGGCGGGGAAGCCGCGACGGCGAAGGGCTGCGCGCGCGACAATGTCACGCTCACGGCTTCGCCTCGCTTGTCAGCGCGCCGGCCATCGCCGGCGTGTAGCCGGGCTCGACCCGCACATCGACCACGGCGACCGCGCCGGCGGCGACCGCGGCCACCGCCTCGGCGAGGAGCGCCGGCAGCGCCGCCGCGTCGGTCACCGGCCCGAAGCCGAGCGCGCCCTGGGCACGGGCCATGGCGGCGAGATCGATCTCGGGATCGGCGAGGCGCTGGCCGATCCACTTGTTCTCCACCGGCCGGTTGCGCATGCGGGCGACGCGCTCCTGATGGACCTCGTCGTTGTAGAAGGAACGGTTGTTGGCGACGACGACGAGCAACGGAATGCGGTAATGCACGGCGGTCCACAAGGCGGTGACGCCCATCAGGAAGTCGCCGTCGCCGAGCACGGCGAGCGGCAGGCGCTCGCCGCCGCGCAGCGCCAGCGCGGCACCGACGGCGACGCCCGGGCCGGCGCCGATGCCGCCGCCGCCCTCGGTGCCGATATAGTCGAGCGGATGGCGGAACGGCCAATCGGCGCCGTTCCACGACAGCGGCACGTGGAGCAGCGAGACGTCGCGACCGGCGGTGGCCGCGCGCAGCGCATGGGCGAGGAAACCGACGCCGATCGACCCCGCCGCCGGCGGCAGCGTCGCGTGCTGGCTCGGCGCCGCGACGAAATCCGGCGGCGACACGCCGAGCGCCTGCAGCAACCCGGGCACCACCGCATCGGGCGTGCCGGCGAGCAGGAGATCGACCGCCGGCAGCGCCTGGTGATCCATGCTCCAGCCATTGTGCAACTGGTGATCGAGCGACACCTGAATGACGCGGCCGGGCGGCGGCCCGCCGCAGGCGGCGCGCAACGTGCCGCCGAGATCGACCCAGTCGAGGCTGAGCACGACATCGGCGTCACGCAATGAAGCGGCGATCTCGGCGCCGGGAAATACCGCGGGGGCGCCGACATGCAGCTTGTGGTCGGTCGGGAAGGCGGCGCCGACCTTGAGGTCGGTGGCGACGCGCGCGCCGAGCGCCTCGGCAAGGGCGAGCCGCGCCGCCCAGGCGGCGGTTCCGCGCGACACCCGACCCATCAGGATCAGCGGTCGACGCGCCTGCCGGAGCAGCGAAGCCGCTTCCGCCAGGACGTCGGCCGAGACGCCGCCTGGTGCCGACGGCAGATAGCGGTCCGGCTGCGCGGCTGCGACGGCCTCGGCGAGCGGCGCCTCCTGCATGCCGGCATCCAGATTGACGTAGACCGGCCCCATCGGCGCCATGCCGGCGAGCCAGTAGGCACGCAATAACGCCTCCTGGGCGGCTTGCGGCGAGGCGGGCTGGGCGTCCCATTTGACGTAGTTGCGCAGGAGAGCGCCCTGATCGGCGGCGGTATGGATCCAGTCGATCCACGGCCGCCGCTCCATCGCATCGACCGGCCCGGTGGCGCCGATGACGAGCAGCGGCGCGCGGTCGCACCAAGCGTCGAAGATCGCCATGGTGGCGTGCATCAGCCCGACATTGGAATGGACCGCCGCCGCCATCGGCCGCTCGGTCACCTTGGCCCAGCCATGGGCGAGCGCGACGGCGCTTTCCTCGTGCAGGCAGACCAGCATCTGCGGCCGCTCATTGCCGAGATGATTGACCAGGCTGTCATGCAGGCCGCGATAGCTCGCCCCGGGATTGAGGGCGATATAGGGGATGTCGAGGGCGCGCAGCGTCTCCGCCACGACGTCGCTGCCGAAGCGCGCCGCGCCATCGCCGATGCTGACCGGCCGTTCGATCGGTCCGCTCATGGCGCGCGCGTCCCGCTGCGCGGCGGCCGTCGGCGTGCCGGGTCGGCGGCGTCGAGGCGGCGCGACAGCTCGCGCGTCGACGGCACGCGGCGATCCTCCTTGGCGGTCTCGATCTCGCGGCGATGTCGGGGGCGGCGACGCTGCGCACGGCGATCGCATTTACCTCCAGGGCCAGCGGCTCCAGCTTGCCGCGCAACGCGTGGCCGGCGGGCGTGAGGAAGACCAGCGCGCGCCGAGGGCGCTTGCCGCTGGCGCGGCGGGTCACGTAGCCCAAACTCTCCAGCGCCCGCAGCGCATAGAAGGCGGTCGGCTCGGTGAGGCCGGCGCGGATGCTGAGCTCGCGCTGGGTCAGCCCGTCGCCCTCCCACAGCACGCGCAGGAAGCTCCAATGGCCATGCGAGACGTCGTGCCCGGCGAGGCGCACCTGCAGGGCACGATGGAAGCCGCGCACGGCATCGCGCAGGAGATGGGCGAGACGATCATTGGGCGCGGTTTCGAGCCAGTGGCGCAGCACCGCCTGCATGACGGGCAGATCGCCCCGGCGCCGGCTGGTGGCGCGCCCCACCGCCATATGGTTATCGGCCGCTTGTTTCCCGTCCGGCATCTGCGTGCCTTCCTCCCGTATAGATTAGCTCTCTAAGCCAAAGTGATCGAAACCGCAAGCGACGAGTGGTCGGCGTCGCCCGATCCGGCGAGACGATGCTGTGGACATCATGCGGCTCTCCGCCTATGGCTTAGACCGCTAAGCTGCGGGCGGGCGGCATGTCACGGCAGGAAAGGCGAGGAATGGCAAAGCTCTCACTATCGATCGCCGTCGGCGATTATGACCGGGTCCGCCCGCTGGTCGACGGTACCGTCGGGATCGACGGCGTCGCGCCGATCTTTATGGCTCTCGAGCCCGAGGAGATCTTCTTCCGCGCCTTCCGTCACGCCGATTTCGACATCTGCGAGCTGTCCCTCAGCAGCTTCGCCGTCAAGACCGCCAAGGGCGATTGCCCCTATGTCGGCGTACCGGTCTTTCCCTCGCGCGCCTTCCGCCATACCTCGATCTATGTCCGCACCGACCGCATCCGCAGCCCCGAGGATCTCCGCGGCAAGCGCATCGGCGTGCCGGAGTATCAGCTGACCGCGAATGTCTGGGCCCGCGCCATACTCGAGCAGGAGCACGGCGTCGCCCCCGCCGACATAATTTGGGTGCGCGGCGGCTACGAGCAGCCGGGACGGGTCGAGAAGATCAGCCTCGATCTGCCCGCCGCGCTGCGCCTGGAGAACGCGCCGGCGGGCGCGACGATCTCCGGCATGCTGGCGGAGGGCAGCATCGATGCGGTGATCGGGCCGCGCGCCCCCTCGTGCTTCGAGCGCGGCCATCCCCATGTCGGCT
>Ga0209647_1004636_pt1 | contig 10283 bp, 9 predicted proteins | sample GraSoi_2013_60cm_FD_185827 | JGI IMG/M metagenome (GOLD analysis project Ga0209647, IMG submission 185827) | Grasslands soil microbial communities from the Angelo Coastal Reserve, California, USA - Sample 9_17_2013_60cm (SPAdes) (version 2) | ecosystem: Environmental > Terrestrial > Soil >...
CGGCAGCGAGGTGTTCGCCACTTGTCCCTCGTTCTGCAGGATCGCTGTTTCGACCTCTTTGAGGCCGCGATAGGCGGGGATCGCCCGGTATTTCAATCCTAAGAGGTCGAGCGAGAGCGCCTGGTTGATGGTGTTGCTGTTTTGCGCGTTGAGCGAGAGCGCCTTGAATTCGTGTGCCTGCATGATGTCGGTCGCGACCGCGAGGCCGGGCGGCGTGTCCTTGCGCGCGTAGGCGACCAGCGGCTCCTCCACGCCGGCGATCATCTCGAAATCCGCATAGTTGACGCGAAGCGCCGGATTTCCCAGGAGCTGCGCGACCACGTCGATCGTGAAAAAGCCCATGTTTTCGCCGTTGGGCGCGGCCTCGGCGAGCTGATTGGTGCCGATCACGCCGCCGGCGCCGCCCACGTTCTTGATGACGATGGTGGGCTTGCCCGCGATATGCGCGGGCAGATGTTGGGCGACGATGCGCCCCTCGATATCGGTCGGGCCGCCGGCCGGGTAGTTGATGATCATGGTGATGGTCTTGCCCTTGTAGAACTGGGCACACGCGGTGTCTGCGAAGACCGCGGCGGCGAGCGCGACCACGACGGCGAGCCCTTTTCGGGTCATCGACTTGATCTCCCTTGCGAATGAATGAACGGCGTCATTTCTTCGCCCCCGCTTTCGATCGTTGATCATCCGTTGCGAGCCGGAACGGTTCGAACGTCGGTTTGTAGGATTTCTCGTCGAGGAATTGCCGCAGGCCGGTATTGTAGGAGTCCTCCTTGTCGGCCACTTTGATCGCCTTGCCCTTCTCGGCGAGGTAATCGTAGGCCTGCGCGACGTCCATCGTTCGCACATGCCGGATGGCCTGCTTGGTCGCGCGCAGCACGGCGGCGCTTTTCTTCATCAGCTTCTCGGCGAGCTCGGTGGTCGCGGCCTCGAGCTTCTCGGGCGGAACGGCGTAGTTGACCATGCCGATGCGCGCGGCCTCCTTGCCGTCGAACGGCTCGCCGAGGCAGGCGTAATAGAGCGCGTGGCGCGGCAGCACCGTGTCGGCGACCGCCTTCGACACCAGCGCGCCGGGCAGAATCCCCCAATTCACCTCCGAGAGGGAGAAGGTCGCGTTCTCGGCCGCGATCGCGAAATCGCACGCGAGCAGCTGCATGAACGCCCCGCCGACGCAGTAGCCGTGCACCATCGCGATCGTGGGCTTGTCGTAGCCGTAGAGCCGCTCCCATCGCCAGCGATTGGCGGCGGCAGCGGCCTTCTTGCGTTCGGCCGGATCCCTCTCCAGCTCGCGGAAGAACTTCTTGAGGTCCTGTCCGGCGCTGAAATTACCGCCCTCGCCGGTCACCACGACGACCTTGACCGCGTCGTCGACTTCGAGCCGCGCCAGCGCGTCATCCATCTCGTAGTGCAGGGCGGGCGACATGGCGTTGCGTTTTTCCGGCCGGTTGAGCGCCGTCCAGGCGATGCCGTCGCGCACCCTGACTTTCACGAAATCGTACTTGTAGTCGGTCATCGGCGATCCTCCGGTTCGTGGGCGCGGGACAGGCGCGGGCAACGTTTACGGAAATATCCTCGAGCAGGCGGGTGTTGGTAGAAGAACATTCCGCATTGGCGGCTTCAAGCAGCAATGTTCGGGCGCGGCCTCTATTCGCCGATTGCAGGTTTGCCGCGGCGGCATGCCAGAGCCCCGTCGATATGGTATGCGGATTGTCTCGCCCATGGCGCGGGCCTATATCAGGGTTCCGGCCCGCCGCGGCCGATGGATCACGCGAAGCAGTGCAGCCCGAAGGCGAAGGAGTTGCCCATGGTTGAGGTCATCGAGCGGGAAACGGTCGGCGAGGCCATCGAGGCCACGGTCAACTACATCCTGGATAACGGCGAAAAGATATTTACCCAGACCGCTTCGCCGGGCTCGACCGATGTGCGCAGCGGCGGCGCGCTCGATCCCCATCGCGTCACCATCCGCAATGCGCGCTTGCACGCTGGGCCGTTTGCGCTCGATCGCGAGGGCTTCCGTTTTGTCCGTCACGACACCAAGGTCGCCGATTTCTTCCACGAAGACGAAATACGCAAGGTCTACTACCCGGAGATGGAGGCGCTGGTGAAGGCCGAGAGCGGCGCCTCGCGCGTGGTCGTATTCGATCACACGTTGCGCACCGCCGACGCCGATGAGCGCGAGGCACGCAAGATCCGCGAGGTCGTGCGCCGCGTGCACAACGACTACACCGAATGGTCGGGTCCGCAGCGCGTGCGCGACCTGCTCTCGGACGAAGCCGAGAAACTGCTGCAACGCCGCTTCGCCATCGTGCAGGTGTGGCGGCCGATCCGCCATCCGGTCGAGAGCTTCCCGCTTGCGATCTGCGACGCGCGCAGCATCTCGCCGCGGGATTTCGTCGTGAGCGAGCGCCGCTATCCCAACCGGGTCGGCCAAACCTACGCCATCACCTACAATCCCGAGCACCGCTGGTACTGGTTGCCGCGCATGCGGCGCGAGGAGGCGCTGGTGTTCAAAGTCTACGACTCTTCGAAGGACGGCCGCGCCCGCTGGTCCGCCCACACCGCTTTCGAGGACCCGACCTCGCCGCCCAAGGCGCGGCCGCGCGAGAGCATCGAAATCCGCACACTGGCGTTTTTCTAAAGCGCGTTCGCGCAAGCGAGACCCCGTAGCAAGCGCGACCTTCGTAGCCCGCATTGAGCGAAGCGAAATGCGGGGAGTCCCGGATGTCGCCATAGCGCGTCCCTGAGGGCGTTCACGCCCGTCTTCGACGGGCTATGGACGCGCGTAAACGCACTTTAGGCTCCATCCGGGCTACGCCCTCCCTGGTCGCCAAGCGGCCATCTCAAAGCCGCACTTTCCAATCCCAAAGCCCTGCCGCGCGGTGGCCATCGAGATCGCGCGTTGCTCGATACCGTCCCGCCATCGCGACGAAGCGGAGGTTGTTCTGCCGCCTTTCCCACTCCGAAAAATGTGTTTGCAGCGAATGATCGAGCCGATACGCTTTGTTGCCAAGTTGACCGTTCACGCTTACGCGAACCGGGGCTCGACATGGGCGGATTTGACGCGAAGGCCGCGGCGCGGCGAATGGCATGCTTGATCGTGCTTGCGGCCGCGACGGCCGACGCAGCCGTCGGGCAGCCGGTCACGTTGCGCATCGGCTATGGTATGGCGGCGGAAGAGCCGCTGTGGGTGCTCGTTGCCAAGCCCGATCTGGCCAAGAACCACGGCAAGGCCTACGCGCTCGACGCGACGCGGTTTACCGGCTCGGACAAGCGCAGCCAGGCATTCGAGGCCGGTGCCATCGACCTCGCCGCCAGCAGCGCGAACGGCGTGATTTTCGCGGCGGCGGAAGGCGTGACGGCCAAGATGATTGCGTCGATTTCCCGCGAAAGCCCCCGCGGCTTCAGTACAAGCTTCTACGTCAAGGGCGATTCGCCGATCAAATCGGTGACCGACTCGAAGGGCAAGATCGTCGGCATCAACGGCTTCTACACGTCCGGTCACCTCTGGCTGAAAACCGCGCTTGAAAAGCACGGGCTGGCCGAGACCGATGTCACGATCACGCCGGTTCCATTCCCGGCGATGCAGGAAGCGCTCGAAGCCGGAAAGGTCGATCTCGGGATGTTTCCGCAGCCGTTCGCCGCGCTCGCGGAAAAGCAGGCGAAGGTCCGCAAAATCTTCGATGCCAAATATGGCATACCATTCGAGGAGGAGCTGATCGTCCTCATCGGAAAGGACGAATTCCTGAAAAAGAACGCGGGTGCGGTCCGCGCTTTCCTCGAAGATCTCAAGGCGGGCATGCAGTTCTATCTCGAAAAGCCCCGCGAGGCCCGGCAACTCCTGATCGATCATAAGATGGTTCGCGTGAACTCCGACGTCTACCTGGCCATGAACGACTACTATCGCGACCCGAGCTTGCGGGTCGATGACGAAGCGCTCGAGAAGATGCAGGCAGTCCAGATCGCGGCCGGGTTCCAGAAAAAGAGGGCCGACGTCAGGTCGCTGGTGGATCTCGGTTATCTGCCGAAATGAGCTTGCTCGAGAATGCCCGCGACCATGCCGCTGTTGGAGGTCACGGACCTCGATAAGACGTTCACGGTCGACAGCCGCAGCGTTAGAGCCATCGATCATCTCTCTTTGTCGATCGACGAGCACGAATTCGTCTCCATCGTCGGGCCTTCGGGCTGCGGCAAGAGCACGTTCCTGCACATCATCGGCGGCTTCGAGCCTGCGACCGCCGGTGAGCTGCGGCTGAGCGGACGGCCGATCGGCCCTCCAGGTCCCGATCGCGGCATGATGTTTCAGGAGCTCTCGCTATTTCCCTGGCTCACCGCCATCGAGAACGTCGCATGGCCGCTCGAGATGAAGGGATTGCCGAAACGCGAGCGTACCGCCAAGGCGGCCGAATATCTCGATCTCGTTCATCTTTCTCGTTTCGCCGATGTCTATCCCGGCCAACTGAGCGGCGGAATGAAACAGCGTGTTGCCCTGGCACGGCTGTTTGCGCTCGATCCGGAAATCATGCTGATGGATGAGCCGTTCGGCGCGCTCGATTCCCAGACTCGGGAATTGCTGCAGGAGGAGCTGCAGTCGATCTGGCGGCGTGCCCGCAAGACGGCGCTATTCGTTACCCACGACATCGACGAGGCGATCTATCTAGGAACGCGGGTGATCGTGTTCACGGCGCGTCCCGGCCGCATCAAGGCCGACATCCGCATTCCCAACCTCGATCGTCCCGGCGACTACCGCAAGTCGCGGGAATACCTCGCCTTGCGGGTCGAAGTCTGGGACTTGGTGCGGGACGAGGTATTGAAGGCGCGCGCGCTGGAGGAAGCGTGAGAATCAACTCGGCTTCGATCCAGAATTGGATTTTGCCGGTCGCGGCGTTGGCGGCTTGGGAAATTCTCGGCCGCGCCGGTCTGCTGCCGCGCTATCTGTCGACGCCGAGCGCGATCCTTGCGGCGTTGTGGGAAATCGCGCTGACGGGCGAGCTCTTCGTCGCGCTGGCCGCGAGCCTCTATCGGGTGTCGGTCGGGTTTGCCCTCGGCACGGCTGCCGGCATCGTCGTTGGCCTTGGCGCGGGGATTCTGCCCGGTGTGCGCCATTTCTTCGATCCGCTGGTATCCTTTCTCTACTCCATCCCGAAGGTCACGTTTCTGCCGATCTTTCTGCTTCTGTTCGGCCTCGGGCATGCATCCAAGATTGCCATCATCGCATTTTCAGGTTTCTTTCCGGTGTTCGTGGCCTCGCGTCACGCGGTGTTGTCCGTCGACAAGCTTCTGCTCTGGGCGGCGCGCAACATGGGAGCACCGTCGCGGACGATCTTTTTCCGTGTCGTCATTCCGGCGGCCGCGCCGCAGTTGTTCGGCGGCATCCGGATCGGGCTCGCGCACGCCTTCGTGGTGCTGTTTGCGGCCGAGCTGATCGGCTCGAAGGTTGGGCTCGGTACGATCATCTCCTACGGCGAGGAATGGGTGCGGTTCGATTTGATGTTCGCCGGCATCGTCTGCTTCGCCGTGTTGGGGTTTTTGAGCGACCGCATGTTGCTGGCGATCCGATCGCGCCTTCTCAAGGGCCAAATGATCGGCACGGAGGAAGAAATCGTACGATGACCGCTCAAACCTTCGCGCAAGCCCGGTCGCTGATCGGGCGCTGGTACTCGATCCCGCTGCTGATTTTGGTTTGGCAACTGACGGTCGCGAGCGGTCTCGTGGAATCTCGTCTGCTTCCAAGCCCGGGGCGGGTGTGGACCGCGCTCGCGACGGAAGTCGGCAACGGGACGCTCATCTATCACGCTAGCGTGACGGTTTCGCGCGCTCTCGCCGGCTTCTTGCTCGCGGCGTTCGTCGGAATTCCATTCGCCGCTGCGATGGGACGATCCGTGCTAGTGCGCAATCTGTTCGAGCCGATTTTTTTCATCGGCTATCCGATACCGAAGATCGCCTTGTTTCCCGTTTTCACCTATATATTCGGCATCGGAACGCCATCGAAGATCGCGTTCACCTTTCTCGAATGCCTCTATCCGATCGTGGTGACGTGCTATTTCGGCTTTCGCGGGGTCCAGACGCGGCTGATTTGGAGCGCGCAAAATTGCGGCGCAAGCCGATCCGTCATTCTGCGGCGAGTCATTTTGCCGGCGACGATGCCGAGCATTTTTTCGGGCCTGCGTGTCGCCCTGCCTGTGGCGATCATCGTCGTCGTCATAACCGAAATGATCGGGGATTCCATCGGGCTTGGATATTACATCACCATCTGGAGCACGCGCTTCACATTTGCCAACGTCTACGCCGCGATCATCGTGATTGGAATCTGCGGCTTAGCGCTCGATCAGGCTTTGCTCCTGCTACGGCACAGCGCGATTTATTGGCAGCGGGAAGAGGCGTGATCAGTAGCGAGATGCGTGGCGCCACGCCCATTTTTGGCTGACCGGTGGACGCGCGATGACGGCGGAGCAAGCGCACGAGCAAGGCAGCTACATCGGCCAGGCGCTGCGGCGCCGCGAGGACGTTCGCTTCGTTCAAGGAAAAGGCCGCTACGTCGACGATATCGTTCTGCCCGGCGCCGCCTGGTGCGCCTTCGTGCGCAGCCCACATGCGCATGCGCGAATTCGCTCGTTGTCGACGCAGGCGGCAGCGATGCGGCCGGGCGTGCTGTTGACCCTGACAGCCGAGGATTGGGCCAAAGCCGGGAATGGCGAGCTCACGGTGGTACATCCGATGGCGTTTACCGACGGGCGGCCCATGAACGCGGCTCCCCGTCCGGCCTTCGCCCGCGGCAAGGTCCATCACGTCGGCGACATCGTTGCCGCGGTCGTGGCCGACAGCAGGTTTGCCGCGGAAGAGGCCGCCGAGGCGGTGGAAGTCGACTACAGCCCGCTGCCAGCGGTGGTCGCGGCGCGCTTGGCCGTGAAGGGGGCCGCGCCGCTCGTGCACGAGCAATTCGGAACCAACGTCGTGTTCGAGATCGAGCGCGGAAATCGCCACCAGACGGAGGCGGCGATGGCTTCGGCGGCCAAGGTCGTTGAGCTCGAGCTCACGAACAACCGCGTGTCGGCAAACCCGATCGAGCCGCGCTCCTACCTTTGCGATTACGATGCCGCCAGCGATCGCTACACGCTCTATGCGACCAGCCAGCAGCCGCATTACCTGCGCCGGTGGCTTTCGGTCTACACCCTCCACATTCCCGAACATAAGCTGCGGGTCATCTCGCCCGATGTCGGCGGGGGCTTCGGGGCCAAAGGACTCTTTTCCATCGAGGTCTCCACGGTCGTGTGGGCAGCGCAGATTCTACGCCGGCCGGTCAAGTGGACCGCCACGCGAACCGAAACCTTCCTCTCCGACGCGCAAGCGCGCGATCACGACACCATCGCTCGCATGGGCTTCGATCGCCATGGACGCATCGTTGCGATGCAGGTCGACACCTTGGCGGCGCTGGGGGCGTATCTGAGTAATTTCGCGCCGAGCATTCCCGGCAACTCCTATCCGCAGACCGTCACCGGCCTCTACAAGACGCCCAACCTTCATCTGCGGGTACGTGGTGTCTATACCAACACCGTGCCGGTCGACGCCTATCGCGGTTCGGGACGACCCGAGGCGACGTGGATCAACGAGCGCCTCATCGAGTTTGGCGCGCGGGAGCTCGGTATCGACGTGGTCGAGATGCGGCAGCGCAATCTCATCGCGCGGGCCGAATTTCCCTATTCTGCGCCGGGAGGACGCGTCTACGATTCGGGCGATCCGCCGGCGCTGCTGCAACGGCTGTTGACGCTGGCCGACTATCCCGCGCTCCGACGCGAACAGGCAAGCCTGCGCGCGAACGGAGTGTTGATGGGAATCGGGCTCGCGGCCTTCGTCGACAAGGCCGGCACCGGGCCGAGCACCAATCTCGCCCAACGGGGCGCCCTGCACGGCGGCTGGGAAAGCGCCGTGGTGCGCGTGCACAGTGATGGCAAGGTGACCGTGGTTGCGGGGACGCATTCGCACGGGCAGGGGCACGAGATCACATTCTGTCAAATCGCGGCGGATCGCCTGCGCCTCCCGATCGACGATATCCGTCTGCTCGAGGGAGATACGGATCAAATCGCCTTCGGCAACGGGACCTGGGGGGCGCGTTCGGCGTCGGTGGCGGGAACGGCAATTTACCGCGCCTGCGACAAGGTCCTCGACAAGGCGCTGCGTCTCGCCGCCCATGCGTTGGAATGCGCGGAGGGCGACATCGACTATGGCGGCGGCAGGTTCAAAGTGCGCGGCACCGACCGGTCGATCGGCTTCGCCGACGTCGCCAATATCGCCTACCATGGAGTGGGGTTGCCGCCGGGCTGCTCGCCGGGGCTCGAAGTCGCCGAGTTCTACGATCCGCCGGATACCAACGATCCGCAAGCCATGCATCTCGCCGTCGTCATCGTCGATCCGGAGACCGGCTTCGTCGAGTTGCGCGGTCTTTATGCCGCCGACGACTGCGGCGTGGTCATCAATCCGATGATTGTCGAGGGGCAGGTGCACGGCGGCTTGGCGCAAGGCGTCGGCCAAGCGCTTTCGGAACATATCGTCTACGACCGCGTCTCCGGGCAGCTCCTGACCGCGAGCTTTCTCGATTACGGCGTGCCGCGGGCGGCCGATGTTCCCGCCTTTGGCACCACCTTCCTTGCGAGCGCCGCGCCCAGCAATCCACTCGGCGTGAAGGGGGCAAGCGAAAGCGGAACGATCGGCGCGCCCGCCGCAATCGGCAATGCGGTCATCGATGCGCTGTGGCATCTTGGCGTACGCGATATCACCTTGCCGATTAGGTCTGAAACGGTCTGGCGCGCGCTGTGCGACGCGCGCCGCATGCCGCGAGTGGGGGAAGGGCAGGCGAGCCATGAACGACAAGCCGTCTGAAACAAGCAGGCGCATCGCGGACGAGCTTGCCGCGTGCGGCGTGCGGCTCGTTGCGTCGCTTCCCGACAATTGGTTGACGGGCGTCATCGACGCCGTCGACCGGGACGACCGATTCGTGCACATCCCGGTCAATCGGGAGGAATCCGCGATCGGGCTTTGCTCCGGCGCCTATATGGGCGCCATGGGGTGCGCGGCGCTGATGGGCGCGTCGGGCTTCATGACGGTGATCTACGCCATCACCAAGATCAATTACACCTACGAAATTCCGCTGTTTTTGCTGCTCACTTTGCGCGGTGGCGTCGGCGATCATCACAAGCACCACGCGTCGAACAGCCTTTATCTTCGCCCGGTGCTCGATGCCATCAACATGCCCTATCAGATCATCGACGACCCCGGCGATATCTCCGCGATCTCCCGCTGTTATCGCCACACGCGCACGTTCTCCCGACCGATGGCCGTCGTTTTCACGCGCGATCTGCTACGGGGCGGTCGGCCATGAATTACCTCGACTGTTTTCGTGCACTCGCGCGCCGCCGCACCGATCAGGTGGTCGTGACCTCGGCGGGCAATTCCAGCCAAGCCTGGTGGGCGGCCACGCACGATAGCGAGGCGAGTTTTTATCTCGATGCGTCGATGAGCCTCTCGACCATGTTCGCGTCCGGGCTCGCGCTCGCCCGACCGGAGCTCAAAATCTGGGCCTTCATGGGCGACGGCGCGTTTTGCATGAACCCAGGCATGCTGATGGTCGAGCGGCAGATGAACCTGCCGAATTTGACCCACTTCCTGGTCTCAAACCGGGTCTACGGCGCGACCTCCAATGCGTTGCTGCCGAATGTCGGCAGCAACGATTATCCGGCAATCGCGCATGCCATGGGCCTCGAGCGCGTGTTCGAGTTCCGCACTTTGGAGGCGCTCGAACGCGACTTCGCGACGGTGATGGCCGCGAACGTGGCCGGTCATACTTTCGTGGTGCTCGAAGTGGAGCCGTTCTCGGACGCGGAGCAGAAGCTCGAGCAACCGCCCTTCGACGGACCGGAGCTGAAATATCGCTTTGGACGCTACATCGAAGCGCGAACCGATTGCGATGTTTTCGGATATCGGCTGTGATCCGATCTCTCGGAAGCTAGCTCGATCAGTCCGAGTGAGATCGCTACGGCTTGATTGGAACCTCGGGAAGGTCATGTGGACGCCAGGTCTGTTCCGCCGTGAGCGAAATCAAAGCGGGCGCCGACAATGAGATGATGCAAACCAGCCGCCTAGCGGATCGACGGCCGGTTTCCCCATGGAGAAACAAGCGCATGCCCAAGCAGCAGATCACCTCGGCAAAAATCCGCCAGCCGTCGGGCCATTTTTCCCATGCGACGATGGTCGCTGCGCGCGGCCGCATCGTCTTCATTTCCGGCATGACCGCGCGG
>Ga0209647_1004640_pt1:0-7500 | contig 10276 bp, 9 predicted proteins | sample GraSoi_2013_60cm_FD_185827 | JGI IMG/M metagenome (GOLD analysis project Ga0209647, IMG submission 185827) | Grasslands soil microbial communities from the Angelo Coastal Reserve, California, USA - Sample 9_17_2013_60cm (SPAdes) (version 2) | ecosystem: Environmental > Terrestrial > Soil >...
GACAGAACGCCGAACGCCGCCGCGACGAAGGCGAGAAAGCTCCAGAACCAGGCATAGCCTACCGTCACCTCGCGCTCGGCCTGATCGGTGAGCGTAGCCAGGCCCGAAAACGCGGTGAGCGCGAATCCCAGGCACCCGAGGCAAAACACGGTGCATAACCACATCGCGAGCTGGGCGCCGATCTTCATCGAGGCAGTGTACAAAAGAAAACGCCCGCGGACTTTGCAGCCGCGGGCGCGTTAACCATCGCGTTTTGGCGCGATGGAGGAGGATTCGACTTGCAGAGTAGCCTGCGGCGCATTCCGGGGCCTGACTGACGACTGACAGCAGCCTGACTCGTGCTCGGCATGACATACAATGCAGGTGGCGGGCCTCCCCGCATTGCAGTCTGGTGAACCTGGTCAGGTCCGGAAGGAAGCAGCCACAGCTGGTCACTGCAAGTGCCGGGGGTCAGGCTCGCCTCTCACCTTTCTCTACGCGATGAGCTATCAAGTACTTGCGCGCAAGTGGCGGCCCAGGGATTTCTCAAGCCTGGTCGGCCAGGAACACGTGGTGCGCGCGCTGACCCATGCGCTCGACGCGAAGCGGCTGCATCACGCCTATCTCTTCACCGGCACGCGCGGCGTCGGCAAGACCACGCTCGCGCGCATCCTCGCCAAATGCCTCAACTGTGAAACGGGCGTGACATCGCGGCCCTGCGGCAAGTGCTCGACCTGCCTCGAGATCGACGCTGGCCGCTTCGTCGACCTGCTCGAGGTGGACGCGGCGACGAATACCAAGGTGGACGAGATGCGCCAGCTTCTGGAAACGGCGCAGTACGCGCCGACCAAGGGGCGCTACAAGGTGTACGTGATCGACGAAGTGCATCAGCTCTCGGGGCACGCGTTTAACGCCATGCTGAAGACGCTCGAGGAACCGCCCGAGCACATGAAATTCGTGCTCGCCACCACCGATCCGCAGAAGATTCCGGTGACGGTGCTGTCGCGCTGCCTGCAGTTCAACCTGAAGCAGATGCCGCCGGCGGCCATCGTCACGCACCTCGAGCAGATCCTGCGGCAGGAGAACATTTCCACAGAGCCCGACGCCCTTGCGCTTCTCGCGCGCGCGGCCGCGGGCAGCATGCGCGATGCGCTGTCGTTACTCGATCAGGCGATCGCGCACGGTGCAGGGCGGCTCACGGCACAAAGCGTGGGCGAGATGCTCGGTGCAATCGACCGCGGCTATCTGCTTGGCATCGTCGATGCGGTCGCGGCGACTGACGCCGCGACGGTGCTGAAGATGGCCGACGAGATGCAGGCGCGCAGCCTCTCGTTTGATGCCGCGCTCGCCGATCTCGCTGCGCTGTTTCTCAAGCTCGCCCTTGCGCAGACGCTGCCCGGCACCTTGGCCGAGGATCCCGAGCGATCCCGCCTCGCCGGGCTTGCAGAACGCATCGACCCGGAGTCGGTGCAGCTTTATTACCAGATCGCGCTGCAGGGCCGCGAAGACCTGCCGCTCGCACCTGACGAGCACGGCGGTTTCGTGATGACGCTGCTTCGCATGCTCGCGTTCCGGCCCGCCGGATCGAAAACCGAGAATCCGAAGAGCGAGACGCCGAAGGCGGCCGCCGCCGCCGGCTGGCCCGAGCTGGTGCAGCAGCTTCCGGTTGCCGGTGCCGCGCGCGAGCTCGCGCGCAGCGCCGAGTTGCAGCGGCGCGAGGGCAACAGCTTCGAGCTGGTCGTCCCCAAGGCGAAGGCGGCGCTCGCCGAGCGCAATTACACCGAGAAGCTCAAGGCTGCGCTCGAGCAGCATCTGGGCAGCGCCGTCACCATCAAAGTGACGGTGGGCGAGACCGCCGGCACGAGCGCCGCAGCGCTCGAAGCCGGCGAGCGCGCGGCGCGCCATGCGGCCGCCACCGAGGCGGTGCAATCGGACGGCTTCGTCAAGGATCTGGTCAACCTGTTCGACGCCAAGGTCGTCGACTCGACTATCAAGGAAGAGCGCAAATGAAAGGCAACATCGGGCAGCTGATGAAGCAGGCGCAGATGATGCAGGAGAACATGCGCCGCATGCAGGAGAGCCTCGCCACGCTCGAGGTCGAGGGCCAATCGGGCGCGGGCCTGGTCAAGGTGCAGATCACGTGCAAATACGAGGTGAAGCGCGTGAGCATCGATCCCTCGCTGGTTGGCGACGACCGCGAAATGCTCGAGGATCTGGTGGCTGCGGCGTTCAACGACGCGGCGCGCAAGGTCGAAGCAACGATCGCCGAAAAGATGAGCGGCATGACCGCCGGGCTCGGCCTGCCGGCCGGATTCAAGCTGCCGTTTTGAACAGAAGCGCAGTTCCCTCCGCGAAAGGGCTTGAGCGGCTGATCGAGGCGCTGCGCGTGCTGCCCGGTGTCGGGCCGCGCTCGGCGCAGCGCATGGCCTACCAGCTGCTCCAGCATGACCGTCCGGGTGCCGAGCAGCTCGCGCAGGCGCTGAGCGAAGCCCTGGCGACGGTGCGTCGCTGCGCGAAGTGCAACAACTTCACCGAAGAAGAGATTTGTGCGCTGTGTCACTCGCCGCGGCGCGATGCGAGCCTGCTGTGCATAGTCGAGACGCCCGCGGATCTGTCCATGGTCGAGCAGACGCTCTCGTACTCGGGAATGTACTTCGTGCTGATGGGACGGCTTTCGCCGCTCGACGGCGTCGGGCCGCGCGAGATCGGCCTCGACCGGCTGCAGGCGCGCGCCGCGGACGGTGCGGTGCGCGAAGTGATCCTGGCGACGAATTTCACCAACGAGGGCGAGGCCACCGCCCATTACATCGCCGAGATGTTGCGCGCGCGCGGCATCAAGGTGAGCCGCATCGCGCGCGGCGTGCCGCTCGGCGGCGAGCTCGAGTACGTCGATGCCGGGACCATCTCGCAGGCGCTGCTGGAGCGGCGCGAAATCTAGTACATTGCGGGCCCGAGGAGGATCCATGAGAACACTGCTGCTGAGCATTGCGCTCGCGCTGTCGCCCATCGCGCAGGCGCAGATCGAGAAGCCGGAGGTGCACATCGCGGTCGGCGGCAAAACCGCGCTCTACTACCTGCCGCTGACCCTCACCGAGCGCCTGGGCTACTTCAAGGACGAGGGGCTCAACGTGCGCATCAGCGACTTTCCAGGCGGTACGCGCTCGCTCGAGGCGGTCGTCGGCGGCAGCGCCGACGTGGTTGCCGGCGCCTACGAGCACACCATCAACATGCAGGCGCGCCGGCAGAACTTCCAGGCGTTCGTCCTGACCGGCGCGGCGCCGCAAATCACGGTGGCGATCGCCAGCAAGCTCGCGCCGCAATACAAGTCGCCGAAGGACCTCAAGGGCCTCAAGGTCGGCATCAGCGCCCCCGGCTCGAGCACCAACATGGTCATCAACTATCTCATCGCGCAGGGCGGCCTCAAGCCGAGCGATATCGCGGTGATCGGCATCGGCGCCGGTGCGACCGTCGTCGCGGCGGTGGACCAGGGCAGGGTAGACGTCATCTCGCAGACCGATCCCGCCGTTACGATGCTCGAAAAGAGCGGCAAGGTGAAGGTCATTGCCGAGACGCGTACGCCCGAAGGCACCGCGAAGCTCTTTGGCGGACCGATGCCGGCGGCGAGCTTGTACGCCCCGGTGGAGTTCGTGCGCAAGAATCCGAACACCGTTCAGGCGCTCACCAATGCCACGGTGCGCACGCTGAGATGGATGCAGGAAGCCTCGCCGCAGCAGATCCTCGCCACCGTCCCCGAGGAATACCTGCTCGGCGACAAGGCGATGTACCTGTTCGCGTTCAACAACGTACGCCCGGCCTACTCGAGGGATGGCTATATCAGCGAGGCCGGCGCCAAGACCACGCTCAAGGCGCTCGCTTCGTTCAACCCGGCGGTCAAGCCCGAGTCGATCAACCTGGCGCAGACGTACACCAATGAGTTCGTGAAGAAGGCGCACGCCAGGCTCGACCAGAAGAAATAGCTCCATGCCGGCCGCGGTCCCGGCCCTCGCGCTGGAGCAAGTCAGCGTCACCTTCGTGTCGCCCGATGGCGGCCGCTACAAAGCCGTGCGGGACACGACGCTGCGCGTCGAGCCCGGCGAGTTCGTCTCGGTCGTCGGTCCGACCGGCTGCGGCAAGTCGACGCTGCTGAATGTCGCAGTCGGTCTATTGCAACCGTCGGCGGGAAGCGTCCAGGTGTTCGGCGCGCCGCTCACCGGGCTCAATCCAAAGGCCGGCTACCTGTTCCAGACCGAAGCGCTGATGCCGTGGCGTACCGCGCGCGCCAACGTTGCGGCGGGGCTCGAATTCCGCGGCGTGCAGCGCGCCGAGGCACTCAAGCGATCCGACGAGTGGCTGCAGCGCGTCGGCCTGCGCGGTTTCGGCGAGCGCTATCCGCATCAGCTCTCCGGCGGCATGCGAAAGCGCGTGGCGCTGGCGCAAACGCTGATCCTCGACCCGCAGATCATCCTGATGGACGAGCCTTTCTCGGCGCTCGACATCCAGACGCGCCAGCTGATGGAGAATCAGCTGCTCGAGCTCTGGTCGGCGAACCGCAAGTCGGTGCTGTTCATCACCCACGATCTCGAGGAAGCCATCTCGCTTTCCGATCGGGTGGTGGTGCTCTCGGCAGGGCCGGAATCGCATCCCATCGGCGAGTTTCCGATCGATCTGCCGCGGCCGCGCGACGTCGCCGAAATTCGCATGACCCCGCGCTTCATCGAGCTCCATACGCTGATCTGGCGCGCGATGAAGGAAGAGGTGCTGAAGAGCTATGCGCAACAACAGCTCAACTAAATTGCTGCGCGTGTGGCAGCTCGGCCTGTTCTTCGGCTTCCTGCTGTTTTGGTACGTCGCGACCAGCCCGACGCTCTTGCCGCCGATCTATTTCGACGACGCGAACAAGGCCGCCTTTTTCTTCGGCGAGCCGCTCAAGGTCTTCGAGCGCACCTGGGACTGGTTCGTTTCCGGCAGCATCTATCCGCACCTCTGGGTCACGCTGCTCGAGACGCTGCTCGCATTCGTCATCGGCACCGCGTCCGGCCTTGGCATCGGACTGTGGCTCGCGCTGGCGCCGACGGCATCGGCGCTGTTCGACCCCTACATCAAGGCGCTGAACTCCATGCCGCGCGTGATTCTCGCGCCGATCTTTGCCGTCTGGTTCGGACTGGATATCGGGTCCAAGGTCGCGCTCGGCGTCACGCTGGTGTTCTTCATTGTCTTCTTCAACGTGTACCAGGGCGTGCGGGAAGTGAGCTACACCGTGGTGGCGAATGCGCGCATCCTCGGCGCGAGCGACCGGCAGCTGCTGCGCCACGTCTACGTGCCAAGCGCGATGAGCTGGGTGTTTGCGAGCCTGCACAATTCGGTTGGACTCGCGTTCGTCGGCGCGGTGGTCGGCGAGTACCTGGGCTCGTCGCGCGGCGTGGGCTACCTCATCCTGCAGGCGGAAGGCACCTTCGACATCAACGCCGTTTTTGCCGGCATTCTGGTCCTTACGGCATTTGCGCTGCTGCTGGATTGGGCGGTCACGCTCGCCGAGCGCCGCCTTCTCGTATGGCAGCCGCGCGGCGGCGAAACCGAGAAGATCTGATGCGCTGGGCGCTTTTGTCTTTGGCCTTCCTGTGCGCAGTCGCATTCGCCCAGCCGTATCCCGCGCGCCCGGTGAAGCTCATCGTGCCCTTCCCGCCGGGTTCGACGCCCGACATCGTGGGGCGCACGCTCGCCGCGAGGCTCCAGGAGACGTTCGCACGGCCGATGGTGGTGGAAAACCGCAGCGGCGCCGGCGGCAACGTCGGCACCGAAGCGGTCGCCAAGGCGCCCGCCGACGGCTACACGCTGCTGATCGGCATCAACGGGCCGGTCGCGACCAACAAGTATCTCTACCCATCGCTGCCGTACGACCCGCAGAAGGATCTTGCGCCGATCTCGCTCCTCGCATCGGCGCCACAGATGCTGGTCGTCGTGCCGGAATTGAAACTGGATGGCTTTCGCGGCTTTCTCGATTACGCGCGCGCCAACCCGGGCCGGATCTCGTACGGCTCTGTGGGGAGCGGCAGCGCTTCGCACTTGACGATGGAGCTCCTGAAGAGCGAGGCGAAAATTTACGCGGTGCACATTCCCTATCGCGGGTTTCCGCCCGCGGTCACCGACATGCTGGCGGGCAACATTCACGCGATGTTTGCCATCATTCCGGGCGTCTTGCCGCACGTGAAGGCGGGCAGGCTGAAAGCGCTCGCGGTGACCGCTCTCAAGCGCAGCCCGCTTGCCCCCGATGTCCCCAGCGTTGCAGAACTCGGATTGCCGCAGCTCGAATCGCTCGCCTGGATCGGGTTGCTTGCGCCGGCGGGCACGCCGCCCGATGTGCTGGAGCGGCTAAGCGTCGCGACCGTACGCAGCATGCGCGCTGCGGAAGTGCGCGAGCTCCTCGGCGGGCAGGGCTTCGATGTCGTCGCGAACTCCCCGGCCGAATTCGCGCGCTGGATACAGGCAGAATCTGGGAAGTGGTCGCGCGTCATCCAAACGAGTGGCGCCACCGCGGACTGATGAACCACCGGGAGTGGCCGAATGTGGGAGCAAAGCAAGGGCGCCAAACGAAGGTTTTACGACGGGCTGTTTCATGCTCGCTATTTCGTAGGTAATGGCATCGACATCGGGGGTGGCCCGGATCCTCTCGGCCAGTACACCGGCGTTTTCGCCCGCATGGGCGCCGTGCGGACTTGGGACCTCGAGGACGGCGACGCCCAGGTCATGGCGGGCGTTCCGGACGATGAGTTCGACTTCGTTCACTCCAGCCACTGCCTGGAGCATTTGCGCGATCCGAATGCCGCCCTGCTGCAATGGGTTCGGATCGTCCGGCCCGGGGGATTTGTGATCGTCACGGTCCCCGACGAAGACCTTTACGAGAAAGGCCATTGGCCGAGCCGGTACAACTCCGATCACAAATGGACTTTTACCGTCCACAAACCGCAGAGTTGGTCGCCGAGATCCCTAAACGTGCTGGATCTGCTAACGGAGCTCTCGCACCTGGTGGAGATCGAGCGCATCGTCCTCCTGCGGGATTTCTTTCGCGACGAGCTGCCGGCCGAACTGGATCAAACCATGACGCCGGTCGCCGAATGCGGCATCGAGATCATCGTGCGCAAGAGGGCCGAGCCCTTGCGCCCGCGCTCGCAGCGTTTCAAATGACCTTCAGAAGCCGCTCGTAATCTTCCGGCACGCTGTAGATTTGCGCCGAGAGGCGTGCCCACAGGACGCCGTCAATCGCCGCGATGGCCACCACGATGCGATGCTCGGCCATCAGCAGGGACTGCAACTGGCGAGCGCTCTCGCGCGTAGCCGGGGTTTGCGGCTGCCGCGTGTTCGGTAGTCGGATCGCCATCATCGCGCCATGCAGGGCCGGCGGCGCCCCGACGGGTTGAGCCCAGGCCTGCGCGATTTTCTCGGCCGCGGCACTAACCAGGCTGTGGCAATAGCGCCGAACCGATTCGACACCGAGCTCATCCAGGAAGCGCAGCGCCGCGCCCA
>Ga0209647_1004643_pt1 | contig 10274 bp, 8 predicted proteins | sample GraSoi_2013_60cm_FD_185827 | JGI IMG/M metagenome (GOLD analysis project Ga0209647, IMG submission 185827) | Grasslands soil microbial communities from the Angelo Coastal Reserve, California, USA - Sample 9_17_2013_60cm (SPAdes) (version 2) | ecosystem: Environmental > Terrestrial > Soil >...
GTTGGCACAGAAATATTTCCGCAAGGCCGGTGTCCCCGCCCGCCTGAAGAAGGTGGAAGAGAATTCGGTCCCCTCGTTCCTGTGGCGCTCGGTCGCCGACGAGGATGCGCTTGCGACGCTGCCGGAAAAAGAACGCTACATCGGCGAGCAGACCTCGAAGCAGGTGTTCGACCGTCTGGCCGGCACCTGGACCTATTGGGGCTGGAAGGGTGGCTACTTCGATTCAGAGGAAGACGCACAGGCCTTCTTCGATGAGCTGCGCTACATGCTGGCCGCGCAAATGTGCGCGCCCAATTCGCCGCAATGGTTCAACACCGGCTTGCATTGGGCCTACGGCATCGATGGCCCCGGCCAGGGCCACTATTACATCGACCCTTTCACCGCCAAGCTGACCCGATCGAAATCGGCCTACGAACATCCGCAACCGCACGCCTGCTTCATCCAGTCGGTCAGTGACGACCTCGTCAACGAGGGCGGCATCATGGACCTGTGGGTGCGCGAGGCGCGCCTGTTCAAATACGGCTCCGGCACCGGCTCGAATTTCTCCAAGCTGCGCGGTGAAGGCGAAAAACTGTCCGGCGGCGGCAAGTCGTCCGGCCTGATGTCGTTCCTGAAAATCGGCGACCGCGCCGCGGGTGCGATCAAGTCGGGCGGCACCACGCGCCGTGCCGCCAAGATGGTGATCGTCGATGTCGATCACCCGGATATTGAAACTTATATCAACTGGAAGGTGATGGAAGAGCAGAAGGTGGCGGCGCTCGTCACCGGCTCCAAGATCAACCAGAAGCACCTCAAAGCGGTTCTCAAGGCTTGCGTGAATTGCGAGGGCTCGGGTGACGATTGCTTCTCGCCGGAGAAGAACCCCGCGCTCAAGCGCGAGATCAAGCTCGCGCGCCGCGCGATGGTGCCGGACAATTTCATCAAGCGTGTAATCCAGTTCGCCAAGCAAGGCTACAAGGACATCGACTTCCCGACCTACGACACCGACTGGGACAGCGAGGCCTATCTCACGGTCGCGGGCCAGAACTCGAACAATTCGGTGCGCGTCACCGACGGCTTCCTCAAGGCGGTCGAAGCCGGCAGCAAATGGGATCTGACCTATCGCAAGAACGGCAAGGTCGCGAAGACGCTCGATGCCCGCGAGCTGTGGGAGAAAATCGGCTACGCCGCATGGGCCTCCGCCGATCCGGGCCTGCAATATCACACCACGGTCAATGACTGGCACACTTGCCCGGCCTCGGGCGAAATCCGCGCCAGCAATCCGTGCTCGGAATACATGTTCCTCGACGACACCGCCTGCAATCTGGCGTCGTTGAATCTGCTCACGTTCCGCGACGAGAAGACCGGCCAATTCCAGGTCGAAAGCTACGAACACGCGGTGCGGCTGTGGACCGTCGTCCTCGAAGTTTCGGTGATGATGGCGCAATTCCCCTCGCGTGAGATCGCCGAGCGATCCTTCGAATTCCGCACCCTCGGCCTCGGCTACGCCAATATCGGCGGCCTGCTGATGACCGCCGGCATCCCGTATGACAGCGATGCCGGGCGCGCCATCGGCGGCGCGCTGACCGCGATCATGACCGGCATCAGCTATGCCACCTCGGCCGAAATGGCCGAGAAACTCGGCGCGTTCCCCGGCTACAAGAAAAACCGCGAAGCGATGCTGCGCGTGATGCGCAACCATCGCCGCGCCGCCTACAACGAGCGCACCGGCTACGAGAAAGTCGCGACGCCGCCCGTGCCGCTCGACCATGCCTCCTGCCCCGACCAGACGCTGGTCGCGCACGCAAAGTCCGCCTGGGACCGCGCGCTGGCGCTTGGCGAGAAGCACGGTTACCGCAATGCGCAGTCGACCGTGATCGCACCCACCGGCACCATCGGCCTGGTGATGGATTGCGACACCACCGGCATCGAGCCCGATTTCGCGCTGGTGAAGTTCAAGAAGCTCGCCGGCGGCGGCTACTTCAAGATCATCAACCGCGCAGTGCCGGAAGCCTTGCGCACGCTCGGCTACAGCGAAGCCGACATTGCCGAGATCGAGGCTTACGCCGTCGGCCACGGCACGATGAGCCAGGCGCCCGCGATCAACCACACGACGCTGAAGGTCAAGGGCTTCACCGACGAGGCCATCGCAAAAGTCGAGAAGGCGCTGCCGACGGCGTTCGATATCAAGTTCGTCTTCAACAAATGGACGCTGGGTGAAGACTTCTGCCGCGACAAGCTCGGCATCTCCGCCGAAGACCTCGCTTCGCCCACGTTCGATCTCCTCGTCGCGCTCGGCTTCGGCAAACGCGAGATCGAAGCCGCCAATATCCATGTCTGCGGCGCCATGACGGTCGAAGGCGCACCGCACCTGAAAGCCGAGCACTACCCGGTGTTCGACTGCGCCAATCCGTGTGGCCGCACCGGCAAGCGCTATCTCTCGGTCGAGAGCCACATCAAGATGATGGCGGCGGCGCAGCCGTTCATTTCCGGCGCCATCTCCAAGACCATCAACATGCCGAACGAGGCAACGGTCGAGGATTGCAAATCGGCTTATCTGCTCTCGTGGAAACTGGCGCTCAAGGCCAACGCGCTCTATCGCGACGGCTCCAAGCTCTCGCAGCCGCTCAATTCGCAGCTCATCGCGGATGAAGAGGACGAAGAGGATGCCGTTGAGGCGTTCCTCGAGCGTCCAGCCGCGGCGCGCGCCACGGCGCTGGCCGAGAAAATGGTTGAGAAGGTTGTCGAGCGTATTGTGGTGATGCGCGAACGCGAGCGCATGCCCGACCGCCGCAAGGGCTACACCCAGAAGGCGGTCGTCGGCGGCCACAAGGTCTATCTGCGCACCGGCGAATATGACGATGGCAGGCTGGGCGAGATCTTCATCGACATGCACAAGGAAGGCGCGGCACTGCGCTCCATCATCAACAATTTCGCCATCGCGGTGTCGCTCGGCCTGCAATACGGCGTGCCGCTGGAGGAATATGTCGACGCCTTCACCTTCACCCGCTTCGAGCCGCAGGGCCCGGTGCAGGGCAACGACTCGATCAAATACGCGACCTCGATCCTCGACTACGTGTTCCGCGAACTCGCCGTCTCCTACCAGGAGCGTTTCGACCTCGCCCATGTCGACCCGAGCGTGGCCGGCGGCTTCGACGCGCTCGGCAAGGGCGTGGAAGAAGGAAAACCCGCGACCAACTACGTGTCGAAGGGTCTGACGCGCTCGCGCACAGATCGTCTCTCGGTGGTGCGGGGCGTTTCGTCCCCTGCCCCGGCGGCCGCGGAAAGTATCCCCGCGCGCAACGCGGCGGGCGGTGGTAACATCACGGCCTTCTCGAGCGCTGCGACCGCGCTCAAGGCGGAGCCGGAAGCCAAGCTCTCCCCGGCGGAGCAACTCGAGCAGCGCATCGATCCGCAAGATGCGCGCGCATATGCCAAGGCGACAGCCTCCGAAAAACGCGCGGAAGCGCGCGCAAAAGGCTACGAAGGCGAAGCCTGCGGTGAGTGCGGGAACTTCACGCTGGTGCGCAATGGCACCTGCATGAAGTGCGATACGTGCGGTTCAACGACGGGGTGTTCGTGAGTATTCCGAAAAACACAAAAGACATGGAACGTGCACAAGCCGCGTTCCACAAGAAAGAAGCCCAGGCCCGCGAGGGCGCGACCGCTATGGCCGAATACAAGGCCGCCAGCAACGCGGAGCGCATCAAGACCGAGCGGCTGCGCGCGCTTCGCCTTGCCAAGGAAGCGGCCGAGCGCGAAGCCGCGGCCAACGCACCACCGCCGCCGCCAAAGCCGGTGAAAGCCGCGAAGGTGGTGAAGGCTGCGAAGGCGCCGGCGAAAGCAAAGGGCGTTGTGAAGAAGAAAAAGTGAGGCTGGGGGCTGAGGTCGATAATTTAGGACGTCTTCGTGCAACTCGGGGTCGCTATGTCCGCTAAGTGCCAATAGCGGACATGAGCCACCAACGAAAAACCCCGGCACATTGGCCGGGGCTTTTTTGTTTGAACGATGTTGGGAGCGATCAGGCAGCGAGCGCCGCAGCTTTCCGCTTCGTGCGCCAGCCGAGCAGACCTAAAGCACCGAGGCCGGTGGCGAAAAGTGGGAGGGCAGCTGGGAGTGGGGTCCCTGGAACCTGTGGTACCAGCGAGAAGCTGCCTGTAAGGCTATCGGCTGAGTGTGTCGTACAGGCAGGAAGGCAGTCGACGGGTGGGTTAATGTAATTCCCATCCACGATTGGACCGAGAATTTGAGTAATAAAAGTTGGGTTCGGTCCCAAATCCAGAATCGTGAAAAACATTCCCATTCTAAAATTATTAGATGAGTCCCGTATTGCGACAACCCACTCCTGAGGTGGGTTTGGATTTATCACGGTCGGAGTATCCTTAAATCCATCTTGGCCAAGTACAACATCAAATACCCCCGAGACCCCCGAAATTGAAATATTGGCACCACTTACTAAAAAACCGCTGAAGGCCAGCGTGCCGCTCAACGTTTGGCCCGTAGTGCCAAACGTTCCTGTCACCTCTAACGACCCAATCGGGTCGAATGGCGCGGCATTTGTTCCGACTGAGGATACACCAAAAGCTAGCGCAGAAGCGAATGCGCTCACGAACAACCTTCGCAATTTCATGGGTCACCCATAAAACGCAGCAAGCCACGTAAAACACTAAGATTATTCCGGGTCTGCCGCAACATGCAGAAATGTCTGCTTTCCTTGCAAAGCGGGCATCAAGATACACGGCCAACCAATGTCTGCTTTGGGTCATAGCGGACATTTGCAGTGCAACTAGGGATGTCCGCTAAGTGCCAATAGCGGACATGACAGAACTCAAGTACGCAAACAGAAAGACCGCCTCGCGGCGGTCTCTCCAAAATTCGATTGATGCCTTTTTATCAGGCGGCTTGCTTCCGCTTTCTTCTCCAGCCGAGCAGACCCAAAGCGCCGAGGCCGGTGGCGAAAAGCGGGAGTGCGGCGGGAAGTGGCGTTTGAGCCACGGGAGTGAAAACCACGTTTGCGGGTGCCTGCTGAACACTGTTGAGGTGGTTTCCTAAACCTGCGTCAGATTGTCCTCCTAAATAAAAAGCAAGATCCAATGTGCAGCAGGTGACCTGTGGCGACGAGTTATCTATACCGAAAACTAAAAGACCGGCATGTGTGATTATTCCTGCGGAAACGGTAAAGGAGTTGCCGGTTGGGATTCCGATGTATTCACCCAAACCAAATCCAGCCGGGTTGCTTGTAACCTGCACGCTCAACGCAGGTTGGCTTGCCGTGTTGTCCTGCAAGCCACTGATGATGCCTTGCACCAAACTTTGGGCGGGATCATTAATTGCTGAGTTAGTGAATGAAAATTGGAATGTCAGTGCATTGGCCGGGTACGACCAAAAACTTGCAGCAAGCATCAATGCGCCCGCAAGCGCAGCGGCAATAAATTTGATTTTCACGGGAATGCCCCTCTACGCCACTTAGGCACAGTTTCATGGATGGTTGGGACGGTCAAGGTATGCGCCCTGCCGCACGGGCCGTGTCCGCTTTGGGTCATTAGCGGACATTTGCAGTGCAAAAAGGCATGTCCGCTTTACCCCCGAAAGCGGACATAAGCGGGAGCCATTAGAATGTCCGCTAAGTGCCACAAGCGGACAATCACGTTAGCGGCATTGGTTTGCGCTGGAGACGGCAAGTTCTAGAAAGGTGTACGCTTGAGATGATCTTTCAGGGGGTGATGCACCTCATTGGAGATTGTCATGCGAAATTTGGCCGTCTCTCTCATCCTGATTGGCATCATTGGCCTCAGTGTTTCGTCTTTCGCTCGTGACGTATCTATCGGCAAGCGTACCGCAGAGGAGGTCAAGAGTGTCTGCGACAAAGTTGGCGGGAAATTTTCACAAGACGCAACCGGACACTATTGTGGAACCAATTGTCATGGTGGCCCTGGCACCGATTGCACAGTTGGCTGCAAAACCGGTCAGACATGCATCGCCCAAGTGATCGGCAGTCGACGCCCCACTACTCTTGTGAACGCGCTGGGAAGCTCCATCGGGGAGCCCCCGCTAAGCTATCACTCGTGTGGAGTCGACGGCAGCTTTTACCCCGAAAGCGGAAATTCGCTATCGCCATTGGCATGTCGGCTAAGGGCCAGCCACCAAGCCGATTTCGCCCGGTAGGGGCTCCGGGTCTAGAGTATTTACCGGGGCGCGAAACAGCGTTGTCAGGTACGGAGCCGCGACAATGTCCAGAATTGCTCGCCGATCACTCCAAGCACTAATCACATGTATGGCACTGGCAATGACAGGGTTGGTGTTGTCACCGTTGACCGTGTCGGCACAGAAATTTGAAATCAAGCCGGTCGCTGAGAAAAAAATCCAGCAGCTGCCGCCCGGACCTTTGTTTTGGCGGATCGACAATTTTCCTACGCTCGCGCAAGCGCAGGCGGCAGCAGGCCCGACCGGGCTGGCCGCCGAAGTGGCGGGCAAGGTTTGGCTCTTCACGCTCGGTCCGAAAGGTGGATCATCCCCGGGCGTTACCAAGGTAACCGAGATCGGGCCGGTGCCCCCGATTGTTGCACCCGAGTATCTGCTGCGCATCAACAATACGGGCGGACCGCCTGGGGTTAAGACGCCGGTGCATACACATCCGGGTTCCGAAACATTCTACGTGCTGACCGGACAGCTGAGCCAGAAGGGTCCGCATGGCGTGAGCCATGTCGATGCCGGGCAGTCCATGGCCGGACATGGTCCTGGCATGCCAATGGAAGTCTCAAGCAGCGGCACCAGCGATCTGAATGCCCTGGTCATGTTTGTTGTGGATGCCACCAAGCCATTCTCATCATCGGCCACTCTGCCTTAAGGCAGAGGCCACGTCCGCTTTGGGTCATTTGCGGACATTGGCTTGGCTAGGGGCGATGTCCGCTTAGTGCCAAAAGCGTACGTTCGCGTTCTTATTCGATCACGTCGTCGGCACGGGGGTTTAGTGTCGGCGGAACCGCGAGGCCGGCGCTATTTGCGAGGCCATGCGGCGGTCGCCAGAGACTAAACCAAGTCGAACAATACCTGATGCGCTTTCTCAGCCGCAAAGTAACTAATCGGAAATTGGCAACGCCTACGATTGGTGGCTGATTCGCGCATCGGGAGAAGCGAACAATGGCCGACGTCATCGGCTTGGCAGCTAGGATCGAGGAGCGCTGCAAGAGGCTTGATCAAGTCGATCAAGCATTGGCTAAAATGCGCCAACTGCTGCAGCAACAGCGACGCGAGGCCATCGCGCCAAGGAAGCAAAAACGGCCACGGCAGCTTTGGCTGCCCCTTACCGAAGGAAAAAGGCTCAGGCGATCCGCCTAGGTTTTGGAGGGGTCCCGCATTGACGCGGGCCGAGGAGTGTCACGCTCATCGGCGGCCCACGTTTGCGGATACGGATTTCTAAAAGAATGAGCGCGCTTTAGGCCGGCGGTCCAAGCACTCTCGTCAGCGGTAGCTCCTCGGCATCGAGTTTTTGTTGGACCTGATCGGCTAAGTGGAGGTAAGCGAGCGCCAAGTTCTCAAACTGAGCCTTGAGCGCCGAGTATTTTGCGTTTTTGGCCAATTCCGTTAGCTCGGCAGCCTTGAAAAAATAGACGTCCCGGCGATTCATTGGCAGCGTCCCCCGACGGCTGAGCAAACAATGCTTGGGTGAATAAATTGTTTCCTCTCCTCGGGGATGATCGCGGAGTCAATGTCCGCTAAGTGCCATTAGCGGACATAACCGCTTCTCTGCGCGATGTCCGCTTTACGCCCGAAAGCGGACATTGATCGGCGGCTCGGGAATGTCCGCTAAGTGCCAATAGCGGACATCGGCCAAATTTATTCGATCACCTCGTCTGCGCGAGCAAGTACCGCCGGCGGAATTGTGAGGCCGAGGGCCTTCGCGGTCTTGAGATTGACCACCAGCTCGTACTTGGTCGGCGCCTGAACCGGCAAGTTAGCTGGCTTCTCGCCCTTGAGGATGCGATCGACATAAGCTGCGACGCTCCGGAACGGATCATGCGTATCTGGCCCGGGGCTGAGATCGATAATTTAGGACGTCTTCGTGCAACGAGGGGTCGCTAGTTCACCACGTTGTGTCTGCTCTTCCCCCAAAAACGGACATTGCGTTTACTCGATTACTTCGTCAGCGCGGTCGAGCAGCGACATCGGCACGCGTACTGAGGTTGGCCGGGTCGCGCGTACCGCAGAGGTATGCACGCAATATAACGGTATTCGTTTTCATTGTGCGCGATATCGGGCACCCAGGCCGGGTCGCACCTAACTCTCCCCCTCAAGATCGCGTGACCACGCCGCCGGTTAGGATCACCGACGGCGTTGATGTGTTTAAGGGGCGAAAAAGGAGAAAAACATGCGCGCGTTGCTGATCGCACTCGCCGTTGCCGCCTTGCCGACCGCTGCTCTCGCCGACATGGGCGGGCATATGGGTGGTCACCCGGGCGGATTTCACGGCGGATTTCATGGCGGCGGATTTCACCACGGCTTTCATCGTGGCTTCCGAAACTTTGGCGTGTTCGTCGCCGCGCCATATTACGCCGCCGATGACTGTTGGCAGTTAGTTCGCACACCCTATGGCCTCCAGCGTGTTTGGGCGTGTGAGGATTACTAGCCGTCGCGGGGCGGGATCGCGTTGAAGTCTCTCTCGCACCGGGTTTGCTTATAACGAGGCGTTTGGGCAAACCCAACGCGGTCCCGCACCCGTAAAGCGAATTCACGGTGGCAATAAAGCGTGTGCGGCCCATACGCTAGTTGTTCGCGATCTGGTGAAAGCTGCGCTGACTGAGCCGTAGACGTCCGCAACCGCGTCCGCATTGGCGTTAGCGGACATTCCGAACGCTCTGTTTGAACTAAAAAGAGCCCGCCAACTAGCGGCGGCTAGACTTCCATCGAATTATATCCGGAATAGATCGACGCATGGGGTGTTTCTGGTAGGGGCACAGATCAACATATTGGTGGGCCAAACATGAACACACCGATTGTAAGCGCTAGCCTGACCGCTCTCGCCGTCACTGCTACATTCGCCTTCGTCGGCCCCTCCTTGGGGGCAACGCTCAAATTAAAAGCCGACCTGAAAGCATCCAACGAAGTCCCGCCACCTGACAGTAAGGGTAGCGGTTCGGTGACGCTGACCTACGACGAGGCCACTAAAAAGCTGACCTGGAATGGCACCTATTCGAACCTGACTGGCCCCCCGAGCGCAGCGCATTTCCATGGTCCTGCCCCAGCGGGCAAGAACGCCAGCATTTTGATTCCAATCTTCGTGGCTGGGGCTTCCAACAGCCCGTTCGAGGGGTCGGTCGTGCTGACCGACGAACAGGTCGGCTATCTGAAATCCGGATTACTGTACGTCAACGTTCACACAAGCGCCAATAAGGCCGGAGAAATTCGCGGCCAGGTGACTGAGTAAGGCAACCTATCAACGGTCAAAGATAGCGCCCGGCTTTGCTTAGCTCAGCGGACATCACGGCCATTCCACTCCACGTCCGCTTTACCCCCGAAAGCGGACATGTGCGGTGCCACTAGGGATGTCCGCTTTGTGCCAATAGCGGACATTGCGCTGAAGCCGCTCAGTCAACAAAATTGGATACCGCCGCCGTCGTACCCGCGCTCGCGCTCCTCGCCATCCTGTCGCAGGAGCGCGGCAGCAGCGTAGCTCCGGCCTTATCTCGACCCTCTGAAGGAAGCGACACTATGACCACGATTTCTGCGAAAAGCGATGTAATGACCCTGATCAATGTGTTCACGGTTGAACCGGCAAACCAGCGACGGCTCGTTGAACTTCTAACCGAAGCCACGGAGGTTTCAGTTCGTCGGGCGCCGGGCTTTGTCTCTGCCAGCCTCCATCGCAGCACTGACGGGACGAAGGTCACGATGTATGCACAATGGCGGAGCATCGATGATTATCAAGCGATGCGTCAGGATCCTGCCCCACTTCCGTTTCTTCGGGAAGCGCTCACGATCGCCAAGTTTGAACCCGGCGTCTATGAGGTCGTGCGAACCTTCACACCCGCCGGCGAGCCGAATTGAAGCGACTACGGTTTTGTCCGCTTTGCGCAGATAAGCGTGATGAACTCGCGCCGCCTCATTGCCGCCCCCGAGGCTCAGGACAGGATATCGTAACGACTTAATCTAGCACACTTGGAAGGGGGCGATGTCCGCTTTGGGTCATTAGCGGACATTTGCAGTGCAAAAAGGCATGTCCGCTTTACCCCCGAAAGCGGACATCGATCGTCGGCTCGGGAATGTCCGCTTTGTGCCAATAGCGGACTTTAGAGCGG
>Ga0209647_1004645_pt1 | contig 10269 bp, 13 predicted proteins | sample GraSoi_2013_60cm_FD_185827 | JGI IMG/M metagenome (GOLD analysis project Ga0209647, IMG submission 185827) | Grasslands soil microbial communities from the Angelo Coastal Reserve, California, USA - Sample 9_17_2013_60cm (SPAdes) (version 2) | ecosystem: Environmental > Terrestrial > Soil >...
CCCTGCCCGTCTATGATTTCAATCTGACGGGCGGAGGAACTGACAACCTCGCCGTCGACCAGGCTCACAAGCACCTGGCCAGAGTCGATGGCCACCTGGCGCTCAATGCCTGTACCACAGATGGGCGACTGCGGGCGCAGAAGTGGCACGGCCTGGCGTTGCATGTTCGCCCCCATCAATGCACGGTTCACATCATCGTGCTCCAGGAAAGGAATGAGTGCCGTAGCCACACTCACAGTCTGGCGCGGCGACACGTCCATATAGTCCATGCTATCCGCGCTTTCCATGACAAAGTCGCCCTGATAGCGGGCCAGGACACGCTCCTCTGCAAATTCGCTATGCTCCGCTAACTTCGCGTTGGCCTGGGCGATGTAGTCGTTTTCCTCGTCATCGGCTGTGCGGTACTCCACTTCATTGGTGACAAAAGGCTTTATGCTCACCTCCGAGTCGCCCAACGCACGGGATAACCGTGCGAATAGGGCCTCATCGACACGCACGCGTGTACGTGCGGGGATCAGCACTTGACCATCGGCATCCTTCACATCCTCTCGTTCTCGCCCATAGATGCCGCGGAACTCACGGCCTATCAGGTTCGTGTCATTCGCACGCAGCCTTTTGTACACCTTACGGTATGGCGTCTCGATGAATCCATAGGGATTGACCTGTCCATACGTTGCCAGGTTACCGATCAAACCGATGTTTGGACCTTCCGGCGTCTCAATTGGGCAGATACGACCATAGTGCGAGCGATGCACGTCACGCACATCGAAACCCGCTCGTTCACGCGAGAGACCGCCAGGGCCAAGTGCCGAGAGACGGCGTTTATGGCCAATCTCCGCCAGGGCATTCGTCTGATCCATAAACTGGGAGAGCTGGCTGCCACCGAAAAACTCCTTTATTGCCGCGACGACCGGGCGAATAGTGATGAGTGCATTGGGGCTTGCCTGTCCAGGCTCCTGGATGCTCATACGCTCCTTCACGACTCGCTCCATACGCAGCAGACCTACACGGAACTGTGTCTGGATCAGCTCGCCTACACGGCGCACACGCCGATTGCCCAGATGATCGATATCGTCTTTGTGTCCATGACCGTTGTTCAACTGAATCAGGCGGCGAACAATGCCCACCAGGTCATCCAGCGTCAAGGTGCGGTGACTCTGTGGAATCGACAGGTCCAGCTTCCTATTCAATTTGTAACGACCCACACTCCCCAGATCGTAGCGCCGGGCATTGAAGAACAGGCTCTTGACGAGCGAGCGGGCGTTGTCGAGAGTGGCCGGATCACCTGGGCGTATCTTCTTATAGAGCTCTAGCAGCGCCTCTTCTTCTCGCTTGACCGGGTCACGGTCCAACGTCGTCTGGATGTACCGCGCATGCGGATCATCATCCACGTCATGGAATGCATCCAGGATACCCTGGTCCGTAGCCAAATCATATGTCCCAGATTTATCCAACGACACCATTTGCCCATACGTCTGATCTTTCGCCAGGCCGGCGAGAGCGCGCAGCAGTGTTGTGACGGGCAGTTTACGCTTGCGTCCAATTTTGACCGTGAGCAGGTTCTTGTTACTGGTCTCAAATTCCAACCACGCGCCCCGGTTAGGAATAAGTTTGGCGGCGAAGAGCTTGCGGCCTGTGGTGGCATCCTCATCAGCAGTGAAGTAGACACCCGGTGAACGCACAAGCTGGCTTACTACAACACGCTCGGCACCGTTGATTATAAAGGTGCCCTCCTTCGTCATCAGGGGAAAATCGCCCATGAAGATTTCCTTCTCGATGATCTCACCCGTTTCCTTGTTGGTCAGCCGCGCATTGACGTGCAGAGGTGCAGCATAGGTGGCATCGCGATCACGGCACTCATCCTCGCTATACTTCGGTTTGCCAAAGGGATCAGGGGGCACGATAAATTCCAGACTCAGGTTTTTGCCAGTAAAGTCTTCAATGGGTGAGATTTCTTCAAAAAGTTCGCGCAAACCTTCTTTCTTAAACCATTCAAAAGAATCAAGTTGAATTTGGATCAAGCCCGGCATGGGCCGTATGTCGGGAATACGTGCAAAAGAGACGCGCTCAGGGAGAGCAACGGCCTTTGTGCTTACTGCCATGTTCAGTGTTCTCCTCTCACTGTTTACAGAGGAAACCAAGAGAGATACGTCAGGTCGCATCCCTCTTTACAGTTAGGAATGGAAAAAAAGATAATGGTTGTTTCTCTACACTACCAGGTGCCTGGGGCCATTGGCATCAGCACTGATGAAGGGCAGGTTGATCTCCGTCTGCTGAGGTGTCGAGAGTTCGATCTTGGCTTTCTCCGCCGCCTCCTTCAAGCGCTGTAAGGCCATATGATCCTTGCACAGGTCGATGCCTTGCTCCTTGCGGAATTCGTCAGCGATCCAGTCAACAAGCGGACTGTATTCGCGCCCAGCCATGGTCACACGGGCATCACCGTTGGCGGCACGGGTGATCGTTTAGGGCACGCTCTTCATAGAACGCTGGACCTCGGGGTCATCATATTTACGCCCTATCAGTCGTTTCACTTTCGCCATGGCTTTTCGCCTCAAAAAGTGTTTGTTGTAGTATTGGGTATGGTTGCGAGCATAGAGGGAATGCTTCATTGCATCTCGCAACCGTGATACTTCACGGAAGGGATCAAAACACATCAATGTAGTATGTGCCTATACCTCGTTTGTGAAACAACGATGAATGTGAGGGAAGGAGGAGCAACTCCTCTGGTCACTCCCCTCTCTACTCTAGATAACAACAAGTAGTTCATATTTATTCCAAAAGTTATATATCATCTGACATATTTTATCAAGTGACCTAACGCTGACATCCACTCATAACTCAGGGCGAGCTGAAAGGAGCAAGCAAGAGGGCACTGGCAAGCGATCAACCGCTTGCCAGTGCCCTCTTGCTTGCTCCTCACGAGAGGGAATACAGATGGTGGCACTCTATTAATATGCCACCATCTTAGCGATCTGCTCGAGAGACCACGAAGCGTTTTTGCAGGCGTTAGCGCAGTTGGTGTCGCCCATCTGCTCACAACGTTCGCCGGTGTGCTGCGTCACCTCCGCAGCGGAGGTGACGACGTAGCCGTAGAGCGGATTCTGGTGCTGCATGAAGTGCGCAGCCGCCAGGCATAGCTCGGAGCAGTCGCGCAGATAGACGGCGTGCTGCTGGTCGCTGCTGTTTGTCGCTGACTGCAAGCAAACGTCAGAGCATTTAATGCAATCCTGGATGCACTGGTCCAACTCTACTTGGCTCATGGGTTCTTGCGTTGTGATGCGATCCTGCGCATTTACAGGATTTTGCCAGCCCGCTTGATTTGTCTGGTTCGTCTGATTCGTTTGGTTTGTCTGTTTTTGGTTTCGTGTGTTCTGTTGCATAATACTCCTTCCGTGTAAATTTGATAATTTGCTGTCTCTCTTTGTCATGTTCTTTCCTCCCTTGAAGGCATTTCCTCACGCATCGGCTCAGTCGGCAGGGTGTGGGGCCACTGCCCAACTGAGGCACCTCGCCCTCTCTGGTCCGAGTATAGGGAGGAAGCGCCATGAAAGCGTCATGAGCAGCGCCATGAACAGCATCCTGGGCAGTAGCCCCAAACGCTGACCTCCACAGGAGCCAGAACGCGTCTGGCAGCAAGACCAGCGCCCCAGAGCCCCAATCCGATCCGCTCAGCTTTCCCCTTCTTTTTGGAGTGAGGAAAGGCTCTCTACTACTGTCTGATTGCGTTGCAATCAAGGGACAATCTCGCGGTTGTGTTGCTTAGACAACACCGGCGAACAATCGGCGGGAAAGTCAGCCACAGGAAATCAGCTCTCCATGGGTGGACAGAAAAAAGGAGCTGTTGTATGACCCTCGCCGAGAAACACGTGGACCCGCGGGTCAAGCGGACGCGCCAGTTGCTCCAGCAGGCTTTTATGGAACTATTCAGGGAAAAAGGGATGGCCTCGATCAGCGTTCAGGACATTACCGAGCCCGCCAGTCCTTCCCCTCCCGCCGATAAGCAGTCTTAGCCGTGCCTGTTTGGGCTGTTCATCGCTGATCATCCGCTTGCTCATTTCTGAAAATAGGGGAACTGGACGACTGACCAGAAGAGGTGAGACCTTTTGTTTTTTGGCCGCCTGCTACGGGAACCCCAATTTATACCCCGACTAGTGATGCCATTGGGCAAAGACCGGAGCGACGGTGGTCACTGCTTTAGTCACGTCGGGGACAGCTCTCAAGGTTCTCATTAATCCATCACCCAATACGCTGATGGCTATCTTGCCGTCTCGAACATTTATCATGCCTTTGAGGGATTGACAACTCCATGGACAATGCTCAAGCCGCGCCTGGAGAAATATCACCGTAACATCGCTTTATTCCCGATTGTTGGCTGTATCCATCTCTGGGTAAGCGATGATCCCGATCGCGACTGGACGACCATGCTAGCTCCCGCTATGGAGTATCAAATCAATGTCTACTCACGCATGGGAACAGATGCTGGCCAGCCCATACCAGCAGCAACCGATCCGCGCACGTTGCCCCGTCAGGATATATTGATCGGTACTCCTGATACGATCATCAAACGCATTCAAGGGCTGCAAAAAAGGTGCCTCTTACCGAGTTGTGTTTCTGGTCGCACCCACCAGGAATTCCACATGATACCATCATGGCCCACTTGGAACGTATAGCCAAACAAATCATGCCTGCCATTAAAAATGTGGCAGCAGCGCCTGCTGCTGATTGAAGCCAATCAGGGAGTTCTATGTGCAACCTTCCTCAACCGTCTATAAGGACATAGCCGAGCAGCACCGCGACAAAATCGATGGCCAACTTCAGCTATGCTCCTCTGTCCCACCAAACTCCTCGTCATCCAACTCCTCATCATAGTCAGGCTCAATCAGAGGGTAATCGGCCCCATACGCGAAGTCGAAGCGATCAGCATCCCTGAAGTACCCATAGACCGCTGACACCTCACGTTCACCCTCGACTTCCGCCTCATCTATCACCTAAGGAGTCGTCAAAGAATAAAGGTATCAATTTGAGTTCCCCGAGGGAGGATGGTATAGTTCCATTCGCCGTGGAAGGTGTGCGGCAGAATGGAAAGTGAAGCCATCTCTTCATCGGAGACTTTGCGTCCAGCAGGGTAGGGATTGGTGTCAAGCTGACACTGCACCGTCAAACCGGCTTGGGTCGTGGTCGCCGCGATCAATTGCAGGATCACTGCGTAGCTGGTAAGCGGCTGGCCGCGCCAGTTTTGGCTGATCCAGGCAAAGAGGCGATGCTCAATCTTATTCCATTTGCTCGTGCCCGGAGGCAAGTGGCACACCGTGATCGAGAGATTAGTCTCATCAGCCAACTGTTGGAGTTCCCATTTCCATAAGCGCACACGGGAGCCGTTACTTCCTCCTCCATCGGCACTGACGAGCAGGTGCTTTGCCCCAGGATACTGCTCCTGTCCGACCGCCTTCCACCACCGTCGGAGGCTTTCCACCGCGAAGGTGGCTGTAGCATGGTCCATCCCTACATTGACCCAGCCCGCATTCTGTCCCAAGTCGTACACCCCGTAGGGAGTCGCTCGCCCCAGGCCCGAGATGGGGAAGTCATAGACGCGTACCTGCTCCGGGTCCCCTTGTGGACGCCATTCACGCCCAGCATTCTTGCGCATCACCCACCAGTTCTTTCTTTTTCGCATCCACCGACACCACCGGCGAACCTTCTGCCAGAAAGCTCTGGGCTTGGGCATTGAGATACGCGAACTGGGCATCGCGATCCGGGCGGTCTCCGCCCTCATGCGTCTTGCGGTTGGCCTGTAAGCTGTAGCCCAGTTCGTGGAGCACCTCGCTCACCAACTGATGGGACACCTGATGGCCTTGGCGGGTCGGTTCCTCGGCCAGCTTGCGCACGCTCTTACACGTCCACCGCAAGGGCGACTCCGGGTCTCCACGCGTTACCGGCTCCACCAACTGTTCCAGGTCCTCCCGCAGGCTTGCATCCTTGCTCACCGTTGTCTTGCGCCCCCCTCCTATTCGGCGCATCCGTCCTTCGCTCGCCCCTCCCCCCTCCTGCAGTTCTTTGATCCCGTGGCTGATGGCCTTGCGGGAGAGCCCCGTCGCTCGTGAGACTGCGGAGATCCCTCCCCATCCGAGTGCCACTGCCTCGCTAGCCGCTACCAGCCGCCGCGTCCGTTCATTGAGTTCCCCGGCTACCAGTTTGAATCTTTGCTTGATCGCTGCTTCTTCCTTCATACTTCACAGTCTACCACACCTCTCCTCATCTTGCGACCGTTATTTTCTGACGACTCCTAAGCATAATCGAGCAAGACATTCACCACAAAGGCCTGATCGGGATAGATGCCCGCTGTTGGCGTCACCCACTCGACCGGGTCAACTTCTACAATAGCTGTCACCTCGGCAGTAGCACCAGCTGGTTCCTCACCCAAAGCCCAATCCATCGTCAACCTCGCAAGCTCATCCATGATTTCTTCCTCGGTCATAGTGCCTCCTTTCCGTCAACCTACGTGATTTCCTGTAGGAAGCCAAGCTCACAGCTTGTCGTTCCAAACTGCCGGTAGATGGTGCTCCTCACGATGAACTGTGTCAGCCAATCAGGGACTGCTCTCGTTCTTGCTTCAACAAGGGTATGCAGGGACACGCCGTTCGCTTCGGCCGCAATGCTATTGTATCATGCCAGTAGACCAGTCCCGAGGTGATACAGATTTTCGTTGTCCACCAGTAGAGGTGGTACCTCGTGTGGCGAGGAGAGCCGCTGTGAAGGCATCAGGTGATGTAGTCGCCAGGGCATCGGCAGCAACCGTTTTGAAAGGGAGGAAGAGCATACAGCGTGGCGGCGCGCCACTATGGAGATGCGCTTCTCGCTGAAGTAGCTATCGCTCTGCTGTTGTCTTATCTGTGTGGCGTTCAGGTAATGATGTGCTCTCACGATGGCGTGATGAATGGAGGCGCCAGCCAGGTAGCCCGGAACTCGAAGGCATCATCGGCTTTCTTCTGCCTGTGGCCTGCTGGGGAAAGGAGATGTGGCCCTGTTCCGGCCTGCGCAGCGCTTTGTAGCGCAAATGGACAATCAAGCAGCGCATGAAATCGTAGCCGTCGCTCGCTACCGACGGCGGAACCCCCCACGTCTCTTCGGAGGCCTGGCGAGCCGGGACCTCACTCGCCAGGGCAATCACGGTGTGGTAAAACTGTTCAATGGAGAGGTTGCCGAGGATCGTGCGCAACGTCTGAGCGTCTGGAACCATCCAGGAGCCACCTGCCCCATCAGGCTCCGCCTGCCCGAGCTCCTCGAATGAGCCGTAGAGCTCGTTCGTCTCGTCCGACTGGATGCGGTAGCCGAGCGCAGAGCGGCACTCATCACTCCAGTCCAGGAGTTGCTCATCGATACCATCAAGCCACTCACCAAGTGCCTCCATGAGCAAGGTATCTGGAAGAGCAAGCAAAGCCTCTCGTACCTGCCCTGTAAGGTGCTTCGTTTGCCCTTTCATCATCGCCTGCTCCTTCTTGACCAAACAATGTACGTTGCCTCCCTGCTTGAGGGCGTGTCTGATGCTGCTACCAGGGGGCAGCAGTGCATGCAAACGCGCTTCCCACCCTGGACGCTCTCCGTGGATTCTCCCACGTTCATACCGGCCGTCAAGAAAAGATATGCCTGGAACGAGGGACCGCGCTGATCTGTCGCGTGGTCATAGCACTCGCCCATTGTCCCATCTGACAGTTCCGGAGCTTTCATCAGTGCGTGTGTCCACTTGCCACAAGTTCGTTGAAAAGTCCTTGATCGCGGTCCAAACACAGCCCCGACTCGCCTCAAAGATCCCATTGTGGCTGCATCCCTGGATAGGGAGGAATGTCGCTGGACCGCGCTGCCGGGCTGCTTGTGCAAGGCGCTCGGCCATGGCAAAGGGTACCAGTTCGTCCTCGGTCCCATGTCCGATGAAGATGGGGCAAGTCACCTGGCGAATCTTACTCAAATTGTCGAAGCGCTCCCTTATGAAGAGGCGGACGACCCACTTGGGGACCCATGGGAGCATGGCATGGGCTTGCTCAGGAAGGTTCGTGAACGCACCGAGAACGATCAAACCGGCCACCTGCTTGCGGGCGGCGAGGTCGATGGCCACGGCGGCGCCCAGTGACCAGCCAGCAACAACGATCTGGGCGGGATGGGCGTGGAGGGTCTCTGTGAGATAGTGGTAGGCTGCGTCCGCTGCCTCGTAGCAGGGGGTCTCCAGGCACATGCCGTTGCCGTAAAAGTACATCAGGTACCACGTTCCGGGTGCCGGAGGGGAGGGTTGTACAGCGGAAGGCTGTCCTGTGCCGAACAGGAGGCCAAGCTGATAGCCACTGCTGGTCGTGCAGGAAAGAATGGTCGAGCCCTCGTAGGCCCGCACCAAGGCATCTTCTGTCGTCTTCCTCCGGCTTCCAGGGAAGATCAAGGCGGTCTTCAGCTGAGAAAATGGTGATCTTCGGTGCGTCTCCACCAACAGCCCTCCTGTGCAGCATTCCGGTATCTCTGGTCATCGAGCGCCACGCTCGCGTAGGTAGCAGGAGCACCCCAGAGCCACACCACATAATACCACCTCCTGACCATGGCTGCATCGCCACACGTGCCATTGAGCAGCATGCCTCTCGACAATGGCAGCGGCGAGTGGCCATTGGGAGTGGGACAGGACTCGTTGCGCACGTTTGGTCGCCTGGGCAGCGAAAAGAGGTGGCTCCAGTGCACCTTTCGCCGCGCGGGTTGCTCACCGGCCAAGCGGTTGGGGGACACACCACAACGAAGGAGCTGCGTATCCACAAGGAGTGCACAGGTTATCCACATCAGGCAAGAGCGACACGACAGTGATGGTACCGATGTTCGTGAACACACCCTCCTCCATCCGTTGAGAATTTGGTTCCATTCTATGGAAGATCCATTGCCAATTGCAACACGAACAGGAACAAGCAGAAAAGCTGCACGACACGTTCTGCCCGGAATCGAGCTATGCTGTCTGAGTCGGGCCATACTCCCCCCGCATCATATGTATTCGGAGTAGCCATACGGTTGAGCGCGCCATCATCTTTCTGTGACGAAAGTACCAGCTTGATGCGTGTATAGACACACAGTATGCTACACTATGAGGCATTGAGAAACAAAGGAGTACAAAGCAGAAAGGGTGATTGCTTGAGAAAAAAAATCTGTTGGGGACTGCTGTGTCTCTCTCTGATAGTATTGCTGATGGCATGCGGGTCTGAGAAGATTACCACATCATCTTTGTCGTCCAATGGCATCACGAGCGATTCGCTGAGCAACAGCCGCCCGCAGCAATCTCCTCTTCCTTCTCCAACTTTTATCCCTCCACTCTCGATTCCCAGCCATAAAGCGACGCCTGTACCAACGCAGGTACCTCACATCTCCGCTTCCAGTACCAGTACCCCTCCACCGGTCTCAAACTGTGTAACGTACAGCCAGGAGACAACCCTGGTCCCTGCGAAGAACGGGACGCTAGCAGCCCCCTATGGACCGGCACCTGTTTCAGAAGAGGCGCAACAGCTCACCCAGCAACTCTTCCAATTGATTAATCATGAACGTGCCGCCTGTGAGCTCCCCCCTTTCGCCTGGAACAACATCCTGGCCTCCGGTGCGCTTCTGCATAGCTGGAACATGGCGCACTGCGGCTTCAGCCATACCTGCCCTGATGGCAGCACGCCGTATCAGCGCATCGCCGATGAAGGCTTCGCCGGTCTGAGCGACTGCGGAGAAAGTATCGGCCGAGCAGGGCCCTATCCGACCGCCTGGGACGGGGTGTATTCCGTGCAGGAGAGTATGGCTCACGAGCCGCTCGGCGGCTGGCACCGTATCCACCTGTTCAGCACGACCCTGCATCGTATCGGCATCGGCGTCTATGTCGATTCCGGCGGATGGATCTGGTTCAGTGAAGATATGGTAAGCTAACAGGTCCGTTGCCCAAGCATGTGAGATGCGAGTACAATGAACGAGAGCCATACTGCTCTTACGCGTCTTCCAACGCGCCTATTTCACCAAGGAGAGGGTCAATTCGTGCCTTGTGTATTCATCTCAATGAAGCAACGAGTATGTTTCACCACGTCGATCATCATGCGTTGGAGTCGGCCATGTCTCGCGCGCTTGGACTATGGTATTCATGCCCTGGGCAGTTTCGGCAGTTGATGATCAACGGCATACAACAGGATCACTCGTGGGCCAGCGCTGGGCAGCGCTCCCTCAACATCTACGAGTACATCCGTCATAAGTGAGAGCCGGTCCAGACCGGCGCGAGGA
>Ga0209647_1004646_pt1 | contig 10268 bp, 10 predicted proteins | sample GraSoi_2013_60cm_FD_185827 | JGI IMG/M metagenome (GOLD analysis project Ga0209647, IMG submission 185827) | Grasslands soil microbial communities from the Angelo Coastal Reserve, California, USA - Sample 9_17_2013_60cm (SPAdes) (version 2) | ecosystem: Environmental > Terrestrial > Soil >...
ACTGCAACGCGACTGCTGGCTAAAGCCACGCACACCCGCCTCTCCGCCTGGGTGAGAAACCCAGCGGCTTGCGACGGGTTGTTCTTCTGTCAGGGTACCTGGGCGGCGACATCTCATCTGCGGAGCCGAGCCGTCAGTTCTAGCGGGCACGCAACTGGCGCTTGAGCAGCGCTACCTGTGCGAGATGGTCGCGGGCGTGACCGAGGGCTGGTGCGAGGCAGCGCCAGACCTGCGGATGCTGGAACATCCAGGGCACCTCCTCGCGCATCGCCAGTTCGAGGTAGATCGGGTAGCGCTGAAGGTGCACCGGCACATCCGGCTCGCGCGAGAGGTCCTCGTCTCCGCTCGCGCTCAACCAGGTGAGGATCGTCTGATGGACCGCGTCCGCGTACGCGAGCACATCGGCCGCCGCCAGATTGCGTGCGAGGTCGTCGGCCTCGGCCTCGCTCAACCCAACGCCGATGCCGTGCGTGGCCAGCCGCCCGCGCCCTTGCCAGCGCGGCTCGTCGATCAGCTCTGGGACGCCGCGCACCAGCGTCTGCAGCGCCCAATCCTGCGTGCGTGCGACATGCCAGAGCTCGAAGGCCAGCAGATTGGTGCGGGGGAGGATACGCGCGGTCAGCTCGTCGGGGGTGAGATCATCGGCGAGATCGTGCAGAATCTGGTTGACGCTGCTGAACTGACGGGCGAGCAATTCTGTCGTGTGCATGCATACCCCTCCTGTGCCCATTTCGACCGCGCAAGCCGCCCATCGCGCATGGCTTGTGCTGGGTGGTCAGTATAGCTGAGGCCAGGTGGCGAAGCAACTGCCAGAGCGTGTGACGTCGCTCAGAAGTCCAGCGAGGCCGCGCCGCTCGCCAGATGCTCCACCACATTCGCCGCCGAGACGACCCTGGCCCCGTCGATCAGCTGGGCTTCGGTGATGCCGCGTGGCTTCGTGCAGGAGCCGCAGGCCCAAATCTGCCCACCATTACTGAGGAACGTCCGCATCACCTCCGCAAGCGGCTGGAAGCCCTCCTGGTGAATGTCGTCGGCGTAGCCTTGCGTGGCGAGCCACACGCCCTCGATCGTCAGCAACACCACCGCGTCCTGATCCGCCGAAGCGGCAACATTGCCGACGACGAAGGCCAACGTAGCGCGTTCTGGATCTTCCCGGCCATGGGTACAGTGGATCAGCAGTTTCGCCATGATGAGCGTCCCCCTTTTAACCCAAGGAATCTTCTCAGCCAATGCACGTCAGTTCAACGCGATCAGTCTCGCTTCTTGCGCAGATAGACACGGAGCGATCGCGGGGACTCCTCATGCACGGCAAGCAGCTTATGGCCCGACAGCCGACACCACGACGCGATGTCCTCGCGCGCGGTTGGATCGTTGACGCGGACCTCGAGTACCTGGCCGGCCGCCATCTCCCGCAGCTTGGCCCTGATGGCCGGAGTCAGCACCGCGCAAGCCCCTTGTGATGCGGGCGCTTGGATCATCTCTAACACCGCATCGGCCTTGAGCGATGCGTCTGCGACCGCCTCTTCGTCCGCGCCCATAGATCAGCCCTCCGTACTGGATGCCCGCTCAAAAAGCATCGTGCCCGCCGGCTCGCAATGTTACAATGACGGTACCTACTGTCGTCGAGTATGCAAGGAATCCTCTCCGCAGGCAATGACCGAGGCTCTCAGAGTGTTGACCGAGGCACCAGACTTTGTTGGGATCACACCAGCACACAAAGGGAAAGCCGCCGATGGACGTCCTGTCTGACACACTGAGGGTAGTGCGGCTCACTGGTGCTGTTTTCTTGAACGCGAAGCTGGCAGCGCCGTGGGCCATCGAATCATCACCGCCTGACGAGCTCGCGCAGTACTTGCGGTTACCCTCTGACTGCATCGCGCTGTTCCACATCCTGGTGCGCGGCCAAGGCTGGTTCTCAGTACCCAGCTTCGCGCCGGTCTTGCTTGGGCCAGGCGATGCCATCCTGCTTCCCCGGAGCACTCCGCACGTCATGTCCAGCGACCAGCGCACGGTGCCTGTGCCGATCCGCTCCGTCATACCACCCCTGCCGCCTGGCGGGATCGCTGTGATCGATGGTGGCGGCACCGGCGAATTGAGCCAGTTCATCTGCGGCTATCTCCACTGCGACCAGCGGTTCAACCCGCTGATCGGCGCGCTGCCGGCGCTCATCGTGGTGCACCCCTGCGACGTGGATCGCAGGGAGGAGGCAGTGAACGGGAACGCCCCAGCGCCGCGAGTGATCCTGCCCATCCAAGCCGGAGACTGGCTGGAGACGACCTTGCGTCACACCGTCGAGGAAGCGCTGAGCGAGCGCCCAGGCAACTCGGACATGCTCGCTCGACTCAGCGAGATCCTTTTCGTCGAAGTGTTGCGGCGCTACATGCAGCACCTCCCCGCAGCGGACCATGGCTGGCTCGCGGGGGTGAGAGACCCGATCGTCGGACAGGCCCTGCGGCTCTTACACGCGCATCCGGCGCGTGATTGGACCGTCGAAGACTTGGCATTTGCGGTGGCGGTCTCGCGGTCGACATTGGCCCAGCGATTCACCGCGCTGATTGGGGAGTCGCCGATGCGCTATCTGGCGGGCTGGCGCATCCAACTAGCGAAGCAACTCCTGAAGCAATTGAACCTGAGTATCGTCGAGGTTGCTGAGCATGTGGGCTATGCGTCGGAGGCCGCCTTCAATCGGGCGTTCAGGCGTCATGTCGGCTTGCCGCCGGCAGCCTGGGCGCGTGCAGCGAGATCCTGATAGACAGGAATTTGGGGGAGCGGCGCCGCTCCCCCTTCGCTATTTAGCCTTCCAGCGGCATCTGCGCTAGTCTCGTACTGCATACCAGTCCAATACCCGTAAGGCGCGCAGCGTGTTCCACCGGCTCGGCCGGCCCTCGCCCTCGCCCTCGTCCGTCTCAACCGGCATCGTGCCAGGGTATTGGGCCTCGAGCGGCCACCGGCCGTCGCCGTCGCGCTTCGACTCGACGAGCGCGATCGCCTCGGCCACGCGCTCGTCCGGCGTGGCGCCGGCGCGGCGCAGGTACTCGAGTCCCCGCAGCACGTCGTAGTGCCACCAGGTCGGGAAGGCGAAGCGCGTCCACACGGTGTCGCCCTTGCGATCGCGCTCGATCACCTCACCGGTCGTCCGCCGCCGGAAGAGGCGACGCTCGAGGAGGTACTCCTGCCCGCGCAGGCGGGCCTCCGTCGCCGCAGCGCGGCTCTCGCCGGCCAGCTCGTATTCGAGCAGGGCTTCCAGCACGCAGATCGTGGTGTTGAACGACGACCGCGTCGAGCCGCTCTCTGCCTCGCAGTTCCAGCCGCCGTCGGGCAGCTGCTCGCCGAGCAGGCGGTCGACGATCCGCTGGACGTCCTGGCCGAAGTAGGCGCCGCTCGCCGCCACCTGCCCGTTGATGCACGGCTCGACCTCGCCCACGAAGAAGGGCGTGCCGTCAAAGTCCCAGCCCCGCCAGGTGCCGTCCCAGTCCCAGCCCTGCCACCGCACGCGGTCGCGGACCAGGCCCACCGCGCGCCGCGCCGCGTCGCTGGCGGGATCGAGCCCCAGCTCGCGCAGCAGCGTCAGGACGTGCATCGTGGAGTCCCACCCGTGGTTCCACGCCGCGCCAGCCCACGACCCGTCGGCCCCCTGGAGGGCGAGCAGCCGCGCGCCCGCGCCCTCGGTGGCGACCCGCGCGCGCTCGGCCGCGACCTCCTCCGCGGGCGCGCCGATCAGGTCGCGCAGCGCCTGCCAGCGAATCGCAGGGTCAGCATCAAGCAGCCACTGTATGACCGAGCTGTTTGGCTGCGGGGCGTGCCGTTGGGGTGGATTGGTCGCCATCTGCTGGTGCTCCTTACTTTGGTTAGCAGACACTGTTGGTGGCCTCACGCGTATGATACCAATCTCGTCTCGCCGTCGTAATGTGGCATCCGCCCACGTCCGATGAATCGGGGGCTTGAGTTGGCCTTTCTACAACATCCCAGGCGACCCTGGTATGCTGACAGCACTCACAGACGCGGCGAGCACGTGTGGGGGCGGAGCATGCGCGGGGGCAACATTGCCCCAGGCGGCGCGCGGGTAGACCGTCCGGCTCCTCATGGATGCGGGTGCCCGCCGAAGCGGGGCAATCGCAGCGCTCAGCGGCTCGCCCCGGCGTTGCGCGGGGGCGATCGGTCTATGCCTGCGAGGCCTTCGCCTGGCGCCAGTAGGCGCGCCACTCGTCCAGGGTGAGCGTGTCGAGCGCGCGCTCATCGTGCCGCGCCTGCCCTTCCATCGCCTCGAACCGCCGGCGGAACGTCTGGTTGGCGCGGTGCAGCACGTCTTCGGGATTGAGGCCGAGGTGCGCGGCCAGCCGTGCCAACACGAAGAGCACGTCGCCTAGCTCGCCCGCCTGCTGATCCTGGGTACCGGCGGCGATGGCCTCGCGCAGCTCGCCCAGCTCTTCGTCCAGCTTGGCCAGGACGCCGGCCAGATCGGGCCAGTTGAAGCCGACTTTGGCGGCCTTCTTGCCCAGCTCGAAGGCCTGGTAGAGGGCGGGCGCACTCTTGGGCACCCCACGCAGCACGCTCTCAGACTCCGCCGCCGACCCCTTCTCCGCACGCTCCGCCCGCTTGATCGTTTCCCAGTTGCGCAGCACATGCTCGGCATCGCGCACGATGACATCGCCGAAGACGTGCGGGTGGCGGCGGATCAGCTTTGCGGTGATAGCCTGATAGACGTCGCCGATGTGGAAAAGGTCTTCCTCGTCGGCGATCTCGGCCTGGAGATAGACCTGCAGCAGCAGGTCGCCCAGCTCTTCTGCCAGCTTCTCGGCCACCTCGGCGCTGCCATCCCACTCGTCCAGCACCTCGGCCACCTCATAGGCCTCTTCGAGCACGTACTTGCGCAGGGATTGGTGGGTCTGCTCGCGATCCCACGGGCAGCCGTTCGGCGCGCGCAGACGCGCGGTGACGTAGCGCAGGCCCTCTGGCACGCGGACGGCTTGCAACGGCGCGAGCGGCGGCACGTAGAGGGTGGTCAGGTGGTCGGCGTGTTCCGCACGGTCCAGCGCATGCAGGGGCAGCCACGTGACGGACTCCTGGCCGGGCAGGCTGGCCCAGCGCACGACGGCGATCTCCCAGTCGTCCGGATACAGCTCGCCAAGCGCGAGCTTGACACCGCTGGCGAGCCGGCGATTGTACGCCTGCGCGATCAGCGCGGGATGGGTGGGCAGCAGCTCGCCCATCATGGCGGCGGCATCCACATCGGCCAAGAGCGTCGCATCGAGCAATTGCAGGTCGCGCTCCAGCGGGTCAATGTCGAGCGCGGCGCAGACCGGCTCGAGAAACGAGAGGCCGGCGACGAGTTGGATAGCGGTGCCGTGCGCGGGCGCGATCCGGCGCAGCCGGCGGACCGACTCTTCGGCGATCAAGGGATGGCCGGGCACCGCGTAGACCAGCGACTGCCCCGCCGGCTGCTCGGCGGCCATCTCGATGAGCTGGTCCACCATCTGTGGATAGAGCTCGGCAAAGCTCGGCGCCGCGTCGTAGAGCGTATCGAACGACACGAGCGCGAGGTCTGGCCGCTGCGTGCGCAGAGCGTCCACCGTGGGATGGCGCAGCGTGCGGCAGACTACCAGGCGGGCGCCGAGCAGCACATCGCGCGCTTCGAGCGTCAAGTCTTCCCAGCGTCCCGGGCCTAAGCCGACCACCGTTATCGTCCGTTCGCTCGCCATGCCACCGCTCCTGCTCTGGATCACCTACCGCCCGCGCTCACGTAGCGCGGGGCAACCGTACACCGGCACCGTTCCAGCCTGTCCCATTGTAGTGTAGCAGGGTGCACGGGGGAGTGTGCGCCAGAACCACGGCAGCAGCGCGCGGCTCATCCGGCCGCGGTAGTTGTCGTGCGCGCGTCGGGTCAGCCGCGCCGCGCCCAAACCACGGCGAGGACGCCGATGCTGAGCGGCACCCCGACGGCAACAGCGACGAGGAGCACCACGAACCCATCGGGGAACGCATGGGCGTGGCCCAACGCGATCTCCACCGTCTGCTGCTCGATGGCGGCGAAGAGCCAGACCACCAGCACGTTCAGCCAGGCCAGCAACAGGCGGCCCTGGCGGTAGATTCGGGGCGCGTTCTCCGGCGTGACGCGCACGGGATAGTTGAAGGACTGTGGGAAGCGCGCGACCAGCGTGAGGAGCAGCGTCAACGCGACGGCGACGGCGGGCAGGATGAGTAGCATGCTCTTGCTGCCGTAGCGATCAGGGCGACCCGTGACGCCGAAGTGAATCGGCACACGAGCGGGCAGCGCGTCCCACGCGAGCACTAACTGCAGGGCACAGACGGCGATTCCCACCACGACTAGCACCCACAGCACGATCTCCAGCCGGGAGGGCGGCAGGTCGAGCACCGGGCGCTTACGTGAAGCGGCTGGATCACCGGAGTACATGCTCATGGATACTCGCTTCGCTCCGGCCCCCGCGGCTCTGCTCCCGCGCGGCGCGGCGATGCCGCGAGCGCAAGCTCCAGGTAGTCCGTGCCGGGAAGCGGATTGTCGTAATAGGGCGCGATGGGAACGAAGCCGAGCGCCTGGTACAGGGAGCGTGCCTCGCGCATGGTGGCGAGCGTATCCAGGCGCAGGCGCCGATAGCCAGCGGCGCGCGCCTCCGCGATGACAGCCTCCGCCAGAGCCCGGCCGAGGCGCAGGCCGCGGAATGCCGGGCGGACGTAGAGCCGCTTCATCTCGGCGATATCGCGGTCCAGGCGGCGCAGAGCGACACAGCCGGCGGGCCGGCCATCCACCCAGGCGAGCAGCAGGCGGCCCTCTGGTGGAGCATACCCGCCAGGGAGCCCGGCCAACTCCTCGTCGAAGCGCTGGAAACAAAGGTCCACGCCGAGGCTGGCGGCGTACTCGGCAAAGAGGGCACGCACTTCGGCGATGTCTGCCGTGCCGCGGGCGGGAACGATCTCACTCATGACGGTCTCCACGGGGCGCTAGCGCAGGGTGCTGGCGAGCGCGAACACACCGAAGCCCAGGATCATCATACCCGATAGGCGGTTCACCCAGCGCAGCGCGGCGAGATCGAGCCGCTGGCGCAGCAGACCGACGCTGGTGCTGAGCAGCAGCCACCAGAGGGCGGAGCCGAGGAACACGCCGAGCACCAGCAGCGCCGCGGAGACATAGCTGGTGCTGGTACTGGCAAACCCAAGCCCCGCGAAGATCGCCGCGAACGAGAGTATCGTCAGCGGATTGGTGAGGGTCAGCGCCAGCGTCGAGGTGTACGCGGCGGCCAGGCCGCCGGAGCGGGCAGATGCGGCGGCAGAGGCCGGGCGCGCCAGGATGGTGGTGACGCCGAGATAGCACAGGAATGCGCCGCCGATGAGGCGAATCCAGTGCTGCTGGCTGATGAGCAGGCTGGAGACGGCGGCCAGCCCAAATGCGGCGACGGCGCCGTAGCACATGTCGGCAGTAGCGGCGCCCAGCCCTGTGACGAGGCCCGTGATGCGGCCGAACGCCAGCGTGCGCCGGATGCAGAGCACGCCGATGGGCCCAACCGGCGCGGCGATTGCGAAGCCGAGCAACACGCCGCGTAGCAGCAGGTGGATGTCCATGTGAGGGGCTCCAAGGTGAGCGCCAGGGCCACGTGGCTCGCGGGCAAACAAAAACGCCCGCCGGACCACTGGAGGCCTGGCGGGCGAACATGCTGGTCACGCGGGAGACGCGCGGCGTCTAGCCAGACCTGTGACGGCTGGCGCTGCTGCTGCGTGGTGGTTGTGCGCACAAAGCGACCGATCATCGCGACGCTCCCACAAACGACCTGCTCGAGCAGAGTACAGTGTAGCACATCAGCAGCACGCCGCGGCACGTATCCCAACCTCATGTTGAATTCCTCGCGTGGCTGCTGCCTCCAGGCAGTCGCCGAAGCGGACCAATCTGTCGCTCGCGGGCGTCGTCTCGTGTGCCAAGATGTCACGCCTCCGCGCATTGTCGCCGCACCCACTCAATGCCGTGCGCTAGATGAGCAGCATCGCCATCCATCTGTCCGAAGTGTATCTCGTGGAACGGCTCCATTCCAGCATAGAAGTCCATCCGTCGGAGCAAGGTCGTATCGAGAGGATGGCGGTACGCGGCAAGCATCTGCCGCGCGAAATCGTCGCCTAGCTGGCGCCGGACGCCGGCAAAATCAACCGCTGGGTCGTCAATGCCAGCATCACCCCAGTCAATGACGCCCGTAAGGTTACCCGTCGCGGGATCAAAGAGAACGTGCTCAGTGTTGAGGTCGCGGTGGACCAGTGTGGGAGTGAAGGCAAAGCAGGTGTCGTCGTCCAGATAGCGTGACCAGAAGGCGACAATTGCCGCCTGCTCCTGAGCATTGAAGAGCGGCAACATGTGCGAGCGGACCCTGGCGAAGAAGCCTCGATACGCCTCACGCCGGCTTGCGGCATCGCCGCCCAACGCCCCGTGCTGCCGGGCCACCTCGACCGGAACAGCATGCAGTGCGCCCACGAACTCGCCAAGCTGCGCTGCCTGGGTCGCGCGATGCTCAGGGCGGGCGCGGTCGGGAAAGAGCTGCTCGCCGGGAATCAGCCGGTAGCCGACGATGCGCTTGCCCGGCCAGGCGGGGTCAGTCCAGGTATGGGTATAGCGTGGAATCATCAGTGGCAGCTGGTCCGCCAGCAGTGGCAGCAGCTCAGCCTCACGCCCCTGGCGCACCGCGACGTCGGGTCGCTTGGCGAAGCGGAAGACCTCCTGGTCGTTGACGAGCAGCGCGACGCTGTCCCAGCCCTCGCCAAGAGGGACGTAGCGCTCCACCCGCAGATTGGGGAAGCACGCCTGAAGGAGCTCGATATAGCCCGCCATTGCGCCGGTCTCGCTCATGCCGCCTACCCTTCGCCAGGAACTCAGCCGCTGACGGCACCAGCATAGCAGGTAATCGGGCAGGCGGGGTATCAGAAAAGTACGAACGATGGGGTAGGTATTGAGAGCGTGTTTGAGAGGTCTTCGCGGCTCGCAGTTCACTCCCAGATTTGGTGGGGGCCTGAGCGCCGCAGTCTCAGCGTCACAGTGGCTGAGACGGGGAGACGCGCGCTTCCGGTGGCGTCGGAAGCTGCAGATAGATCGTCGTTCCCTCGCCCTCGACTCCCGCGCTCTCTACCCAGATCGTGCCTCCCATCGCTTCGGCAAGGGTCCGGCAGAGGTACAAACCAAGGCCGTTGCCTGGTACGTTCGACGCCAGGTCGCGCGGCAGCCGCACGAACTGCTGGAACAGCAAGGGAATCTGTCCCGCAGGGATGCCCAGTCCAAAGTCGCGCACTGTGATCTGCACCCAGCGGCGCGGCTCGCTCGCCTGGGAGGTCTGCGCGCGTGACGAACGTAGACGCGGCCGGGGCTTCGCGTCTGGCCGCCCAGCCGTTTTTGCGGGTACTATCTCCGCCGCAACTTCCACCGGCGTGCCGGGCGGCGAGTATTTGACGGCGTTGGAGAGCAAATTGATGAGTATCTGCCGTACGCGCACCGGCTCTGCCCACACGTCCAGCTCGTCGGGGACGTGCACACGCAGCTCGCGCTCGATCGAGCGCCCTTCGCGCGGGTCAATGAGGTGTATTGCCGCATCCAGGGCGGCGCGAACGCCCACTGCTGCCGGCACAAGCGTCTCTCGATCCGCTTCCAGCCGCTGCACGGAGAGAATGCTCGTCACGAGCGAGACGAGGTCGTCACCGGCGTGCTTGGCCCGTTCCAGATAGGTGTGGCGCTCTTCCGGCGCGAGGGTGTCTTCCAGCAGGAGCAGCAGCTCGACATGCCCTTGCAGGGCCATCACGGGGCTGCGTAGCTCGTGGTTCACGTGCGCAATGAATTGATTCTTCAACTGATCGAGCTGTTGCGCTCGTGCGAACGCCACGCGCACGTCACCGAGCTCACGCAATGTCTGTACATAGGTCCCCGCGGCGGCAATCAGGATGCCCATGACTGCCCATTGCACAAAGATAGGGAACGCGAGCAGAAGGGCAGCGTTGCTGCGCAGCGCGGCGCCCGCCTCAGGGCTGCGCAGCGCGTTTGTCAGAATGAAGAGCGTATACCCGTTCATCAGCAGGGTCGTGCCCACGAGGGTCCACCGATTGGTCGCCAGCAGCCCCGCGAGCACGATCAGCACCGGTGTCGCGGCCACTTCGGATAGCGTGATCGCGAGGATCGGACTGATCATCTGCGGCCCGGCCTGATAGAAGAAATCCCAAATCAGCGCGGGCGCTACGATCGTGATGCCCGCTGGGACAATCAGGCAGATGGTGGCGTATCGCACCTCTCC
>Ga0209647_1004647_pt1 | contig 10268 bp, 12 predicted proteins | sample GraSoi_2013_60cm_FD_185827 | JGI IMG/M metagenome (GOLD analysis project Ga0209647, IMG submission 185827) | Grasslands soil microbial communities from the Angelo Coastal Reserve, California, USA - Sample 9_17_2013_60cm (SPAdes) (version 2) | ecosystem: Environmental > Terrestrial > Soil >...
CCCACCCCGCCTCCACTTGAGCTTGTCGCCGCCCGTCTGAAAGGTGAACCGCCGCCGGCGGTTGCAGCTTTTCTCGACATGCTCCGGGACCAGGCCGAAGGAACCTCTACCCGTCTTTCCACTGCTTTTGAGTGCTTTTGTTAGCCATCAGAGCTCATCATTTCCAATGAGCCTGCACAACCGATTCCACGGTTCTGATCCGTTTCCGATAGAAGCCAATCGTCAGGCCCTAGAGTCGCTGTGCGAAATGAAGAGACTGCAAAGGCGACTGAAAACGAGATAACTTTGATTGTCAGCGCCAAGGCGCTCTGCTTACGCGCCTTTTGGGTTCAGAAATGCATGGGCCCGAGTTTTCGCCTGCCTCCCCGGATAAAACTTCTATCAGAAAAATCACAAAGTTCCGTGATGTCCAGTCTTACGGATCGGATGTTTGAGACCACGTTCGAGGCTTTGTTAAATCGAAACGGCCGGGAAAGGAGGCGCCTCGAGCCGTCGGAAGTGACAGTTCTTCATCAGTAGATTCGACGGCAGTTGCTCGTTGACGAGCTTCTGGGTGGCCTCGATACCGGTGACAGGCAGGCCATCGCGCGGCAACAATCCGATCTGTACCAGCACGGACGCTTGGTCCCAATAGATATGCTCGTTGTAAAGCTTTCCGCCCCGGAAGCAAACAATAGCAACAAGCGGAACCTCGACATAGTTCCCCGTCGGTGCCACCCCCGGTAACATCCAGTCGATCTCGCGATCATGGGTGAAACAGAAGATCATTTCGTCCACAACCCGGTCCGCTCCGATCGTACGCGAAATTGGGATCGTACGCGTGTCCCCAGGATTGACGTCCAAAAAGTGGTACTTGTAGAAATTGTAGAGCTCGTCATATCCGACACCGCCAGTCATCGTCGGAATACTGTTGACGTAAGGCTGCGCCACCATCGTCTGCATGTTCGACTCCACATCCCGATCGACGAACTCACATTCCAAATGGCGGTCCCAAAGCGCGGACAGATCAAACTCTGGGCCCATCGCTCGCTGCAAGACCGCGAACGAGCGCGAATATGCCATGCCGGCCGCAGGCTTGTCGTACGACGGACTCTCCGCCAAGGCAAATGCGTGATCGATGCCAGGATAGATATAAGTCTTGACATTCTTGTGCCCAGAGAAGGCCCGAAGGATAGTTGAGACGGTTTCCGGCGGGGAAAACTTGTCCTCCTCGGCGAAATGCAGCACCAAAGGACACGTGATGAGCTTGACTTCGTCAAGATGGGTTTCGATCCCTACACCGTAATAACTGATCGCGCATTGGACGTCATAACGCGCCGCCGTCAGGACAGCAAACGTTCCGCCAAGGCCAAGGCCAATCGTTCCGACCTTGCCATCGCAGCCTGGCATGGTTCGCAGGGCGGCGACAGTCGTAGCGATATCGCGGAGGCATTGCTCTTTGTCGAGTCTCTCAGATAAGGCAATGCCCTTTTCTACGTCGTCCTGACTGTGAACCAAGTCCACATGCCTATCGAGCCGTCCGAAGAGATCAGGGGCGACGACAAGATAACCCTCCTCCGCGAGCAGATTGCACAGGTTGATCTGGTTGTTGATACCGAATCCCTCTTGCAGCAATACAATGCCGGGAGCGGTTTTGTTTGCGGGTTTGCTCACAAAAGCGCGAAACTCGAATCCGTCATCGCTTTTGAGCGTCTGGAAATTACCATCCATTTGATACTCCGTTCTTATGTAATTTTCTCCTGGGGTCTTCTTGAATTGTTTCTGATTTTTTTTGGCAATGGGTCATGGTTTCTTTCTGCTCTCCTAATTCGATTGACATGGGTTATTACAGCCTTCCGAATTAGTTAAGCGCAGGCTTTCTCACCGTTTTTCGATCCGACGTTTGCAACACAACCTAAACGCAACTCCCTCCGGGCCGCTCAGGCCGGAGCCGTCTCGATCACGACGTAACCATTGTCGAGCGGCGTCGTTTTGAGCGTGCGAAGTCCAACCTTGTCGAACAGAACGCGGTACTCGGCGACGCTGCGCTCCTTTCCATTGCCTGCGAGCATCAGGTGCAGATCAAAAAGCGGAACTTGAGTATCGATCATACTTGCCGGTATCTGTTCGCCGGGCTCGGCGAAGAAGGCCTCAATGACAACCAGACGGGCGCCGCCTTTCATCGCCCGGCGGCAGTTCTCCAAGATTCGTATCGCATCGGCGTCATCCCAATCGTGGAGGATGAACCTTAGCAAGTAGAGATCTCCCTCCGGCACCGACTTGAAGAAATCACCGCCAATCGTTTCGGTGCGTTCCGCCAGGCCTCGGCCTTTGGCCGCTGCGGCTGCGGCTGCAGCGACCTCAGGCCGATCCAGAACAATGCCGCGCAGATGCGGATTGTGTTGCATCAGGCTGTGCACCAGCGCCCCATCTGCGCCGCCGACATCGACGGCGACCGAGTAGGTCGAAGTATCAAGCATGTGAGCGATCTCGCTCGCGACGCCCTCAGAAACGGTCTGCATCGTTGCTCTAAAGATCGCTGCCTCCTCGGGATGGTCAGCATAATAGTCGAAAAACGAGGCGCCCAACGCTCTGGCGGCTTGCGCTTGGTTCGTGCGCATTGCCGTTAGAAATTCGCTCCAGATCAAATATTGGGCGCGGGTGCCAAGCACCATGGCTTTGTTCCGCAGCGATCCGGGTGTCTCCTCGTGCAGAGCCTGAAGTCGCGAGGTGGACTTGAACGAACGACCATCGCTGCAGGCAGTCAGACCAATCTTCGTGCATGCCCGCAGAAAGCGAAATGCCATCGACGATTCGATGCCGCTAACGGCCGCGAAATCCTCGGCAGTACTGCCGCCATCCCGGAGATGTTCCGCAAGCCGGAATGACGCAGCGGCCGCTAGGATTTGTGTCCGCATGAATCCCGTCATCTCACAGGAAAGCCAATCAAAATCTTCTTTCGTTGGAACTCGAGCGAACCTCATTTACACCTCCCTATTTCAGCGAGTTGAAGCTCAGGACAGTGAATACAAGAACTGTTAAGAGTTATTTTCATTAAGTATTCACCAACGGTACGACGCCCGGCGCGCCTGAGTAATGCCGAGTAGAGATTACTGTGATGCACGATCTGCATCAGTCTTTGGCATGCTAGAGCAGATACCTCTCATTGCTAAGTGTAGCGGAAGAGGGCAGTCTCCATCGAGCAGCGACGCGACTTCACACCTTGCATAGGAGGCGCGAAAGGGTCAGTAACCCAGCTAGCTCCGGACTATATGGCCTCGCTGATTCCCAACATCTGCATGTCCTGAAGGAGAGCGATCACGTCGCCGCTGCGTGGCCAGTGTCTTTCAGGTTCGCGTCGAAACCATCCCGATTCAATCCTTGGAAGACGCATTCATGGGAAAGCCAATCGTTACGAAAGCAGATGCTACGAGCGAATCGGCAACTGCCGAATTCGCTTACCGGTTAGATGATGGGCTGCGTTAGCGATCATCGCAGAGTTCCCGTGATCCCGATTTTACCGATTCCACGAGCACCAATCGAATCGAACTGTGGATTGAGACGGTTGAGAAACTCCACATCGATTGTGGGAACATCCGCATTCGTCCCACGGAATTCTCTACAATGTTACGATTGGCGACCTGACTGGTTCGAGCGTCGTACTGAGTTCCTTTTTTTGGCGGAATGCTCAACAGTACCTTAAATGTCCAAAAACCCGACCTGACTTGGCAAGACATCGTGGGTCATGAACCTCGTCTCCTTAGTTGGGGTGAGCTTGGTCAAAGCTCCTCGCCTGTGGCCGCAGCAACGTCATCGCCTTTGACACTTGTATGGGGTCGGTTGTTGCCAATCAGGCTTGCACACAGAGCAGCGCACAGCGCGGGCACGCCGAGTGCGATAAAGCTGTCGGCGATCTGCTAGCCCCGATCAACGAGCAGGCCAATTGCGAGCGGTCCGACAAAAGAACCGAGTCGGCCACTCCCCATAGCCCAACCAAGTCCAGTGGAGCGAATGGCCGTGGAGTACAGCAAGGAAGCCAGCGCGATCAGGCCGGAGCTCGCGATACCGAGAAAGAAGCCGGCGAACCCCAAGAGCACAACAACAAGTGCGATGGATTGAGTGGCGTGGCCCACTGCGCCGAGGGTCGTGGCGCTGCCCACCAGAGCGATTGGCAGAACGCGCCGAGCTGCGAAGCGACTCACCAGAAACCCAGCAAGCGGCGTTCCGAAAACACCACCTAAGGCGAACAGCGCGACGGCAATTGACGATTGGGCGCCCCCAATTCCTGCTCTCTGAAGCAACGTTGTTGTCCAGGCTCCGCTGGTTGCCACCATCATAAAGGTGACGAAGTAGCTGGCCCACAGCAAAATGGTTCCGATGGCCTTATCACCCGAGAAAAGCTGCCTCACCGGCACGCTCCGGGTCTTTTCGCAGTTGATACAGAATTGACAGCCGGACGCAATGTAAACAGTCGGCCTGATCAGGATCAGTGGATCTCGAATGTCCCGCCAAGCCGCGCCACGCGTTATTAGAAACTCGATCGAGTCGGGCAGTGCGCGGATCATCACGAGCGACAGAAGGAGCGGCAGAATGCCGCCGATATAGAACAACGACTGCCAACCAACCGCATCGATCAGTCGCGATCCGAGCAATCCGACCATCACCCCGCCGAGCGGAACCCCGGTCCACAGCAGGCCAATCACCGTCTGCCGCTTTGATACCGGCGTATATTCTGCCACGAGACTAATGAAGCTTGGCATCGCGCCTCCGAAACCGACTCCTGCGAGGAAGCGGAACAGCAAGATCTGCTCGAGCGTCGCCGCGCTTGCGGTGCAGAGGGTGAACACACCAAATGTGGCGGTCGCGCCGATTAGCACACGCCTGCGCCCGTAGCGATCTGCGATCGGCCCAAGCCCAAATGCACCCAGCATGAGGCCAAAAAGAGCGGCACTGAAAATGAAGCCAAACTGCCTTGGCGCAATGTGCAGCGGTCCCGCCATCGTCGGCGCGGCCACTCCGATGGCCAGAAGGTCGAATCCGTCTAGAAGCGCGACGACACCGCACAACACGATGATCTTGATCTGCGACGGACCGAGGGGATACCGGTCTATGAGCTCCGTGATGTTAACGGAAGAAGATGCTGACATAAGTTTCGCCACCGGCTGCAGCTGGAATCGGACAAATGGCCAGGCGAGACAGGCCGGGCCGATGCGAACTCAATTCACGGGATGTGCCTCGGGGAAAGTCCAGGTGCCGTTCAAAATCTCGGCGCGGGGCCGATAGAGGCGCACCATATAATTCCAGCCCTTCATGATCGGCAGGCAATTGGGAATTGTACCGTCGCAGCCGCCGAACTGGATGGTGATTGAACCGTCCTCGCTTTTCTTCGCGGTGATATTGTTAATGGAATAGGCGTTAAGTTCGTTGGGCTGGTAATAGCCCTCCGCGTTGTAGACGCTGATCGACCAGAAGCCGTCGACCGGCACGTCCTTGACGTTAAGCTTGTAGACAGTCGTGCCATCGTTCTTGGTCGGTGTGACGTTGAGATACATCGCGTCCTTCTCAGGATTACCGCCCCAAAGCGAGGCGGCTCCGATCAGCCGCCGCACCGGATCGACCCGGTCCTTTGTGCCGAACATGCGCTTTGTATCAGGGAGGGTCGTGCCAAGCACCAGCAGCGCGTCGCGCACCTTGTTCTGACTTGCCGGGTCCCAGTTGGCCACCTCAAAGCCGCCGGGACTCTGCTGGTTAACCTCGATCGCGTCCTGCAGGTTGTGGACCCGCTTCACGTCGTCCGGATTTGTCGGATCGACTTAGTATGCGGACTCCCAGCAGGACGTAGCGCGTGCCGACCTGCTCCCTTGTGAAGGTGTAGCTGCCGGCGTTATAGATGACTTGAGGCGTGTACATGTCCTCATCGATCACCTGCATAGACATGAAGTCCTTGCCCGCATTGGGCAGGGTGATCGTGACGGGCCCCGCATCAAGATCAAAAACCGCCGTGGAATTGAGCGTGTCGCGGTTCGATCTCACGACAAGCTGCTTGTCGATCGGCGTCAGTTCGCGGTTATGGGTGAATTTGCCGAAACTTCCATCCTTAACCATCTTGCCGAAATAACGATCGGACTCGGCGCGAATGAAGTTATCAGGGGTAACAGGGACGGCGTTTCCTGCCTGCGACTGCGCCTGAGTTCTGTCGCTAACAGTCAGCGCCGCCAGGGCGTAGATGATCAGCTCGGTCTTTATGTTTTGTTGTCCTTTCGTCTTTAGTTTTACCGCTTGAGGAACAGAGCCTGATAGCAAGGTTGCAACACTTCCTTTTGAGAGCGACAAGAAGTCGGTCAGTGCGGCGTCCAACACCAAGATAAACGGTATTATCTTTCAATCGTTTTGGTGCCAGCATCTAACGGACAGTGATGCCGACTGATGCATTCTCTTCCGGGGTCGCAAACCAGTAGCCATAACGCCGCGCTGTCTCCAAAAAATGCTGGATTTCATCGAGAGTTGGTGGTCGAACGCATTCCCCAGAGGCCAAACGTCGGCCGATTTCCTGAAAGTAACGTCCGTGCTTGGAGGTCGTGAAAAGTAGGTTTAGCACCGGGTTTTGCGACCTGTTCCTGAATGCATGCCTTGCGTTGCTGGGGATTTCAATGAGGTCTCCCCCACCCACTTCGACCCACTGCATCTTTCCGCCAGATTCAACGAGCACTTCGATATTGCCCGAAAGAACGAAGAAGATTTCGATGACATCGTGGCTGTGCATCGGGATCAAAACACCGGTAGGAATCGTTCCTTTCAGTATGCAGGGGGCTTCGTCGGCTGGCTGCGGGCCAACTAAAAACTCAACGATTGCCCCTAAAACCTCAAATACGCTGCAGTCGCAGTCCCGAACCACACGCGCCGACGATACGGTTGTTGAAAGCTTGCCGATGGTAATTGCACACACATTAAAACGCCGACCAGCGACCGAGTAATGCCGAGTAAGGATTGCGTTGATGCATGATCTGCATCAGTTTCTCGCATGCTGGACCAGATCCGCTCATTTCTAACCGTGGTGGAAGAGGGCAGTCTGCATCGAGCAGCAGCGCGGCTGCACATCTCGCAGTCGGCACTGTCACGTCAGATGCAGGCCCTCGAACACGAATTAGGAGGGCGATTATTGGAGCGGATGGCCACCGGTGTGAGCCCAACGGCGGGCGGCCAGGCATTGGCCAAGAGGATGGGCGCTGTGCTGGCCTCCTACGATTTGGCCATGAGCGATACGCGGCGAGCTCTACGCGGGCAGACAGATCAATTGCGAATTGCTTACCTCCCCTCAGCAGCCCAGCAATACCTCAATGGACCGTTGAGGGCGGTAAGGCGAAGTCATCCGGAAACGCTTTTGAAGCTCGTCGACTTATTTCCGGGCGAGCAAATAAGCGCTCTTCGCGCCGGAGAGATCGATATCGGAATCACGAACGACAGCGGCGAGTTGCTAGCCGGCGAGTTTTACACGCGAAAGCTGGCGGAGGTGGGTAGTTACATTGCACTTCCGGAGCAGCACCGGCTTGCGACCCAGGATCGGGTGCGATTGTCTGATTTGAGGGGCGAATTCTTTGTTAGCGGAGACTCTCGACAAGTGCCCGGCATGGATCGGCGGCTTGAGGCGTATTGCAAAAAGTACGGAAAATTTCGACCGAAATTTCACGGCCCGGCGCAAAGCCTTGCACACGGCTTCGAGTTAATCGCCAACGAAAATACGGTTCAAATCTTGCCCGCCTTCGCCAGCCATCATTCTCCGCCCGGCGTCGTCATTCTACCCCTGGCGGACGCGGAGGTGACTTGGAAGATTCTGGTCATGTGGCGGCGAGGCAGAGCAGATGGCGCTCTGAAGGCATTGTTGGATGCCCTCTCTACGAAGGTAACTCCCAGCTCAAGAAGCGACAAGGCTAGCTGCTAAATCGCCGGGCTCGCCGAAGAACGCCTCAATGACGACACTCGTGACCGGGAAAAACCGGGGGCTGAGAGGATAGCGATACTTGGTCTTGGTCCAGGTGACTACCGCGGAGCCTGTCTCCTACGCCAAGTCGAGACCATGTTTTGAACGAGCAATGGCGCGCGACGCTGTCGCCTCGGCAACCAGGGACGCAGGAGACATCCGATGCGAAGTTGGGATAGTCCCCGTTTTTTCCTGGTCTCCTATTACATCATTGACGCTTGCTTTTGCCGGGCTGAAATTGCGCCGGCTCACATTCAATCGACGAAATACATCGCAATCTTCACAAGCAATTCACACGATGACCTACGGCGCATTGACTTAGTCCATTTCGAGAAGCCGCCGGGCTTCCCGAGCGTTCGCTAGAAGTATCAAATATGGCTTCAACCCGGGTGCTTACACCAGATGGGCACCAAGCGATACAAGGCTTGGCGCAACGCTATGGCGTCAGTATTGACGCCGTGCGGACTCTCCTCTTTGCGGTGGCAGCGGGAGGCGGCACGTTGGCGCAGTTTTACCATCCTGAATTGGGCGGCAATGGCCAGTGGATGAGCGGTGGAATGACTATGGTCGGCGACATGTTTAACCATGGCCTGAAAGCGACCGTCAGTGGGTTGTGCTCGGAGCTTTCATCGCTTCTCAGTTCTCAACAACTCTTCGTTCCACTGCCTAAGCAGAGCGCGGTCGGCGGCTTGATCGCTCCAGGCAATGCCTGGTGGCCCGCTGAGTTGGGCAACCCAAGCTCCAGCGGCGGGCAAAACGACGCACGCTACGCTTACTTTCCGCAAAGCCAGCGGCTCGCTATTTTGCACAGCGGGAAGATCAGATTGTACAATACCCTGAACCACCAGATTACGGGCGTGCAGCAACAGCAGGGAGGCTACTCCGGCTCTCTAACGTTCAGCAGTCAATACGGAACGTTCGGCGTTGACACTCTGCCACAGGAAAGTCTGGGCTGGGGTGAGGCCGTCGTTGAGCCCGCTGCCCCATCCCATGAGACTGCCGAGGCTGCAGCCGCTCCGGTCGCGATCTCGCGCCAGGACTCTGGCAGCTCACTGCAATCTCACGACGACATCCTGAAGACCCTTGAACGCATCGCCGACCTGCATCAGAAGGGTATTCTCTCCGACGAAGAGTTCAAATCCAAGAAGGCCGAATTGCTTTCGCGGTTATGAACCTTCGCTTTGAGGGAACGGAAAAACGGGATTAAGGGTCACCTTGAAAGGTTCCCCTATCCTGAGACCCGGTCAAAACGTCGATTTTCTAAGGCAATAGCCTATTCGACCGGAGTCGATCTTTCCAGCGCCCTTAATTCGTCGGGCGACAAAGGTAGGAGGCGTCTGATACCATCCATCAGGATTGGTCATACAACACTTTTCCCGTTTGGCTACCAGCGCCGGATGCCGGACGAGTTTCGAAATGTTGACTGCCAACATAATTGCTTTCCGCTGACTCCTCTCCATATGCCGAAGAAAACCTTCCCGAAGTTTGTTCCTCCGATGATGGCGGAGAGCGCGAAGGCTCCGTTTGATGCGCCAGATTGGATCTTCGAAATCAAGCTCGATGGTTACCGGGCGATTACGGTCTTCGATGCAGCCGGCAATCCGCACCTCTGGTCGCGAAACGGCCTGCCGCTGGAAGCGAAATTCCCGGCCGTTGCGACCGCGGTCTCTAAGCTAAAGCTGCGCTCGACCATTCTCGATGGTGAAGTTGTCGCCGTTGATGAAAATGGGATACCGCGTTTTCAGCTTCTGCAAAGGTTCCAAAAGCAACCAACGGCGCCGACTCTCTACTATGTCTTTGACGTCCTTTGGTATAACGGAGACGACCTTACGGGTAACCCAATCCTTGAACGTAGGAGCGTGCTCGAACGCGTTCTGAAGCGCCGCGCGGGGATCCAGCTTGGGAGTTATGTGGAAGACGAGGGCAAGGCCCTCTTCAATCTTACGAAAGAAAAAGGCATGGAAGGGATCATCGCCAAACGCAAAGACAGTATTTACCGGCCAGGAAAACGAACCTCAGACTGGCTAAAGATTAAAGCGAGGTTGCAACAGGAGTTTGTCGTTGGCGGATTCACTGCGCCCAAAGGAAGCCGGAAGTATCTGGGTGCTGTCGTACTCGGTGCTTACACCAATGGCGAACTCCGCCACTATGGCTACGCGGGTTCCGGCTTTAGCGAGAAAGGTTTGAAGGACGCCGTAGAAAAAATGAAGCCCTTATTCATTGAGGAGTGTCCGTTCGTCAATCCACCTAACATCAAGGAAAAGATCCAATGGATACGGCCTAAACTGGTTTGTGAGGTGGAGTACGCGGA
>Ga0209647_1004648_pt1 | contig 10266 bp, 6 predicted proteins | sample GraSoi_2013_60cm_FD_185827 | JGI IMG/M metagenome (GOLD analysis project Ga0209647, IMG submission 185827) | Grasslands soil microbial communities from the Angelo Coastal Reserve, California, USA - Sample 9_17_2013_60cm (SPAdes) (version 2) | ecosystem: Environmental > Terrestrial > Soil >...
AGCCCAGTCCTTGCGGGGCTGGCTGGCCAATGGTCCGATGTCCCTGTTCGTTGCTCAGCCAGACCGGTGCCTGCCCCTGCCAGCCAGGGGCACAAACCCAATCTTCACGCAGCCACCCCAGGGGATTGGTCACCGCAATGCTGCCGGGAACCCGTCCCTGTTCCAGCAGCCGCAGCGCGTGATCGATCACCGTGTGAGCGGTGCTTGCCACCTCTGCGTAGTCTTCTGCATTTTTCTGATAGGATTCATGAATCGCGGAGCCATCGAATATATCATGAAACTGGTTAAACAGGACTGCGCGCCAGGCTGTTTGCAGTTCAGCCGTGTAATCCTGCTGAACGAGCGCAGCGAGCGTGTCAGCCGTGCAGAGCATATTCTCGCCTGAACGATTGTAGCGTTTGGCATCAGCGTGGGTGGTATAGCAGCCCTCAAAAATCGTGCTGGACTCGCCGTGATGGACTGGCAACTCGGTCCCAGACGCCAGGATGGCGGTGCTGTAGCGCTCCAACGTACTGCACGCGGCGCTGGGCAGGAGCGAGTGTTGCTGCAAGCGGCGCAATGCCTCCAGATTCTGGCTGGCCGGACCCCCTCCATGATCCCCTACCCCATGAAAATGCACACTGTGGGCAAGTCCATGGCGAGACGCAAGCATGGCAGCCTCGACCAGTGCGCTGGCGGTAATCTCCCCATTATAGGAGAGCGTGCTCAACGCCAGGAGCCGCGAACCGTCCTGGCCTTCCCACCAGTAGGCGGGCCAGAGATCGGCCTGCCCCGGATTCGCGCGGTGATGATAGTAGCGCTCGGCCCCAGCTGAGCGTGCCAGTTGGGGGAGGTTGCCCGCGTGCCCGAAGGTATCAGGCGCGAGCAGCGTGGATGGTCGGATACCGAGCTCCTCGCGCGAAAAACGCACTCCTTCGAGCAATTGTCTCGCCGTGGCCTCTCCTGAAGCCATGTTGGTATCCCCTTCCACCCAGGTCATCGTGGCTGCCTCCCAGCGGCCACTGCGAATATGCTCCCTGACGCGCGCAAACAGTTCTGGCTCAAGCTTCCCCAGCACCTCGTAGGTAGCCGGCTGACTGTGCGTGAACGTCAGCTCTGGGTAATCATCCATCAGGGCAAGCACACTCTTGAAATCGCGCCGAATCACTTCGACCGTGTCCTGCCAGGTCCACAACCAGTTCATATCGATGTGGGAATGCCCGATCAGATGGACCTGCAGCGCGGAGGCCCGTTGTGCCAGAGGAGCCAGGTGCTCTTCCATACGCTGAAAAGCTGCATGTAGTATCTCCTCACTGGTGGGAAGCAGCGGTTCACCTGGGACGAGCAGTGCCACCTGTTGGACCAGCTCGCGCTCCTCTGGCGTTTGTGCCAGAAAATCAGCCAGGGTGAGCTGTGCCCAGGCGAGATCAAAGGCTTCAAAACGGGCGCGCAGACGAGGGGTGGTAAAGAGCAGTTGGAACTGTTGGAACCGGGTCGAGATCTGATTGGATGGGATATGAATATGCGCGCTCAACTCACCGTTGTCGCCTGTTCGCAAGTGGGGGATCACGCGTACCAGTGCCGGACCAGCTGCCACAGGCGCATGGGAATCACTGAACAACGGGGTACCATTCCAGAAGAGCTCCATTGGGTACAGCGAGCGAATCGTCAGTTCAAGTGTATCTCCAACGATCGGCACCCCTGCAACGCTCTCTGGCAATTGCAGGCGGGTGCGAAGAACCACGTCTTGCCCTGATTCAAACGTCAGGCCCGCAAACGGCTCTCTGCCTTGCTGCGTGACGATCTCAGACGCTGACCCGTGTCCTTTCTGCCACTGCATGACCGGCCAGCTCTGAGAGACCTGGTCAGCGGCGCTCCGCAGGCGCTGGCATATTTGTGCTGTCTGGATGAATCCCATGCTATGCTTCCTTTGCTCTAACTTCACGTAGTTCTCGCGCTTTCTGTGATGGTGGTGAATCATTCGTCCATAATTCCCAGAAGGATTCGGACGAGGTGGCGTATGCGAGGTGACGCCTACTTCCCATTCAAAGCGCTTGCCCGTATTCGGCATCAGCCCACGTTCGATATAGTATAACACTCCATGGCGTTCTACATGCACTTCGATCAGATGATAGTCATCCAGTTCGTACTTTCTCTCTTTACTCACTGTCTATTTTATCAGGTACGTAACAACCTTCGTCTGCGGTTATTCAAATGGAAGGTGTAAAAAAACTGCCAGCAAGCATGGATAGTGATACTAGCTTGATGTATACTGGCAGGGAACATATATGAGCGAGACCACCTGCAGGTCATCCTGACTGGGTGTTTCATATACAAGAGGTAAAGAGAACGAGTGCCTTCCATTTCCTGATTTCCTTCTGGCAATTGATACAGGCAGTACTGAGACTCGATCCTGGAGCATTCAGAACCGTGCAGAACAGTCCGAGTATGGGTTCGATGACGTGGGTCGTGCTCATCCTGGCCGCAATCTCTGAGACACTCGGTCAATGCGTGGTGCTTTTTGTCAATAAAGTCAGGCCCACGCGCTTTGTCGCCAGCGTGCTTTTATCCAGTGTGATTGTTGCCCTGGGTGCATTCAATTGGATGTTCACGAGCTGGTCCCTAGCAACCTGGATCTTTGGGGCACGAATCTCTCTCATCGAGGTTATACGCGTTGTCTGCCTGGCATACGCTCCTTTGTTGCTCGGCTTTCTCGTTCTACTACCCTATATGGGTCCTTTTATCAGGCGCTTATTGTATGCCTGGTCATTTCTGGCTAGTGTGCTCGCGGTGAGCACCATCACGCACCTGGGATACTGGACCGCCTTTTTTTGCACATTGCTTGGTTGGGTCATCATTGAGATACTGCAACAGACTCTTGGTCGTCCGATTGTAGTGTTGAGTCACTGGCTTCGGCGCATCACGGCAGGCGTTCCGCTCTCGGTACGGGCCTCTGATCTGTTAAAGACCTTTGACGACGAGACTACGAATTCCAGCAGAGATGCGGATGAGAGAGGCCAGACATGAATCCAGATGGTTTATTTGAATTTACCAGGCATTTTCTTCTCTCCCAACTGCTTCCCGCAATGCTCAGCTTCCTGGTGACAGCTCTTGTTGTGCTCGTGATCTCCGCCGTGCTGGCCCCTTTCGAGTCGCTTGGATGGTGGGCCGGCTGGTTTAGTAAGCCTCGCGAGACTCCTCAGAGACTCCCGGTGATCGAAGACATTGATGAGGTGGATCACTATGTTGTCTACCTGTCGGGCATTGGGGAGATCTCAGGAGAAGGTCTTGATGGGAAAGAAAAGAGCTTCCTGGCTGGTCTGGCCGCGCATCTGCCGGATCTGGAGATTGTGAAGGATGTTTTCCCCTACGCGATGAACAATAACGGGCTGACCGGCCAGCGTCTCTTTGCAGCCCTGTGGCGCTGGATTCAGCAGCGCAAACTGAACGGAAAAGTATTACTGGCCAATATCATAAACATACGCAACCTGTTCCAGGTCGCCGTTTCTGCCGACCGCCGCTACGGGCCGATCTACAACTACGGAACCGCGGAAGTCATACAGGCCGGGTTGCTGCGCCGAGGGTATAAAATAGGCCACGGCAAGCCCGTCACCCTGATCGGCTATAGTGGAGGTGGGCAGATTGCTATTGGGGCCGCCACCTATCTAAAAACAATGCTCAAGGCACCACTGCAGGTCATCTCTCTTGGTGGGACATTCGCGGACGATCCCGGTCTTGTCTACATCGATCACCTGTATCACCTGTATGGACAAAAAGATATTGCACAACGATTGGCAACGCTTCTTTACGCCGGTCGTTGGCCGCTGCTGCGTTATTCCACCTGGAATCAGGCAAAGGCCGAGGGGCGCGTAACGATGATCTGCGTAGGCCCGATGAGGCATCGAGGTTCAGGCGGGTATCTGGACGATAAAAGCTATCTGCCTACCGGACAAAGCTATCAGGACCATAGCGTGGAGATCATCGCGCGACTCATCAGTTCCAGCACCGGTCCCTTACTGAAGACAAAAAACAAGAATGAGGACAACCAGTAAGAACGTCAGGCGCATACTTGCACGCCCTGGGATAAGAGGAAAGCGTATGGTCAGTGCTTATCTCAGGCAATTTGAACAGGTAAAAGAAATGTCTTGCAGAAACAAGCCGCACCCTTGTATACTGATCTATACAAAAAAGGAGACAAAATCGTGCGTATTTTAATACTTGGCGGCGATGGCTATCTTGGTTGGCCACAAGCGATGTATCTTTCCCTACGAGGACACCACGTCGCGATATTTGATAATCTCGCCCGGCGTCATTTTGATCTGGAACATGGCTTCGATTCGCTGCTCCCCATTGCTTCTCTCCACTCTCGGGTGCAGACCTGGAAGGAGATCACCGGCTGCCCTCTGGAGTTCTTTATCGGGGATACAACAGATTACGAGGCGCTCTCGGCAGCATTCCAACGCTTTCAGCCGGAAGCTGTCGTTGATTTCGCCGAACAGCGTTCGGCTCCCTACTCGATGATTGACCGCAAACATGCCGTCTACACACAGTACACGAATGTGATTGGCACGTTAAACCTGTTATATGCGCTTAAGGAGTTCAGCCCCCATGCTCACCTGGTGAAACTGGGGACAATGGGCGAATATGGGACCCCCAATATCGATATCGAAGAAGGGTTTCTCGAAATTACGCATAAGGGTCGCACGGACATTTTGCCTTACCCAAAACAGCCTGGATCTTTCTACCACCTGTGTTATGATGACCAGACCGAAGTACTAACACGCGCTGGCTGGAAACTCTTCAAAGACCTTACAGGTGGTGATGAGATCGCCACAAGGCAACTCGACGATCCTCATATCGCTTTTGCCAAGCCGATAGCGCATACGGCTTATCTGTATGAGGGGCCGATGTACTGTCTTGAGCAGCGCCGCATCGACCTTTGCGTGACGCCAAATCACCGGATGGTAACTTCCTACAAACGACGCGATGGTACTGAGGCGATGCGCTTTGAAGAGGCAAAGGATATCCTCGGTAAATACAACCGCTACCATCTTACGTCGATGTGGGAAGGTGAGGAGCGCGCAACATTTACCTTACCGGGCTACTATTGGCTTGGGAAGAACAAGCCTCCCACACCGGCCATTGAGTTGCCTATGGATGATTGGCTTAAATTTCTTGGATGGTACATTGCCGAGGGTACCGTAGATGGTAAATGGCGTAAAAGGGCACCGAATCGCATCTATATTAACCAGAAGATCGGAGTTCATTCCGAAGAAGTGAATGCTGTCTTCGAGAAGATAGCAGCCGCTCTCGGATGTACACATAGTGTATATCTGTTCAAGGATCGCGATCAGGAAGCACATTTTTTGTTTTGTACTCAGTTAGCCGTTTACCTCGCTCAGCTCGGCAATAGTATCACCAAATATATCCCACATGAGCTATTGAGCCTATCGAGCAGACAGTTACGCATTCTTTTTGAGGCCATGATGACGGGCGACGGAATGTGGATGGATCGAGATCGGCACTATGGTCGCTACTATACATCATCTAAACAGCTTGCTGACGATATACAGGAGCTAGCAATAAAACTGGGATTGTCTGCGACCGTTTCTCACCAGGACCGGACAGAAGGCACAGGATGGGCAAAACATGCTGAATATCGCGTCAACTTCACAAAGACCACACTTTTCCAGGTGAATCAACACCCTGATGACCCTAATGATTGGTTCGAGGACTATGCTGGCATGGTATATTGCTGTGAGGTTCCAGGTGATGGGATCATTTTGGTCCGGCGTAATGGTAAGCCGATCTGGTGCGGAAACTCCAAAGTGCACGACAGCCATAACATTATGTTTTGCTGTAAGATCTGGGGCCTGCGGAGTACGGACCTGAACCAGGGCGTTGTTTATGGGGTGCATACCGGTGAAACCCAGCTCGATCCTCGCCTGGCAACTCGTTACGATTACGACCACATCTACGGTACCGCACTCAATCGCTTCTGCGCTCAGGCTGCTATCGGCCACCCTCTCACCGTTCACGGAAAAGGACGACAGACGCGAGGATATATTCATATAAAGGATACGATGCGCTGTATTGAGCTTACGCTGCTCAACCCGCCAGTTGAGGGAGAATACCGCGTGTTTAATCAAATAACGGAACAGTTCTCTGTTCAAGAACTGGCCGAGCGGGTTGCGGCTCTGGGGCAAACGCTCGGCCTTTCTGTGACGATTGATTCTCTGCCCAATCCCCGTGTCGAAGCAGAGCAACACTATTATAATGCCACCTATACCCACCTGCGTGACCTGGGATTGCAACCGCATCTCCTGACAGACGAGGTCCTGCTTGGCCTCATACAGACTGCACTAGAACGTCGCGAGCGTATCGATTCCCGTTTTATCGCTCCTACCGTGAACTGGCGCAATGCTACAAATAAGGTCGATCCTCAAGCATCAGAAGTTCGGGCCCGACGAAAGAGAAACGAGTTTCTCGATCTGGATCACGAGGTACCTTTTCCTCGTTAAACATTCGGTGTCTGGATCTTTATAGAGAGCTTCCGACGAGGAGAGAAGCTATGCGAATCGCCCTGTTCACCGAGACATTCCTTCCAAGTCGAGATGGCATCGTTACGCGTCTGACTCATACGATTGAAGCGCTGTCTCAACGCGGAGATAATGTGCTTATTGTCGCTCCACACATACACGGCCTACCCGAGAACTATCAAGGCGTGCCGGTACTCAGTCTTCCCGGTATCCCATTTCCACTCTACCGGGGCATCTACCTCGGTTCTCCTGTACTGAGTAAGAACGCACAAACAGCGCTGAGACGTTTCCAACCAGAGGTTGTGCACATCGTCAATCCCGCTACAATAGGACTGGCCGGTCTTCGCTACGCGCGTCACCACAGGATTCCCCTGGTCGCATCCTATCATACAAATATTCCAGAGTATGCGAGGTGGTACGGCTTCTCCTGGGCCGAGCGGCCTACACGCTGGTATCTTCGGCAGATCCACAATAGGGCACAGCTCAATCTCTGTACCTCCCGTTCCGTGCAGATCCAGTTGCAGTCCCAGGGGATCCAACACGTTGAACTGTGGGAACCTGGAATTGATGTCAATCTTTTCAATCCAGCGCGGCGATCCGAAGCCTGGCGCAGTCGCTTAACGGAAGATCATTCTGAGAAAACGATCTTGCTCTATGTTGGTCGTCTGGCCCCTGAGAAGGAGTTGGAGCACATCCTCGCAGCCTTGCCAGCACTGACAGACTGTCATATGGCGTTTGTGGGCGATGGGCCTGAGGCAGAGTCACTGCGACAGGCGGCAAAAGGCTTGCCGGTTACATTTGTTGGAACATTAGATGGAGAAGAACTGGCGGCAGCCTACGCGTCGGCAGACATCTTTGTGTTCCCCTCTTCGACCGAGACGTTAGGTCTAGTCGCTATCGAGGCGATGGCTTCAGGTCTGCCGGTTGTAGGCGCGCGGCGCGGCGGTCTGCTCGACATTATCGTCGATATGGAGACTGGCCTTTTCTTCGAGCCGGGTTCGTCCATCGATTTTGCTCACGCTCTCAGCTATCTGGCCAACAATCGAAAGGAAAGAGTCGCTATGGCCCGGGCTGCACGCCAGCGTGCACTGCAATGGAGTTGGTCTGCATCCACCGAGGGACTGCGCCAAAAGTATGCGCGCCTGCTTGAGAAGATGCAGAATTGAAACTTCTCATAGATACGTCTATCACACATATATGAAAACAACCATATATAGGGCCTGCTGCTCTGAGTAGGAGGAAGCGTACCGCGAATTTCCAGGCAAGTGACGTACACTTGTAGTTTCGATAAAAACAGGACTACAATCAAGCAAGGAAGAATCAGCAAAACTAGCTTTTAAGAGAGGATATGCTGCGGTGACACAATCTACCACTCGTCATCCAATACGTATCGGTGTGCAATTACGCCAACAACATACGACCTACCAGTCGTATGCGGATGCTGTTCGTCGTGCCGAGGATCTAGGCGTTGATACAATTTGGAATTGGGATCATTTCTTTCCACTTACTGGCGACCCTCAAGGAAGTAACTTCGAGGGTTGGACGCTGCTCACGGCAATGGCAACGCTGACACAGCGAGCAGAGATAGGGTGTCTCGTCACTTGCAATAGTTATCGCAATCCGACCTTGCTTGCGGATATGGCTAAGACTGTCGATCACATCAGCAACGGTCGGCTCATTCTGGGTATTGGTGCCGGTTGGTTTGAGCGTGATTATCAAGAGTATGGGTATGAGTTTGGTACTGCTGGCAGCCGCCTGCACTCACTGGAGAAGGGGCTGGAAATGATCAAATACCACTGGGAGGTGTGTGCTCCCAAGCCGATGCGCAATCCCATCCCGATTTTGCTTGGCGGTGGTGGTGAGAAGGTCACATTACGTCTGGTCGCACAATATGCGAATATCTCAAATACCTTTGGTGACCCACCCACATTTGCCCATAAAATGCAGGTTCTAGACACTTGGTGTACCAAAGTTGGTCGGAATCCAAATGAGATTGAACGTTCTATTTCTCTCCCAAGAAGTGTGAGTATCTCCCAGCTTGATGCTTATTTGCAAGAGGGGGCTACACATATCCTTGCAGAAGTCGATACACCTTGGAACTTTGATTTTTTGCGCACGTTGGTGAGATGGCGCAATGAAAGAAGCTCGTATCTGTAATCACTTCATTGTGGGGCCGCCCAGCGCACGGCGTTGGCAATCACGCGCTGTACCTCCGGGTGATGGTACGTCGGAAACGACTCGTGTCCTGGGCGGAAGTAGAAGATTCTTCCGCGCCCCCGCGTATAGCAACAGCCGCTACGAAATACTTCGCCTCCGGTAAACCAACTCACAAACACCAGGGTTTCTGGTTGGGGGATGTCGAAGTATTCGCCATACATCTCTTCACGCTCGATGTCATGTAGTCGCCTATCCACTGCACAATTGGATGTCCTGGAGCTGTCACCCATAAGCGTTCACGATCATCCGCTTCTCGCCATTGCAGGCTGCAACTGGTGCCCATGAGGCGTTTAAAGATCTTCGAGTAATGGCCTGAATGAAGCACAATCAGCCCCATCCCAGCTAAAACGCGTTGCTGCACGCGTTCCACCAGCGCATCAGAGACTTCATCATGGGCAAGATGTCCCCACCAAATCAGCACATCCGTCGTGGCGAGTAGGGTCTCAGGGAGGCCTTGTTCAGCTTCATCCAAGGTTGCTGTACGAACTGCCCAACCTGTTCGGGTCAGCCCCTCGGCTAGCGTGGCATGCATACCGTAAGGGTACTGCGCCGCTACGTGTGGGTCTGTTCGCTCATGACGAAACTCATTCCAAATAGTGACTTGCGTCATGGGTATTCAGCCGATCCTTTCGTTTCTCAGACTGCTCAGCACCTCTCCGCCTTGTCTGTTCTTATCAGTGCTGCCAACGACGCTGTCGCGTCTGAGCATAGTCGTTCGGACAACGAGGCGAGCAACTCTCCGAGGGCTTGTAAAGATACCCCGTATCTTTCTTGCTCCCCACTCCAGACGTGCCGCGCAGTCAGTCAGTCCAAACGAGCGAAGTGCGCTTCACCCAGGCAAGGAGAAAAGAGCAGGTGTATACGTATCTTATCACGTTTTGAGAAACTCTTGGGGTTTCTGCATGCAGTGCCCAGGTCAAGTGGGATAACATCCTTGTTGGCCGTCTACTAGAGAGAAGCCCGATTGCTTAAAAGGGTCAGTATGTCCTAAAATAGGAGGGAAAGACGAGGATAGAGGAACCAATCGTAAGAGAGCAATCTAGCAACATATGCAAGGGACACCATCATGGACGAGTCACCATTGTTCCACGACCAGCTTCTGGCAACGAAGTTTTTTATCCCTTTTTCCTCGCATGCGCTAATCCCCCGTCCTCGCTTGATTGAGTTGCTCAATATGAGCTTAGAGTGCCCACTTACGCTGGTTTCGGCCCCTGCTGGCTTCGGTAAAACCACCCTGCTCTCGACCTGGATACAGTCGCTTCCACCAGGGCACCCGCGGATAGCCTGGGTCTCCCTGGATGAGGGAGACAATGAGTCGACCCTGTTCTGGCTGTACGTGCTCACTGCACTGGATAGCCAGCAGCCGGGGCTTTGCGCACAGCTTGTGACCTACCTGCAAACACAACAGGCCCCACCGCTGCGTTCCGTCCTGCAGACGCTCATCAATCGTCTTGCGGAGCAATCTGAGCCGTTCCTCCTGATCCTGGACGACTACCACCTGATTACCGAGCAGGCGATTCACACCCCCCTC
>Ga0209647_1004649_pt1 | contig 10266 bp, 12 predicted proteins | sample GraSoi_2013_60cm_FD_185827 | JGI IMG/M metagenome (GOLD analysis project Ga0209647, IMG submission 185827) | Grasslands soil microbial communities from the Angelo Coastal Reserve, California, USA - Sample 9_17_2013_60cm (SPAdes) (version 2) | ecosystem: Environmental > Terrestrial > Soil >...
CTGCGGAGACGGTGGCCGAGTAGAAATCATCGGCGGTCATCACGCCCATGGAGGAGAGCTGCTCGATATGGCAGTGGCTGTCGATGCCGCCGGGAAGCACCAGCTTGCCGCTGGCGTCGATGACGCGCCTGGCGTTGAGACCGGCACCGATCTCGGCGACGCGCTCGCCGGCGATACCCACGTCGGCGCGAAACGTCTGCTCCGCAGTGGCGACCGTGCCGCCACGGATCACGAGATCGAGGCCCATGCGCGGATTTTCCTATATTCGGAGTGCGATCGCGTCGCCGGGCGCGGCCATGAAGGCACTGCTTACCGAAGGGGTCTCGATGCAGTTCGCACTGCGCTGCAAGGGCGTCGGAGAGGAGTTGCCCGCTGCACGGCGGCAACTGAAGATGGTCCTTCCGGCAGAGCGCAAGACTTCTCGGGTGCCGCAAGTCAGTCTCGATTAGCGAAAGCGGGCGCTGTCGGGTTTTTCCCGCTTGACGCCCCTCGGGGCGGGCGATAAATTTTTGGTCTCGAAAATTTTTGTGCCGCCGCTTCCATGACTACGCTCTCGGCGACTCAAAACCTGATTCTGGCCGCGCTGCCGCGGGCCGACTACGGGCAGCTGCTGCCGCAGCTTGACCTCGTGGAAATGGATTTGGGGCATTCGCTCTACGAATCGGGCGGGCAGCTCCAGTACGTGCATTTCCCGGTCGAGGGCATCGTGTCCCTGCTGTACGTCACCGCGGGCGGCAATTCGGCCGAGCTCGCCGTGGTCGGCTGCGAGGGCATGATCGGCGTGTCGCTCTTCATGGGCGGCGAGACCACGCCGAACCGGGCAGTGGTGCAGAGTGCCTGCCGGGCGTATCGCCTCCCGGCGCAGGCGTTGAAAGCCAGGTTTGCCGAAGGCGGTGCCCTGCAGCTCATCCTGCTCAAGTTCACCCAGGCGCTCATTACCCAGATCTCGCAGACCGCGGTGTGCAATCTGCACCATTCGGTGGACCAGCAATTGTGCCGCTGGCTGCTCCTCAGCCTGGACCGCCTGCCGCAGAACCAGCTGCAGATGACGCAGGAGCTGATCGCCAACATGCTGGGTGTGCGTCGCCAGGGCGTCACCAAGTCTGCGGGCAAGCTCGAGCAAGCCGGCCTGATCCGCTACAGCCGCGGTCTGATTACGGTGCTCGATCGGCCGGGGCTCGAGCAACGCGTTTGCGAATGCTATGCCGTAGTGAAGCGCGAGACCGAGCGCTTGCTGCCCCAGCCAGCGCCGAAATAGCTGCGCTCGGCTAGGCCCGCGCTTCGGCTTGCAGTCGCGGCAGGTGCGCGCTGAATACCGTGCCGTCCTCGTCCGAAGACTCGGCCACCATGGTGCCGCCGTGCATGGCGACGATCTCGTGCGCGATGTAGAGCCCGAGGCCCAGACTGGTGACGGGGCTCTCCTCCTCGGTCTGTCCCGAGGGAATTTGCACCAGCGGGTTGAAGATCACCTGGAGCTGGTCCGCAGGAATCCGGCGGCCGTAGTTCCTAACCTGCACCGTGATCTTGTCGGCTTCCCCTTGGGCGGAGAGCGTGATCGGCTGGTTCCTCGCGCCGTGCTGTACGGCGTTGTTCAGGAGGTTGGACAGCACCTGTTGCAGGCGCTCGGAGTCGAACTGCCCCTCGAGCTCGCCCGAAGTCTCGAGCCTGAAGATCCTTTCCGGATGTGCCGCTCGTACTTCATCGAAGACGATGGCGCAAATCTGCTCCATGTTCACCGCTTCCGGCGATACAGGGATGGCGCGGCCCAGCCGTGTCCTCGTGTATTCCAGGAGATCCCGGATCATTGAGTTCATCTTGGCGGAGCTGCGAGTGATGCGCCTCGCGGCATCCAGGGCCGCGCCGGTCGGCAGCAGGCCGGGGCTCGCGAGGTACAGCCCTGAGTTCGCGATCGCCGAGAGCGGGCTGCGCAGGTCGTGGCCCAGGATCGCGAGGAACGTGTCCCGCGAGCGCGCCACTTCATTGGAATAGTTGGCGATCGATTCGGCCAGCGCCTGGTCGATCGCTTCGTTGAAGCGCGTCATCTCGTAGAGCGCGTTATCGCCGGACACGCCGCGCTTGAGCCACAGCCGCAGCACGCTCGCCCGCAGGGCGCGGAACTCCGCGGCGAGCTGGCGCAGATCGAAGCCGGCGAGATAGCGCAGCGCGCCGTGCGTCATGGCGGCGGTTCTCGTCGACTCGGCAATTCGCACATAGCCTTTCGACTTGTAGGCCTGCTCGAGATCGGTCTGGCCCTCCTCGATATCCTGCGCGATGGCCTGCAGGATCTGCGTCGCGTGGTCGCGCAATGCGAGCGACGTCATGGTCTGACCCGGCGCGAGCAGCGAAGTGGCGAACGCCTCCCACTCGATGAGGATCTCTTCAAGGTTCTCGGTGATGAACTGCGCCAGTCTCATTGCATTACCCTTGTGTGAGGAACGTCCGGTTGATCCGTCTAATTTGTACTGGCGACCGCGACCGCGGTCTGTCCGGTAACGGACGCACGCATTTGTTTCTCTTCGACGCCGTATCTCTTTGTCCGGAAGCCGACTGCGCACGAGATCGAGGGGGCAGGGCCGGACTTTCTATAATTCAGCGGTCATCCAAGGGGAGGGCATGGAAATGGAAAAGACCGCACCGCGGCTGCTGATTCCGCAGCTCAAGTCATTTTACGAATGGGCGGAGCCGATTTCCTGGCTGCTGATCCGGCTCACCGTCGGCCTGATGATCATCCCGCACGGCTGGCCGAAGCTGATGATGGGCGTGCAGGCAACCGCAAATATGGCGCTGGTGAAGCGCGGCATCGCACCCGCCGAGCCGCTGGCCATAGCGCTGATCACCCTCGAGACGCTGGGTGGGCTTTGCGTGGCGCTCGGCCTCTTCACCCGCTTCTGGGCCGCGGCGATCACCATCGAGATGTCGGTGATCGTCTACCACCACCTGCCGAAGTTCGGCTGGGGCCAGGGGGGCTACGAGTACCCGCTGATGTGGGGCCTGGTGATGTTCGCCATCGCGCTGCGCGGCGGCGGGCCGTACTCGCTCGACCGCCTGATCGGCCGCGAGCTATAGCAGTCCCGGCGGCAGGTTCCTGAAGGGCAGGGCGGCGAGATCCGCCGCCGCCGGCCCCGGCGTGTCCACCTCGACGATCGGATCGAACAGCGCACCGAACGCAGCGCGGAAATGATTCTTCGCCTTGGCGCAGACCAGATCGACCCGGGCGAAGTCGATAGCGTGGATGCGGAAGTACTGCGGATCGTTAGGGGCCAGGCATGCTGCGGTCACGATCACGCGCAGGTTGCCTGCCCGCAACACCGCGGTGCGCCCCAGGTTGACGTCGAGTCCGCGTTCCATGGGTCCGGCGTTGCGAAACCAGCCGTCGGTGACGCGCTCGACCTCCACGTCGAGCACCACCGGCGGCCCCCACGTCGCAGAAAGCCGCCCGCCCAGTTCCACCCGCATCCGCGCGCCTGGGTCGCAGCGCGCGACGAGGTCCGGATCCCAGAAGAACGCGAATAGCGAACGATGCTGGGTGCCGTGCGCCATCAGCGCTCGCAACAGGCCGGTGCTGTCGCCCAGACCGCCGGAGAGCGGGTTGTCGGACGGCTCGATGATCGCCGCCGGTTTGCTGGTCCGGATGAGATTCGCGAACGCCTGCTCGGGCGTCGGTAGCTGCGCGGCGAAGCGGGCGCGGCGCCGGTACATCTCCTTCGCCAAACCGGCAGCGACCACTTGCGCCGCCTGGCGATCGCCGTCCGCAGTCACCGAGACTGACGCGCCGGCGCACGGCGTATCGCCATAGGCGAAGCCGCCGAACGGTGTCGCGTCGAGGATGCTGCCGGTGGTGTGATTGGCGGCCAGCGCTTCAATCTCCGCCATCGGCCCGTCGGCCGTGCGCATGTTGAAGCTCGGCAGGATCGCGCCCGCCTTGGCGATCGCGACGACCGGCTTGATTTCGCCGCGCAGCTCGCGGCTCAGGAGATCCAGCGCCTTCCATGCGGTCTCGTACATGTCGACGTGCGGATGCGTTTTGTAGCCGACCAGGATGTCGACCAGCTGGGCAATCGCCGGATCTAGGTTCGCGTGCAAATCGAAGCTCACCGCGATCGGCCTCGCCCCTAGCGCACTGCGCACGGCTTTGAGCAGCACGAGATCGGCTTGCAGCGTCTGCGAGCCGATCAATGCGCCGTGCAACGATAGGTACAAGGCGTCCGCATTCGCGGCGCGCACGCCCGCGACGATCTCATCGATGATCTGGCGCAAGGCCGACTCTTCGACCGCGCCGCCAGGCCCGGCGGCCGCGCAGCGCAGATAAATCGGGGTCAGAGCCGGATTAGCGGCGAAGAAATCCACTGCCGCGCCGAGTTCGGTGCGGCTGCCGGCATAGAACTTGGCGACCTCCTCGCCTTTGCGCCACTCGCGCCGCTCGAAATCCGCAAGGCGTGTAAGCACCGGGGTGAACGAGTTTCCCTCGTGCCAGAGGCGGGCGACGGCGATTCGAGTCGACATTAGCCTTGCTATAATCGCGCACTTCGCGCCCGTAGCTCAGTTGGATAGAGTACCTGGCTACGAACCAGGGGGTCGTGGGTTCAAATCCTGCCGGGCGCGCCAAAATTCTCTGCAGGCATCAAGCGGTTGGAGATCACCTCTCCAGCCGCTTTTTGTTTAAGCGCCGCCACTGCGGCACGTCGAGCGCGAACCAGGCCGCCTAGACTCTCTTGCCGGCCGGCGTGGCGCCGATGGCTTCGATGGTAGTGACGCGCTGCCGACCGCGGCCGAGACCGGCGTGATGCACGAGCGCGTCGGCTGTCCATCGATCTGGATAGTGCACGCGCAGCAAGGTACGCACCGCAGCCGAACTTCGTGCCGGTCATGTTCAGCACGTCGCCAGCAACAATAGAGCAGGTAAAAAGGATCCGTCCACGGGCATCGAATTCACTCCTACGTCGCAGCAGTCCTATGCACCGACATACTTTGCGAGTTCGGTGAGTGTCGTGCCAGTGGCATCCGGCTTGACCCCCAGCTCTTCCATCGGGGCGCCGGCGCGATTGACCCAGAAGGTGTTGAAGCCGAACGATTTGGCACCTGCCGCGTCCCATCCCCCAAAAGCCGCGAAGACGATGCTCTTTCGCGGCAGTTTGAAGGCGTCCTCGGCCATCTTGTAGGCGCGGGGGTCAGTCTTATAGGCCTTTACGCGGTCGGTGCTCAACACATGCTCGAAGTAGCCGGCGAAGCCGGCGTTCTGGCTGACCGTGTCGAGCATTTTCGGCGTCAGATTGGACACGTAGGCGAGCCGAATGCCGGCTTTCCGTATCGATTGGAGCGCCTCGACCGAGTCAGGCCACGGCTTCAGCTGCAGAAAGGCATCCATCAACTTCGCGCGCCCGTCCGGCTTCAATTCTGCCTTGGCTGCCTTGAAGGCGAATGTCAGAGCGTCGTCGAGGACCTGCCAGAAGTCGACATAGGTTCGGTTCAGCGTCCGCTGCCAGCAGTATTCGAAGATGCGCGTGCGCCACGCATTCGCCAGTTGCGCGCCTTTGCCAGGAAAATTTTCCTCGATCACGGCATCGACCGAGAACGGATTAAAGATCGTGAACGCATCGAACCCGATCGCATTGATATTGCCTTTTGCAGTCTCTTTCACGCGTTGTTTCCTGTTTGGGTGTTCGTTCGGGTAGCGTGCGCAGCCGTGCGATTTACAGCGCCGCGAAATAGTCAGAGGCCAAGATCGGACAGCCCCGGATGATCGTCCGGCCGCCTACCCTGCGACCAGTGAAATAGGCGCGCCCCCTCTTCAATCGGCAGGTCGTTGATGCTCGCGATCCGGTGCTGCATCAAGCCATTCGCGGCAAATTCCCAATTTTCGTTGCCATAGCTGCGGAACCACCGGCCATCGGCGTCGGCGAAGGCACCGTGGACGAGGACGATGTTCCTCACCGGTTCTGTCGGCTGAGCCAGGGTGGGCACCGTTCCCGCCGACAGCGCCAACGCCGCGATAGTCATAGACAGCTTCGTAATAGTGCTGCTCAGGCTGTGTCCATGTTCCAGATGTCCTCGCGCCGGCGCCAGGCGCCATCCTCCCGCTTCCAGACCACGAAGTACCTCGGCGTCACCCGCTGGCCGCTCGCGAGCGTAAGCGTGGCGCGCCCGATCTCGTAGGCCCCATCGCCCAGCGGCTGCAGATCGAGCGTGGACAGCTCCACCCGCCGCACGCCCGTCTGCGGCGCGGCCGCGGCCGCGGCCCAGTACTCGGCGATCCTGTCCCGGCCCTGCACCGTCTCGGCCCCTGGCGGCAGGATGCGGGCATCCCGCGTGTAGAGCTGCCGCGCGGCGCCCGCGGCGTCGCCGCGGTTGAACATGTCCTCGAAGCGACGGTGCGTCGCGTCGATCCCGCGCCGGAGTGCGGTCACGTCCTGCACTTCTGTGGCGAGCGCCTCGCGCCCGGCAAGTAGCGCGATCGCGGTCCCGGTGAGGACCAGGCCCGAGGCTTGCAGAAATCCGCGCCTCACGGGACGCAATACGGGATCGTTTGTGGATGCGAAGGGGTGCTTCATGTGGATCTCCATTGGGAAAGGCGGGCGAGACCTCCGCTTGCGTCGCCGGGCCGCGTAACCATGATCTGCTTGCTGGGCGTGCTCATCATTGGCTCGCTTGCTGGCGACGTGCGACCGAGAGCGCATAGGCGCTTGTTCGCAGCGCGGGCAAAGGGTCATCGGACAGCTCGATCCCGTCTGTCAAGGCCGTCGGAAAGAACACCAGCGCCTTTTCTGCGGTATCGCTATCGGCGACGACCGAAGTGACGCTGATCGTGCCCATCTCGATCGTCCGGCGATCGTCGGGCCAGACGAGCGATGCGTCGTTGGTCGGGTCGCCGGCGTTGGCAAGCTGCACCACCAGGCGGAACCTGACCGGTCCATTCGCGAGGCGCGTCCTCAGCTCTTGGGAGAGGAAATTCGGCGACATGGCCTTCGCCTCGTCATCGCTCAGGTCGCGCCGCGCGGCGACGGGAAGGAACTGGTAACGCCCGGCGTGTTTCACGCCATCCTTGTTCACGAAGACGAAAGCGTTGTTGGAAAAGTACGCCGCGGTGCCGAAGCTGGCAGGGACCACCGCGGTGCCCTGCACGAACTTCAGCGCGCGGGGATGTGCGCCGAGGAACGTTTCGATCGGCCACGGATGCGGCCGGCTTGGATCGGTCGCCGCGGCTGCCTTCACCAGCGCGAGAAACTCTTCACCCGTGCCGACGGCGAAGCCGTTGTGCGCCTGCCCTTCGATGTCGGTCAGTCCGCCGCCGGGAAGCGTGAATCGAACCGCCATGCCGCGCGGACCGGCGTTATGCGAGTTGTCCGGGACGAAGGGGTCGGCTGAGCCGTCCGAAAATCGGACCGTCACCGGAACGGAGCCAGCCTGGAAATGCGCGGCCCTGGAGAGCGTCGCCGCGCTCGCCGATGGCACGAACGTTCCCTCGCACACGATTCCCTTCGCATGCGCCACCCGGTAGCCCGGCTTCGCTCCGGGGTCCTGCGCCATCGCCTCGAAGATCTGCTGCGCGAGGCTCTTGTCCTGCGCTTGCGCGGCGCCCGCGCCCAATACGACCGCGGCGAGGAACGCCGCACGCTTTAATGAGAAACGCATGCCCATCTCCTTTCCAGGTTCATGGAATCGTCGCGTCGGCGTTCGCCACCTGCGAAGCGCCGAGCTGGGCGGCGGCAACGCCCACCACGCCATTGGCAAGAAAAGTTCGGCGATCCCGGTTGATGAGCTCGGACATTTGCCCTCCTATCGTGAAACGAACCGCTCAGTCACGGATTTCAAAGATGCTCTCCAGCACGACACACACTCCTACTGGGAGGCTCGCCATGCCGAAGACCAGGCGAGTCGATGTCTTGTCGGGTCCGAATACGCTGACGAATAATTCCGACGCCGCATCCGCGACCTTCGGATGCTCACGGAACTCGGGGGTCGTAGCGAGTGAAATCCCGAGACGGACCACGTACGTCACCCTGTCCAGCGATCCCAAATGCTCCCTGACGAGCGCAAGCGCGTTCAACGCGGCCAGGCGCGTCGCGCGCTGTCCGTCTTCAACGCTCAGCTCGGCTCCGATGCGTCCCAGGAACTTGGGAGCTCCCCCCTCCACCGGCAGCGTGCCGCTCAGGAAGAGCAGGTTCCCGGTCTGTACCGCTTCAACATAGGCGCCGAGCGGAGAGGGCGGACGTGGCAGCCTTATGCCAAGGTCCTCGAGCCGACGTTCGGCGCTCTCGATCACCACCGGCCCAGATGCGCGCCGCCGTCAACGTGCAGTACCTCGCCGGTGACCTGGCTCGCCTGGGTCAGATAGAACACGGCCTCCGCGATATCCCTGGCACTCGAAATATGCCCGAGGGGCGACAGCGTGCGAAGGAACTCCTTGGGATTGTTCTTGTGCAGCGGCGTATCCACGACGCCTGGAGCCACCACGTTCACGCGAATGCCCTGCGGCGCGTATTCCATGGCGAGACTCCGGGATATCGCGTCGATGCCGCCCTTGGTGATCATCGGGACGGACGCGGTCACCCCGGCAAGCGGATGATCGACGATGGAAGTGGTGATGCTCACCACGCTGCCGCCGCTCTTTTGCGAAAGCATCTGCTTTACGGCCGATTGCGTCGTATGGATGAAGCCATCCAGGTTGGTCGACGACAACGCCCGGAAGTCCTCGGGCGTGTACCCGGTGAACGGCTTCGTAAAGAAGATCCCCGCGTTGTTCACCAGGGCGTCGACCGAGCCGAACCGCTCTACCGCGGTACCGACGATCTTCTCGGCCGTCGAGGCGAGACCGATGTCGCCGTCCACCAGGGCCAGCTTGTCCGAGCGCTGCAGCTCGTTCTTTTGACTGATCTTGCGCGAGTTGCCCACTACGTTGTAGCCGCGATCGAGGAACAGGTTGGCAACCGCGGCACCGATCCCCTGCGACGCTCCCGTCACGATGATGGTCTTCTGTTTGCTAGTCATATGAACGCATTGTCGGGTTGCGCACTGCGACTGATAAGATGGGAAAGTCTGGAATCTAATTTCCAAAAATGGCAGAGTGACCGCATGACGAACCTCGACGACGTCCTGATATTCGTCAAGGTGGCCCAGTTCGAGAGCATCAGCCGGGCAGCTCGCTCGCTGGCGATGCCGATCTCGACCGTGAGCCGGCGGCTATCGGTGCTGGAGTCGAAGCTCGGCGTTTCGCTCCTGAGGCGCACAACGCGACGGGTGACCCTGACTGGGCAGGGACGTGAGTACTTCAATCAGTGCAGGGAGCCGCTGACCCTCTTGGAAGAGGCTGAGCGAGTTCTGACCCTAGGACAGAGGGTGCCTGAAGGTATGTTGAGGATTTCCGTTCCGGTCATTCTGGGTCACGAGCCCTTCCTGGACTTCCTCTCGGGGTTGCTGAAAACTCAGCCGCGGATCCGGCTCGACCTCTACATCACGAACCTCTTCCTCGATCTAGTTGCGGAAAATATTGACGTCGCGATCCGCTTCGGAGAGTTGGAGGACTCGAGCGTGGTCGCTACCCGCATAGGCACGAGCATTCGCTATGTCGTGGCAGCCGCCGAGTACCTGAAACGCCGAAAGCTTCCGGTCGAGCCTGCAGACCTCAAGCTGCACGACTGCGTGATGCTCAACGCCAGGAACAACGAGGCCGACTGGGACCTGGTCTACGGTAGAAAAAAGGCACGCATCCGTGTCTCAGGGCCGATCTCGAGTCGCGACTTCAATTCGGTCAGCACCTTTGTGTACCGGGGTCACGGGATCGGACTACTGCCGTCAACCTACTGTGACCAGGCACTCGCGAGCGGTGCACTCATACGGCTGTTACCGAAGTGGGCTTCCCCGCAAATCCCCGTTTTCGCGGTGTACTCGAGTCGAAAATTCCGGCCTTTGAGGTTGAACATCTTCCTGGAGGCCCTGGCAGCCTGGAAGAGCCCGCCGTGGCTCAGGGAATAAAGGAGGCCACGGGGACTTTTGCGGGGACTCGACAGTTAAAGACAGGGCAAGACGGCACAAAAGCACGGCACGGGGGCCGCCGAGTTGGTGCTGCAATCAATCACTTGCGCTTGGCGGAATACCTACGAACCAGGGGGTCGTGGGTTCAAATCCTACCGGGCGCGCCAAAATTCAAGCAGTTAGGAGCTCGAAACCAGATCCTCTTCCTAGCTGCGCGACCTTTGCGCGACTCGTTGTCCACAGGGGCACAGCATTCCTCCCAAGGCAGGCTGCGTTCGCCACTCGTAGGATCGTACG
>Ga0209647_1004650_pt1 | contig 10263 bp, 6 predicted proteins | sample GraSoi_2013_60cm_FD_185827 | JGI IMG/M metagenome (GOLD analysis project Ga0209647, IMG submission 185827) | Grasslands soil microbial communities from the Angelo Coastal Reserve, California, USA - Sample 9_17_2013_60cm (SPAdes) (version 2) | ecosystem: Environmental > Terrestrial > Soil >...
AGCGCCTCGACTGGAAGGTCACATCGAGGGGGATCGGGGTCGTCATATTCTCGCCCTTGATGGTCTTGTTGAGCGCCTTTATGAGATTGTCCGAAGTCTGTTCGATCGCGGCGCCGACCAGGAATTGCGAGATGTAGGCTCCTGCGCCGACGCTGGCGTCGTTGCCCACGTAGCCTCCGGTTCTGAAGTCCAGGCCGTACTGGAAGCTTGATCCCCCCGCGACGCACGCGCCGCCCGCAGCGGGTACGTTGGAGGTGACGATCAGGGTGCCAAAAATCAGCCTGACGTCGAGAAAGACGCGCTCGCCCGGGGAGTTGCCCGATACCGGGTCGAGAGCGAACCTCGGATTGAGGTCGATGAAAAATCCATCCTGGGTTTTCCAATCGACGGGTTTCTTGCTGATGGTGCGGTCCGCGCCGCTTTGCGCGAGATCCTGCTGGACCACGCTGGCGGCGCCCGCGGTGCCGTTGCGGAAACTCGCCGGGGCTACGAACGCGCCGCCGTAGATGGGGGCGTTGTCCAGCTGGTCCCTGATCCCGTAAATCGATTGCTGCCAGGCGATGCCCCCCGGCCCCTGGTCGGTGAGATCGGAGTTGCCGATATACCTTCCGGTCCCGTTGTAATAGATGCGGGTCGTGCCAATATGCGTTCCCGCCGGTCTCGCCGTAATCGGCTGGATTCGGCCCGAGGGATCCTTGAGAGTGGCGAGGCGCCCGATCCACGGCATTCCCGTGGTAATTGCCGCGGCTCCCGTGTAGGGCACCATTACCGTGCCAACACCCTTGTCGCTTGGAAACGTCGATACGTCGACCCGCCAGACGTTGCCTTGCTGGTCTCCGCCGAAGACGTGGGTGAAATTCGGATCGTCCAGTCCGGTCGGGTAGTAGGCGCCGATTTTCATCAGGCCCGAGGGCGTGGTGGTATCGCCCACGCCGGTGCCGACCTTGTGCAGTATCTTGCCGGTGATGGCGTCGAGTATGTAGAAATAGCCTTTGCCGTCGCCGGGATTGACGTTGTTCAGCCCCGAGGTCACGACGACGACCCACTTGCCGTCGCTGTCTCGCCTGCCGATCACCGGATTGCCGTAGCTGAATCCGAGGTCCGGGTCGCTGTGTACGTTGCCGGCGGGATCGGTGGGACACCAGTTCGGATCGGAACAGAATTCCCACAGACCCTTCGGGGCGGCCGCGTCGGTGATGTCGAGCGCGTAAAAACCGCGACCTCCGGAGTTCAGCCCTCCCACGACGATGGTCTTCCATTGCGATGCCGTCGCATCGAAAACGTCGGCGACCTCGGGGCTCCCATCGACGTAGAACCGGTGCTGCCCCGGATAGCCCGAGTCGGCAAGCTGGTAAAGGGACGGCAGCAGGAACCTCGGCACGTAGGCCCAATTTTCGTCCCCGGTTTCCTGGTCGAAGGCATGCAGGAATCCGTCGTTCGCTGCCACGAGTACGAACGGCCTGCGGGCGGCAGCCTGGATCTCCTTGAACTTCGTCGGCGGCGACTCGAAGGGAATGCTATAGAGCACCGGAGTCTTCGAATACTTCGCGTGGTCAGGCTCGTTCTCGTAGTTGAAAAACGGAGCCCCGACCGCCACCGGCTGGGCGTTGATGATGTCGCCGAGAACGGTTTGGACGAACGCGCCCGTGGCCTGGTCCTGCTCGCTGCGATCGCGGAACGCAGTGCCTTCGTTGGTCGCTTTGCCGCTCAGAAAATCGATCATGCTGCTGCCGTTGTTGGCGATGAGAAACTGCGCCGGAGTGAGCGTGTTGCACTGGGCCATGGTGTTGGGGGCGACGCACTTGTTCTGGAACTGGGACTGTTCCGTCCCGGCCGCGCCCCCGGGCAGCGCCGCGCTCAACGAGGTAAACACGAAATTCTTCAGCTTGCTCGGGTCCTGGGGGGGTTGAGGAGCAGCGTTTCCCCCAACGTCGAACGTCTTGAGAACCCGTGGGAGGCCGGGGAGTGCAGGGGGAGGGGGGCTGACCCTGGTGACCAGTTTTTTGTGGGCGTCCCACAGTCTGGGACCGACTACCTCGCCCGTTTTCGGATCGATGGCTTGAGCGAAGACCTCGCCCGACCAGGTGCTGGTCTGGTAGGTGGTGCTAAAAGCCTTGGCGTTACCCTGTGCGACCTGGGGGCTGGAGGTCGCGGCCGCGGCCGCCGAGGCGACGTTGATGTCCAGACTGTTCAGCGCGCTGCTCAGTCCGGTCGCGAGCGCGACCGGGTTCACCGCCGAGTAAAACGAACCGCGCCCGTTCACCGCAGCGTGCCACAGATCGTCCAGGGTCGACTGGCCGTCGGCCAGCGGCAGGGGCCAGTTGCAGGCTGCGCCGGGGCCGTTCCAGAAACATGCGCCGATGTCGGCGTTCACGATGTGGAAGAAATCGCTGTTCGTGTTGGTCGCGTAGTCGGCCTGGTAGCGCATCAGCCCGTCGGCGAGGCCTATCGTGAACGTGGTCATGTGCTGGTGAACGGCGAAGTCCACCGAGTTGGGCTTGGCGGGGACGTTGTTGGTCGAGACATCGCCGTTCGGGGGCGTGGTGCTGGGGCTCGTGATGGGACCGGTATTGTTGCCGGCCAGGTCCTTGCCGCCGCGGAGATCGTTCCTGTAGAAGTACATCGCGACATCGGCGAGCGTGCCCGAGCTGCCGGCTGTAGTCCCGGCGGTCGCCGCGCCGCTCGGCACGCCGTCGAACGTCCCGCTCGTGCGGCTCACGAAGAACTTGGGCGTGGGCAGCAGATACGGGTTGGGGTCGGGCGCGGAGTTGAAATTGCTGTCGTTGTTGACGTTGTCCTGGTTGCCGATGTCGACGTTCGCGACACTCTTTCCCGAGAGCGTCCCGTTCCAGAATCCGTCGGTGGTCAGGAACGAGTAGTTTTTCTGGCAGGACGCCTGCACCGGATCGTCGGCCGCGGGGATGCCGGCGGTCAGGTTGGCGCCGAGCTTGCCGGCGAAAATCCACCCCGCGCGCGACAACGCTTCCCGAAGCGGCGTGGTCACAGAGGGGATGATTGCGTAGAACTTGTTGTACCAGTTGGTGGCGTGGTTGGGGTTGAGGGTGTTGACGTTGTTGAAGGCGTCGATTTTCAGGTACTTGGACACATGTACGCCGGCGCCGGCACTGAAGGTCCCGTTCGGAAACGTCGGGTTGATGGTGATGAATCCGACCCGCAGCCGGTCAGGCTTGGGCGGGGTCGCCGTCGGAGTGGAAATGAAAGGCAGGAAAGCGCGCCCCGCGCTGGTCTTCATCATCTGCATGCGCGTGCGGTAATAGGCGTACCACTTCGAGTAATTCTGGATTTCCTCGTTGTACGTGCAGGTGGGTGCCGCCACGCAGTCCGAGCGGCCCGGCCGGTTGCCGTAGCTCGCTACGGTCGAAACGATCGTGTCGCGGCTGAACCAGCCGTAGCGCGGAAAGATGTATTGCGTCAGGCCGGTCTGGTTCACGAACTTGAGCTGGCAGCGGGCTGTGGCGACCGTAGCGGGAGGTACGATGCTCGTGCCGGTCACCGCGCCCGGGGCGAGCGCATCGGCCTGGGTCTTGCAGAAGCGCACGTAGGCAGGATTCGAAAAGGGATCGGTGGTCGCCGGAACGGTGGGCCCGGTGGTGGTCGAAATGAATTCCTTGCAGGTGGTCAGGTTGACGTCCGAGCAGTACTCGACCGGGGTGATGCCGTAGGCGATCGCGGCCCCGTTGACGGTGGTTGCAACGTTGTACAGACCGATGCGCACCCATGCGACGTTGCCGCTCGTGCTTCCGTTGTTGGCCCCGCCGTAGGTGAAGGTCGTAGTGCTGCCGACCGGGACCGTAATCGCGGTCGCCGAGGTCTTGTCCTGGCTGTCGTTGTCCGAATCGATCAGCAGGATGTCGTTGCTCGCGAGGTTGTGGCCGCCGGCGCGCGTCACGGTGACGTTGCTGCTCGAGCGCGTCCAGGTGCCGCTATCGCACTTGCGGTAGCTGCCGTTCGTGGCCGCGATCGCGCCCGAGCTGCCCGCCGTGTAAGTGAACGAGGTGCCGTTGGCCGACACCGAAGTCACGGGGACGCAGGTGACGTTCAAGCCGGCGGTGCCGGTGGTGACGTACACCTTGTCGGAAGTCGTAAGTAGCGGCACCGACGGCCTCTGCAACGTCGGCGCCGGATACTGCCCGATCGTGGCTGCGGTCACTGTGCTGCCGCTGCGGGTGAAGGTCGCAGTCGTCATCATCTCAGGCAGGCCGAAGTTGATGGTGCTCGAGCTCGACACGTTGGCGCGGTACGGAGTTTGCCCGGCCGCAAGCGTGGTGCCTTCGGGGTCCTTGGTGCCTGCAACGGTCACCACGCCGGCCGTGTCCGCACCGTTGCGCTTGCACACACCGTTGGCGTTGCAAAAGCGCTTGTCGGGGATGCCCGTGGTGACGTTGACGGTCGAGCCGCCGAGGTAAGCATCGGGCGACACCGCGGTGGTCGTCAGGGTGCCGCTCGGCGGGTTGATGATCGGCTGGCCGGCCGTAGTCAGGCCGGGCACGTAGGTGAAGTTCGGGTCGTAGCCGACTCCGTTGAAACCCTTGGCGCCGCCCGCTTCATACGGCGGGTCGCCTCTGGTGCAGTTGGTTGTGGGGCCGCTGGTTGTCATGCACCCGTTGTTGTCGTTGACGTAGTCGGGGTTGTAGTCGCTCCCCATGCTGCCCGAGTCGTCGAGAATGAACAGGAGATTGGGCAGGAAGCCCGAACCCGCGGAGGATCCGAGAGGCACGTTGGAAATGTCGGTGACCGCCGCGAACGCCGGCTGGGCCCCCATGCAGGCCGCCACCAGGTACGCCGCCGTCTGTTTTGCAAAGGTGATTTTCATCGAGATCTCCTGCTAAAGCTAACGAACCAAGGTTTGAACGATGGCGATCGAATTGCGCGGGCCGACCGAGCGTGCCGTGATGCGGTAATGAGGCTGAGGGATGGGGGTGAGTGCGGCGGTCACCCTGAAGTTGTCCTCGCCCTCCCTGCTCAGAGCGCGCGCGCCCGGGGACGAGCCGCAGGTGTTCGACGGTTTGCCGAGGCACGATTCGCCCGCCTTGCAGTTCGGCACCTCGCACAAGCGTTCCGCGATAAACCATACGACGTTTCCCGCCGCGTCCGGAACGCCTCCGTTGAGTTGCACCGCCGTGTGATCCGGATTTGTCCAGGTGCTCGGGTCCGACCAGTTGGGCTCGGTCGGTGAAGCGCTCGAGTAATACCCGGCCAACCCCAGTTTCATGCCGTCTTGAGTCGGGTCCGCCGCAGGGTTGGCGAGGGGTGTGCTGAGCAACGCGAAGCCCGCCTGTATGCCCTGGTCGGCTGCATTGAGCGCGGACTGCCTGAATGCGATGTTGCCGGCCAGCACCGTCGCGGTGTCCACCGATCGCATCGTCGCGATACCGGCCAGGGTCATCGCGACCAGCACGATGAGGGCGATGATCAGCATGGTTCCGCGCTGGTTGTGCAGCGTCGGCAGGCGAGGCGGGATGCGGAGAATTTGCTTGTCCATGGTCAGCTCGATTTCCAGATCCAGTTGCGCAAGGGAACCGTCGTTTCGAACACCCGGTAGCGGTAGCACTGCCAGTTCGGGTCGGCGCTCAGATCGAACGTTCCGCCCGACCACGTGGGGAAGGCCGTCGTCGTTTCGCATGTCCCCCCGGCGCCCGTCGCCTTTTCCGAAAGCGCACTCCGCGCGACGACTGCAACGCGCACGGCGATGAGGTACTGCCAGGGCGGCGTGGCGAGGGCGTTGAAGGTGGCGGCATCCACGAACCGATCGACCAGACCGTCGCCCGCGACGTTGACGCCTCCATTCTTGATGGTGACGCTTGCGTCGCCGACGCCGTCGTCGAGCCCGTAGAGGGCGCGCATATGCACGATATTGTCCGCGACCGAGTTGGTCAGCGGCGCGCCCACGTTCTTGCCCGTGAACGTGGCCGTGACCGTCAGAGAATTGCTCGCGTTTATCGCATAGGTGTTGTTGACGGGGATGTTCGGTCGGTTCGTAGGCTCGTAGAGATTTCCCAGGTTGTACACGCGCGTCACGTTGCCGCTGGGGGAACCCACGCCCCCGTACGCCACGGTCAGCCCCGCGGGCCTGTTGAAGCGTGCCGTCTCGTTGGTCAGTGTGCCCCAAAGCTGGTAGGACACACCCGGTGCGTGCAAGAAGGTAGTGGTGGCGCCGACAGGCTGCCCTGTTACCTCCAGGAGCGAGCAGTCATTGGGTGTGCCCGGCCACAGCAGCACGAGCAGATCTCCCGGGCGAGTGGCGTAGGGGTTCGACAGTAATATATTGGCGTTTCCGTCGGCCATTACCGTCGACAGCACGGTCGGGTTGGCGACCAGCGCGCCCGACCCGTAGAGAACCGTGAACTGGTCTGGAACCTTCGCCGTCGCGCCCGGGGTGATCGACACGGGCACGAGCGTCATCGTGAAATCCGGCGTCGCGCGCTTGGAGTCGTAAGCGACGACCTTGCAGCCGGCGTAGGACACGTCGTTGAATCCCATTCCGGCGTTCCTCAGATCGTGCTCCATGACATAGAGCGCGATGGCGCCGTTCTGCTGGGCGTCGCCGCCGCTCGTCGTGGTGCGCTTGATGCCTTCCGAGACCTCGAACACCTGGAAGATGATGATCATGCCGATCAGTCCGATCAGCATCGCGACCATCAGCTCGACCATGCTGAAGCCGTGTTCGGAGGGGTGGGGGATGGGACGCATGGCGCTTGCCTAGACCTGGATCGAGGCCATCACGGTGTGGTTGTGGGGCGGCAAGCCGAGCGTGGCTTCTTCGGGAAGCTGCCAGAAAATCTCGATCTTGACCGTGGCGCCGGAGGGCGTGGCATTCGTGATCGTCACTTTCGGCAGCACGGTGCGGGCTCCGGGCAACTTGGTGATGACGCGCCCAATCCAGCCGGTCGGGGTGGGCGAGATCGTTCCCAGTCGCGCAGGGGGGGAGGGCGAGCCGGCATAGTTGTAGTTGGCGAGGTTGACGTTGCTGGTGTTGATCTGGACCGCCCCGGTGCTGATGTTCTGGTCGATCCACATCTGCGCCATCAGCTCCTCGGCGAGGAAAGCCGCTTCGCTGCGGCTCTTCGACTCGGTGACGTTTTTTATCGCCGTGGCCTGCATGCCGACGACGGCGAGAATGCCGATCGAGAAAATAAGGATCGCAATCAGCGCCTCGATGAGCATGACGCCCTCTTCCCGGGCGCGGATTGGAAGCGGCTTGTGCATTGTCATCTCCCCCTCATGGACAGGCGCGCGTATCGGGCGCGACGATGCCCGGCGTGGGATCGCACATGCGTATGCTGCCTCCGCCCGTGACCACCACGCGCAGACAGCGCATCGGCCCGCCTGCCGCGATGCAGTTCCCCTGGGTATTGGCCACGTCGACTTGCGTCAAGGGGGCACTTCCGTCGGTGTTCGTCGTCAGCACGCTCCCCAGCGGTGAAAAAGTCACCTCGAGCGCTCCGTCGGGCGTAGTGGCTTGTGCATTGCGCGTCCCTTCCGATCCGGACCGGCTTTGGATCACGTCTTGGACTCTCACGGGATTGGCAAGGAGGGTCCCGTCGCAGGGTTGCTTCGTGGCCTCGCACACAGTCCAGCCCGAGGGCAGATCGAGCGTAAACTGCACGGCCAGGTTGCGCTTGATCGCCTCGCCGCGCGCAACCTGCATTCCGTTTACGATCGCTTCGGTCGCGGCGCGGACTTGCTGGTTCTGCAGCCACTCGCCGAAGCTCGGCGCGCCGAGCGCAATCAAAATGGCGAGGACGGTCAGCGAGACCATGACCTCGATCATATTGAACCCGCCCTGCGCGGCATGCGTCTCTAGCACGCGCCGCCCTTCTTCGCCACCCAGCAGTTGGTGGTCGGTAAGGTCCAGCCCGCCGGCACGGAGACCGTCGTCTGCACGTTGGCCTGATTGATCGTCAGGGTGAGGCCCACCACGCTCGGGTCGGTGCCGACGGCCCGAATGGTATAGGCCTGAGGGGGGCCGTCTGCAAGCGTCGGACAGGTGATCGTGAAGTATTTCAGAGTTCCTGCGGGTTGCCCTGCCACGGCAGGTTGCGGCAGGGGAGCCAGGTCCCCGGCGCGCACGCGCCGACGAAAGACCGGTTGTCCTGAAAGTACAGCTCCATCTTGGTTCGCATGGCGAAGCAGGTTGGAGGTCGCTTCCGCAATCTTGGAGCGGGTGATGTAGGTCGTATAGGAAGGAATCGCGATCCCCGCCAGGATCGCGACGATCGCGACCGTGATCAACAATTCAATCAACGTGAAACCGGATTGGCGCTGCATAAGGACTCCCTTCTTTTGCGGCTCAATGATAGGGAACTCGGGGAGTGCGCCGCAAACCTTCCCGACGAGCGGACGAAATTCGCGCATATACGGCGTTTGCGCGGGAATTCTAGCGGAATTAGTTCACGTTCCCGGTGCGCCGTTCCCGCAGGACTTCATCGCCCGCTCGTCCGAATTAGACAAGGTCCAAATGCTCGTCTAGAATGGTTCTCATGGGAAAACCGCAAAACCGAAACCGGGAGAATATCGCCCAGTTGCTGCGCCGGCACGGCATTGCGCCGACGCACCAGCGCATGGAGATCGCCCACGTGCTGTTCACGCGGCGCGAGCACCTCTCGGCGGATCAGATCCTGAAGTGGGTCAACTCCCGCTATGCTGAAACGTCGAAGGCGACGGTCTACAACACGCTGAAGCTGTTCCTGGAAAAGAAGCTCATCCGGGAACTGGTCGTGGATCCGACCAAGATCGTCTACGATCCGAACACCGAACCGCATCATCACCTCTACGACGTCGTGACCGGACGGCTCACCGATATTCCCGCCGACAAACTCCGCGTCGTCGGCCTGCCGCCTTTGCCGCAGGGCACGGTCGCCGACGGCGTGGACATCATCATCCGCACGCGCCCGCAGACCTAGTTTTGCCGCTGATATAATGCGCGCTCACCCTTTCGTGCGCGGGACGCAGGCTGGCGTAGCTCAGCTGGTAGAGCAACTGATTCGTAATCAGTAGGTCGGTGGTTCGAGTCCACTCGCCAGCACCGGGATACGAACAGGCCTGAGCCGATTCTTCGTCCGGAAGGGGACGAGACGGAGCGGGGCATGATGAAGCTGTTCGGGGGAGGCAAGTCCGATCATCCCATGGCCGAGGTGAAGGCCGCACGGGCGATCCTCGACGCCGTTCCCGCGAACGATCCGTTCAAGGCGCTCGAAGACCTGATTCACTGGCTTGAATCGGTGCGTGCCTGGGAGGGCTTCAAACCCGAGCACCGTGCGCAGATCGTGCTGATGGTGGACGAGGCTGCGCAACTTCACCTTCGCAAGCTCCAGCGCGAGTACCTCTCCTCACCGCGCCTTTCCAAGCCCCAGGAAAATCGGTTGTGGGCGGCGATTCGCGAGTGGTATCGGCAATCTGCCCTCGCGTTGGCGATCTGCATCGACGCCTACGCGACCGGCCAGAAGGGCTGGGAGGACCTGAAACAGAGCGTGCCGTTGCTCACGGCGCGGGCGCTGCACGCGCTCGCCGCGCAGATGAAATGGCAGCACATACGCTACGGTCCTCCGGACAATTCCCTGTGGATCATGTTTGCCAAGATCTATGCGCTCGCCGAAAACCGCAAGTACTCGCAGTCCAAGGTGATCGCTTACGCGGGATTGTCCGGGGAAACCTCGCCCGAGCAGGAATTTCTCAAAGCGGTGATGTTTGCGGCATCGTCGCCCGACAGCCTGCTGCCGGTGGAGATCGAGCTGGTCGAGCGGCTGATCGCGAACCTTTCCGGCTCGTTCAAGCTCACCACCACCCTCCAGCCCGACATCGTCTACTGCTTCGATCTGGCGAATCACGAGCCTCCGGTGCGTGCCGCGCATCTGCCGCACCGCGCGCCGACGCTCAGGTACTTTGCCGCCGGCGGCGCCGTGAAGGAGATCGAGCAGCTCGCTCAGACGGTGAAATCCACCGGCGCGGTGCCGTCGGGCATCGCCTTGGGCGCCAGCTACGAGCCCGAGGTCGTGCTCGACGTTCTCGATCACCTCGCGCTTTACTGGTCTTCCCAGCAGCCGGAGAGGAAAGCGCCGCGCCACAGGGTCAAGTCGCGGCTGACCGTGACCTACGGCTTCGACGGGGTGCTCGCCGCGCTCGATCCCACCGGTGAGGTGCAGTTCGACGCAAAGAAGGTCGAAAGCTGGATCGTCGAGAACGTCAGCACCGGTGGATTCGGAGCGAGCGTGCCGCAAATCAAGGGCGATTGGCTGAAAATCG
>Ga0209647_1004651_pt1 | contig 10261 bp, 7 predicted proteins | sample GraSoi_2013_60cm_FD_185827 | JGI IMG/M metagenome (GOLD analysis project Ga0209647, IMG submission 185827) | Grasslands soil microbial communities from the Angelo Coastal Reserve, California, USA - Sample 9_17_2013_60cm (SPAdes) (version 2) | ecosystem: Environmental > Terrestrial > Soil >...
AGTTTAGTCAGCACTACGCGCGTTTGGCGAGCGCGAGATATCCCGCGAGCGAAACGCCAAACCCGACAAACCACGCGTAATCGTAGACGGGCCGCAGCGCGGGAATCACCAAACCGGCCCACGCCGCGGCGCAGCCCGCGAGCGTGGCGACGACGCCGGGAACGTGCCAGCCGCCCGTAAAGCGATACGCACCCTCCGGCAGGTAGAGATCCTCGAGGCGCAGCTGTGTCTTCCGCACGATCCAGTAATCCGCGATCAGGACGCCGGCGATCGATCCGAGTCCGCCCGAGTACCCGAGCAGCCAGGTGAAGATATAGCCGGACGGATCGGCGAGCAGACGCCACGGCTGGATCAGGATGCCGACGATGCCGGTGATCAGGCCGCCGGTCTTGAAGCTGATCGCGCGTGGAAACGCGTTGGCGAAGTCGTTCGCGGGCGAGACGACGTTGGCCGCGATGTTGACGGCCAGCGTGGCCACGACCGCCGTGAACATCGAGATGGCGATCACGAAGGGGTCGTGGAACTTGCCGATCAGTTTGATCGGATCCCAGATCATCTCGCCGTAGATGATCGCCGTGGCGCTCGTGATCATCACCCCCATCGCCGCGAACACGAACATCGTCGTCGGCAGGGCGATGACCTGGCCGACGACTTGCTCGCGCTGGCTGCGGCCGAAGCGAGTGAAGTCGGGCATGTTGAGCGAGAGCGTCGCCCAGAACCCGATCATCGCGGTGAGCGAGGGTACGAACACCTTGAAGAATCCGCCCGCCGTGGTGAACTTGCCCGGTTCCGCGAGCAGGGGCCCGAGGCCGTGGGCCCGCCAGACCGCCCAGCCCAGGAGCGCCGAGGTCATCACGAGCACGAACGGCGCGGCCCAGTTCTCGACGTGACGGAGCAGATCCATGCCGCGATAGATGATGAAGACGTTGAGGCCCCAGAAGAGCAGGAACGACAGCCACTCGGTCGTCGTGTGTCCGCCGAAGCCGGACCCGAGCAGCGTCGTCCAGCCGGGGACCACGTTCGCGAAGAACGTGTTCAGCGCCTCGCCGCCGATCCAGGCCTGGATGCCGAACCAGCCGCAGGCGACCAGGGCGCGCATCAGCGCCGGAAGGTTCGATCCGATCGTGCCGTATGCGGCCCGCGCGAAGACGGGGAACGGAATGCCGTATTTCGTGCCCGGGTGCGAGTTCAACAGGATCGGAATCAGGACGATCGTGTTCCCGAGCCCGACGGTCAGGAGCGCCTGCCACCAGTTCATCCCCGACGCGATCAGCCCCGACGCGAGCATGTAGGTGGGAATGCAGTGCGCCATGGAGATCCAGAGCGCCGCGTAGTTGTAGGTCGTCCAAGTGCGCCGCGAGATCGCCACCGGCGCGAGGTCGTGGTTATAGAGCGGGCTCGCCTCGATCCGCGCGCGGTCGCGCAGTTCGACCCGTCCGTCAGGCAGCTGGTGTTGCGACGCTGGGGTCAAGGGGGGCAAGAGGGCCAATAGCGCGCCATTCTACCGCTGTTGTATTATCGGGGTCGAAGAACAGGCCGAATGGTGAGCACTCTCCTGAGCGATGCCGTGGCGGGTCTCCGGCGCGCGGGCCTTGGCGCCGTGTGCTGGCTGGCGCTCGCCGCGCTGACGCCGGCCACGCCGTCCGCCCGCTCGTCGCCGGGCGAGACGCCGCGGGTATCCGCTCCCGTGGCGGCGGCGTCGTACGCCCCACCGGCGGCCGATCCGCTGGCCGAGTTCCGGCTCGGGACGGCCGCGCGTCCCTTCGGGTGGTCGACCGCGCTCGGCGACTTCAACGCGGACGGCCTGCCCGATTTCGCGGTCGCCGACCGCGTCGCCCGCCGCCCCGAAGGCTTCGGCTATCGGCTCCGCGTGTCGGTCTCCGGACTGAGCTCCCGCGACGTCGCGTTCGTGTCGCGCCACGCGGCGCTGACCGTTCGCGCGCTCGACGTGGATCAGGACCATGACATCGACCTCGTGATCAGCGCGGTCCCCTCCGGTGAGCTGGTGGCCGTCTGGCTCAATGACGGACGCGGCCGATTCACGCAGGGGAGTCTGCTCCGGCTCCCACGTGTGTGGAGCTCCGACGACACCCTCGATTCCGGGGATCCGCGCGACGGCGTCTCGCGCGCCACCACGGTGCCCCGCCGCGCAGCCGAGACCCTTGCCGTCACGCGCGCGAGAGCACCGTCGCCTAATCCTCAGGCACTGACGCCGCCGCAGACCGCTCGACGTGACACCCGCGACTCGTCATCCGCCACGGGCCCCCGCGCCCCCCCGCTCTCCCCGCTCTCCATCCTCGCGTAAGTTCCCGCGTCGAACCGTTCGCTGACACGTCAGCGCGCGCGCGTCTGTCCGGCGGGACTTCCGCAGCATTGCAGAAGGCCAGGGGCCGACGTGCGCCCCTTGTGCGTGGAGGCGTGTGGTCATGAAGGTGTCTGTGTGGTTGACGGCGGCTGCGATCGCGGCGTTCCCGGGCTCCCGGGCGATCGCCGCGCAGGATGCCCCGACGGGGTTGACGGTGCAGCAGGCCGTCGATGAAGCGGTCCAGAAGAATCTCTCCCTGCTCGCCCAGCGGATGAGCCTGTCCGTCGCGGACGCGGCGGTGATCACGGCCCGCCTGCGGCCCAATCCGGTGCTCACCGGGGACGCCGACGGCCTGGACGTGCTCGGCACGGGCTTCAGCCCCGAGAACGGCGCCGGGCCGCAGCAGTACGCGGTGCGTGTGGACGTCCCGTTCGAGCGCGGCGGCAAACGCGAGCTGCGGACCAGTCTCGCCGGACAGGCCAGGCAGGTCGCCGAGGCGCAGTTCGCGGACGCGGTGCGGCGGTTGAAGCAGGACGTCACGCTCGCGTGCGTCGACATCCTTGAGGCGAAGGCGATGCTGCAGCTCGCGCAGGACAACTTCCACGCCCTCGAGCAGCTCGTCCAGCTGAACGATCGCCGATTGTCGAGCGGCGCCATCCCCGAGCTCGAAGTGACGCGCTCGCGCGTCGCGATGCTGCAGTACCGCAGCAGCGTGCGCAGCGCCGAGCTGGTGCTCGCGTCCGCGCGGCTCAAGCTCCTGCCGCTGCTCGGCCGGACCGCCGTCGATCGGCCGGTGGACATCGTCGATCCGCTGGGCCTGCCGCCGGCCGCTCAGGCGCCTGACCTGGAGAGTCTGCAGCAGGCGGCCCGCCTGGCGAGGCCGGATCTCGCCGCGGTCCATTACGACCAGGCGCGCACGCAGGCGGACGTCCGGTTGCAGCTCGCGCAGGGCAAGGTCGACTACACCGTCGGCGCCGAGTATCGCCGCCAGCAGGGGGTCAACGCCCGCGGGAACCTGCTCGGCGTCTTCGTCAGCGTCCCGCTGCCCTTCTTCAACCGCAATCAAGGAGAGATCGCGCGTGCGAGCGCCGAGCGCGACAAGGCCGGCCGCTCGCTCACGGCGCTCGAGAACGACCTGGCGAGCGAAGTCGCCGTCGCACATCAGGAGTACGAGTCGGCGCGCACGCTCCTCGCCGACATCGAGCGGGATCTGCTGCAGCCCACGCGCGAGGCGCGGGCCGGGACCGTGTACGTCTACCAGGCCGGCGCGACCTCGCTCCTCGACGTGCTCGATGCCCAGCGCGCTTTCAACGAGACGATGGCCACCTACTACGCGGCGCAGGCGACGTATCGCCGCGCACAGGCCCGGCTCGCCCTGGCCGTCGGAAAGGACGTCCTGCCATGAGACTGTCGATGCCCGCGCACGGGGCCTTCGCGGCGGCCGCCGCGCTCGCCGCCGTCACTCTGCCGGCCGGCTGCCACTCGGACGCGTCGCCGCGCGAATCGCCTCCCCCCGCGGCCATCGCCACGCCGGCGGGCCGCGTGCACCTCGATCCGTCGCAGATGCGGCAGGTGCACGTGGAGGAGCTCTCCACGCACGCGCCGGCCGACGCCATCAAGGCCACCGGGACGGTGGAGTTCAACACGGACCGGCTGGCCCGCATTCTGCCGCCGGTGAACGGCCAGGTGCAGGACCTGAAGGTCAACGTCGGCGACACGGTCCGCAAGGGTGACGTGCTGTTCGTGCTCAGCAGCCGCGAAGTCGCGGCCGCGATTGCGGACTATCTCGGGAGCCGGAAGGACCTCGAGCTGTCCGAGAAGACCCACGCGATGACGCAGGACCTGTTCGAGCATCAGGCCGCGTCCCGCATCGCGCTGAGCCAGTCGGACAACGATCTCGCCAAGGCGAAGGCGAGAGTGCAGCAGACGGCGGAGGTCCTGCAGGTGCTCGGCGTGGACGCGCACGCCGCGGACGCCGGCGCGCGCCTGCAGGGCCGGGTGCCCGTGCGCTCGCCGATCGGCGGAACCATCACCGATCGCAACCTCACCAACGGCCAGTTCGTGGGGAACGATCCGGCGCCCGTGATGACGATCGCGGATCTCTCCAACGTGTGGGTGCAGGCGGACGTCTTCGAGCGCGACCTCCACAACATCGCGCCGGGACAGAAGGCGCTCGTGACGACGGCCGCCTATCCCGACGACCGCTTCAGCGCCGAGGTCTCCCGCATCGCCACGGTGGTCGACGCGCAGACGCGCACGGCGAAAGTGCGCTTTGCCGTCGCCAACCCGGGCGGCCGGCTGAAGCCCGGGATGTTCACGACGATGAGTCTGTATCTCCCGCAGCCGGCCTCGTCGCTCACGGTGCCGGCCAGGGCGGTGTTCGTGGAGGGGGACCGGAGCTTTGCCTACCTGCAGGTCGGGCCGCAGGAGTTCGCGCGACGTGAAATCGAAACGGCCGCCGGCGGCGCCGAACGCGTGCGCGTCGTGAGCGGCCTGAAGGCCGGGGACCGCGTCGCCAGCGACGGCGTCCTGCTCCTCCGGCAGCGCGAAGCGGACGCGTCAGGCCGATGATCCGCCGGCTCGTCTCCCTCGCCGTCCATCAGCCGCTGCTCGTCGTGATGCTGCTGCTGATCTTCATCGGCACCGGGATTGCGGCGTTCCGATCGCTGCCCGTCGAGGCGTTTCCCGACGTCACCGACATCCAGGTCACCGTCATCACGCTCTTTCCGGGCCACGCGCCGGAGGAGGTCGAGAAGCAGGTCACCATTCCGCTCGAGATCGGGCTCAGCGGGCTGCCGAACGCGGTGCGGATGTTCTCGCACACGCAGTTCGGACTCTCGTATCTCATCATCACGTTCAACGACGACGCCAACGACTACTTCGCGCGCCAGCAGGTCCTCGAGCGGCTGCCGGGCGTGGACCTGCCCCCCGGCGTGCAGCCGGGGCTGGCGCCGCTGTCCACGGCGATTGGGGAGATCTACCGCTACCGCGTCCGCGGCGACGGCATGAGCCCGACCGACCTGCGGAGCCTGCAGGACTGGGTCGTCAGCCGCCAGCTCAAAATCATCCCCGGCGTCGCCGATGTCGTGAGCTTCGGCGGCTTCATCAAGCAGTACGAAGTCACCGTCAACACGACGCAGATGAAGTCGTACAACGTCACCCTGCAGCAGGTGTTCGGCGCGCTCGGCCGGGGCAACGCGAATGCGGGCGGCAGCTTTATCGAGCAGGGGGAGCAGCAGTACTTGATTCGCGGCATCGGCATGCTCCGATCCGCGGACGACATCGGCGACATCGTCGTCGCCGAGCACGGCGGGACGCCGCTGCTCATCCGGGACATCGGCGAGGTGAAGGTCGGCGCCGTCCCGCGGCAGGGCATCGTCGGGCAGGACGGCGACGACGAGATCGTCTCGGGGATCGTCCTGATGCGGAAGGGTGAAAATCCATCGGAGGTCCTCAAGGCCGTCAAGGCGCGGGTCGAGGCGCTGAACGCGTCGATCCTGCCGAAGCCGGCACGCGTGGTGTCGTTCTACGACCGCACCACGCTCATCGACACGACCCTGAAAACGGTGTTCAGGAATCTCCTCGAAGGCGCCCTGCTGGTCACGGTCGTGCTCTACGTGTTCCTCGGCAACGTGCGCGCGGCCGGCATCGTGGCCGCCGTCATTCCCCTCTCGCTGCTGGCGACGTTCATCGGCCTCCGGACCCGGGGTATTCCGGCGAACCTGCTGTCGCTCGGCGCGATGGACTTCGGCATCATCGTCGACGGCGCCGTCATCGTGCTCGAGAACATCTACCGGCACCTCAACGAGCCGCACGTACATCCGCGCGTGCCGAAGGCGATCGTGATGAACGCCGCCATCGAAGTCGGCCGGCCGACCGTCTTCTCGATGCTGATCATCATCATCGCGCACCTGCCGATCTTCACCCTCCAGCGACAGGAAGGGCGCATCTTCGCGCCGATGGCCTACACGGTGGTGTCGGCGCTCGTCGGATCGCTGCTGTGTTCTCTCACGCTCGTGCCGATGCTGTCGCTCCTCCTCCTGGGCAGGGGCGGAGCGGAGGAGGAGAACCGGCTGGTCCGAGCCTGCAAGCGCGTCTATCGCCCCGTCCTCGGCTTCGCGCTGCGGCGGCGCGGGGCGGTGCTCGGCGCGGCGGTTGCCGCCCTGGCCGGCAGTCTGCTGCTCGTGCCGCGGCTCGGCACCGAGTTCCTGCCGGAGCTGAACGAGGGATCGCTCTGGATCAACATCATGCTGCCCGCCGGCCTCTCCGTCAGCGAGGCGTCGCGGCAGGTGGGACGCATCCGCGCGACCATTCGGCAGACGCCGGAAGTGGTCTCGGTCATGTCGAAGGCGGGGCGGCCGGAGGACGGCACGGATCCCAAGCTGATCAACATGGCGGAGCTCCTCGTCGAGCTGAAGCCGGAAGGCGACTGGCCGCGCGGCCTCACGAAGGATCAGCTGGTCGATCGCATGAACGACGCGCTGCAGGCGATTCCCGGCATCGAGCCCAGCTTCTCGCAACCGATCCGCGACAACGTCCTCGAGAGCATTTCGCAGGTCGACGGCCAGATCGTCATCAAGGTGTTCGGCGAGGACACGAACGTGCTGCGGCGGCTGGCCGCGGAGGTGCTGCGGACCGTCCAGCCCGTGCGCGGGATCGCGCGGGCGTTCGTCGATCGGGCCGGGCAGGTGCCGCAACTGCAGATCGAGATCGATCGGCAGCGGGCCGGCCGGTACGGGCTGAACGTGGCGGACGTCGAGGACGTCATCGAGACGGCGCTCGGGGGACGGACGGCCACCGAGTTGTGGGAGGGCGAGCGGCGCTTCAAGGTGGCGGTGCGCCTCGGCGAAGAGGAGCGCCGCGACCCCGAGGCGATCAGGCACGTGCTCGTCGACACGCCGAGCGGTCTGCGGATCCCGCTGGCCGAAGTCGCGACGGTCTCGGTGGGCAGCGGCAGCATGAACATCGCGCGCGAGTCCGGCGTGCGGGTCGCCCCCATCGCCGTGTTCATCCAGGGCCGTGACATGGGGGGGATTGTGAAGGAGATGCAGCAGCGGGTGGCGTCCTCGGTGACGTTTCCACCCGGCTATTACACCCAATGGGGCGGGGAGTTCGAGAACCAGCAGCGCGCGATGGCGCGCCTCGCCGTCATCGTGCCGATCAGCATCGGTTTGATCTTCGTGCTGCTGTTCCACGCGTTCGGCTCGCTCAAGCACACGGCCCTGATCCTGGTGAACGTGCCGCTGGCCCTGATCGGCGGCATTCTCGCGCTGTGGGTGACCGGCATCCACCTCAACGTCTCGGCGGCCATCGGGTTCATTGCGCTCTTCGGCCAGGCCGTGCTGAACGGCGTCGTCATGGTCAGCTACTTCAACCAACTCCGGCGGACGGGCATCGGCGCGCACGACGCCGCGGTCGAGGGATCGCTGGTGCGGTTGCGCACCGTCCTGATGACCACGCTCCTGGCGATGCTGGGGCTGGCGCCGATGGCACTGTCGCACAGCATCGGATCCGAAGTGCAGCGCCCGCTGGCCGTGGTGATTATCGGCGGCCTCTTCTCGGCGGCCGCGCTGACGCTCATCGTCCTGCCCACGCTGTACGTCATGTTCGAGGGGGACCACACGCATCATGACGAGGCCGGCGCATGAAGACACGGATCATCCTGGTCGTCGCCGTCGCACTCGCGCTCCAGCCGGCATGCGCCCTGCGGATCCGGCGTCAGGCGCCCTACGAGTGGCAGTTGCGAGGGAGGATCACCGCCGTCGGTCCCGACTCCCTGGAGGTCCGGCACAAGTCCGGACGGCGGGTGCTCCTGCGCGTCGATGCGCGGACCGACATTGTGACGAACGGGCGCCCGGCGTCCGCGGCGTCGCTGGCCGTCGGCGCGCGAGTGATGGTCGACGTGGAATCCGGCGAGGACGGCGTGTACCGGGCGCTCCGGATCAGGCTGAGCGGCTAGGGGTCAGTCGGCGCGCGTCGGGGTCTGCGTTGCGACGAACACGAGGACGATCCTCCTCTCGTCCCGTGCAAGCGGCGTCGTGGCGCAGGCCTCGAGGCGCGCCGGCTCAGAGTCCCGCGGGGGCCTGGCTGGGGCCGCGCTTGATGAAGCGGCCAGCGCCCTTCTTGCCGACGAACGTGTCTCCCTCGATGATCACGTTGCCCTGCGACACGACGAATGCGGGAGCGCCCTCGACCACGGTGCCCTCATACGGGTTGTAATCGACGCGCATATGGAGCGTCTTCACGCCGAGCGTCTGCGTCTTCTTCGGGTCGAAGACGACGATGTCGGCGTCGCTGCCGACGGCGATCGTGCCTTTGCGCGGAAACAGGCCGAACATCTTCGCGGGGGTCGTCGAGCAGAGCTCGACGAAGCGGTTGAGGCTGATGCGGCCCTGGCGCACGCCGCCGTTGTGGACGAGCGTCAGGCGCGTCTCGACGCCCGGCGCGCCGTTGGGGATCTTGCTGAAGTCGTCCTTCCCCAGCTGCTTTTCCTCGTTCATGCAGAACGGGCAGTGATCGGTCGAAATGACCTGCAGGTCGTTTTTCGCGAGCCCCTTCCAGAGGACGTCCTGGTGCCACTTCTCGCGCAGCGGCGGCGACATCACGTACTTCGCGCCGTCGAAGCCCGGTTCTTCGTAGTTGTCGTACGACAGGAACAGATACTGCGGGCACGTCTCGGCGTACGCCGGCAGGCCCAGGTCGCGGGCCTCGCGGACTTTCTGCAGCGCGTCGGCGGACGAGAGGTGCACGATGTAGATCGGGACGCCGGCCATCTCGGCGAGCGCGATCGCTCGCCCCGTCGCTTCACTCTCGGCCCGGGGCGGCCGTGTGAGCGCGTGATACTTCGGCGCCTTCTGCCCCTTGCGCAGCGCTTCCTGGACGAGCAGGTCGATCACCCCGCCGTTCTCCGCGTGCATGCAGACGAGCCCGCCGTTCTCGCCCGTCTTGCGCAATGCCCTGAAGATCGTCGCATCGTCCACCATGAACACGCCGGGATACGCCATGAACAGCTTGAAGCTGGTGACGCCTTCGTTCCTGACCATCGTGTCCATGTCGCCCAGCGCCGCGTCGGGCAGATCGGTGACGATCATGTGGAACGAGTAGTCGGCGACGGCCTTCCCGGACGCCTTCCTGTTCCACTCGTCGAGCGCGTGCCGCATGGTCTGGCCGCGGTACTGGATCGCGAAGTCGACGAGGCAGGTCGTGCCGCCGAACGCCGCGGCGATGGTGCCGGTCTCGAAGTCGTCGGTCGACGTCGACCCGCCAAACGGCATGTCGAGATGCGTGTGGACGTCGATCCCTCCGGGGATGACGTACTGGCCCGACGCGTCGATCGTGCGGTCCGCCTGGTACCGGTGGGACGGGAGGTCCTTCCCGATCGCGGTGATGGTGCCGTTCTCGCAGTACACGTCCGCGACGTAGTCGTCGGAGGCGGTGATGACGCGCCCGTTGGAGATGAGTAGTGACATGGTGTGGTGCCAAGGGTGCTAATGGTGCCAAAGGTGCTAAAGGTGCGGTGCTAATGGTGCCAAGGGTGCTAAAGGTGCGGTGCTAAAGGTGCCGAGGGTGCTAAAGGTGCGGTGCTAATGGTGCTAATGGTGCCGACGGTGCACTGTTAGCACCTTTAGCACCATTAGCACCGCACCTTTAGCACCCTTGGCACCTTCAGCACCCTTAGCACGTCAGAGCGCAGTAATCGTCCCGTACGTCTCCGGTCTGCGATCCCGATAGAACTGCCACGTGTCGCGGACTTCCTTGATGAGATCCAGATTCAGATCCGCGACCACGAGCTCGTCCTTGTCGCGGCTGCCCTCGGCGACCAGGCGGCCGCGCGGATCGCAGAAGTAGCTCTGGCCGTAGAACTCGCCGATGTTCCAGGGCGCCTCGGTGCCGACGCGGTTGATCGCCCCCACGAAATAGCCGTTCGCGACCGCGTGTGCGGGTTGCTCGAGCTTC
>Ga0209647_1004652_pt1 | contig 10258 bp, 10 predicted proteins | sample GraSoi_2013_60cm_FD_185827 | JGI IMG/M metagenome (GOLD analysis project Ga0209647, IMG submission 185827) | Grasslands soil microbial communities from the Angelo Coastal Reserve, California, USA - Sample 9_17_2013_60cm (SPAdes) (version 2) | ecosystem: Environmental > Terrestrial > Soil >...
TCAGGGTCGACGCGCTGGTGATCGGTGGCGGCATGGCCAATACCTTCCTGCACGCGCAGGGCATCGGCGTCGGCAAGTCGCTGGCGGAAAAGGACCTCGCCGCCACCGCGCTGCGGATCATGGACAAGGCGGAAGCCGCCAACTGCGCCATCATCCTCCCGGTCGACGCCGTGGTCGCCTATCATTTCGCGGCCAATTCGCCGTCCCACGCCTATGGGCTCGACGCGATCCCGGCCGAGGGCATGATCCTCGACGTCGGCCCGCAATCGATCGCGCGCATTCATGCTGCGATCGACGACGCCGCGACCCTGGTCTGGAACGGCCCGCTCGGGGCCTTCGAGATGACCCCGTTCGACCGCGGCACCATGGTTTCGGCCAGGCATGCGGCCGAGCGGACCAGGGCCAGGAAGCTGGTTTCGGTCGCCGGCGGCGGCGATACCGTCGCGGCCCTCAACCAGGCCGGCGTTGCCCATGATTTCAGCTATGTTTCGACCGCCGGCGGCGCGTTTCTTGAATGGATGGAGGGGAAACCCCTGCCCGGTGTCGAAGTTCTAAAACTGCGCTAGCGACTTTCGTTTGACGCGTTTTCTTCACGCGAACCGGTACCCACTTCGCTTGAAAACGCTATAGTTCGCACCAGATCGGGCGTCTGGGGCGCCGCAAAGACAAGGGAGAATACGGATGGCTCGCATTACGTTGCGTCAATTGCTCGACCACGCGGCAGAGCATGATTACGGCGTGCCGGCCTTCAACATCAACAATATGGAGCAGGCGCTGGCCATCATGGAGGCCGCCTCCAGCCTCGATGCCCCCGTCATCATCCAGGCCTCGCGCGGCGCGCGCTCCTACGCCAACGACATCATGCTCAAGCACATGATGGACGCGGTCACCGAAATCTATCCGCAGATCCCGGTCTGCGTGCATCTCGATCACGGCAACGGCCCTGACACCTGCATGACCGCGATCCAGGCCGGCTTCACCTCCGTGATGATGGACGGCTCGCTGAAGGCCGACGGCAAGAGCCCGGCCGACTGGGGCTACAATGTCGGCGTCACCAAGACTGTCACCGACATGGCCCATCTCGGCGGCATTTCGGTGGAAGGCGAACTCGGCGTGCTCGGCTCGCTGGAAACCGGCATGGGCGACAAGGAAGACGGCCACGGCGCCGAGGGCAAATTGTCGCACGACCAGTTGCTGACCAATCCCGACGAGGCCGTGAAGTTCGTCCAGGAAACCAAGGTTGACGCGCTGGCGATCGCGATGGGCACCTCGCACGGCGCCTACAAGTTCACCCGCAAGCCCGACGGCGATATCCTCGCCATGAACGTGATCGAGGAAATCCACCGCAAGCTGCCGAACACGCATCTGGTGATGCATGGTTCGTCCTCGGTGCCGCAGGACCTGCAGGAGATCATCAACGCCAACGGCGGCAAGATGAAAGCGACCTGGGGCGTGCCGGTTTCCGAAATCCAGCGCGGCATCAAGCACGGCGTCCGCAAGATCAACATCGACACCGACAACCGGATGGCGATGACCGGACAGATCCGCAAGGTGCTGCACGAAAACCCGGAAGAATTCGATCCGCGCAAATATCTCAAGCCGGCGATGGAAGCGATGGCCAAACTATGCAAGCAGCGGCTGCAGGAATTCAATACCGCGGGCCAGGCCAGCAAGATCAAGAAGGTGATCACGCCGGCTGACATGGCCAAGCGTTACGCCAAGGGCGAACTTGATCCGAAGGTGGCGTGATATCACGCTGATCTCCGCGAGCAGCCTGCCCCTGAGCGAAGCTTTTCTCGGCCGTTGCCCGAGAACCGCCCATTTTGGTTTGCAAGGCATGCTCTGGAGAACGTCCCGATGAATCTCGCCGACCTCAACAAGGTCGCCCTTGCCATGGTGACGCCGGGCAAGGGCCTGCTCGCCGCCGACGAATCCTCTGGCACGATCAAGAAGCGTTTCGACGCCATCAAGGTCGAATCAACCGAGGAAACACGTCGCGATTACCGCGAAATGCTGTTCCGCTCGCAGGAAGCGATGAGCCGGTACATCTCCGGCGTCATCCTCTACGACGAAACGATCTGGCAGGACGCCAGGGATGGCACGCCGCTGATCAAGCTGATCGAAGGGGCCGGCGCCATCCCGGGCATCAAGGTCGACGAGGGAACGCAGGCTTTGCCGAATTGCCCGGGCGAGCTAGTCACCGCGGGCCTCGACAAGCTCGCCGAACGTCTGAAGAAGTATTACGAACGCGGCGCACGCTTCGCCAAATGGCGGGCCGTGATCGACATCGGCAACAATATTCCTTCGATGACGGCGATTTCGGTCAATGCGCACGCGCTCGCGCGCTACGCGGCGTTGTGCCAGGCTGCGCAGATCGTGCCGATCGTCGAACCGGAAGTGCTGATGGACGGCGATCACGATATCGACCGCTGCTATGAGGTGACCCAGCGCGTGCTCAACAAGACCTTTCAGGAGTTGCGCGTACAACGCGTCGCGCTGGAAGGCATGATCCTGAAACCCAACATGGCCATTTCCGGCAAAAAGTGTTCTGCGCAAGCCTCCGTCGAAGAGGTGGCCGAGAAGACCATCCGCTTGCTTAGGGCATGCGTGCCGGCGGCCGTTCCCGGCATTGCTTTCCTTTCGGGCGGGCAATCCGATAAGGAAGCCACCGCCCATCTCGACGCCATGAACCGGACCGGCAGCCTGCCGTGGCGGCTCACCTTCTCCTACGGCCGCGCGCTGCAGGCGGCGCCGCAGCAGGCTTGGGCGGGCAAGGCCGCAAACGTAACCGCGGGCCAGCAGGCCTTCATCCATCGTGCACAGATGAATGCGCTCGCGAGCAAGGGCGAGTGGAAGCCCGATCTCGAAAAGAAGGCGGCATAGACTTGGCCACTAAACCTCCTCCGCCGCGCCCGACGCCGCGGCTCTATCTCGCAACGCCCGAACTCGACGATCCGTCGCAACTGGCGGCAAGCCTGCCGGGCCTGCTCGCAAGCGCCGATGTTGCCGCGGTGCTGCTGCGGCTGCGCGAGACCGACCAGAAAACCATGATCTCGCGCATCAAGGCGCTGGCACCCGCGGTGCAGGACGGCGGCGCGGCGCTGCTGCTGGATGGCCATGTCGAACTGGTGGCGCGGGCCGGCGCCGATGGCGCGCATCTGAACGGGATTGCTGCAATGGAAGACGCGATGCCGTCGCTGAAGCCCGATCGCATCGCCGGCGTCGGCGGCCTCGCGACCCGGCATGATTCGATGGCCGCGGGCGAAGCCGGCGCGGATTACGTGCTGTTCGGCGAACCCGACGTCAACGGACAACGGCCCTCGGTCGAGGCGATCGCCGAGCGCCTGCAATGGTGGGAAGAGCTGTTCGAACCGCCTTGCGTCGGCTTTGCCGTCTCGCGCGAAGAGGCTGCCGAATTTGCATCCGCCGGCGCGGACTTTATCCTGGTCGGCGACTTCATCTGGGCCGATCCGCGTGGCGCCAAAGCGGCGCTGGCCGATGTCGATCAGGCGATCAAACAGGGCCATGCCGCAACGCTTGAAAAACAAACGCCTGGAAAACAAACGCCTGGAAAAGAAATGACCGGACAGGGATAACGCCGGACATGAATTTCCTGCGACCCATATCGATTCTCGCGGGCCTCGCGATGGCGATGGCGACGGCGTCCGCGCAGATCTCGCTGACGCCATCCACCGCTCAGCCACCGGCGAGCGCGCCTGCCGCGAAAAAGGAAGCGCCGAAAGAAGCGCCGAAGCCAAAGGCTGCGACGGCCGCGAAGAAGCCTGCCGCAACGCCCAAACCGGCGGCGACGCCCAACCCGTCGGCGACGCCTGCGCCCACTCTATCGCCCTCGCCGACCGCCGCGTTCGAGGATCCGAATGTCGACCTCGTCTACGGCGCCTATCAGCGCGGTCTTTACAAGACGGCGTTCGATCTCGCGACCACGCGTGCGACCTATGCCAACGACCCGAAGGCGATGACGATGCTGGGCGAGCTCTACGCCAATGCCATGGGCGTCAAGCGCGACTATGCCAAGGCGGCCGACTGGTATCAGCGCGCGGCCGACGCCGGCGACCGCGAGGGCATGTTCGCGCTTGCCATGATGAAGCTGTCCGGCCGTGGCGGTAAGGTCGACCGCGAGCAGGCGGTCAAGCTGATGGCCTCCTCGGCCAAGCTCGGCGAGCCCAAGGCGGCCTATAACCTGGCGCTGCTCTACATTGACGGCCAGACCCTGCCGCAGGACCTCAGGCGTTCCGCCGAACTGCTGCGCGTTGCCGCAGATGCCGGTAACCCTGAAGCGCAATACGCGCTCGCGACCTTCTACAAGGAGGGCACCGGCGTCCCGAAGGACATCGACAAGGCGGTGCGCCTGCTGCAGGCGGCATCGCTGGCCGACAATGTCGACGCCGAGGTCGAATATGCCATCGCGATGTTCAACGGCACCGGCACGCCGGCGAACCAGCCGGCCGCCGTGGCGCTGTTGCGCAAGGCGGCACGGCAGAACAGCCCGATCGCGCAGAACCGCCTCGCCCGCGTGCTGGTGAGCGGCCAGGGCACGCCGGTGGACAAGGTCGAGGGCCTGAAATGGCACATTGTCGCCAAAACCTCGGGGAAAGGCGACCCGGAACTGGACGAGACGCTGGCCGGTCTCAGCGCCGAGGATCGCGCCAAGGCCCAGGACGCCGCGCGCAGATGGATCGGCAACACCAATAAATGACGCCTTGACGGCGGCACATCAGCAGGGCACCCAGTCCCTGACTTCCCCCGGCAACGGCCCGTTTCCTCTTAACCGACAAGCCTCGCATCATGCTGCATTCAGCCCTTATCAACGTCATGGTGAAAGCCGCGCGCCACGCCGGCCGCAGCCTGAAGCGCGACCTCGGCGAGATCGAGCATCTGCAGGTGTCGTTGAAGGGACCGGCGAATTTCGTGAGCCTGGCCGACAAGCGCGCCGAGGAGATGCTTTACCAGGATCTCGCCAAGTCACGGCCCGGTTACGGCTTCATCGGCGAGGAAGGCGGCACCCGCGAAGGCGCCGACAAGAGCCATACCTGGATCGTCGATCCCTTGGACGGCACCACAAATTTCCTGCACGGCATTCCGCAATTCGCGATCTCGATCGGCCTGCAGCGCGAAGGCGTCATCATCGCCGGCGTGATCTACAACCCCGCCAACGACGAGCTCTACATCGCCGAACGCGGCAAGGGCGCGTTCCTCAACGACCAGCGGCTGCGCGTCGCCGGACGCCGCCAGCTCAACGAATGCGTGATCGCCTGCGGCCTGCCGCATATCGGCCGCGGCGACCATGAACTGGCGCTCCGGGAGATGGCCGCGCTGCAGAGCAAGGTCGCCGGCTTCCGCCGCTTCGGCGCAGCTTCCCTCGACATGGCCTTTGTCGCCGCCGGCCGCCTCGACGGCTATTGGGAACGCAACCTGCAGCCCTGGGACATGGCGGCCGGCCAGATCATCGTCCGCGAAGCCGGCGGCATCGTCAGTTGCGTCGATGGCGAAAGCGACCCGCTCAAGACCGGCCACGTGATCTGCGGCAACGAGCACGTCCACGGCGAACTGGTGAAGATCATCAAGACGCTGGGGAAGTAGTTCGCCTCCGTCGTCATCGCTTTCCACATTCCCGGCAGCAAGCCTGTCCGCGATGCGCGAATATAGCGGGTGGACCGCGGCACGGACGATGAGGTCCAGGCCCGCCATCAGGACCGAGAGCGAAACGGCCATGGCCGCCAGCGCGTCGAGATACAGAACCGTCATGCAAAATCCAAAATATCGCGGTTGGAAGTTGAACCCGTCCAAAATACGCTGGTGACCAAACCGGGTTTCAGCGTGAAGTTCCCGTGATCCTCTCCCGAAATCAGGCCTTTCGATCTTTTTTCTCTCGCCCGCTGTGCCATATTGGCGGCCACGCGCGGCTTTTCGCAACGGATGACACCCGCAATGCCCTCAGGACCCTCCTCCCGCTCCGAAATGGAGATCGAACTGAGCAAACTGTCTTCGCCCCGGATTTTTCTGGTGCGGATGCTGGTGTTTCTGGTGCTGTGCGCGCTGGTCATGGTCGTGCTCTACAAGCAGATCGTCACCGCCTTCTTTGCCAATCCCGGCCTCAACGCGCTGATCGGCGCAGTGCTCTTGATCGGCATTATCCTGTCGTTCCGGCAGGTGATCCGGCTCTATCCGGAGGTCGCCTGGGTCAATAGTTTTCGCATTGCCGATCCCGGCCTCGCGGTCGAGCAGCGCCCGACGTTGCTGGCGCCGATGGCGGCGATCCTCGGCGGCGAGCGCACCGGGCGGATGTCGATCTCGCAGCAGACCATGCGGCACTTGCTGGATTCGATCGCGACCCGGCTGGATGAGGCCCGCGATATCTCGCGTTACATGACCGGCTTGCTGGTGTTTCTCGGCCTGCTCGGCACCTTCTGGGGCCTGATCGAGACCGTCGGCTCCGTCGGCAAGGTGATCGACGGGCTGAAGGTCGGCGGCGATGCCGGCGCCCTGTTCGACACCCTGAAAGAGGGACTGGCCGCGCCGCTCGGCGGCATGGGCATTTCGTTCTCGTCCTCGCTGTTCGGCCTCGCCGGTTCGCTGATCCTGGGCTTTCTCGACCTGCAGTCGAGCCAGGCACAAAACCGCTTCTACACCGACCTCGAAGACTGGCTCGCCTCCACGGTGCGCGAATATTCCGGCGAAGGCGGCGGCGCCGGCGTCAGCGGCGAATTGCAGCACGCGATGGAGCGCCTGCGCGCGGTTGTCGAAGAAGGCGGCGGCAGCCGCAGCACCACGGCAGCGATGGCCAATCTCGCCGAAGCAATTCAAGGGCTGGTCGCGCATATGCGCACCGAGCAGCAGATGATCCGCGAATGGGCCGACGGCCAGGGCGAGCAGAACCGCGAGATCAAGAAACTGCTGGAGCGGATCGCACGGCAGCCCGAGAAGAGCTGATGACCGAACTCAACAGGCTGGACCACGTCACCATCGGCGTCAGCGATGCCGAGCGATCGATGACGTTCTACGATCGCGCATTACAACCGTTGGGAATCACGCGCTTGTATTCGGAAGACGAAGGATTTGCGGGCTATGGTGTCCATCCCAAGGCATTTTTCTGGATCGGACTGCGGGATGCCGCCCAAACCGGCGCACATATCGCCTTCAAGGCGCCCGATCGGGCCACCGTCGACCAATTTTATCATGAAGCCATCGCAGCCGGCGGCCGGGACAACGGACGGCCGGGAATACGACCGGACTACCATCCCAACTATTACGGCGCTTTCGTCCTCGATCCCGACGGCCACAATATCGAGGCGGTCTGCCACTTGCCGCAGGGATAGCGTGATGAAGACGCGTCAACTCGAAATCAGAGAACACTGAATGGCCCTCGCCCGCCGCAATGATTCCGGTTTCAACTACTGGCCGGGATTCGTCGACGCGCTGTCGACGCTGGTGCTGTCGATCGTGTTCCTGCTGTCGGTGTTCCTGGTGGTGCAGTTTTTCCTGTCGCAGGAAGTCACCGGCAAGGACAAGGCACTGGAGCAGCTCAATGCCAAGCTCGCGCAGTTGAATGACCTGCTGTCGCTGGAAAAGCTCTCCGGGCTCAACCTCAACGACCAGCTCTCGCAGGCGCGCGCGGGGCTGGCCTCGGTGGAAGCCGAGCGCGATCGCATCAAGGGCCTCTATGACGGGCTCGCCGGCGCCGGCAGCAACGCCGAGGGCCGCGCGACCGAACTCAACAAGGCGCTCGACTCCGAAAAGCAGGTTTCGTCGCGCGCGCTGGCGCAGATCGAGGTGCTGAACCAGCAGATCAGCGCCCTACGCCGCCAGCTCGCAGCGCTCGAAGAGGCGCTCGATGCCTCCGAGAAGCGCGACAAGGAATCGCAAGGCCGCATTGCCGATCTCGGATCGCGGTTGAACGTGGCGCTGGCGCAGCGGGTGCAGGAACTGTCGCGCTACCGTTCGGAATTCTTCGGCCGCCTGCGCGCTATTCTGGGCAACCGGCCCGATATCCGCATCGTCGGCGACCGCTTCGTGTTCCAGTCCGAAGTGTTCTTCGATACCGGACAGGCGCTGCTGTTGCCCGAAGGCAAGGCCGAACTCGACAAGCTCGCCACCGCTTTGGTCGATCTCGACAAGCAGATCCCGAGCGAAATCGCCTGGGTGCTGCGGGTCGACGGTCACACCGACGTGCGGCCGATCAACAGCCCCCTGTTCAAGTCGAACTGGGAATTGTCGTCGGCGCGCGCGATCTCGGTGGTGCAATATCTGGTCTCGCTCGGCGTGCCCGCGCAGCGCCTGGTCGCGGCCGGCTTTGCGGAATTCCAGCCGCTCGACACTGCGCCGACCGAAGAGGCCTACAAGCGCAACCGCCGCATCGAGCTGAAGCTGACGGAACGCTAGTGGTCAAGATTGTCATTGCCGGGCTTGACCCGGCAATCCATCAATCAAGACTCTTACAAAGCGGATGGATGCCCGGATCAAGTCCGGGCATGACAAGAGTGACGAGATGACCAGCACCTTCCATCTCCGTCCCTACCGCGCCGAGGACGAGGACGCTGCGATCGAGCTTTGGCTGCGAACCTGGCAGTTGGCCTATCCCTCGATCGACTTTGTCGCGCGGGTGCCATGGTGGCGCGAGCGCTGGCGCAACGAACTGGTGCCGAACGCCGATATTATCGTCGCTGAAGAAGCACAGGTGCAAATCGGCTTCGTCACCATCGACAGGCAAGGCTATCTCGACCAGCTCGTGGTCAGCCCCGATCACTGGGGCTCACCGCTCGCCACCGCGCTCGTCGACGAAGCCAAGCGGTTGTCGCCCGGCGGCGTCACGCTGAAGGTGAACGCCGACAATAACCGGGCGATCCGCTTCTACGAGCGCAACGGATTTGTGCATGACGGCGAGGATGTGAACCCGACGTCGAAACGGCTGATCCTGAAGATGGCATGGAGGCCGTAGGCGTCCGCGTACACGCCGCGTCAGATGCCCCGAAACAGCACGCCGATCATTAGCACGACATAGGCGATGGTCAGGACGTCGAAGACCCGCGCCGAACTGACGATCGGGACGGAAACATGTGCATAATGAACGAGGAAGGCGGCGACGGCGAGCACCAGCGAAATCACGAAAATCACGAGGGAAGGCGGCGTGAGCGCAAAACCTCCGCGGCGGAACGGCATGTGACCCTCTCCTGCTCGGTTGAATCCCGATCCCAGACTAGAACGAGGTTGCAACAGACAGGCGACGATCTGGTTCCCGCTTTGTTGGCTAAATCCCCTCGAACTGCAGCCGCGCCAATCGGGCGTAGAGGCCGTTGGCCGCGACCAACTCGGCGTGGGTGCCCTGCTCGACGATGCGGCCCTGGTCCATCACCATGATGCGGTCGCAGGACAACACGGTGGCGAGGCGATGGGCGATCACCAGCGTGGTGCGGTGACGCATTAACTCCTCCAGCGCCGTCTGCACCAGGGTTTCGCTTTCCGCGTCCAGCGCCGAGGTTGCCTCATCGAGCAGCAATAGCGGCGCATCGCGCAGGATCGCGCGCGCGATCGCGATCCGCTGGCGCTGGCCGCCCGAGAGCGTCACGCCGCGCTCGCCGAGTTGGGCCTCGAAGCCGCCGGGCAGCCGGCGCAGGAATTCGACCTCGGCATCGCTGGCGTCAGGCCGGCCGAAGCGGATGTTTTCGCGCGCGGTCGCCGCGAACACCACCGAGTCCTGCGGCACCAGCGCGATGCGCGCGCGCAATTCGCTGGGCTCGGTTGACTTGATGGCGACGCCGTCGAGTGAAATCGCGCCGCTTGCCGGATCGTAGAACCGCAGCAGCAGATGAAACAGCGTACTCTTGCCCGCACCAGAAGGCCCTACGATCGCGACCTTTTCGCCGGCTCGGACGGACAGCGAGACGCCGTCGACCGCCAGCACGCTGGGCCTGGTCGGATAGGCGAAGCTGACATTGTCGAACCCGACGTCGCCGCGCGCCGGCACCGGCAGCGCGAGCGGTCGCGATGGCGCCATGATCTGCGACTTGACCCGGAGTATCTCGAACAGCCGCTCGGCGGCGCCGGAGGCGGCGGAAACTTCGCCCCAGACCTCGCTGAGCTGTCCGAGCGCGCTGGCGGCGAAGGCAGCGTACAGCACGAACTGGCCGAGCCGGCCGGGCGTGATCGCGCCGGTCAGCACGTCATGCGAGCCGACCCACAGGATCGCGACGACGCTGGAAAACACGATGAAGATGATGATCAAAGTGAGAATCGAACGTGC
>Ga0209647_1004653_pt1 | contig 10257 bp, 9 predicted proteins | sample GraSoi_2013_60cm_FD_185827 | JGI IMG/M metagenome (GOLD analysis project Ga0209647, IMG submission 185827) | Grasslands soil microbial communities from the Angelo Coastal Reserve, California, USA - Sample 9_17_2013_60cm (SPAdes) (version 2) | ecosystem: Environmental > Terrestrial > Soil >...
GGCCCCGCCAGCGGCACGTTCAGCCGCAGCGCGACGATCCCCAGATCGTACAGGCGCGCATCCAACCGTGCCGGTCCCGCCGCCTCGCGCAGCGGCACGGTGGTGCTGGTGAGCTCCACTGCCAGCGGAAGCTGCGAAATCTCGATGCTGCCGCCGCGGCTAATCACGGCGCGCTGCGAGACGGGTGCCGTCGTCAGGCACGCGCGGGCGCGGGCGACATCGAGCGCGTCGGCCAGATCGAATAGGCGATACAGCTGCAACGTGGCGCGCAAAATGGGCGGCGCCGCGGCGGCAGCGCCCGCCGCGGCTTCGCTCGCATGCCCGGATGGCGTCTCGCGGTTCGTGTGCGTGCTCGGTGATAGCCCCATGGGGCCATTGTAGCATTCACATACTGCCCGCCGGTTTCGGCGAACGCGCGTGCGTCCCCTGGTCGCCGGCGCGGGTGGCTGACGAGTGTCCACCGGAGGCGCGCGCACATGACTGAATGACGGTTGATCGGCGGGGCCGTCGCCGAGGGCCGTCGCCGTGATGGTTTTCGCCAGTCGTACCGTACTCCTGATGGCGTCATCAGGGCTGAGTCCGCAGAGGTCGGTCAGGGTGAAGAGCGATTCAGGGCTGATGACCACGGCGAGGTCGCGCTTGAGTCGCACGAACGCCTCAGAATCCGCGGGCGCGAGCGTAGCCTCCGCCGGAGCAAGCGCATACTCGATCCAGCCGAATCGGAGGCCCGGGCGCGTGGCGGCGACCTCCGATCGGGTGATGGTGGCCGCGATCATCGCGCGCACCGATCCCTGATAGGCAAGCACGCGTCGTAGGAAGACTTCGGACGCGAAGGCGATGCGTTCGACGGGATCGGTTGACCCTGCGACTGGTGCGAGCGCCGCGGCCGGGCTGGGCCACAGGCCGGCGATGGCCTCGTTCACCAGGCTCGCGAGGTCGGGGAAGTAGCGGTAGGCAGTCGCCTCCGAGACCAGCGCGCGCCGCGCAACCTCGGGCATCGACACGTCTGCGCCCGCCTGAATGAGCTCGCGGCAGGCGTCGACGATTGCCATGCGCGTGCGCGTCTTCTGGTTCGTGCGGCCAGGGCCGCCATCACTAGACATCGGGCATCACATTCTCCTCCCACTCATGATACCACACCATTATTATGAGAGAGCACTTGCACATCTGGCACATCTGTGGTACAAGAGTGATAGTACACTCTCAACGAGAGAGTTCACTCGCACAAAGGAGACAGCAGATGACGCAGGTCTCGGTCGTAGGCCCAACGGACGGCGAGGTGATCCAGTTGGGATCCATCCAGATGCGCATCCTCGAAGACGGTCGCACCACCGACCATCGCCTCGGGCTTGGCGAGATCACCCTCGCTCCCCACACGGATGGGCCACTGCAGCACCGGCATGCCCGGCACGACGAGGGCTTTTACGTGGTCGCCGGCACGGCGCAGTTCACCGTTGGGGACACAGCGTACGACGCTCCCGCAGGCACGCTCGTGATGGTCCCACCTGGCGTGCCCCACACGTTCGCCAATCCGGGCGACCGGCCGGCCGTCCTTCTGAACACCTTCACCCCCGATCTCTACGTGCAGTACTTCCGTGATCTGCGCGCGATGATCGCCAACGGCCAGCCGTTGACTGCCGCGGCGAGCGCCCAGGTGATGAGCCGTTACGCCACCACTCCGGCCACAGACAGCGTATCCCCAGACAGCGTATCCCCAGACAGCGTATCCCCAGACAGCGTATCCCCAGACAGCGTATCCCCAGACAGCGTATCCCCAGAGAAGGAGCACTGACATGACCAACGCGATCACCCGCACCGTCCATCTCCGTGCCGACCAGTCCGATCTCCCCGTCACCATCGCCGAGGTTGGCAGCGGGCGCACCGCGCTCGTCCTGCACGGCGGCGGCGGCCCCGCCACCGTGGCGAGCATCGCCACGCATCTGTCCCCTACCATGCATGTCATCACCCCTACCCACCCGGGATGGAACGGCACCGTACGTCCTGCCTGGCTCACCAGTGTCTCCGACCTTGCCCGCGCCTACCTGCAGTTACTCCAAGACGAAGATCTCCGCGACGTCGTGGTAGTCGGCTCCTCCCTCGGTGGATGGATCGCCAGCGAGATGACCCTGCGCGACGAGGGCGGCCGTATCACGGGCCTTGTCCTCATCGATACCGGCGGCGTGGAGATCGCAGGACAACCGATCCGCGACTTCTTCGCCCTCGACGCCCGCGGCGTCGCCGAGTATGCCTACCACGACGCCGACCGCTTCTACGTCGACCCTGCCACCCTCTCCGCGGAGCAGGTGGCGCTCCAGCGCGCCAATATGGCCGCCCTGCGTCTCATCGCTGGCGACCCATACATGCACGACCCGACCCTGCTCAGCCGTCTGGGACGGATCCAGGTGCCGACCCTGGTGCTCTGGGGCGACAGTGATCGCATCATCACTCCCGCGTACGGACGCGCCTTCGCCGGCGCGCTCGCCAACGCCCGCTTCACGCTCGTGACCGCTGCCGGCCATCTCCCCCACATCGAGCAGCCCGGTGCGACGTTCGCCGCCCTTGACGCCTACCTCCAGTCCGGAGCGTAGCGGCACGTGTGACCTGCAACGCGGAACGTTTTAGGTGGATGTGCGCTGGTGGGATGGCCAGGACGGCAGAGAAGCTTGCGCTGTGAAGCGCTTCACTTCTGCACAGCAAACTGCCGTGCTATAATGGCCGCGCTCGCCGTGCTAGCGGCGTGACCAGCTCTTTTCGAGGAGGCATAGTGCGTCGCGGACTATCGACCAAGGGCCGAAAGGAGCCTCACCGATGGACCCGACATCGCATCGCCCACATCCACGCTCGCGGACACTTCTCTTCGCCGTTGTGGCGGCTGCCGTCCCCACCGCCGGTGCCCAGCTCACGATCTGCGCCGTCGACAGCGCCCAGAAAAGTGATTGCAGCGCCTCCGCCTTTGCCGCCCACAGCATCATCGCCGGCGACATCCGGACGGTGAGCAGCTCGCAGGTCATCGCGGTGCAGGTGCTGGACGCGGCCTCGCGGCAGCCGATGCCCAACCTCCCCCTGCGCTTCACCGTCGGCGGCGCCAACGCCTCCACGGCCGACGTACAGAGTGACGGCACCGGCATGGCCACCTTCACCTATATCGGCACCCACCCCGGCACCGACGCCATCTCCGTGGCGCCCACCAGCGGCGCCACCGTGCGCTCGGCGACAACGGCGACGATCCACTGGCTGAAGACACAATCTGTCGTCCATCCAATCCTCTTCGTGCATGGGATCAATGAAAACGCCAACGTCCTGCAGCGGCAGGAAGAGTGGACTACGCTCTTCGAGGCGCTGGATGCCACCTACGAGCGCACCGACATCGAGACCTTCTGTTTTGTGGACGACCGCGCCTATCGGGATGCCACGGCGCCGCCGCACTGCCCCGGGCCGACCACCGCCGACTGTGCCACGAAGTGCATAAGCCAGAGCAGCGTCGACGACAACGCGGTCGAGCTGGCGAAGCGCGTGATGGACTTCCACACACGCGTCGGCAAGCCCGTCACGCTGATGGGCTACAGCATGGGGTCGGCCATCATCCGGACGTTCCTGGCCGGCTGCCCAAACTCGCCCACGCAGACTGACGCGGACGCCAATGGGCGCGCCGATATGTGTGAGGCGGCGCTGCCGTTCGTGGATCAGGCATACTTCCTGAACGGCGTGCAGCAGGGGTCCTGGCTGATGACCGTCAAGCAGGGGGTAGACGACGCGAGCAACCTCACTGGCGACGGCATCTCGCCCGCCACCAGCCTGGCCTTCCACTCCGTGCTGCCGGTGCTCGAACAGTTCATCTTCGACACGGTGAAGGATCGTCTCGGCGGGCCGGACGCCAACAGCCAAGCGGCGGCCGACCTGACGCCGCAGAGCACGAATATTCAGGCGCACAACCGGTTCCCCATCCCCAGCAACATCCAGGCGTACACCTTCTATGGGTCGGTGCAGCTGACCTTGAGCGTGGATATCTTCGCCTATCACGTGGCGGGCACGCAGACGCTGCCGCTCGGCGACCTGGTGCTGCTCGCGCAAAGCGACAGCCTGGCGTCCACGCCGCGCTGGGGCGGCGCCTCCCTCTGCGATGCCTGTGGCCCGCCAGATGCGCGCGGCTACCATGCCTCTACCACCGGCGACCAGTACCACGCCTGGGCGCTGATCGACGCCCACGATGTGAACATCGCCGACATCATTCCCGCTGTCGGCCAGACGCTCCAGGCGACCGCCGGCTCACCGGTGCAGCATCTGAACATCTCGCAGCCCGTCGCGCAGGCGCCTGGCTCCGGCGTGCAGGTCGAGGACATCACGCATCTGAGCGGCAACCCGACCACCGACATGGCCTATGAAATCCTCCTCATCCTGATGCATCACGATGGGCTGGCCTAGGAGGACTATGCGATGAGATCTTCACATTCGCGCCTCAGCGCTCGCCGGCGCGCACGCGCCACCGGCGGCATACCGCTTCTCCCTCGTCGCATCCCGGCGCGCCAGATCCTACAGGGGGTGGCGCGCCGGCGCCCGCGCCTGGAGCGCTGGCCTACCCTGCCGATACTGCTGGCCGTGTTGGCGCTGGCCCTGTTGCTGGGCGGCTGGACCCCGCGCACGTCCGCCATTGCCGCCCAGAGCGGCGCGCCGGCCCTCGCCGCGCGCCAGCAGCTTGCCAGCGGTCCCAGAACGGTGGCGCGCTGGTTTGACCCCGCGGGCAGAACGGCCATGCTATTGGCGCTGTTGGAATCGCAGGGGCAAGCGCCCGGCACCCTCACGTTCACGCTGCCCAGCGGGGATGAGGTGCAGGCGCAGAAGCTTGGGCCCCTGCTCGTGCTGGCCAGGGAGCTGTCGCAGCTCTCCCCTGATGCCACGTTCGACGTCGCGACGACGGTGTGTGGACCCGCCAAGCTGCTGGCGGCGAAGGCCGCGTCGGGGGCGGGCATTGCACAGCAGGTGAATATGGTGCTGGGTATCCACATCGGGCAGGGCGGCCTGCTGGCGTATGCCGGCCTCAACTACACGGTGGTTAGTCCAGCGAGTCCAGTGCTGTTTGCCGCGGCCGCCACCTCGTGTGTGCTGACGTCGCCGCAATACGAGATGAAAGCGGGCTGCAGCGACCTGAAGTCGCCGTGCGCGGCGTTGCTCACGCCCGCGCAGGCCGCCACGCAGTATGACCAGAGCATGGTGGCGGCGGCGGCGCAGGGCAACTGGGACACGGTCTATGCGCTAACTGGCCAGGCGGTGACGGCGCAGTACTCCTCCACCGCCGCGTTCGGCGCCTTGATGCAGCAGCAGGTGCAGCGTGTCGGCCGCATCACCGCGCTCACGCCTGCTGGCGCGCCGTCGGCCATCCAGCTCAACGCGCAGGGGCAGGCGTACTTCGTGGCGCAGGACAACATGACGCTCGACCACAACGGCAGCACGTCGCAGAAGCTCATCACGTCGTATTACGTGTTGGAGGGCGGCGGCTGGCGATTCTGGTTCTCCTGCGGCGCCGGCAGTCACTGTTGATGCGGGGCTGGACCTCGCACTCGCACCTTCACTAGTTATGTTGCGTTGCGGGTATACTCCGCGTGAGGGAGCGCCGCGTATCCCTCAGGCTGCCAGCAAGCGTCCCGTCGTGTGTTCGATTGAGTGGCGGCAGTGCCGCCAGAGAGGGTCATGACATGCGCGCGATTGACTGTTCCTGCGGCGAACACCTGGAAGCCGCGAGCGACGAAGAATTGATGCCAATGGTCCAGGAGCACATGGAGCAGGTCCATCCCGACATGCAGATGTCCGATGAGGAGAAGCAAGCGCTCTTCAAACAGATGGTGCATGACGTGTAGCTCGTCTAGGCTGGAATTCGCGGAGCGCCGCGGGAGAAGTCGTTCCCGCGGTGATTTACGAGTGTGGACGGGTGCTTCGGATGGTAAGGCGCCCGTCCATTTCAGTGCCCGCCGCTGTCGTTGTGTCCGGCGCCCTGCCTGCAAGGCACGTACCCCAAGCTCTTCCCCACCGACGGCGCCGCAGCGACGCCGTTTGCCACACATCCCAGCATCCGGCCGGCTCGCACGAGGGCGAGGAGCGGGCATGAAGAGCCGTGCGCAAATTGGAGGCACGGCAAGCGGCCCCAAAGCGGCCCCAGCGCATTCCGCCCCTTTGTGGCACTCACAGCCGCCTTGCACAGTGACTGCCGTGTAACCGCATGCGTATAGACCTACCACACCCGCTCCTCTCACCTCGTAGTTGTGTCTGGACTACTCGGGGAGCGGGTGTCTTCTTGCGCCTCTGCACGTGTGCAGCCGCCTGGCGCCTCCTGACGCGCGAGAGAGGCATATCGAGCCACACCGCCTGCACAGAGCGCACACAGGGGCGCGGTTAGGTTCGCGCCCTTGCTTCGTTGTAGAAGGCAAGGAGGCACCACACATGCGCATACAATCCAGAGAGCGCGCGATCTGGCTGACACTGGACCTGTTGGGCCTCGTCGTCTTTGTCGCCTACTTCGGCGGCGGGCCCGCGTGGCTCCTGCCGGTCGGGGCTGTGGCGCTCGTTGTTGGGGTGAGCGTGACATTTCTGCTCACAAGGCGCAACCGCTGGCGCTAGGCCGCGCCACTGCTACTGGCAAGCACGCGTACCCATCCCTCATGTTCGCGCACGGCGCCGTTGCCCTCCCGTTGCTAGGGCATGTCGGTCACGATGACTTCCCACGCCACATTGGCGCCGCTGTCCACGTACAGGTAGAACACCCCGGTGTCATGGAAGGTGGCGCTCGCCGTCCCAGCACTTGTGTCGCCCGGGGATCCTACGGGGCACTGGTATCCCAAGCCATCCGCCGTAAAGCCCCCATTGGGAATGCCTACCCTGACGGTGACGTCCGTGGCGCTCGTGCCGGAACGCCCCTCGCTGGGTGTGCCACAGTGCAGCTCCACCTTCCACGAGTGACCGGAGATGGTGAACAGTCCCGTCGTATCCGAGCCGATGGCACCATAGTGGAGCACGAACCGCGGCGCAGCCTGCGCCGTCTCAGTCGCACGCGCGGACACTGCGGTTGCGGCCGCCGGACTCAGCGTGGCCGGTGCGGTCGCATCCGACAGACTAGCGGAACTGACCACAGCGGAGACGTGGGCCGCATGTGTACCCGTGGCAATTACTCCTACTGAGCTTACCGTGACGCCGTCACTCGCGGAATAGAGCAGCGCCTGGCCGAAGGCAGCGCCCGCAATGAACGCCAGCGCCGCACAGCTGAAGGCAACACGGACCGCGCGGCGCTCTCTATTGAGCCGGGACTGACCCATGCGGTGTCATCCTTTCCTTGCACCGTCCGCTCCACGCACGAGTGTAGCACACAAGCAGCCGACGTGACTCGGCACAACGACAGGTGACGCCCTCACCTGTAGTCATGTCCCGCCAATGCCCCTCAGCGCCCGCCACGAGCTGCGCAGCGCCTCTTGACGGTGCCCGCTCCGTGCGCACTCGCTCTGCACTTAGAGAGGGGGCGCAGCACGCACGGCTCTACGCTGTATACCGCCGCACAGCCCTTTGTCTGCTGTCAACTGGCGTACTACGATTGTAGGTAACTGTGAGAAAGCGGCGGAGAGGACGGTGTGCTATGGGGCAGCATCGCGGGCAAGAAGCGATCTGCGGAATCATCTCCTGCGGCCTCGGACTGGCGATGCTGATCTACTTGCCGTTGAAGCCTGGCATAAGCACCACCACCACCTGCTCTCAATCTGGCCCGTGCCAGACCGTCACCACCTCCCTACCGAACACGACTCCCGTGGACTGGGGTGCGGTGATTCTCGACCCTTTCACGCTTGTCATCGTGCTACCCTGTGTCGCAATTCTCGTCGGCGCCGTATGGGACGCACGACGCGACAAGTGGTACGCTCGCGTGCTGCTGTGGTTTGCCACCACGCTCCTCACGGTGGGCATATGCCCCTTTTTCGGCAAGTACATCTTCCCTGCCTGGCTGCTGGCGGTCGCGGCCTCCTGGCTAGCAGTCACGAACGCCCGCAGCCGGCGGATCGCCTCAGTGTAACGCCGCCTCCAGCTGGGCCACGCGCCAGCTCTACACACAGAGGAGGGCAGAGCAGCACGCATGGCGCATCGCTACGGCCAGCCCATCGCGGTGAGGCGCTCGCAGCATGGAGCTTCCTGGACCTCCTCGGTCACGGGTCACGAGACGTGGGAGCAACAGCCGAAGGTGTCAAGGGTCAGGCGCGTGTGGCGTGTGCGTGTGCGAGCACCAGGGTGATGTGCTCAGGGCGTGGGATGGCAGCCAAACGTGTGGCAGCCCGTCCTGGGGAGCCCAGGATCGAGCAGCGCCAGCACGACGGGCAGCAGCACCATGCCGATCAGCACTACGAGGAGCACCTTGCCCAAGGGGTGGCCAAAATTCACGTTCCACCCCAGACCGAAGCGCTTGGGGATAAACGGCTCGGGATCGGCGGGATTGTAGTAGATCAGGCCTCCCAACCAGTACCGATCGTCCTCGCGCGACCAGGAGCCACGGTCAGCCAAGTCGCGCTCAGCCGGAGGCCCAGCGGGCGTCCGGGAGCGCCGGGCCGGCAGAAAGAGGACAAGGAGGGTAGCAAGCACCAGGGCAATGAGCAGTAGGAGCATGAGGTTATGGGTGCTCATCGGGGTACGTACCTCCTTTCGTGCTTTCGTGTGGGCAGCGCGGGGCGCTGGTGAGCATAACACGTCAGGGGCTGGTTGCACCACGTGCGCCCTGCCCCCTCTATACTTCCCCCGCGTCGCCCTTTCCCCCTTCCCGCACCGCTCAACACGCCGGACGAGCTGTGCGGCGGCCCTTGACGGTGCCTTCCGTGACGGCGCCTCCAGCAGTACACGCGCATGCTCTGCACACAGCGGGGCAGCGCATCCATCACCCCCAAAGGCTTGAATTGCGTCCTGGGCGCACTTCGGCCACCAACCGCCGACGCTCCATGAGCGCCACCATCCAGCCTGGGTGCAATGCGACAAAGTGCCTTGACGCGGCGCATACAATGGCGCAAGGCTCAGGTAGATGCGGCCCGCCAGGAGCGCAATGTGCAACCGATGGACGATACAACGCCATCGATGATGGTGCGCCCCCGGTCCAATCGGCGCAACCTCCTGCGCGACTTGAGGCGGTCCGCATGGGGCGTCGCGGCGGCAGTGCTGCTGTTCTACATCTTCTGGACGCTGGCGTATCTTAACTCCGGCCATGACGTAGGGGCACTGATTCTGGTCGGCCGCAGATTCGCGGCACAGAGTAGCGCCAGTGTGGTGATCGATCGGACGGTGCGATCCGATGCTCACTTTCCCTACGGGCCGGGTGTCGGCTACGACGGCCAGTTCGCCTACTTCATTGCCCTGGACCCGGCGAACGCGCGCTACTACATCGATAGCCCGGCCTTTCGCTATGCGCGTATCGGCTACCCACTAACCGCACGACTCCTTGCGGCGGGCCAGTCGGCGCTCGTCCCCTACGCGATGATCCTGGTCAATTTGCTCGCTCTCGCGGGCGGCACCTGGGCGCTCGCCGCCTGGCTCAAGCGCAAGGGTGTTTCGCCCTGGCTCGCGCTCGTGTACGGCCTATACTCCGGCCTTTTCGTGGCCTTCCGGCGTGACCTCACCGAGCCACTCGCCTATGGCTTGGTGGCGCTGGCGATCTATGTATTCCACTTCGGGGGGCGCAGGCGCATCATCTGGTCGGCACTTTGTTTCGCGCTCGCCCTGCTCACACGCGAGACCGTGGTGGTGTTCATCGGCATCTATGCATTGTCACTGCTGTTCGAAGGTGCACGAGCACGAGCACACGGCTGGTGGGAATGCGTCCGGTCGAGCTGGCGCCGTGTGCTCATCTTTCTCACCGTCTGCGCCGCGCCGTACGTCGTGTGGAGAGTGTTCTTGTTTGTCTGGCTGGGCGCGAGCGGGATAAACACCGATCTCGTGCCGCAGCTTGTCCCGTTCGGCGGCCTGCTCGCCTTGTGGCCCTTGAATGCGGAACAGTCGCGGACAGTCGCGGTGGTTATCGTGCCGGCGCTTATCTGCGCGGGTCTGGGCGTGTGGGCGCTACGCCAGCGCATGTTCGCTGTGGAGGTATGGGCGCTGCTCGCACATGTACTCGTGTTCGTTGTCATGCTCCCCGAACTCGATTATGTCGATTTCGGCGGGACGGGGCGGATCACAACCGGAGTGGTGCTCGCCGCGCTCTTCTGTGTGCCCACGTTCGACCGCCTCGGACGCCGGAACCGCCGGTGGCTT
>Ga0209647_1004654_pt1 | contig 10255 bp, 8 predicted proteins | sample GraSoi_2013_60cm_FD_185827 | JGI IMG/M metagenome (GOLD analysis project Ga0209647, IMG submission 185827) | Grasslands soil microbial communities from the Angelo Coastal Reserve, California, USA - Sample 9_17_2013_60cm (SPAdes) (version 2) | ecosystem: Environmental > Terrestrial > Soil >...
AGGGCGAAACAGTCCGGCAGGAATGGCGCGCTGGCAGGTGGCGCGGAATGGCCGGACTGTGAGCCTTGAGCCGCGCGACACTTGGCTCACATGTCCTCTTGCTGCCGCTCGACGACGTGTATCGCCCTACCGACCTTCCGCCAACAACGCGACCAAACGTTGCCTTCGCTCCCGTTCATCAACCAAGAGTTCAATCACTAGATCGAGAGTCACGAAATCGTGACCGTCGCAGAGCTGAATGACTCGCTCATATTGAGCAATGGCGGCATCATCCATTTTAACCGCGCTAAGTAGCGCAGAATCCAAATTGGTTGGGTCCGCTGGTGGCGGCAAACCCTTGTGCGCTCTCGGCAATTCCACTGAGCCCGGCACGCGGCCATCCAGCGCCTTGATGCGTTTTGCCAAGCGTCGCGCGTGAGCTAAAGCGGTTTGCACTTCATCGTCGAACAAGGCCTTGACCGGTTCGGCACGAGAACCTTCCAGATCGATCGCGTTCGCCAAGTAATTTTGGATGACCTCGATTTCCGTCGCGTAGCAGATCTGTAACTCAGCGACGATCTCGGAAACTTTGTCCATCGGCGCTCAACGCTTGGCGCCCATTGGATCGCCCAGATGAGCAGGCTGGCTGGTAGCACCGACATCACCCTGGCGAGTGGTATCTCTTCTAAAGTACAGCACAGCTGAACGAGTTTCCATCCCATCCGGCGATACCGCAACGATGGGAATTTCAAAGTCGTTGTCAGTAAATTTGAAATGGTAACGAAAGGTGCCGTCGGGCTGTAATTGGATCGGTTGGCCGGCGACAGTTACCTTCGCTCGCGGGTCAGTGCCGCCGTAAAAAATCACCTCGGCGTTTACGTGCATGAAAAATCCGCGCTCGACCGGTCCACCCCAACTCGAGGCAAAGCCACTCCAAAGGCTGCTTTCGGACGCCAACTCGCTCCAGCTAGACAACGGAAACTCTAGACCGGACCAAACAGCAGAACTGACGGCCGAGGAGGTTAATTCCGCTGAGCTTAGTCCGAGAGCGCCTAGCTCTGACGCACCGGAGGAAAGGGCCGTCAACTCGCTCCAACTAGATAGTGCAAACTCCAGGCCGGACCAAGCAGCGGAACTCAGAGCGGATGAAGTCACCTCTGCTGAGCTTAGTCCAAGGGCGCCTAACTCTGAAGCTCCGGCGAAAGAACTCAGAGCCCCGGAACTCATTTCGGCGCTACTTAGTCCACCGGCGATCTCGAGTGAGCTCGGTGCAACTTCCCTGAGCCTAGTTTCACTTCCGGCAGCGGTTTGCCAACTTGCCAGTGATTCGCTGCTGGCTGCCAAGGTCTCGGATGATTCTGCGGATGAAGGTACACCGAGACTGCTCAATCCGGCACTGGAAAGTCCACCGCCGAAAATCTCCTGAAACGCACTGAACATGCTGGACGCTTCGGGAGCGAGGAGTTGAGCCAGCCGACCCTTAGCCAATAATTCGCTGGCTGATTCTGAATCGAGCTGGGCCGCGAGATCTGTCCGCAAGTAACTAGTAAGCTCCTCAGAAGTCATCGACGAGAGTTGCCCAACGAAGGCTTTCCCCAGCAATGTCTCCAAGATGTGGAGTTGTGAGCCATGCCAGCTCGACGGACCACCAAGATTCGAAGCCGCAGCCTGCTGAAGGCGCGCCAGCGCCTGGGTGAGGGGTTCGCCAGTCACCTTTGCGGCGTCGATAACATCCAGTAAGAAATTGAAGCCCAGATGAAATGGGACCGTAGCAAATTGACTCTCCCATTGTGGACTGATCGATTCCGGAGGCGTATGGGTCGGACCCGCTTCGCCGATGGTGCGCGCCGCGCCGTCTTCACCTCTCAAAACGAACTCGACTCGATAATCGGTATCCGCCTGCTGCACCGGTATATACCAGTTGCGAGCGATCTCGTTAATCTCGATCGCGGTCTCGAGTTCAGGACCGCGAAATACCTGAAGCAAAAGCCGCCGTTTCTCCGGGAACGCGGCATAGTCAAAATCCCAATAGGTGAAAAGCCAGTGCGGGTCTCGCGCCACAATAAACATCTGACCGTACCCCGATGGGAGTTCGCCGAGATTATCGAATTCCCTATTTTCAACCGCCGGCCCCTTTGCTTCGAAACGAGACCGGTCCTCTCCGGTTTCGTCCGGCCCACCGCCCACTCGAAATCCATCCTTATTTTCCACAGAGTCTTGGCTCATGATAAACAAACCGATTCCACCAACCGCGTATTGCAGCCGAAAGAGTCGAGGAAATCAATTAGGTATGCAACGGCTTTTTCGGGGAGCCGAATTTTACGCTTTTTTTTAAGGCAGTCGAGGGTCCGGCCGGATCCAATTTTCTTCGGCATCGCTCGTCCCTAAAGAACCATAGACACGTAATCAAAAACGTTGGGCACCATCAGCGGTAGGGCGAAAACCTCGGCGCTTGGTGGGTACGCTTAATCCGTTTGGCATCCCCATGCGCCGGGTTTGAGCCATGCGTGCCACCGAAGCGACTGATACATGATGAAACGATTTGGCCTGGCAGCACCTTGGGACGCTTGAAATTGGAGCATTTTCAAGACGAGGGCCGATGCCGGGACATGGCTCAAACCCGGCGCATGGGGATGCCGAACGACTGGACGCAGCTACGCATAGCGCCGAGGTTTTCGCCCTACCGGAAGGCGCCGATTCCGATATAATTCTAGCGCACCCCTGACTCGTCCAACGCTTCGGCCAATGAGGAATCTTTACTGACCAAACTGCCGAGATAGACGTTCTTGGGCGAGAGCGTGTACGGAACACGCTGGATGTTCTGCGCATTTTGCAGACGGGAGAAGATCACCGAAGCTATTTTGGCTTTCGGAACTGTCTTTTCACCGAAGCCATATGGAATATTGCTTGACCAGAACTGCACCATTTCGACACCGTTTTTTTGCGTGACACCTAGAAAGATCGCGGAATGTCCGTGTTCATGCCGTCCGACATTGGGATTCCAGAATATTTTCATGAAATCCCCCGGCTTCGCTGCATTCCACGAAGTGAAGTTTGGTCCGAGATCTAATTCGCGAAAAAGACAGGCAGTACCTGGCCCGTTTGCATTCCACCGGCCCCAGACCCCCACGCCGTCAGGTTGACCTTTCACGGCTAGTTGCTCCGCGAGCGGACTCGCAATAGGCGCGCCTCCGTTGAGTTTCTCGACTGCTTGGACGAAAACCAAGTAAGTCGCACCGGAGCAGTAGCTCGGAACCGCGGCTCTGGGATTGATGGTGAGACGGCCCGAAGAAACTCGCACGGCCGTCTGCAGGTTGGCGGTCGCTGCATTCGAGGCGGAGTACCCACCCTGTTTCGGCATCTGCGGTAGCAGCGAAAGAATGACCTGATTTGCATCGGAATGGAACTGGTTTTCCGCGACGCTCGCCGTTGTCCAGGCACAGAACGAACCGGCTGCTATCAACAATTTTTCAACTATGCGCATAAGAAATGGGAGAGAAAAGAACTCAGGTCCGCTGGCTGGCAAGTATTTACGAACAGGTTCCTGCGCACAAATGGAAAAAGTAAGTAACCATAATTGCTGCAATGACATTGAAAACTTCAATATTTCTGATAGTGTTCCGATGAACATTGATGGAGACTTTGACTGAGCGGCAACGGGCGGTGCTAAATTACATACGACAGCATCAGCGAGAGACAGGTTTTCCTCCAACCAGCCGCGAGATTCAGCGGCATTTTCAATTTCACAGTCAGACTGCGGCCATGAATCACCTGCGCGCGCTGGAACGCAAGGGTGTCATCAGCCGTTCTCCGCACAAAGCTCGCGGCCTGAGCGATCCTGAGATGAGGATGCGTTCAGAGCAGCGAATGGTGCCCCTATTGGGGGCGATTCCCGCCGGCCATGCCACTGATTCAGCGGCAACGGAAGAGACAAAATTTGCGGTCGATTCCAAATTCTTCGGCGTCAATGAAGCGAGTGAAGTGTTCGCCTTAAAGGTGCGGGGTGAGTCGATGATTGGGGCCCAGATTCTCGATGGAGACACTGTGTTGCTAACGCGATCAATGCCGCACGAAGGCGACATAGTGGCCGCGTTGATTGACGGTGAAGTCACGCTCAAGCGCTATCAGCTCAAAAGAGGCAAACCCTTTCTGAAAGCAGAGAATCCGTCTTATCCGGATTTGATTCCGGCAGCGGAATTGGTCATCCAGGGAGTGATGATCGGATTGATTCGCCGGTCGCGCTGACCGGCGATTTTTGCAACATGCAAGTTGACGAGCTTGCATGGCTGCTGCCATCGTCCCTCGCTTATGAATTTTCGGTTGGGATTTCTGGCGGCTCTTGCTGGCCTGGGGACGGTCACTGCTCAAGAGGAGCCGATCTTCGGCTACGGCGACGTAGTAAAGAAAGCCGAAGCATTGGCTCAACAGCCGTTCGCGCCCCAACTACAACAGCTTTCTCCTGATTTGCAGAATTTGGATTATGATCTTTACCGCCGAATCCGCTTTTTGCCCGAGCATACGGTGTGGCCCTCGCTTCCCTACCGGCTCGGGTTCTTTCACCCCGGATATTATTACAACCAGCAGGTTTTAATTCGTGCGATCGAACCGGATCGGCTCAGAGACATCCCTTTTTCGCCCTGTTATTTCCATTATGATAAGGAAATAGTGTTCAGCGGGCGAGAAACCTTCGCTGGTTTCAAGGCTTACGTTCCTTCGACGCGTCCTGGTGTTCAGGACGAGTTTCTTTCCTTTCTTGGGGCGAGCTATTTTCGGGCTATCGCGAAAGGACTGCATTGGGGCTTGTCCACACGCGGACTGGGCGTCAATACCGGGTTGAGTCCAGAAGAATTTCCCAGCTTTTGCGAGTTCTGGATTCGCCAACCCAAACCAACCGACACGAGTTTGCAGTTCTATGCGCTATTGGATAGTCAGAGCGTGGCCGGGGGCTATCAGTTCAACGTGCACTATGGCGAGACCACCACCATGGACATTCGAGCGACTCTTTTCTTCCGCAAGAAACCGCAGGTGGTGGTCCTCGCGCCGCTCACCAGTATGTTCTATTTCGGCGAGAACACGGTGAATAAACCGACATTGAAGCCCGACTATCAACCTACCGGCAAGATGGAGTTCTCGATGAATAAGACCGATTTCAAACGGAGAGAGTTTCGCCCGGAAGTGCACGACTCCGACGGTCTACTGATGGAAACTGCGTCTGGCGAAAAATTATGGGCTCCTTTAGACAACCCCAAATCCGTTGTCGTACGAAAGTTCTCTGACGTGACTTCGTTTTCTCTTTTACAGCGCGATCGAGATCTAAGCCATTACCTGGACCTGGAGGCCGAATATCATCGTCGTCCTAACCTGACTGTTGTGCCGAAAAGTGACTTTGGTCCGGGGTATGTGCGACTACTGGAAATTCCTTCCACCGATGAATACAGCGACAACATGGTGGCGGGTTGGGAGCTGGCCAATACTCCAGAAGCTGGCAGCCGGTTCGAGTTTGCTTACCAACTGGTTTGGAATGGCAAAGAGGCAGACACCAACCAATTCCGGGTTGTCTCCACGACGGTTGTGCCGAATCCGCGAGCGAGCGAGACGCGTTTTACGGTAGAGTTTGCCAAACCGGAGAACGGCGAGACCATTCCGGTGGATGAGCTGCGTCCTTACGTTGTGGCAAACCAAGGCGGTCAAGTGAAGGATATACAATTTGCACCAACTGAGCGAGGTTGGCTGGTGAGCTTTACCATTTTCGATCCAACTCCGCCCCAGAGTATGGATGTCAGCTGTGTTATTTTGCGGCGCGACCGGTTTTGCTCGGAAAAATGGCTATATCTGCTGAATACTTAACCCTTTTACGCGTAGGAATTAATGCATCACCCGAGTGGAAAGAGGCTTGGGACCGCATCAACGACTATTTGGATGCTCTCAAAGTCCCTGAGGACGTTGAGCGGCAGCTTGTTCTACTTTCGAGTTTCGAGCAAGCGATTGCGCGGAAACGCCAGGAGCCGTTCACCCCGGCGACCCAGCTCGCGTTCGAGGAGACTCAGCGGGCCCTGGATCAAGCTCTAGGCCATTTGATCGGGCCGGAGGTGCCGCAGGATCGGAGATCAGTTGAAGAGCGAATTCGCCTTTTCCTGACGGAACCGAGCGAGCGAGGTAGTTTCAAGTCGCACGTCCAGTTATCCGATGAGGTTTTGGAAGCTCTTCGAGAGGTTAGACTCAAGCCGACCCCGCGGCTGCAGCAGGCAAGTATCACCGCCCGCCCGTTTCGGTTTTCTTCCACCGGTGAAAAGGTCATTACTTTCGCCGAGCGATTGGCCTTCTTGGGATCCAACCGAATTTTAAGCTGGTGTCTTGGTTTGGGCATTATTGGATTATTGATTTTCGCGAGTTTGTAAAATCTATTCGCGTGGTAGTGGTGGTCTTAGGAAATGGAAGATTGGGTCCTTCAATGAAATGGTTCAGCATATGAGCGGTCCAGATCGATCAGCAAGACTCGTCGAACTCGTTGGGCCAGCGAGACTAGATGAAGTCTTTCAGGCGAAGGTCCGCCAACGACGTTGGGCGGTGGGCCTGGTCACTCTGGGTATTGCCGGCATCGGCGTTTGGCTGATGTGCGACATGCTGAATTTGGGAGGATGGAGCCCGCTCAAAGTGGTGGAGCTCGGCCTTTTCGTACTGCTATTCACAGCTCTCGCCTTTGGGTTTACCCAAGCCTTTATCGGATTTCTGGTTTTGGCGGAAGGACATGAGCCGCTCAAGATCACAAATACGCTGGACCCGGCCACACCGCTGGCGTCCACTGCGATCGCTATGCCGATTTTTAACGAAGACGCAACGACCGTCTTCGGCAATATCCGGACTCTATACGATTCGTTGCAGCAAAGAAGCGAGCTTGAGAATTTTGATTTTTATCTCCTGAGCGATTCGGTTGAGCCCAGCAAAGTGGTAGAGGAAGAACTCGCCTGGGCAGACCTCTGCCGGCAGACCAACGGGTTCGGTAAGATCCATTACCGGCGAAGACGCTTGCCGGTAAACCGCAAAAGCGGGAATATCGCTGATTTTTGCCGGCGCTGGGGGCATCGGCATCGGTACATGATCGTCCTCGATGCCGACAGCATTATGACCGGTGAAGTGGTTTCATCATTGGTGCGGCTGATGGAGGTGAATCCGCGTACCGGCATCATTCAAACCATGCCAAAGCTCGCGAAAGCGCAGACCTTATTTGGCCGAATCCAGCAATTCGCGTCCCGTCTTTACAGTCCAGTTTTCGCAGCGGGACTGAACTTTTGGCAACAGGGCGCGGGAAATTATTGGGGACACAACGCGATCATCCGAGTCTCTCCTTTCCTCACCAGTTGCGGGTTGCCCGAACTTCCTGGACGGGCGCCATTGGGTGGACGCGTGCTGAGCCATGATTTTGTCGAAGCGGCGCTAATGCGAGACGCTGGTTGGGAAGTCTGGTTCGCCTACGATCTCGAGGGCAGCTATGAAGGTTTGCCGCCCAACCTGACGGAGTACGTAAAACGCGATCGTCGATGGTGCCAAGGGAATCTCCAGCATATGTGGTTTCTGTTGGCAGAGAAAATCCGTCCGGTGAGCCGGCTTCATCTCATCCAAGGAATCCTTGCTTACGGCTCATCTCCGTTGCTGGCGCTATTTATCCTGTTCGGAACCTTTCAAGCTGCGATTGATCGGTGGCATCAAAAGACGTTGAACGTTCAGCTTCCGTCCGCGTTCATTCTCATGTTTTTGACCTTGTTATTGCTATTCAGTCCGAAACTCTTAAGTCTGATCCATCTTTCTTCCCAATCGAAGTCGCTGAGGCCCTATGGGGGAGGGTTACGTGCGGCCGTTGGAGTTCTCCTTGAGGTCGTGTTCTCGATCCTGGTTGCGCCGATCATGGTTTGGTTTCATACCCGATTTGTTTTCCGAAATCTGGGAGGACAGACGGTGACTTGGCATACGCAGACCAGAGAGGGCGGAGAGGGTCCAGGTTGGGCGGCTACGCTGAGTGAATACTGGCCGCTGCCTGTCTGCGGGATTGGCTTGGGCCTGTTTGCGTGGTGGATTTCTCCGGGGTATTTCCTTTGGCTTCTTCCGATCCTCCTCGGTCTCTGGTTGGCGGTCCCTTTGGCGCTGTTGAGCGGACGATCCGGCCTGCTCAAGAGTTTTTTTCTAACGCCGGAAGAAACCGAGCCAGTAAAGGAACTTACGACCTCTTACGTCTTCCAATTGCGCGAAGGCGACCAGTTCGTGCACGCAATTCTCGATCCGTTCTACAATGCGGTACACGTTGCGCTCCAGAAAGAGCGGCGCAATCATGCTCCCGCCGCCGAAGGCTATGTGGCGTCCCTGGCCGCTAAACTTTTCCGGCAAGGTCCGGAGGCGCTGACCCCTCGCGAAAAAAGAGCTCTCCTGGCCGATGGCCCGACGGTTGCGCGATTACACGTGCTCATTTGGAAAACGCCGGCCCACCTGATGAATCCGGTTTGGTCAAAAGCTTTGGAAAGTTACCGCTCCGCGGAACGCCTATCGAAGCCGGCTTCGGAACCCGCGGAACCGAGCCATTCTCCGGTTGATCCCGCCGTCGCCTAAGCACGTAAACAGACGCGCCGGCCGCCGTAGCTTACGCTAATATCTGTTTCACAGCTATTTATGACCGAGCGAAGCAGCTGGCCCCAGCCAGCCGGCTACCGGACATCTTCTGAAAACTCGGCTCGACAGGACCGGAAAGCAGGTTTTTCCTAAGAGGCTACTGATGAAACGAATCTTGTTCGGCGTCTTTTTTGTTGTCGCCATCGCCGCTCTTCTTTTTCTCTTACTAGGCCGAGACGAAAGTGAAAAAACGCCTGCTGCGCGATTGGCCTCCCCGGATAGCGTCCTTTATCTTGAGCTTCGCGACGTACCGGAATCCATGAAACGGTGGCCGGAGACGACCCTGAGCAAGATTTGCCTAGAGCCGACAGTCGCCCGGTTTCTTTCGCGCCCGATCGGACAAATACCGCCGTCGTGGAAAGCGGCTTGGTCTGCGCTGGTGCGATTGCGGCCGATAAACATCTATTTGTGTTGTTCGGACTGGAGCGGCAAAGATTGGGTTTTCGGCGCCAGGTGCTCAGGTGACTTGCGCGACTGGCAAAGCGAAATTGATGACCGGGTTCATGAACTATCCGCCTACCGGTTAGCAGTGATATCGTCGGATCCGCAACGCCCGGCCAGTCGGTCTCCCAGAGCGGGAAAATTGGTGTTCGCTGTCCGTAGTGGCCAGTGGTTACTCTTCAGTTTACGCCCTGAGGCTCTCCGCAGTAGCTTGAAAAGGATCGGCAACAAGCCGGCCGGACTTGAAACTTCCGAGGTTTTCCGTCAGTGCCACACTCACGTTCCGTCTGATGCCGATTTCTTCGGATTCGTGAGCGGCAAAACGGAGGGACCGTCGTCCTCGCCATCGGATTGGCTTCCGTCTTCCAATGCAATTCCGGCGGTTATGCTCGCAACGAAATTGGAGGGACCAAATATTCATGATACGGTTTTTACTCGTGTTACCTCTGGCCAGACCAAACTTCCGGCTAAGGGAATGTACCTCACTACGCCGGAGACCCTCGCTTACATCTCTTTGCCTTTGGATTTGCTCCACATCCGCGAATTGACGAGAAGGATGGCCAGAGAATGGGGCATTGCTCAAACCGCTGAACAGTACCTTAACGAAGTGACCAACTCTGGAGTCGATTTTCATCACCTCAGCGAGGTCGTGAAAGGGGCGGAGATAGTGATCAATCAAAAGCCAAGCCAGGACGTGCTCGATGGGTTCTTCCTTTTGCAAGTGAGTGATCCTGATTCTTTTGCCGGAATGATACGCAAGATTCTACAGCAGGAGTTTCCGGACCGGTGGACAGAAAAAGATATGGGGGATTCACCAGTGTTCCGATTCGCGGCGGGCCAATCGGTTAACTTCGTCTTTGGTGTGAGCGGCAACTATTTTGTCGCGGCCCGGAATGAAGAGGCTTATGCCGAAGCGCGAGCGCGCTTGCAGGATCAACAGATTGGCCTGCGTGCTCCAAGCAATTATAAAATTGTTGATGTCAGCCAACCTTCGGCGGTCCAATTCTATCTCGACGCAAACACTTTGTTTGAGCGCGGGTATGGAAGCATTCGGCCAATGCTTGTTTTCGGTGCGGCGTTGGTGCCCAACCTGGCTGATTTCATCGATCCGAACGCTCTGCCGGAAACGTCCGAGGTATGTAAACATCTGACACCTATTCTAATGTGCCGACGCGAG
>Ga0209647_1004655_pt1 | contig 10255 bp, 9 predicted proteins | sample GraSoi_2013_60cm_FD_185827 | JGI IMG/M metagenome (GOLD analysis project Ga0209647, IMG submission 185827) | Grasslands soil microbial communities from the Angelo Coastal Reserve, California, USA - Sample 9_17_2013_60cm (SPAdes) (version 2) | ecosystem: Environmental > Terrestrial > Soil >...
TGTGTATACCGATAACGAGCGTGCGCTGCGCCTGTACAAAAACTTCGACTTTGAAATCGAAGGCTGCAAACGTCTTGACGCATTCCGCGGGGGCAGTTATATTGATAGTTATATGTTGGCTCGTTTACGTCCTCCCGTCGATGGAGAGGGACCGAATGAACAGAAACGTCAAGGCAGCAATTACACTGAAACGTTAACGCGCGTTCCAGCTTCTCCTGTACCACCTCCTGCCAGTGGTCAAGAGGAGCAGCAAACAGCAGAGTGAGGTAGTGCGCTTGGCTGACCATACCCCCGTCACCATCAATTATCAGCATTTCTTTCAACAATTGCTGGAGGCCGCACCCTGGCCAGTGATTATCATTGATCGTGCCTTGTCTGTCTGCTTCTACAACCAACTTGCTGTGCAGCTCTTACAGAGCCCATCCCCCTTGTCGCACATGAAACTGGACCAGTTGATTCAGGACCAGGCGATTATACAGCTTGTGCAGGAGAGCATATGGATCGGGAAAGTGTGCAGAGGTGAGTATGTGCAAGGCTTTGCCGGAAGAGCCTGGAAAGTATCGGTGAGTCCGCTTGAACATGAGCCCCAGGTGATAAATCAATCCCAACAGAAGGATGTTCATTATTATGCATACTTCGCTGTGGCCATCGAGGATTTGACCGAATTGCGCCGTATGGAACGAGTGCGGCGTGACTTTATCGCAAATATCTCACATGAGCTGCGAACCCCCCTGGCATCAGTGCGTCTTTTAGCGGAAACCCTGGAAGAGGCGATTGATACCGACCGCGACAAAGCACAAATGTTTCTCGAAAAGATCGAAACTGAAGTTATGCACCTGACGGGCCTGGTGACAGAACTGCTGGAATTATCACGGATCGAGTCAGGGTTATTGCCCATGGTTATCGAACCGGTGGAGGCCGGGCAACTGGTACGCGAAGTTATGGCGCGCATGCTGCCCCAGGCTCAACGGCACCGTGTTGCCCTGCATACAGAGATACACCAGGGGCATAGCCTGGTAGGGGCAGATAGCAAGCAAATTGCACGTGTGCTTGTCAACCTGATCCACAATGCAATCAAATTTACGCCTTCGGGTGGAGTTGTGACCATTGGTACCCGGTTACAACCAGGTGGACGGGCGCAAAGTTTTTTTGTACAGGATACAGGAGTTGGCATACATCCAGAAGAACTTTCTCGTATCTTTGAACGTTTCTACAAAGCCGATCGCGCTCGCTCAAAATCTGACTTTATCGGACCTGGTGGTGGTGGTAGTGGATTAGGGCTGAGTATTGCCCGACACGTAGTAGAGGCACATGGAGGTCGAATCAACGCGGAGAGTACACCTGGGAAAGGCAGTACCTTCACGTTTACTTTACCAGTTACGATACGAAGCGAAACATCGTTGTAAAGGAATAAACAAGGAAGTGCTCTGCTATGAGGGATTCATGATGGAAGCAGAATTAGAGCAGCGTCTACAGGCTAGCAGCAAGGAACAGCTGGTACAGCTATTGCGAGAACTCATCGATCGCCATCCAACATTGTCAGTAGAGATGGGAGGCATTCTGGAAAGTTTTACAGAGAAGAGCGAAGTGTCAGAGGAGAGCGACGAGGAGATTACGGAAGACTGGGATTTTAGCGGAGAGGAACTTACGCCGGTGCATGCGCTTCCTCAAACGCTCGAGGATGACCAGTCCCACCACCAACGTCTTGAAGAATATGCCGCTCACCTGCGCCAACAGGAGTCAGCCCAGGGGCTGGCGCATAACTTATCTGAACTTATAGCTGAAGCCTGCGCATGTATGCAACAAAACGACATTGAGACCGGCCTTGATTTGTATGCCCTGATGTTTGATGAACGTTTGCAGGAACGCAATTCCATTTTAACACCTGTTTTTGATGACATGATTGATGCGGCCATTCCTTCATTAGAAGAGGCGCTCATAAGTGAGTTCAGTGGCAGCGCGATGTTTGATATGGACACGGCAGTATCGACTCAAGTGGTAGCGTCCGAGGCACGCCAACGCTGGCTAGAGCGCCTTTTTGCGCTATGGTTAAAACGCCTTGATGCGCATAGAGTCGAAGAGGATTTACCAGAGATAATGCTGGATGTAGCGTGGAATGAGGACAGCCTGTTATTACGCAGCCTGGCACAAAATGAATTGCAGAGGCAGCCACATAATGAATATGCAAATATTGTGGATTTTTCACGCCAGTACCGTACCAGAGCTTTGGAGAAGTTTCTAAAGATATTACCTCGAACATAGCATATTTTTACATTTTCTCTAACAATGAATAAATTTGATTATATCTTTATGCCCAACATGTTGCACTTCGTAAAACTCTATGGTACTATTGACAACAGGTTACGCGTGCGGGCTACCGTATTTCTCCTGAAATGAAGAGGGGAGGGAGAAATATCCCGCCGAGTACAGACAGACATTGCAGATTCCGCCTGTTTATTTAGGTAACGATCAGCGTTTATACCCAACAGGCAATCCTATTTTAAGCACGAAGCACATGTAGGGTAAAGCTTGCCTCTATCGTATCACGGAGAGCGGTGGTAGGTGGTAGGGTGGTAGTGGAACAGAGAGAAAGAGGAATGCAGATGAGTAAACTGGTCATGATCGTGGATGACTCACTCACAGTTCGGAAGATCATAGAAACCAGCCTGAAGCGCGAAGGATTCGAATCTGTCAGTTTTGCAGATGGTATCGAAGCCCTGCGTGCAATCACTGAACAACGCATGAGACGCATACCTGACCTGGTGATACTTGATATTAATCTTCCCAAGATGGATGGTTATGAGTTTGCCCGTCGCTTGAGAACAAAACCCCAGTTCAGCAATACAACTATCGTGATGCTTACCAGTCGCGATGGTGTGATCGATCGCCTCAAAGGTCGTCTCGCGGGAGCGAAAGACTACATTACCAAACCTTTCAGAACGCAGGACATTATGTCTGTACTACATACACACCTGGGAGTTCCGACGTATTCTTGAGTTGGGTATTTTTTATTACAAATAAATGAAGGATTATCCCACATCTATTTCTACGTCTTTCGATCATTCGCTATCAGGCAGTGAACCACCGAGTAATTCAGCTGCGGATCAGAGCCGCAAGCTTGAGCAATTACGTGATGATGAATTTTGGGAATATGCACGTAAGCTTGCTGAGTTAACTCCAGTTGTTGAACAGCCTGAAGAATATTTGACGTGTACTTTGAGCCAGGGGCAGTGCCTTATACCCCTGGCGTCGCTCCATGAAGTTGTGCGTTCTCCCCATCGTATTGCTCCGTTACCGGCTGTACCTGTGTGGATGCCGGGCGTTTTAGCCTGGCGTGGTGAAACGATAGCAGTGGTTGATCTGGAGACATATCTTACGGGTTCCACACTGGATATCTCTCGCGATGGCATGCTGCTCATTGCCAAATACGCAGATTTCGCTATAGGTCTGCTTGTTTCTGCTATTGGGATGGCTGTCCCATTGTCAGCTGAAGGCAGTCTTCCTGTAAATAGGGACCACCCGGCTGTTGCCTGGTGCCATCCTGCACGAACTGGATATATAAAAGGTATACAAGACCAGGCGCTCGTGTTGAATGTAGATCTTGTACTGGGGGATATGGTACAGGAGATAGGGAGCGCAGCCTCCTATGGATGATAGTTTTAATCAAAACGAATTATCCGCCGAGGATCTTGCGATTTTACAGGCCTTCGATGCTATGGAGATGGTTGGTTGGGAAACAGGAAGTCCTGGCTCCGAAACGCATGATGATATAGCCACCTCACCTCTGGCCGAGCAAGATATACTTTCCCCTGATGACATGCTCTCCCTCTTTGTGGGAGAAGTCAACGAAGACATAACGAAGATACGCCATGCTTTGCAAAATCTGGACATGGATGAAACGCTGGATCGCGAACGTTTGCAGGTGTTGCAGCGCGCTGCGCACAAGATCAAGGGAACAGCCGGAGCGATAGGCTGCACGTCTATGTCGAGCATTGCTCAGCATATGGAAGAGCTGATCAAGGTTATTATACAAGGCGCTGTTGTGCCTTTCGTTGGATTGAATGTCCTGATGCAAACGGCCCAGGCGCTGGAGATGACGCTGAAAAGTGTTGTTACCTACGGCCATGAAAGCTCTGCTCCCCTCGCAGAACTTGAGGCAGAGTACAAGGCGCTCAACATTGTCCTTGGCAGTGATTCTCAGCCGGCCTCCGTGCCTCTTGATGATGAAGAGCTTTCGTCTGTACGTATAGCATTCAAAGCTGCATGGGAAGAAGAGAGGACATCTCCGGCAGGGAGTTTGAAAGCTCGGCAGGAGCATCCTTCTGCCACGCCATTTGTGCGTGTCGATGTACGTCATTTTGAGCGATTGGTGCTCCATAGCGAACAGCTGACAGACCTTAGCGCTCCCCTGCAAAATGCCCAGGCTGAGGTTGAAAAATCCTTGCAGGAGTTGCACGTTGCTCAGACCCGCCTGCACCAGCTCGAGAACATGCTCTCTAACGCGCTCTCTCAGAACATGCAGCCTAAAAAGGCCAGCAGCCCGGCAAATGAAGAGCGGCCGACGTCCTCATTGGTTGCCCGTATCCTGCATGAGTCTGCCTTGCTCAGCGGCCACAATTACCAGCGTAAGGGCAAAAAAACCGCGCGACCCTTGCAAGCGAATGAGAGTGTGAACTGGGATGCGCTGGAGATGGATAACTATACCAAAAATGACGTGTTGATGCATGCCTTCAATGAGGCTATTGCCGACGTAGCGACGGCATCTGCACAACTGCGCCTGGCTTTTGATCAATTACATCGCCTGACTTCCAAGCATATAGACCAGGCAAACAATGTACGCAATGATACGCTTTTGCTCCGGCTAGCTCCGATCAGCACGCTGTTGGCACGCATTGAACGTGCTATCACCATGAGCGCAAGCGCACAACAACGCCAGATACAATTTGTGGTCGAGGGCGAAACAACTGAGATTGACCAGGACATCCTGGAAGAGCTAAAGCACCCGCTACTGCAACTTGTGCGCACCTGCCTGGCAAGTAGCAGCGAAGCTGCACCATCACGCGGGGAAGATGACACGGTTGCTGATCGCATCTGGCTTTATGCGCGGCCTGTGGGCAATGAAGTAACAATCGAACTGGGCTTCTCGCAAGCAGTCGGCGGTGGTGCGATAGAAGGAGTCCAGGCAGCCCTCCACCACCTGCACGGCTCGGTCTCTGTCGGCCGCAATTTGGAAGGAGGTATCAGCTTTCACCTGCGTTTACCTCGTTCACAGGGAGCCGTGCAAAGCTTGCTTGTACGCGTGGGAGACTATCGTTTGATGGTACCATTCTCACAGGTGCAACGCATAGGCTATGGCGTGCAAGCAGGGGCGCAACCTGCGCTTGTACTGGGTATCTTGCTTGGTTGTGCCGACGACCAGGTTACGCCGGAAGCTACACATCCCGTGCTGGTCTTACAACCTGGTGCACTCGAGCGGACAGTCCAGGTGGACGAAGTGTTGGGGGAGGTTGAACTGGTGGTGAAACCGCTTGCTCCCCATGTGCAGCGGCCGGGAATTGCTGGCGCTGCCATTGATGGTATGGGAAATGTGCTGCTCATGGTCGATATATTTGAGCTGATACGCCATTACGACACGCATCAGCGCGTGTTGAAAACGAACCCTCTCTTGCACGAAAGCACATCGACGACTGAAAAGGTACACCCTACGGTGTTAATTGCCGATGACTCGGTATATATACGGCGCTCGCTTCAACAGACGCTTAACCATGCGGGATATCGTGTGCTGGAGGCGCGTGATGGCATGGAAGCGTTAGAAATATTGCTTAGCAAGCCTCCCCAGGTGCTTGTGCTGGACCTGGAGATGCCAAATCTCAATGGCTATGATCTGCTCAGCATTATGCATACGCATGCTGAGCTTGCGCACGTAAAAATTATAATGTTAACCTCGCGCTCTTCAGAAAAGCACAAGGGACGAGCGTTTGAGCTAGGTGCTCATGGCTACCTCACTAAACCCTGCGCCCCCGAGACCCTGTTGGAGGCCCTCAAGTCATTGCTTACGCGCTAACTAACCCATATGCATGTTAGTTCGTAATAATTTTCTCTGGATGCAATACAACGAGCACACGCTTAGGATCATTATTTATCATCTGGACCCATTGATCAATTTTGTCTGCCGGTACATATTTCTGGATAATGGGGCGAGCGCCTTCACCAACATTCTGCTCAATAATCTCAGCTCGTCCATATACCGTTACATACTTGTGAGTAGCAAGATCATCAACAATTAATGAGATGGATTTCCGCTCCTCGAATTGCTCTGGGTCATGCCAGTATTTACCATTTCCAACCAGAAAATTACCCTGTGGGACAAAATCGGCCTGAAAAGTGATAAGTAGGTAGAGCGCCTGTCTTAAATGGCGCCAAAGATTGAATCGGTAAGGAGTGAGAGGTCTCACGATGAGTACAACAAGGGGCCGAACTAGAATGGACACTTCTCCGGGAGTCCCTGGCTCTTTGCAACAGTTCTTAGAAGAGCACTCTCCATTCTTCCTTGATGTTATCAGTTCATATGTTGCGCGTATGGGCCTGGCGCATGGAGATGCCGTACGGAGCGTGGCGATGACCGTTTTGCAAGAGACCGTGATTGAGACGTTAACTCATCTCGAACGTTTTGCCAACGCCAGCCAGCCACGTGCCTGGTTTCTCGCCGTCGCAGCTAACGTGCTGAAACGCAAACGGCGCGAAATGGTGAGGCAATCCCAATGCGAATTGCCCGCAAGTGAATTGATGGCAAAGACAGAAGATATCGGAGAAAGTGCTTTCTTTGAGCAGGTTGTCAATCTGGTTGTACCAGGGCCAGAACAGGAGGTGGAAGCCAGTGAACAGATGCGTGAAATGCTCTCACTGGTTTCAGCAGAGGATCAGCGGATCCTACGCTTGGCCTTCCTCTACGATATGGATGGGCAGATGTTGGCAGATACTCTGGGTGTCCAGCCAAGCACGGCGCGTTCGCGCTTACACCGTGCTCTTGCTCGCTTACGTGTGGCTTGGGCGAAGTACGAACAGCAGGGAAAGGAGATGTAGCATGTCTGAGCGACAAACGACCCGCGAACGCCGCCTGTCGAACGAGCGTGCGCTGTACAGATACACCAGAGCATTTGAGCGCGGTGATATTGAGATCATCGCAGCCATTTTGCAAGAGGCGAGCCAGAACGCCGAACTGGAAGACATGATTTATGAGATGCACCATCTCTATCAACAGGAGGATCAATTGGAGAATCAATTGCAAGAACAAAATTTTCCTGCGCTGCAGGAAAATCACAACCAGGAAGTAAATATACCAGGGCAGCTGCTCCCAATCTCTCACACGCGGCGCCCGCGCTGGCAGCGAGTACGTTTGACACTGCAAACCCTGGCTGCAGTTCTCGTTGTCGCTGTGCTGATCATTGGTAGTGTTCTGCTTTTTACTTCCCACTCTTATAGCCCAGGAACTGGCAGCCACCCTAAATCTGCCGTTGCAGCGCAGGGGATGGTTATCGTTCTGCTCGGAGATGGTAGCATTCATGCTTACCGTGGCGGGACAGGGGAGAGCGTTTGGAGTTATCCGACTCACCAGGATGGATCAGCCTATAGTGGGCTCGTCGTTCAGAAGCAGGTGGTCTACGCGGCGGTCGGAGCAAATATCTATGCCTTGCATGAGAATAACGGAACCCTCATCTGGCATAAAACATTGCCATTTCAGCCTAGTGCTGGTAGTCCCAACGATAGTCAATTTCTTGTCGATTCAGGCATTGTTTATGCCAGCGCCAACAGTCTGCCTCAGAGTGCTCTGTATGCCCTGCGCTCCAACGATGGCCAATTTCTCTGGCATATTACCAGTAATCAACCTCCATTGCTGACTGCCAGCAATGGAGTAGCTTACGTGGCAATTACCATTGTGTCTTCGATGCAGACTCAGACCATATTGAAAGCTCTGCACGGCGCGGATGAACATGAACTCTGGCATGACATAACACGTGGCACGCTTCTCTCGGCAACAGTAACCAACAATGTCGCCTACGTTTATGCATTTCCAGGCGCTGCTTCGCAGGGAGGCAATAAATATAATAAGCAACTGCTTGCTTTCAAAACCAGCGATGGCTCCTTAATCTGGTCTCATGATGTCAACTCTGGCAACTATTCCAGGTTAGATTACACCCAGGGAGCACTTCTGCTCAGTACAGGTGATCAGATCTGTGCGCATAGTGCTAGCGACGGTGCTCAGCTCTGGTGTACCCCGAACCTTGCCGACGCCGAAGGGCTTGCAAGCATTGCTTACCTCGTTGGCCCCGACAAAGTCTATGTGGCGTATCTTATACGTACCTATACCCCGCTCTCGGCAACAGAGATTGCGACAGTCTGCCGGCAAAATCCATCCTGTATTACTGACTCACACAACATGCAGAATGTGCAAGAGAGACTCAATGTAGAGGCCCTGGATGTCCAACATGGTCAGACGCAATGGCATTTCAACACCCTATATAACGGTCGGTTGACGCCACCGCTTCTCAGTCTAGTCCAACTCCAGGAGAATATGCTGCTGGCATCCACCACTTCTCCCCTGGTGACTGCATTGAATGCGAGCAATGGCAATGCTTCCTGGCAGATCAGTAGTTCTGCTCATCAGCCCGCGATTTTGCAAATGGTGGCTACAAAGTAGATCCAGCAAGAACTACTGCTGGCCCCTAGCACTATAGTGCCGACCTGTACAGGAGCTGTTGTCAGGGTTGACTGCAGCTCCTGTGTATGAAGGAATGTGTTCGTTTTCTGTCAAATTACAAAAATCCCCGCTGGGAAACCTGCGCTCTCCAATTGTTCAGATCAGGTTGCGGGCGATGAGATGTGCGGCGATGTACTCGGCAGCCATGATTACCGTCAGGTTTGTTGGAGTCGAGGGGATTTCCGGGAAGATCGATGCGTCTACGACTCTGAGGTCTTCCACTCCGCGCACCGCCCCGAGCCCGTCGACGACCGCCGAGGCATCCTGATCGCCACCCATGGGTGCCGTCGACGTCGCATGCTGGTAGGTGTCCAGGGTGGAGCTGATCGCCGCCATGAGCGTCGTATCGTCCTGCACCGTTGGACCTGGTGCCAGCTCGCGTTCGACCAGCTCGGCAAAGGGCCTGGTCTTTCCAAACCTCCGCGCCAGCTTCACGCCTTCCAGCAAACGCCGGCGGTCGCGCGCTTCAGCTAGGAAGTTGAGCTCGATGCGCGGCGCCTGGAGGGGATCACGGCTTGTCAAAGTGAGCGTCCCGATCGAAGCGGGGCGCGTGACGGCCACACCCAGCACGATGGCTCCCCTCGTCGGACTCTGGCTGGGGTCGAAAAAATGGGTCGCCGAGATCTGCACGTCGAGTTCGCCTGGCGCAGCCTCCTGCGAGTTTGTCCAGAGGATGGCGCCGGCTGCCGGTTCCATTTCCCTGGCCTGTGGCACCAAAGCGTATATATTGAAAGAAAACGGATGGTCCATCAGCCGGCGGCCGACCGGTGCATCGGCGACGACGGGAATGCCCAGCGCACGCAGGTCCTGTGCCGGGCCGATGCCTGAGCGCAGGAGAATGGCGGGACTGCCATAGACCCCGGCGCAAAGGATCGTGTGGGCTGCTCGCTCACTGCTGCCATCAACCAGCCGCACCCCCACGGCATGACCGTTTTCGAAAAGGACGCGATCGACCTGGGCATCACTGCGGATCGTCAAATTGGGACGACGGCGCACCTCCTCAGTCAGGTAGGTGATGCCGGTGTTTTGACGCACCCCATCGATCACATCGAGAGGATAAGGACCGATGCCATGTTGTTCTGCCGCGTTGAAATCATCGATGTACTTGAAACCAAGAGCACGTCCCGCCTCGACAAAAGCCCGTAACGAGGGCGTAATGGAATCCATGCTGCGCTGGCGAATGGGAAAGGGACCGTGACGACCATGCCAGGCCGACTCGCCCGTCGGCGTGTTTTCGAGCCGCTTATAGGTGTCAAGCACTTCTTCGAACGACCACCCCGCAAGACCGTGCTGGCTCCAGCGGAGAAAATCGGTGGCCCGTGCCCGCAGAGCCACCGTGCCATTGACGGCAGAGCTTCCTCCGATAACCTTGCCGCGAATGACATGGATCGGATGGCCAACATAACCGGGCTCACTCATGTACCCCCAATCATGATCCGCATCACCGCCGACTCTATTCGCGTCAGCCAGGATTGCCGGGAATTACTGCGGCTGATA
>Ga0209647_1004656_pt1 | contig 10254 bp, 6 predicted proteins | sample GraSoi_2013_60cm_FD_185827 | JGI IMG/M metagenome (GOLD analysis project Ga0209647, IMG submission 185827) | Grasslands soil microbial communities from the Angelo Coastal Reserve, California, USA - Sample 9_17_2013_60cm (SPAdes) (version 2) | ecosystem: Environmental > Terrestrial > Soil >...
CCAGCAGGACGACAAAAACATGGTCGGCCGCCGGGATGGTGCTTCCAGTAGGATTGCTCGGCGACGGTGTTGGAGTTGGACCTACAGTGCTGTGGTTGACGCCCCCGCAGCCCAGCATTGCCAGGGAAAATGACAACAATAAGATGAATGCGATTCTGCAACCCATGGGATCCACTCCTGCCTTCAACCGCCTTGGATGCAGCAGAGCTGCGGGATGTCGTCTCCTGCTTGAAGCTGTTCGAGAGCGATTACTAGCCCAAAAGAAAACCGGCCCCATCACGGGCCGGCCCGGTTCGAATGTTCGATTGTGTTACTGGAAGAATTCGGCCATGGAGTTGGCGCTGGCTGAGGCACCGGGCATGTCGCCCACCCTCAGCGTATCCATGATCAACCGCAGCAGCGACTCGTGCTGGAAAAAAGTGGTGGAGTGGAAGCCGGGCTTCAAATGCGGCCCAACCAGGACCGTCGCCACTTGTCCGCCGCCATTGGTAAAGTCCGTCTGCTGGGCTTCGTCAAAGGTGATTGCCAGCACGCTGTTGCCGAACTTTGGGCTGTTGATCAAAGGATCGATATTTGCCTTGAGCCAACTGTCGGCCGCAGCCAGCTTCTGTTGGTCAGTGCAGTTGCTTCCGCCGCCGGGGCAATTATGGGCGTCGTGCTGCGCGTCGGGCCGAATAAAAACAAAGGAGGCCAGCGAGCCTGCGGCCAGGTCCGCGGAGAGCTGGGAGAGAGGCACCATATTCGCCGCCTGCGCGCTTGAGCCCATGACATCACTGAGGTAAGCAAAAGGATTGTGGCGTTTCAGGTAAGGCCCAACGTCGGGTCCGGTATATCCCGTGGAAGGCAGGCTTTGTATGTAGGCTTTCCAGCTCTTGCCCGCGGCCGTCAAGGCGCGAACAACGTTGTCGTCGGTGATGATGCCGGTGAAATTGTCGTCGAAGGTCTGAAGGTTTCCCGTGGTCAGCATAAAGTAATTGGGAATCGAGGGATGAGCGTTGGCAAAGTAGTTGGCCGCCAGACCGTGAGCATTGGCCAGAGAATTCAGGTAAGGCATAACCGGGTTGCCCATCACTTCCCCTAAGCCGTGGTTCTCCAGCACCACCACAAAAATGTGGTCGCTGGCCGGGGCCGGGACCTGCGGTACATGTGGCGTATGAGAGACACCGCCGCAACTTGCCAATACAAAACTGCACACCAACAGCAGCAACAAAGTCAAAACCGGAATTTTCCTATACATAAAACGGCACCCTAAAGGATCCCAACACCTGCCTGTGTGGGCAATTTCCCATTTAGATGCACATACTCTTGCCGGGTGTACTGCCCGGCTAGCCATATCGTGAGTTTCAGGTCAGAATAGCTTCTCCATGCGACGTGTGCTCCTGCTCCTTTTTTGCTTTCTGCCCGCGCTGGCCGGCGCCGCCGACCGCTATCACCTGGTGCGCGTGCTGGTAACGGGCTCTGAACGCTATCGTGAAGACGACCTGGTGCGCGCCACGGGCTTGAAGGTTGATACGCAGGTCACCAGCGACGACCGCCTGGGCAACAGCGGCGCTTTTTCCTCCGTGCAATACCTGTTTAAACCCGCCATTGGCGCCAAAGGCGTAGAAGCCGACTTTCAGGTGGCCGACGCGGAAAAGTTTCTGCCCGCCGCGTTTGAAAACTTTGTCTGGTTCAGTGAAAGCGAATTGCTGGACGCGCTGCACCAGGCCGTTCCGCTCTTTAACGGCCAGATGCCGGCCTCTGGCGGCATGTCCGACGAAGTGAACGCGGCGCTAACGAAACTCCTTGCCTCCAGGGGCCTTCCCAGCGAGGTTTCATACATGCTCGCCGCTGAGTTCGGACAACTTCCGTCGGCTTACAAGTTCAAAGTCGCCAATGCCAACCTGAAGATCAAGGACGTAAACGTCTCGGGCGCAGCCCACATGCTTCCGGATCTGCTGGCAAAATCTACTGCGCCGCTCAGGAACACCCAATATCTGCGCAGCGACGTGTTGAAGGTCCTGGAGAAGAACCTGGTTCCGCTCTACCGCCAGCATGGGTATCTCAAGTTCGCCATTGCTGAAGTTCATCCAAAGCTGGCAGATAAAGAGCTGGTTGACGTGGAGGTCTCCGTCAGCGAAGGCGAGCAGTACCGCCTTGCCGCGTACACGTGGTCGGGCAATACTCTGATTGCCGCCGACGAGCTCTCCAAACGCATCACGCTTAAGATGGGAGAGCCGGCGAATGCCCAACAACTTGACCGCGACCTGGCCCAGGTTCGCGTGCTCTTCGGCAAATTCGGCCGTGAAGGGGTAATTATCACTCCTGTGGCCACATTTTCCGGCGGCGCCGTCACTTATAACTTTGAGGTCAAAGAAGGCGAGCTCTACCACATGGGCAAGGTGGAAATCGAAGGCGTTGAGCCGGAGCAGGCGCGCAAGCTCGCCCAGGGCTGGAAGCTGGGCGAAGGCGAGCCCTATGACAATACCTACGTCCACCAGTTCCTGGCGCACACCGTGCTCAAAGTCCCCGGCCACAAGTGGGAATGGATGACCTTTGAGCAGATTGACGACACCCAGAAAACCGTCAACGTGCGCCTTCAGGTCAAAATCCAATAGTTCAGCCAAACCGCCTTAGCCGCGCCACGGCTGGCTGCCGCCACAAGACGTTTACTCCTGAGTAAACCCGCGGCCTGCTGCCGCCATCCTAAGAAGCTGAGTTGCACGAGATTAATGACAAAGGTTTAAGAGTTCAATCATGTGGACCGTATTGGCGTTATTCATCCTCTGGATCCTTAGTATGTACTTTTACCTGCCGTTGCCGGTGGTGGTGGTTTTGTTTGCGGCGCTGGCCTCCGGGACCAGCGTTACCATCTGGTTTGCGCTGGCCAACCGGAACCGGCGACTGGCAAATGTTGGCGAGCGGGATGCGAATCCTTAATTCCAGCGACAACTGAGCGCTAAACGCAGTAGACTTTGCTCATGAAGTTCATGGGCACAGTGTTGTTCCTGGCCGCGGCCCTTGCGGCCGCGCAGTCTCCTCAGGCAAACCAGACGGTTGCCGCAACGCCCCCAACCGGTGACGATGCGGCGCAGTTGGCGGCGCTGGTAAAACAGCAGTTCGGCCCCACGTTTACTTTGCCGGCCAAATTTGCCACCACCGTGATTGTTGCCGACTTCAACGGTGACGGCGTGGAAGACGTGGCCATTGTTGCCAACAGCAAAGATCCTTTGCCGGACTCTTATAGCTTCAAGTATGACGTGGCCGACCCGTACCACGCGTATTTTGGCTTCGGTAATCCCCGGCTGACCTCCAGCTTCAGCGCTGATCCGGAGCACACACACCATCTGCTGGTGATCTTCGGCAGCGGCAAAGAAGGCTGGCACGCCGCCACGCCCAAAGCCAAGTTCGTGCTGATCAACGTCCCCTTTGATTCGGTGGAAGTGGGCCGCCTGCTCATCAGTAAGAAAAAGCCGCCCATCTTCGTCATCAAAGCCCTGGAAGCCCAGATCATGGACTCCGCCATCTTCTGGGACGCAAAAAAGAAGAAGTGGAAATGGGAGCCAGGCGATACCGTTCAATAATGTCGCTTCGCTCCAAACTTGAGGCGTTAGCAGGCGTCTGAGCCTGCTGCCGAAATCCTGAGCGCAGCGAAGGACCTCGCATCGGTACGGCCGCTCGGCGCGCAAGTCGGCCTCGCGGCATAACTGGCTGATCTTCCTCGCCAACCATCTGCAGGTCACAGCGAAACCTGAACCCTCCAGCTATAATTCCTTCCTGAGATGAACCTGGAACAAAAGCTTGCAGAACTCAAGCGCCGCGATTCGCTGGCCGAAGCCGGAGGCGGCAAGGAACGCCAGGAGCGCCAGCATAAAGAAGGCAAGATGTCCGCGCGTGAGCGCATCGAATTCCTGCTCGATGAGGGCACCTTCGAGGAATTCGACAAGATGGTCACCCACAAGTGCACTGACTTCGGCATGGAGCAGAGCAAGATCTACGGTGACGGCTTTGTCACCGGTTACGGCCGCATTGAAGGCCGGCTGGTATTTGTTTTTGCCCAGGACTTTACCGTCTTCGGCGGCTCGCTCTCTGAGGCCAACGCCGGCAAGATCGTCAAGATCATGGACACGGCCATGAAGACCGGCTCGCCGGTGATCGGGCTGAATGATTCCGGCGGCGCGCGCATTCAGGAAGGCGTAATGTCGCTGGCCGGCTATGCTGATATTTTTCTGCGCAACACGCTGGCCAGCGGCGTGATCCCGCAGATTTCCGCCATCATGGGCCCGTGCGCCGGCGGCGCGGTCTACTCGCCCGCCATCACTGATTTTGTCCTCATGGTGGATCGCACTTCATACATGTTTGTCACCGGGCCGGACGTGATCAAGACCGTCACGCATGAAGAGGTCACCAAAGACGAGCTGGGCGGCGCAGCCACGCACAATGAAAAATCAGGCGTGGCGCATTTCATGGCCCATGACGACGCTGAATGCCTGTCCATGGTGCGCGAACTGTTCGGTTTCATTCCTTCCAATAATCTCGACGACGCTCCGCGCCGCGAATGCACCGACCCCATCGATCGCGCCGACGCCGAACTTGAGACCGTGATCCCGGCTGAGTCCAGCCAGCCATATGACATGAAAGATGTGATAACGCACGTGGTCGACGACGGCTATTTCTTCGAAGTGCATGAGCACTATGCCAAGAATCTTGTTGTCGGATTCGCGCGCCTCAATGGCCGATCTGTGGGGATTGTGGCCAATCAGCCGGCGTTTCTGGCCGGCGTGCTCGATATCAATGCCTCGGTCAAAGGCGCGCGCTTTGTGCGCTTTTGTGATGCCTTCAACATCCCGCTGATCACCTTTGAAGACGTTCCCGGGTTTCTGCCCGGCACGCAGCAGGAATACGGCGGCATCATCCGCCACGGCGCCAAATTGCTGTTCGCCTTCGCCGAGGCCACGGTGCCGAAGATCACGGTCATCACCCGCAAGGCCTACGGCGGCGCGTATTGCGTTATGTCATCCAAGCACATCCGCACTGACGTGAACTACGCGTGGCCCACGGCGGAGATTGCCGTGATGGGCCCGGAAGGCGCGGTCAACATTGTTTATAAGCGCGAGCTGGAGCGCGAGGCTCTCTCGGCCAAATCGGAAAAGGAAAAAGCCGAAGTCATCGCCAAAGCGCGCCAGCAGAAGATCGAAGAATTTCGCGAGCGCTTTGCCAATCCTTACGTGGCCGCCGAGCGCGGCTACGTGGATGCCGTCATCCAGCCGCGTGAAACGCGCAAAAAGCTGATCGACGCACTGGAGATGCTCCAGACCAAACGCGACAAAAACCCGCAGAAGAAGCATGGGAATATTCCGCTCTGACCTCGCCGCAGATTTGCGCAGATGAGCGCTGATTTTTGGAACCCAGGCGAATATGCGGCAGCCGCTTAAGGGTCGTGCGATATGGCTTTCTTGATCTGCGTTCATCTGCGGAATCAGCGGCTAAAGGGTTTGTTGCGCTTCGGCAAACCGTTTCCCTTGAATCTCAATATAAACATTGATCAGGCTCACTGCCGCAGGTGTCACGCCCGGGATGCGCGAGGCGTGGCCCAGGGTGCGTGGGCGGACGCGCTGAAGCTTTTCATTCATCTCGCGCGAGAGGCCGCTGACCTTGCCGTAATCGAACCAGTCGGGGATCACGCGCTGCTCGGCCTTCTTCAGCCGCTCAATCGACTTGCGCTGCTGGTCAAGATAGCCGGCATACTTGATTTCGGTCTCTACAGTCTTCATCTCATTGCGTGCGGCGGCCGAGAGTGCTGATGGCCCTGAGGATACGCCATCCCGAACCGAGGCCGCCAACACAGGCTCGCTCCCTGCAGGAAAGCCAGGCCGGCGAGGTGAGGGATCTGCTCCGCTGCCGTTTGGGGAAGAAGGATTCTCAGCTTCTGCACCGGTGGAACCGATTCCTCGCTCCACTCGGAATGGCGCATCGTGGGGTAAGGAACCATCTACAATGCCATCATTCGAGGCGATCTCGGCAAAAAACTCGGGATAACGTTCTCGAACAACCTCCGCCAGGTCTTCAATGACAATTTCCGGACGCTTGAGGAGTTGCGCCAGTGGCGCGCCCAGCGCGCTGGAAAAATCACCTTTATTGGAAGCAGCCGAAGGCGACAGATCCGAAGCGCCAACAGGTTCGTTTGCGTCGTCTGATTTGGCAGATTTTGCGACTTGCAATGCCGTCAAACGCTCCTGCTGTGCCCGGCCGATCTTTTCCAGCAGATCAGAAGATACACGCGTCTTTTCCAGCATCGTCGAAAGCTTCTGCGCGCGTTCCTGTTTCGCCTGAAAATCGGCCCACGCGCGGTCGCCGATCAAGCCAATCCGGCGTCCATGCGGCGTCAGGCGGCGGTCGGCATTATCAATACGCAGGTGCAGGCGGAATTCCGCGCGCGAGGTAAACATCCGATAAGGCTCGTTGGTCCCTTTGCTGATCAGGTCATCGATCAGGATCGCCGTGTATGCCTCCGTGCGGTCCAGCACCAGCGGCGGCGCGCCCTTGATCTTCAACGCGGCATTAATGCCCGCCATCAATCCCTGGCATGCGGCTTCTTCATAGCCGGAAGTCCCATTGATCTGCCCGGCCAGAAACAGCCAGTCAATCTTCTTGGTCTCCAGCGTGCGCTCCAGTTCCGTGGGATCGATGGAGTCATACTCAATGGCGTAGCCGGGGCGCAGCATCTCCGCCGTCTCCAGGCCGGGAATGGACTTGATTACCGCCAGCTGCACATCGATAGGCATGGATGTGCTCATGCCGTTGACGTAGATCTCATGCGTGTTCAGCCCTTCCGGCTCCAGAAAGAGCTGGTGCGTGGTCTTGTCGGGAAACTTGACGATCTTGTCTTCGATGCTGGGGCAGTAACGCGGCCCGATGCTCTGGATCTGTCCGGAATACATTGGTGACCGATGTACGTTCTCGCGAATAATGCGGTGCGTTTCCGGCGTGGTGAACGCGATGTAGCACGGCACCTGCTTCTGCGTAATCTTTTTGGTGCGAAAGCTGAAGGGCGTGGGATCGGCGTCGCCCGGCTGCATCTCAAAGCGCGTCCAGTCAATGCTGCGGCCGTCCAGGCGCGGCGGCGTTCCGGTCTTCAGGCGGCAGCCGCGCAGGCCCAGCAGCTTTAGCGACTCACCCAGAAGCTGGGAAGGCGGCTCACCGCTACGGCCGGCAGGATAAGTCTGCTCGCCGCAATGGATCAATCCGTTGAGAAAAGTTCCAGTAGTAATGATGACCGCACGCGCGCCGACGTTGCGGCCATCGCGCAGCTTGATGCCTTTTGCCTGTCGCTTCGCTCCAAACCGCTCAAGGTCCTTGCTCGCGTAGAATTTTTCAGCGCTTGTAGCGGGCGGCTCGGCGCGCAAGTCGGCCTCCCACCCCACCACGCCAAAATCGCGCGTGTCGGGGACCCCGGCCTCGCTGCAAGAGTCCCTATTCTCGCTTTCCTCCGCGTCTCCGCGCCTCCGCGGTGAAGCTTCTTCTTCCACAATCAGCTCCGCCACTTCCGCCTGTTTGATAAAGAGATTAGGCTGGCTTTCCAGCACCTCGCGCATCTTCAGGCGATACTGCTGTTTGTCACACTGCGCGCGCGGCGACCACACCGCCGGCCCACGCGAAGTGTTAAGCAGGCGGAACTGGATACCTACTGCGTCAGTGACCTCGCCCATGATTCCACCCAGGGCGTCCACCTCGCGCACCAAGTGGCCCTTGGCGATTCCGCCCACGGCGGGGTTGCAGGACATCTGCGCGATCAGATCCACGTTGAGAGTGAACAGGGCGGTCTTCAGCCCCATGCGGGCGGCGGCCATGGCGGCTTCGCAGCCGGCGTGTCCGGCGCCGACCACCACTACGTCGTACTGTTCGCTGAACTTCAACATGGGTCTCAGCAATATTTTACAGGTGAAACGGCGCCCGCGCCGGTAGATACCGGAAGATGAAATCTGGTCCTCTGCTCTCAGCGGCCTGATGCGACGTGATTAGAGTGGTTCTTGCCTGGGCTCAGCCTGCTGCCCGGTGGCCACGCTCTCAATCGCGGCAAAGAGCAGGTTGCGATCCACGGGCTTACTGATGTAATTGTCCATGCCGGCGGCCAGGCAGCGTTCGCGATCACCGCTCATGGCGTGTGCTGTCATAGCAATAATGGGCAGGTGTCGCTGCGTGCCGCGTTCCCGCTCGCGGATGATTCGAGTCGCCTCAAAGCCATCCATCTCGGGCATCTGCAGGTCCATGAGGACCAGGTCAAAACGCTGCTGTTCCAGCGCTTTCAGGGCCTCCCGTCCAGTGGCCACGGTAACCGCGCAGTGCCCTTGTTTTTCCACCAGAAGCGTGGCCAGGCGGGAATTGACTGGATTGTCCTCCGCTATGAGAATGCGCAACGGTTCTTGCCCGCGCGCAGGAAAGGACTCCGGCTTCGGGTAAGGTTTAGCGGGAGTTTGCAGAGCGGAATCTCCGGTGGCCGTAAGCTGTGCGGTGAAGTGAAAAGTGCTGCCTTTCCCCACTTCGCTTTCCAACCATATGCGCCCGCCCATCAGCGTTACCAGTTGTGAAGCGATGGTCAGCCCCAGGCCGGTGCCGCCATAATGGCGGGTGGCAGAGCTGTCAGCTTGAACAAAGGCCTCAAAAATGGATTTCTGTTTTTCTGGCGCAATGCCGATCCCGGTATCGCTTACGGTGAAGTGGAGAAGATCCGGATTTTCCGCGGACCTTCGCACCAGTACCTTGATTCCACCACGATTAGTAAATTTGATGGCGTTGCCGGCCAGGTTCATCAGTATCTGGCGCAAACGTCCGGGATCGCCAATGACCGCACCCGGCACTTCCGGCGCAAAATGACAAAGCAGGGAAAGCTTTTTTTCGCTCGCGCGCAGGGAGAGATCTTTGATGACCGCCCGTACCGTGTCCCGCAGGCTAAAGGGAAGTTGGTCGATGGCGAGTTTGCGGGCTTCAACTTTGGAAAAGTCCAGAATGTCATTGATTATGTTGAGCAGAGAGTCGGCAGAGTTCTTGATGGTGCTGAGGAAGTCTCGCTGCTCTTCGCTCAGAGGGGTGTCCAGCGCCAATTCGGTCATGCCGATGATTCCGTTCATGGGCGTGCGGATCTCATGGCTCATATTGGCCAGGAACTCGCTCTTGGCACGGCTGGCGGCCTCCGCGGCCTCCTTGGCCTTGCGCATCTCTTCTTCCGCCATTTTCCGCGTGGTGATATCGATAAAGGTCCCTTCAAATTCCAGACCGTGGGTCCCGTGCTGCACGCTGGTGTGCGCGATGACCCAGGCGATGCTGCCGTCTTTTCGGCGCAACCGCCGCTCCTGGTGGGCGGTGCCTTGCTCGGCGATTATCTGCGCGGCCGGCCGTTGCTGGTCAGGATCCACCATTACCTGGCTTGCCGCACGGCCGATCAGTTCCAGCCCAGACTCAAAGCCGAGAATCCTGGCTGCGGCATCATTGCAATCCACTACCGTGCCGTCATGGGAGCAGCGGAAGACGCCGGCGAGATTGCGCTCAAAGAGCAGACGATAACGCTGTTCGGATTGGCGCAGCGCCTCTTCGGCATGGAATTGTTCGGTAATATCAGAAAGCAGGCCGCTGGCGTATTTCACTCCATCTTTTTCGTGAACGGCAACCGCCCGGAATTGCGCACAGATCCACTGTCCGTCAGCGCGCTGCAGCCGGACCGCGACGTCGAAGCTCTTTCCCTGTGTGAACAGGGCGCAAAAAGCGAGCCTGGCCCGCGCTACGTCGTCAGGGTGAACGCATTCAAACCACGCGTTTGTGCCCCGCTCGTAGAATTCGTTGGATGAAATACCCAGCATTTTTTCCACGTTGTCAGTGATAAAGGGGACCCGATGTTGCGCATCGGCCATCCAGACCACGTCAGGAATGTTGTCCACCAGGTCGTGATATCGCTTCTCCGCCTCCCTCAAGGCCGCTTGCGTTGTCTTGGCTTCCGTGATGTCGCGGACGATGGCGGAAGCTCCAATGACCTCTCCGCTTGAGTTCCTGATGGGCGAATAGGTTGATGCCGAATGAAAGCGCTCCCCATTTTTGCGATAGCGAATGCCCTCAAAATTAGAGACGGTCTCGCCTTTCAGGATTCTGACAGAGAGCAGTTCGTAGCTTTCTTGTCGCTCCGGCGGGAAGAGGACCGAAGCCGGCTTGCCGAGGATCTCTTCCGCGGTATAGCCGTAAATCGCTTCCGCGCCTTTGTTCCACGCCACAATCACCTTGTCCAAT
>Ga0209647_1004657_pt1 | contig 10251 bp, 8 predicted proteins | sample GraSoi_2013_60cm_FD_185827 | JGI IMG/M metagenome (GOLD analysis project Ga0209647, IMG submission 185827) | Grasslands soil microbial communities from the Angelo Coastal Reserve, California, USA - Sample 9_17_2013_60cm (SPAdes) (version 2) | ecosystem: Environmental > Terrestrial > Soil >...
AGCGTCGCTGCACGTCCGCGCTGGCGCGACTGCTGGAAGTCGGCTTCGATGCCGGCGACCCACGCGCCCGCCTGCCAGTTGAAGCCGGCCTGGCCGCCGAAAATCATGTCGTTGAATTTGAACGGCGTATGGGCGGCGACGAGCGGCGTGCCCATCGCGGCGTCGCTGAGCGCGGTATTGGTGTCGGATTTACCCCAGGCATAGCCGTAGTTGACGCCGAGATAGGGGCCGGCCCAGCTCCACGCCGTCACCATCGGCGGCTTGTCGAACGTGAGATTGTAGCCCGTCGGCGCGTCGTAGACCGTTGCGAACGGATCGAATCTGTAGTTGAGGCCCACGCGCACGATGTGGTCGCTGACGCGGGACTCCAAGTTGACCGCGACCGGCGTCGCGTTCAGCGGATTGGTGGTCGAGGTCGAGACGCTGCCGAAATCGAGATAGAGGTACTCGATTTTGCCGGTCAGGTTGCCGCTGAGGTGGGTCTCGATACCGGCGCCGGCGGTCCAGCCCGCCTTTGTCCTGTGGTCGTAGAAGCCGTAGGGGACAGGGGTGACGTTAGGGTTGCCGCTGCTGTCGAAGAGGCTGAACCCCGCAACGATGCCGGCAGTCTTGATCTCGGCAACAGCAAGCCCGCCGGTGAGATACGCCATGGTATCCGGCGTGACGGTCGCGCCGAGGCGGCCGCGCACCGTGCCGAACCAATCCAATGTCTGCGCGCGGTCGAAGCTCGTAGCGAGGTCGCCGATCCCCGGATTGCAGATGGCGCCGGGACAAATGAAGGTCGGGGTGGTGTTCTGCGTCGAGAGCTGGATGTCGGCCTCGATGCCGGCCATCAACCAACTGCTCGCCATCCAGTTATAGCCGCCTTGAAAGCCGGCGATCACGCCGTTGAGGCTGTCCGTGGAACCGGTGGTGAACAGCGGCGCACCCGTGGGATCGCTGAACACCGCATCGGTCTTCGATTTGCCCGCGCTGTAGCCGGCGTTGATTCCGACATAAGGCCCGGCCCAGCTCCATGCGATCGCGACCGGTGCGCCATAAGCCGGCGCCTTGAAGATGAGCGGCACGCCGATGCCGGGAGGAACGTCGTAGCCGCCAACGGCGGGGTCGAATTTGTAGTTGAGGCCGGCACGCACGATGTTGTCGGTGACGCGAACTGGCGGCGAACGTGATCGGCGTCGCGTTCACCGCATTGGTGACGGAGGCCGAGACGGTGCCGAAATCCATGTAGAGGTATTCGACCTTGCCGGTCACGTTGCCGAACAAGCGGGCTTCGAGGCCGGCGCCGACCGTCCAGCCCGGCTTTATCTTCAGCACGCTGAAAGGGGCGTCGAACGGGAAGGGGTTGCCATTGGCGTCGAAACCGACGCCCGAAAGGGTGATGGCCGTCCTGATCGAGCCGACCGCGAGGCCGCCGGTGGCGTAAGCGATGACATCGGGCGTGATGGTGGTGCCGAGGCGCCCGCGCAGCGTGCCGAACGAATCGAGCTTTTGGCCTTGAACGAGCTTCGCCGTCACCGGCGCATCGAAGCCGACGACGGTCGGATTGCAGATTGCGCCGGGACAGACATAGCTCGGCGTTGCGCCTTGCCCCGACATCTGGATGTCGCCTTCGAGGCCGGCCACCCAATTGCCCGCCTGCCAATTGTAGCCGGCCTGCACGCCGCCGATGACGCCTCTGAGGCTGTCCGAGGAGCTGGTGGCGAACAAGGGAGTGCCGAGCGTGGCATCGCTGAAGACGCCGTCGGTCTTGGACTTGCCGGCGCTGTAGCCGAGGTTGAGGCCAAGGTACGGGCCGGCCCAGCTCCACGCGGTCACGATCGGCGCCTTGGAGAACCACGGCGAGCCATCGCCGGTGGAGCGCTTGTAATAGCCGTCCGCTGCTTGGCCGGCCGGCGGCTCGGCGCCGAACTTGGCGTTCATGAAAAGTTTGATGCTGCGCCCGGGCATCAAAATTTCATCCTTGTGGAATTGCACGTGATTGCGCACGTCGACGTCGAGCAGGTTGTCGCCGGTGAGGCCGGTGGTGATCAGCGTCGGTCCCCACGGCGAATTTCGGTAGTATCGCGTGTTTTCGATTTGCACCTTGAGCAGGTTGTAGCCGGCGGTGGGAGTCTCGTTGACGCCGAGGTCATGCTGCCCGAAGGCGTGCAGCAGGCCCATGCGCACGAACCAGTCGTCGGCGCGCCAATAGGCGCCGCCGCCGACGCGCATGGGCGGCATGCGTGGGACGTTGCTGCCATCGGCGGCGAAGGTCGCGCGCACGAAGTCGTATTGGCCGTCGACGCCGAACATGCCGGTCGCCAGCGGCACGAGATCCCACTGCCAGGCGACCTCGGTGCCGCGGAAGATGGCGTCGCGCTGGGAATAGATGGTCTGGATGAAGCCGGTGTCGATACCGTTGCCGCAGGTCGCGAAGGTGGCGCCGCAGAGGATGCCGGTCGCCTGCCGGAAGATGAAGTTGTTGTAGTAGGTGTAGTAGATCTTGGCGTCGAAGCGGAAATCGCCTTGGAACCGCTGCAGCCCTAGCTCGGCGCTGTTGGCGGTTTCGATTTTCAGTGCGGGGTTGCCGATCTCGAAGGTGCCGGGCGCGTCGTGGGAGCCGTGGGCGAAGAGCTCGAGCGCGGTGGGCGCGCGCTCGATGCGTTGCAAGGTGGCGCTCGCCACCATCCACGACGGCAGGTCGTTGAGCACCTTGAAGCTGATGCTCTTGGGCACGTAATCGAGCGATTGCAGCACCAGCGTCGGATTGTCCGGCGGCGGCATCAGCGACGCCGGGAATATGCCGGACGTTCCGTCGAGACGAACGGGCTCGACCCGGCCCGCTGAGAGCAGGCGCAGCGTGTCGGTGAACCACAGCTGGTTGAGAAAATAACCGGCGGCCCTATTGGTCCGCGCCTGGCCGAGAAGACTGCCGGCAGCACCCGACGTGTCGATCTGCTGGTGGTCGAACTGCCCACCAACCGTGCTGATGAGCGTGCCGAGCGGCGTCGCCATCGGCAGGAACTGGATCTCGCTTCTGGCTTCCTGGGCGTGGTTGTTGAACGTCGCTTGCACGCCGTCGAGATTGAAATCGCCGAGGCCCATCTCGTCGTGGTGATACTCGACCGCGCCGGCCCAGTAGCGGATCACGTCGATGGCCGAGCTCTGCGGCCGAAACTCGCCTTTGCTGGTGTATTTGACCTGCTCGAGCGCGATGCGGGTGTTGGTCGCCGCGCCGTCCATGGTGGGAACGTGATAGTGCGTGCTGAAGCGGGAGACCGCGGCGCCCACATAGCCGCCGTCGAACAGGTAGGAGCCGCCGACCGCCTGTCCCTCGGAGTGGAACGAGGAGTTCGGCTGCTTGCCGTTGAACGGCGGCGCCGGATCGGAGGGGAAAAGATAGGGATAGCTCGGGATGAAGTAATCGTTGCCCTTGCGGCCGTAGACGTCGGCGTGAAAGGCGAAGTCGCGCGAGCCGGCGTCGAACAGTGCGCCGCCTTCGGCGCCCCGGTCGACCGTGGTTGTGGCGCCGAAAATTTGCGTCTGCCAGCCGCCCGGCGGCGCCAGGAAGGGAATGCGATTGTTGGTCGCTTCCACGATGCCGCCGACCGCCTGCGAGCCGTAGCGCAGCGCGTCCGGGCCGCGAAGGATCTGGACCTTCTGAATGGCCAGCGGATCGAGCGGCACTCCATGGTCCTGGCCCAAGTCGGAAACGTCCAAGGTGCCGACGCCGTTCTCCTGCACGCGCACGCGGAAATCGTCGAGGCCGCGTAGCACCGGCCGCTGCGTGCCGGGCGCGAGACCGGCGGAGGTGGCGCCGGGCAGGGTGAAGAAGAGCCCGCCCACGCTGTTGCTCTGGCTCGCCTGGATCTGCTCGCTGTTGAGGGTGGTGAGCGACGGCGGCGGCTGGAACGGCGACGGCGCGGCCGGCTGTCCCGCGGTCGTGGTTGTGCTCGGCGTCGTCGGCGGTGTCGGTGTCGTCGGCGGAGCGGGTGGCGGCGGCGACGGTAGCGTCGTCCCCGCGGGAGCGGCGGGCGCGGTCCGCCGCGCCGGCCGCTGTTTCGGTGCTTCCACCGTGACTTGCGGAACCTGGACCGCTGGAGCGGTCCCGGGTTCTGCTTGCGGCGTCTCCGGCGCGGGCTGCGACGGTTGCGGCGCGGGCGTTTCCGGCGCGGGAGTCGAGATCGGCGGAGTCTGCGGCGGCGGCGTCGTCGCCGGCGGAGTCTCCGGCGGCGTTTCTGTCGTTTGCGACAATGCGACCCCGGCGAGGCAGAGCAGCACGAGCGCCGAGCTGCTCAACAGCAGCAAACGCCTGCTATGGATGGACATCACACGCCCCCATTCCTGACGGAAACGATCCGTCAACCCCGACCATCAATGCATGACGGCGAAAGCAGCGCCGCATGGGGCCTCGGCGGCGCCCTCGCCGGCGCGAGAGCGGTCCGAGACCTCAATCGATGTCAGGCGATGGGAGGTGCGCGCGCGCGGAACAGCGCGGCGTGTGATGGCGTCAGATCAAATTCAGCGGCAACCTCGAGCCGCAACCGGCCGACAACGGTCGGCAGAGCCAACAACGGCATCTCGGCCGGCACCAATGCCCCGGCGAGATGGATCAGCGTGCAGATTGGGCAGCAGTCGTCGGCGAGGTCTTCGCGACCGGCTGGATTGGACGGCGCATTGAGGTCCGCGGCCGATGGCTGCGCGTGGGCGAGGGCGCTCGTGCCCACCGACGGCGGCGCGATGCGCTCGAGATGCACGTGGCCGAACGAAACCGCGAGCTGGAACGCCAGCGCAAACAGCGCCAGATACGAACCCGCCCTTTTACGCGACCGCAACCAACGCATCGTCGCCACGCTGCGCGCCTCACGCCCCGGCAGAACCATTCTGCCGGTACGCGCTTGCCGCTTTAGTAACAATGTAACATTGCCACGATTTGGGCCGTGTAGCGGTTCAGTCGCGATTCATCTGGTGTGTTGCAAAAAATCAACATTCCGGCTTCGACACGTCCCACGGCAGAGCGCGCGACGGCACAGCGGACAAAACGGTTGGAAAAACTTGATCCAGGTCAAAGCGCGTCCTTGGATTTTCCCATAACCTTAGAAAAGGAGAGATGGCGGACCGACTTGGCCTGATTGACTCGCGCCTGATTGACTCGGGCCTGATTGACTTGGGCAATGACATACGCGGCGGAGAAGGCGGCTCGACTATCTAGGAGTGGGAAGGTCAGTCTCCCGGCCTACTCCATGCTCGCGCTCGCGCTCATCGGCATCGCGGCAGCGCTCTATGTGGCCCACGGCAACTACACCGGCCAGTCGCTGTGGTGTCCGATCCTCGACGGATGCAACGCTGTCGTTAACAGCCCGTATTCGCGCGTCTTCGGCGTGCCGATGTCCTATTTCGGCTTTATCTATTTTTTGTACATGTTCGCATTGGCAGTGCGTCTCGTTTTCGAGCCGTTCGCGCAGAGCTTGCGCTTGCGTGCGATTCTTTACGCCGCGATGGGCGCCATTTCTTCGATGTACTTTATATACCTGCAGCTGCGCTTCATCCGCGAACTCTGTAGTTATTGCCTGATCTCCGCCGTCGTTTCGGTGCTCCTCGTTTTCGCGGCGCTTTGGCACTTTCAAGCCACCCGCCATCGGGTCGCAAAAAGCTAGGGCGTTCGCCTGGCCGAGCCGAAATCCCGACATCGCCTCGATAGTCTTGTGGTGATCTAGTCAGGTCGGTTCGAGTAACGTCAGCAGCCCCTTGAGCAATTGCGTCGGCTGGGGCGGGCAGCCGCGAATATGTAGGTCGACCGGCACGACGCCAGAGACCCCGCCAACGACCGCGTAGCTGCCGGAAAAAATACCGCCGTCGACCGCGCAGTCTCCGACCGCGACCACCCATTTGGGATCAGGCGTGGCATTATACGTGCGCTCGAGCGCCTCGCGCATGTTCCTGGTGACCGGCCCGGTCACCAGGAGCACGTCAGCGTGACGCGGCGACGCCACGAAGTGCAGCCCGAAACGTTCGAGATCATAGAACGCATTGTTGAGCGCGTGGATCTCGAGTTCGCATCCGTTGCATGAGCCGGCATCAACCTCCCGAATCGAGAGACTGCGGCCCAAACGCCGCCGCGCCGCACGTTCGACGCTGGCGCCCAACTCAGCAAGCATCTCGTCGTCCTTAACCGGCGCTGCTTCGGTCAGGGGACGGCGCATCAGGCTGTCGAACAAAATCCTGCGCATGTCGTGACCTTAGAGATCGTGACCGGAATACGAGCAGTTGAATGACTTGTTGCACAGCGGGAAGTCGGCGACGATGTTGCCCTCGATTACAGCTTCCAACAGCGGCCATTGAAACCAGGACGGATCGCGCAGGTGACAACGCGCGACGCGGCCGCCTTCTAGTCGCATCCACACCAGCACGTCACCGCGGAACGCTTCCGCCATCCCAAGCCCTTCGCGCACCGCGTCACCCGGATCGATCGCGACCCGAATCGCGCCTGCGGGCAGACCTCGCAAGATCTGACCGATCAGGGCGAGGCTCTGCTCGACCTCGCGAATGCGCACCCAGACGCGGGCGTTGACGTCACCGGCCTCGAACACAGGAACCTCGAAATCGAGCTGATCGTAGGGCGGATAGCCGGGCGTCTTGCGCGCGTCGAAGGCGCGGCCGCTGGCACGCCCGACGTAGCCGCCAGCGCCGAATTGCCGTGCCAGCTCGCCGCGTAGGACTCCAGTGGTAGCGGTGCGGTCCTGCAGCGACGCGGTATTGTCATAGAGTTCGACGAGTTGCGGAAACAATTGCCTGATCTCCTCCAGCAGTGCGGCCACCTCGGTGACACAGCTCGGACCGAGATCGCGCGCGACGCCGCCCGGCACCACGACGTCCATCATCAGCCGATGGCCGAAGCACGACTGGGCGGCGCGCAACGTCTTTTCGCGCAGGATGCCGCACTGGGCGTGCATGAGCGAGAACGACGCATCGTTGCAGATGGCTCCGATATCCCCAAAATGATTGGCGAGGCGTTCGAGCTCTGCCATCAGCGCCCGCAGATAGATGGCACGGGGTGGAACCTCGACGTCGATCGCCGCCTCGACCGCATGAGCAAAAGCAAGCGCGTAAGCGACCGTGCTGTCGCCCGAGGTGCGCCCTGCCAGGCGCGCCGCCGTGTCGAGACTGGCGCCCGCCATCAACGCCTCGATGCCTTTGTGCACGTAACCAAGGCGCTGCTCCAACCGAACCACCGTCTCGCCGTTAGCCGTAAAACGGAAATGCCCGGGCTCGATGATGCCGGCATGAACCGGACCGACGGGAATCTGGTGCAGGCCCTCGCCGGTGGTGGGCAGGAAGGGATAAGGTGCGCGCCACCGGCGAGGGCCTGCACCAGATCCGCCGCAGCGTCACGGCGTTCTCCGAGCGGGTGCTGCACATCCCAAAAGCCGAGGTCGAGCCACGGCCGCGTGTCGGGGCAGCCGACCGGTTCGAGCCCGTAAAGATCGCGCACCGCACGCTCTAGGCGAATGGCCGGAGGATGGACCGCCCCGACGGATGGAAAACGTCCGTCCGGACATGGAATGGTGACGACCGCGATCCCGCGCGCGCCCTCGTCGAGCACCGCCATGTGCACCTCGCCGATGTCACCCCACAGGCCCAGCAGCGTCCAAGATCCTGCGGACAGCTGGCTTGCAGCGAAGCGCCAGCCGTCCTCGTCCACCACCAGCCGCGGCCACGGACGATGTTCCGGGATTGTCTTGCCTTCGATCGTGTCGAGCAGCGTCGCCATCGATTATCCCAAGAGCTTCTATCCCAAGAGCTTCGCCACGTTCTGAAACCAAGTGACCATCACCGGCGGCATGTAGATGCCCGCCACGAATACGAGCGCGAGATGCGCAAACATGGGCACATAGGAGGCCTCGGCCTTCGCCGTGGCGCCGCGGGGGTTGCCGAATGCGATGGTGTTCAATCGCAGGAACAGCCCGGCGACGCCGATCAGAATGCCCAACACCAGGACGATCGCCAGCCAGGGCTCGCGCGCAAATGTCGACGTCACCACCAGGAACTCGCTCATGAAGATGCCGAGCGGAGGAAATCCGGCAATGGCGACAACACCGAGCACCAAGCCCCAGCCGAGCACCGGATTGGTCTCGGTAAGCCCGCCCATGTCAGCGATGCGCTGGGTCCCCTTGACCTGGGCAATATGACCGACCGCGAAGAAGATCGCCGATTTCGTCAGCGAATGCATGGTCATGTGCAGGAGGCCGGCGAAGTTCGCAAGCGGGCCGCCCATGCCGAAGGCAAAGGTAATGATGCCCATATGCTCGATCGACGAATAGGCGAACATGCGCTTGATGTCGCGCCGGCGGTAGAGCATGAACGCCGCGAAAACGAGCGAGATGAGCCCCATGGTCACCATCAGCGGACCCGGTGCCAGCGCGGCGGGATTGAGAGCGAGCAGCATCTTGAACCGCAGCAAGGCATAGAGCGCGACGTTGAGGAGGAGTCCCGAGAGCACCGCCGATATCGGAGTGGGACCCTCGGCATGGGCATCGGGCAACCAGGCGTGCAGGGGCGCGAGCCCGACCTTGGTGCCATAGCCGAGCAGCAGAAACACGAAGGCGACGTTGAGCAGCGCCGGATCGAAGGCCCCGGCGCGGGTGACCAGCACGGTCCACACCATGGCGTTGAGTCCCTCTCCAAGCACAGGGCGCGCCGCCATATAGACCAGGATGGTACCGAACAGCGCGAGCGCGATGCCGACGCTGCCAAGGATGAAGTATTTCCACGCCGCTTCGAGCGCCTCGTGGGTGCGATAGATGCCGACCATGAGCACCGTGGTCAGCGTCGCGAGCTCGATCGCCACCCACATCATGCCGATATTGTTGGCGACGAGCGCGAGATTCATCGCGAACATCAGCAGCTGATACATGGCGTGGTAGAAGCGCAGGAACCTCGGCGTGAGCCGGCCGATCTCGAGCTCGTGGCCGATATAACTCGCGCTGAATACGCTGGTTGTGAAGCCGACGAATGTGGTCAGCACGATGAAGACGTTGTTGAGGTCATCCACCAGGAGATACGGGGTCGGCGACGGGCGGCCGAAGAACAGCGCGACCGCGGCGAGGAAGGTCAGGAGCGTCGCTATTACATTGAGCGTCGCCGTCAGCCGATATGCGGGCAGCGCCGCGAGCAGCGCCGCCGCCAGCGCGGGAATTGCGAGAACGGCAGTGACCGGTTCGAACAGTCCCGTCATCCGCGCTCCCCGCGGAATCGATCGAGCGCCTGCAAGTCGACCGTGTCGAAGCGCTCGCGGATGCGGAACAGGAAAATGCCGATGACGATGAAAGCGATGAGGATCGAGAAGGCGATGCTGATCTCGACCACCAGCGGCATGCCCTTGGCGCCGGTCGCGGCAAGCACGAGACCGTTCTCGAGCGACATGAAGCCGACGATCTGACTTACGGCGTTCCGCCGCGTTACCATCATCAAGAGGCCGAGCAGTACGACCGCGAGCGCGAACGCCAGATCTTCGCGCGCGAGCGGGTCGGCCTCGGCCGTCACGCGCAGCATCACCACCATCGAAAGCGCGACGAGGCCCATGCCCAGCAGCATGGCAGAGCCCACGCCGACCACCTTTTCGATCTCGCGGTGAATACCGAGCCGCACGATGATGCGATGAAGCGCAACGGGAATGATGATCGCCTTAAAGATGAGCGCAATTGCCGCGGTCACGTAGAGGTGCGGCGCATTTTGGATATAGGCCTGCCACGCCACCGAGAGCGCCAACACCAACGCATGCAACGCGAACATGTTGAGCAGCGCATAGAGCCGGTCCTGATAGAGCTCGAGAAAGCTCACCAGCACCAGCGTGCCTGCGAGCAAGTGAGCGATGTCGAACGTCAGGCCGCGCATCACAGGCTCCGCGACACGAACAGCAGAAGCGTCGCGAGCAAGCCGAGCATCAGCGCGGCGCCCAGGAATTCCGGCACGCGGAACACGCGCATCTTGGCAATCGATGTCTCGAACAGCGCGAGCAGCGCACCGGCGACGATAAGCTTGGCGATGTAGGCAACGAGCCCGATCGCCAGCAGTCCAAGTCCGGCGCCTGACGGCACCAAGCCCCAGGGCACGAACAGACAAGCGATCAGCGAAATGTAGAGCAAGAGCTTCAATGACGCTGAAAGCTCGATCAGCGCCAAGTGCCGACCGGAATATTCGAGCACCATGGCCTCGTGCACCATGGTCAATTCGAGGTGGGTCGCCGGATTGTCGACTGGAATGCGCGCG
>Ga0209647_1004659_pt1 | contig 10251 bp, 10 predicted proteins | sample GraSoi_2013_60cm_FD_185827 | JGI IMG/M metagenome (GOLD analysis project Ga0209647, IMG submission 185827) | Grasslands soil microbial communities from the Angelo Coastal Reserve, California, USA - Sample 9_17_2013_60cm (SPAdes) (version 2) | ecosystem: Environmental > Terrestrial > Soil >...
CTGGCGGTCCGGGCCGCGGCAGGCGGCGTTGTCGCAGCGCCCGGTGCGGGCGCAGGGCGTGCTCATGCCGAGCGTCCGGCATTCCTGCACCGCGGCGACGTTCCTCAGCCGCTCGAACGCGGCTGCGATGTCGGGAACGATCTTGTTGACGCCGGCGACGAGAAAGAGCCTGCCGGCGCCGAAGGCGTAAGCGGAGATGCGATTGCCGCTGCCGTCCGCGTTGACGATCTCGCCGGCCTCGGTGATGGCGTTGATGCCGCCGACGAAATAGTCGGCGATCGTGGCGCGGCGGCGCGCCCGGGTGCGCTCTTCGGGATCGTTCACCGCCTTCACGCGCGGGCGCAACCAGTCGTAAGGCCCGTCCTTCAGCGCTTCGAGGAATCCGATCTGCTCGAGCGTCGTCGAGCCGCCGTTCATCACCGTCGCGCCCGCCGGGATGCGCGAGAGCAGATAGGCGACGGCCGCCGCGCCGTCGGGGCAATAGACAAGATCGATATTGCGCCGCTTGAGCTCGTGCTTGAGCCCGGCGACCGCCTGGGGCATGCCCTCGTCCCGGGCCGGCGGCAGGATGTGCACGTCCATCAGTCGCCCTCCTTCACCGGCTTCCCACCGAGAAAGAGATCCGAGAAAAGCTTCTCCCACCTCTCGCCCTCATCGAGCGCGAGCACCGGGTCGATGATCTCGTACTTGAACTTGTTGAGCGGGCTGTCCACGGCCATGCTCGTGGGGACTCGGTTCACGCTCTTGTAGATCTCCTGCCCTTCCTTCGAAAGCACGAATTCGGCGAAGAGCAGCGCCGCATGGGGACGCGGCGCGTGCCTGGCGAGTCCGATCGCGGCCGCCTGGCCAAAGGCCGGTTGCAGCGGCTTCCAGTCGACCGGCGCGCCTTTCAGCTTCAGGGTCTCCATGTTGTTGTTGTACGCGGTCAGGAAGAACGGCACTTCGCCCGAGGCCACGAGCTGCGCGGTGTGAATGTGGCCGTGGCGAATCTCCGGCTTCATCGCGGCCAGCCTGCGGAAATAGGCGAGGCCTTTTTGCTCGCCCATCGCCTTGGTCACCGCGGCGAACCAGGTCACGTCGGTGCCCTCGATGGTGATGCGCCCCCTCCAGCGCGGCTGCAGCAGTTCCTCGAACGTCGCCGGCAATTCGCCGGGTTTGACCAGATTGGTGTTGTAGCCCATCACGAAGAACACGAACCGGTCGGCGACGTACTGCCGGTGGCCGCGCGGCAGGGCGGCAGGCACGATTTCGCTCAACACCGGCGTATGAAAATCCTCGAGCAGCTTCTCCCGCCGCAGCGCCTCCAGATGATTCGCGCTGCTCTCGAACACGTCGGCCTCGTAGCGCCGGCCGCGGGCCTCGGCGACGGCGCGCTGCACGATCTTCTCGGAGGAGGTGCGCCAATGGACGAGCTGTACGCCGTATTTCCGCTCGAACGCCGCGCCGAAGGCCTTGCCGTCGGCGACCGTCATGGTGCTGTAGAGCACGACCTGCCGCTCCTTCTTCGCGCCTTCGACCAGGCGCTTGTCGCGGTCGGCGCCCTGGTACATGTAGATGTCACGGGTGGAAGGCGTCTGGGCGAAGGCGGCGGCCGCAAAGCAGGCGAGCGCGGCGGCGAGGCGGGGCAGGCGCTTCATGGCGGGACGAGTTGGAATCGCGGCGCTCGACAAATTGCCGATATTACGGTGTACATTAACGGCGCTGTCAAACCGGCCTGAAACCCCGTTCTTCCAAGCGGAACACGCACCGCAGGAGCCCCCGAAATGACCGACCCCGCCCACCCCATCCGCATACGCAAGATCGGCCACGTCGGCCTTTACTGCCGCGACCTCGCGAAGATGGTCGATTTCTACACGCGCGTGCTCGGCTTCAAGGTCTCCGACGTCAACGAAAAAGGGATGACCTTCCTGCGCTTCGGAAGCGACCACCACAGCTTCGTGCTGGCCCAGATGGCGGCCGATGAGCAGAAGAAGGGCGCGGGCGCCACTCTCCTCCAGCAGATCGCGATGGAGGTGGCGAGCCTCGATGCGCTCAAGCGCATCCGGAAAACCCTCCTCGATCAGGGCGTGAACGTGCGCGGCAAGATCAAGCACGAAGGGCCGGGCAACGACTACACCTTCGACTTCGACGACCCTGAAGGGAACCGCCTGCAGTTCTTCAGCGACATGGACCGCATCGGCTGGGACGGCAAGAGCCGGCCGAAGGGAGAGTGGAAGCGCTTCGAGGTCGACGACTAGGGACTCTGTCCTTAGTTGAGCCATTTCTCGACGGTCTTCGAGGCGGCCGCCGGGCGGATAAGAAGGCCGGTCGTCGAAACCCGCAACTCGAGCTCCGCGGCTTCGTTCACCGGCACGAACGCGGCCGAGCCGTATTCGGCGTCGAGGAACGGCGCGAGAAAAGTGTAACGCTTGCGCAGATCGAACAGGTCCACCGGTTTTTCCCGGCCGAGCGCGTGGAGCGTGCGCGGCGCGGCGCGTTCCTTGTCGATCCCGCGGTAGCGTCCCCCGACGCGGTCGAGCTCGTAGGCGGTGGTGAGGCCGAGCAGGTTCGCGAGCGCGTGCCACTTGAGGATGCGCGCGTCCACGTAGATCTCGTCCCCGGAGATCGGGTAGGTCTCCATGCGCCCGTCCGGAAAGCGCAACGTGGCCGCGAATTGCTGCGGGCCGTAGGGACGCACCGCGATGCGCGCGGCGAGCTCCTCGCGCGCGAGCGAGCGGTAGCCCTGGATGCCGACGGTGATCGTGCCTTCGAGGAGCCCGAGCGAAATAAGCAAGAGGCCGAGGAGGGTCCGGCTCACGAAGCGCAAGGGGTGCAGGCCGAAGAGCGCGGTGAGGCCCGCGAGAACGAGGATCGCGCCCAGCGACAGAAGCGCCGCGGCGCCGAGCAGCCAGGGCAGGCTGGCGGAATGCGACAGGAAACCCAGTTCAGGTATGTCAGGCATGCGTTTCAGCCAAATGGATCCTAGTCGGTAACTACGAAATCTGGATTTAGTTGCTTTCCGGACGAGTCGGCGAGGGCTTTTCCGCGCTCGTCGACCGCCGAGATATCGAAGAAATAGGAATAGCCCTTCTTCAGCTTCACTCCTCGCTCTGACAGATTGAAGGAAGTACCGGAAACGCTGGGGCGGCTACAGCATTCGAAGACTTGTCGGCGCGTGGCATAGTCGCGCGGGTCCTGAGCTTCGGTGAGTTGGACTTGGTATGTGGCCGCGCCGGGATACGCTTCCCACTCGAGAACGACAGGCTTTGAAAGGGCCACTTCGCCCTGGGGTCCTTTCTTTCTCACCGGATCGACATACTCGAAGTCCAGCCCGCGACCGACCTTTCCTTCGGCGACCGCGATGATGTCGTCCGAACGGTACCGGTGGTTGTGCGGCGAGTCGGTCTTTCCGCCGAGCAGGGCATGGACGACGGTATAGTCCAGCTCGTAACCATCGATTCGGTATTTCCCATAGGGTACGCCGATCGCGTACTTCCCCGAGGCATCCGTGGTCGCCCACTCGCTCATCACGCCGTCGTTCAGTGCGAGGCGCAACCGCAAACCCTGCACGGGCTTGCCGCTGGACGTAACCGCACCAGCGATTTTTCCAGGGCCGGTCGCGAGAATCTTGTTCCGGTCATGAGGGAAATTGCCGGAATAACTCCCCTGCGTGCCGAGAAAACGCTCCTTGATTTCCGGCGGCACGGAAACCACCTCCTCAGAAGAACGCGGCCGCGACGGAAACGAAATCCCGGATGACGAATTGAGTTCAGAAAACTTGTAGCCCACATACACCGAAATAGCCGCGATGAACACGAGAATTCCCCCGATCGCCGAACCGACGACGAGCAGAATCGTCTTCACAGTAGCACGTTCCATCACAACCCCATGTAGAGCTTGTGGATCAGCTGGTTGTTGGCGAGATCCTCGCGCGAGCGCCCCTCGTACTCGATTTTACCGTGCACGATCACATAGCCGCGGTCGGCGATGCGGATAGCCTGGTTGAAGTTTTGCTCGGCCATCAGCACCGTGAGACGGTAGCTTTCCTTGAGTTCCCTGATTTTGTCAATGGTCTGGATAACCAGGATCGGCGCGAGGCCCACCGAGGGCTCGTCGATCAGGAGAATCTTGGGCGCGGTCATCAAGGCACGGGCGAGCGTCAGCATCTGCTGCTCGCCTCCGCTCATGCTGCCGGCAAGCTGTTTTCTCCGCTCGGCAAGGCGCGGGAACATCGTAAAGCAGAAATCCTGGTTCCTGGAGATGGCCGCGCGCGCCTTGGGCCGATACGCCCCGAGCAGGAGGTTCTCCTCCACAGTGAGCCGCGGGAAAAGCCGCCGCCCCTCGGGCACGAGCGCGATGCCGAGGTCCACGATCTGCTCGGGTGCGCGGCCCACCAGGTCGTGCTCGACGCCGTCGATCGTTGCGCTGATGACGCCGGAACTTGAAGACACAATGCCCATAATGCACTTCATCAGCGTGCTCTTGCCGTTGCCGTTGGTGCCGAGCAGGGTCACCGTCTCGCCGTCCTTCACCGCGAGCGAAATGCGGTCGAGCACCTGCACCGCGCCGTAGCCCGCGCAAAGCCCTTCGACGCGGAGGCTATTCTCCAAGGTAGGCCCTCACGACTTCGGGGTTTCCGGCCACGGCTCGAGGGTCCCCGTCGGCGATCTTGCGTCCGGCGACCAGAACCGCGATGCGCTCGGAGAATTTCATCACCGCGCGCATCACGTGCTCGATCATGATCACCGCGACGCCCTGCTCCTTGAGACCCGACAGCAGCGCGAGGATGTCGTCCACTTCCGAGGCGGAGAGCCCGGCCATCGCCTCGTCGGAAATAAGGAGCTTCGGCTTCGCCGCGATCGCCCGCGCGAGCTCGAGCTTTCTCATGTCCACCTGAGTCAAGCCGCCCGACATCGCGTGAGGCCGTCCGGCGAGGCCCACCTGCCCGAGGATGCGCATCGCCTCCTCGACGATGCGGCGCTGGGGCAGCTTTTCGTGCCTGCGCGCGGCATAGAGGAGCGGCACGCACAGGTTGTCGAGCACCGACATGCTGGCGAAAGGCTTGGGAATCTGAAAGCTGCGCGCGAGGCCGAGGCGGATGCGCTTGTGCGCGGCATGCCCGCCGATGTCCTCGCCGTCGAAGCGGATGCTCCCTTCCTCGTTCCTGAGCGTTCCGGTGATGCAGTTGACGAGCGTGCTCTTTCCCGAGCCGTTGGGCCCGATCAGGCCGACCCGCTCGCCGGGCCGCACCATGAAGTCGACGCCGTCGAGCGCGGTAAAACCGCCAAATCTCTTGGTCACGCCACGCACTTCGAGCAGCGCTCCGGTCATCAGCGTCCCTTTCGCCGCCGCCAGGCGTCGACCCAGCCCATGATGCCGTTCGGGGCGAGCGTGACGAAGAGCACCAGCAGCACGCCTACGATCAGGAGGTTCCAGGCCGAGGACACCGTCACCTGCACCAGCTGCTGCACGGTGCCGAGCAGGATCGCTCCGATCAGCGGCCCCATCCAGCTCATCATGCCGCCGATCAGCGGCATGGCGATGCTGTTGACCGCGTACGACAGACTGAATGCCGAGCTCGGCTCGATGTACGAGAGGTAATAGGGAAAGGTGGTCCCGGCCATCCCCATCAACGCGCAGCTCACCATGGTCGAGAAAATCTTGAGCCTCAGGGTGGGAACGCCCGAGCATTCGGCGGCGAGCTCGTCGTCGCGGATCGCGGCGAGGCCCCGGCCGAGGGTCGATTTCTCGATCGCGCGGGCGACCACGAGCGCGAATGCGGCCATCACCAGCTGCACCGCGTAGATCAGGTGGATGTAGCGCGGCAGCCCGAAGGGAATGTCCTTGGGCTGCAACACATAGGCGCCGCGCGCGCCGCCGACGTAGTCCCAGTTGACGATGAAGATGTAGAGAACGACGGAGAGCGCCAGCGACGCGATGGCGAAGAACACGCCGCGCAGCCGCAATGTGAGATAGCCCAGGCCCAGCCCCGCCAGGCCCGCGACGAGGGTCCCCGCGACGATCCCCACCGCCAGCGGCGCCTTGAAGGCGTTGTAGAAGAACACCGTGGTGTACGCGCCGATCGCGAAGAAGGCGGCTGAACCGAAATTCACGTAGCCGGTGTAGCCGCCGAGGATGTTCCACGCGGTGGCGAGGATCACGAAGAGCAGCACTGTATACGCGGCGGAAAAGAAATACTCGTTGGGTATAAGCTGCGTAACGGCCGCGAGCGCGATCGCGACAGTGAGGGCGACCACGGCGAAGACCTTGTTGTTCATCGCCCGCTCATCTTCCCAGGAGCCCCGACGGACGAAACGCCAATGTCGCGAGCAGGAGGCCGAACGAAACCGCCGGCGCCCAGGACGGCCCGAAGTAGGTGGAGGTGAAGGACTCGGCGAGCCCGAGCACGAAGGCGCCGAGCAGCGTCCCCCAGATGGAGCCCATGCCGCCCAGCACGCACACCGCGAACACCAGGCCGATGAATTCGCGCCCGATCGCCGGTTGCACCGGCTGGATGATGATCAGAAAGGCGCCGGCGACGCCCGCGGTCGCGATGGAAATGGCAAAGGCGCGCTCTTTCACGCGCACCGGATTCACGCCCATCAGGCGCAGCGCGAGCGGGTCCTGAGCGACCGCGAGCACCGCGCGGCCGAAGAAGGTGTGCGTGAGGAACAATTGAACACCGATGACCATGACCATGGACACGAGGAAGGGCACCACGAGTCGCATCGGAAAACCGACCTCGCCCGCCCGCCAGGTGACGTCGCCGTAGCGGCTGCTCACCATGCGGTAGTCGACGCCGAAGACGAGCACGAGCGCGACCTCGGTGATGAAGAGGATGCCGAAGAAGAAGGCGAGGCCCCGCAGCGACTCCTGCCCGCGGCGCTCGAAAGAGTAGTAATACACCCGGTACAGCGCCGCACCGAGCAGGAAAAACAGCGGCGACACCGCCACCGAAACGACGATCGGGTCAAATCCGAAGCGGTCGTTGACGATGTAGGCGATGTAGGAACCGAGGATGATGAACGCCGGGTGCGCGATGTTGACGACGTCCAGCATCCCGAACGAGATCGAGATGCCGACGCTCATCGCGGCGTAGAAACCGCCGAGCAGGAGGCCGGCAATGACGGCGTTGGCGAGCAACGCCCACGAGACTTCCATGCGCTCGAAACGGCGCCGGCGGGTTTCCCCGCCGGCGCTCGCTCAAAAATCTATTTCTTGTTCTCGTGGTAGGGCGCCTTCAGCTCCCCGGTCTTGTATTCCTTGGGGGAGAGCACGGTGAGGCGCCCGGGCTTCTTGAACTGTTCGACGTCGTTGCCGGTGATGCCGTGATACTGGGTCATCATCACGCGGGGCGCGGCCCATTCGCCGTTCTTGGCGAATCCGACCTTGCCGACATAGGTGTCGAACGTGTTCTTGTGAATGTACTCGGCGAGCTTCGCCTGGTCGAGCCCCTTGGTCGCGGTGATCGCCTGATCGAGCACCTGCATCATCGCGTAGGCGTAGGGCGGCAGGTAGAAGCCGAGCGGGTCCACGCCTTCCTTGGCGGCGCGGGCCTGGTACCTCGCCAGGAACTGATCGAGGAAGGGGAACTTGCTGCCGAGATCGGGCGCATAGAACTCGTAATTCACGACGCCGTTCAGGAGCGGCCCGAGCTGCGCTTTCAGCGCCGCGAACTGAGGTCCGACCAGGCCGCCGCCGAACATGCGAGTCTTCAGGCCCACTTCGTTCGCGGCGCGCACCATGCCCGCGGAATCCGGCGGATAGGAAGCGACGAATACGACCTCCGGGTTGGTCGCCTGGATCGCGCGCACGATCGGCGAATAGTCCACGGTGTTGGGCGGGTAGGTCTTGTCGTATACGATCTTGAGACCCGTTTTCTTGACGTGCTCGCGCGCGCCTTCCAGCGCCATCGCCGGATATTCCGCATCCGCGCCCACGAGCGCGACGGTCTTCGGCTTGGGGTTCATGCTCATCGCCGCGTCGAAGAACCCTTGAGACCAGCCGACCGCCGGGTTCGGTCCCGCCGGCATGATCTGGAAGTAGCGGTCGTAGTTGAACTTGGAATTGACGTTCAGGCCGAACAGCGTCATGAACGTGAGATTGCGCTGCATCATGATCGGCATCGCGGGCGCGATGACGTTGGTGCCGTAGCCCGACACCACGATGTCGACCTTGTCGACATCCAGGAGCTTGGTATAGATGCCCGGGACGGTGGCGGGGCTGGTCTGGTCGTCGTAGTAGACGAACTCGACCTTGCGCCCGAGGATGCCGCCCTTGGCGTTGACGTCGTCGCGCCAGAGCTCCATCGCGATCAGCGCCGCCTTGCCGTTGCCGGCGAGCGGCCCGGTGAGGCTCATGCCGAAGCCGATCTTGAGCGGCTGCTGCGCGAGCGCCGTGCCGGTCAGCGCGAGCGCGATGAAAAGTGCGCTCAGTGCGCGTCTTAGAGTGGTCGGAAAAGAAGCTAGCATGGTGGTCCCTCCTCGGTTGCGGAAAATCGGTGCAGGGGTTTAGAGGCTCTGCCCTCGTGCCCGCCTCCCCCTCTGGTCTGTCCCGGCGATTATGAAAGCGCCCCGTTATTTGTCAAGCGATGAGGCAGTGGGCTTTGCCCACCGGCCCGCCTACCACAGGCGCTCGCCGCGATCGAGCTTGGCGAGCATCTCGATCTGGAATTCCCTCGGCCCGAAGCCGAAGCGTTCGCCCGAGCGCTCGTAGAAGAACGGGCGATCGGTCTTCAGGCTGAATTCACGCATCCACGCGAGCAGCGCCTCGTCCGGGTCGCGACCGGCCGAACGCAGGATATAGGCGGTTTTCGCTCTCCACCGGACCGGAATGATCAGCACGCCGAGCCTGTCCGGTTTGAATTCCCCGGGAAACGGGCTTTCCTCCTGCAGCCACCCGCAGATGAAGTTCCGGCACGGGTCGACCGGCCGGCGCTCGTAGATGGTGCAGCACCCCTCTCCGCGGAAGTGGCACGGCTGCCCCGGCTTCATGTCGTGGCCGAGGATCGTGCCCTTGACCCAGCCGTCGCAGCACGCCGTGCAAGTGCCGCACTGCCGCGTTCCGTGCTCCGCGGAGACCGGGTTGATGGCCACGACCGCGCCGCAGCACCTCTTGTATTTCTTGCCGCTGCCGCAAGGGCAAGGATCGTTTCTTCCGACGGGCATGGGGAGGAGTCTAGCGCATGCGCTAGACTTGACCCACCGATGTCGGTCTATTTCGTAATCCTTCTGTCGGTGCTTTCGAGCATCGCGTATCGCGGCAGCAAGGTGCTGGTGTCGCTCGATGCGCTGCATCTCGGCGCGAATTCCTTCATGGTCGGCGTTCTCGTCGCCCTGTATGCGGTGTTTCCGCTGCTCCTTGCGGTGTACGCGGGCAGGATCTCCGACCGCATCGGGGTGCGCTACCCGATCCTGCTCGGTTCGGCCGGCATCACCGCGGCCCTCGTCCTCCCGGCGCTGCACGAAGGTTTGTTCACCCTGTTCCTGTGCCCGACCCTGATCGGGCTGGGCCAGATTTTCTTTCACGTCTCCATCCACAACGCGGTCGGGTCGATCGGCGATCCGGCCGACCGCGCCAGGAACTTCAGCACCTTTTCCCTCGGCCAGTCGATCGCGACCTTTATCGGCCCGTCGCTCGCCGGATTCACCATCGACGCACTGGGTTTCAGGCCGACCTTCGTCGCGCTCGCCTCGATATCGCTCGTGGTCGTGCTGCTCGCGCTCGCCTTTCCTCGAATGGTGCCGCCGCGCGGCGAGCATCACGACGGAAAACAGAAACGGCGCGCGTTCGACCTGCTGAAGGAAGCGCCTTTGCGCCGCACCCTGATCATGAGCGGTGTGGCGCTCACGGGCATCGAGCTGTTCTCCTTCTACATGCCCGTATACGGCCAGTCCATCGGGCTTTCGGCCACGCGCATCGGCCTGGTGCTCAGCGCCTACGCCGCCGCCGCGTTCGTGGTGCGTCTGGTGATGCAGGAGCTGGCGAGGCGCTTCACCGAAGCGGGCGTGCTGACCGGGTCGCTTTTTATCGCGACAGCTACGTATGCACTTTTTCCGTTTCTTTCCGGAGTGCCGATGCTGGTGCTGACCGCATTCCTGCTCGGGCTGGGTCTGGGCTCGGCGCAGCCGCTCACCATCATGCTGACCTACCACCACGCTCCGCCCGGACGCTCGGGCGAGGCGCTGGGAATGCGCCTGACCGTGAACAAGATCACGCAGATCTCCATACCGCTCGTGTTCGGCGGCATCGGCGCCGTGTTCGGCCTGGCGC
>Ga0209647_1004662_pt1 | contig 10248 bp, 7 predicted proteins | sample GraSoi_2013_60cm_FD_185827 | JGI IMG/M metagenome (GOLD analysis project Ga0209647, IMG submission 185827) | Grasslands soil microbial communities from the Angelo Coastal Reserve, California, USA - Sample 9_17_2013_60cm (SPAdes) (version 2) | ecosystem: Environmental > Terrestrial > Soil >...
AAAAAACAGGGATCCACTCTGTGACTCCACACATGCTCCGTCACACGATGCTGACAACGCTTGCTGAACTGGGGTGGCCCCCGGAACTGCTGCAAGTGCGAGCTGGTCATGCTTCTTTCCAGCAGACATATCAAACCTATGTGCATCCCTCGCAGGAAGCACTGCGAAGAGCGTGGGAACAGACCCAAGAGCAGGTTCGCCTCAAAACACCTTCTGCAAGATGGAGGGAATCATGACATCGAGCCAGATGAAATTGATCGATGGAACAGCAGCACTCTCAGAATCGGAGCAAGTGGAAGAGGAGTTTGCGAAAGATCGGTGGGATGCCCATAACATTCCTGGACTCCGCTATGCACCACACCGAACCGATTACCACATTGACTTTCAGCTCATCCCAGAGGTCTTTCGCCCTGCAGTAAAGGAGTTCATGAAATTCAAAATTGCGACTGGCGTAGCAACCAGCACACTCATTCGGTGTACGTACTGTTTGAGGAATTTTCTCGCATTTTTCACGAGACGCTATCCTCATGCGAGCACGTTACAGCGGCTTTCTAAACAAGATATGGATACCTTCATCCTGGAACTCAAGTCACAGGCAAGTATGCGAGGGCTCAGAGATATCACCCAGCATATTGCACATCACGTACTCTACGTCGAAGATTTCCTCCACTATCTTGAACGCTCTCAGAGCCAGCTCAGACCCGATGAGCCAACCACATGTATCATCTGGCCACATCATTACCCCAAGAGGGACAAATCTGGATCAGGGCGTGTCAAATACATTCCGCAGAAGGTACTTGACCAACTGGATGCGCACATACAGGATTTGTCCCCAACCATTATCCCTATTGTCATCTTGCTACGAGCAAGTGGCTGGCGAATCTCTGATGTATTGTTTCTGAAGCTGGGCACGTGTTTGGAACACGAGGCCGAGAAATTTTGGTTGGTCGGCGACCTCATGAAAACGGGAGTGCTTGGACACAAAATCCCCATCACCAAGGAGGTCGCTACTATTATCCAGGCGCAAATTGAGTGGGTCAAGCGGCATTACAGTACTGAAGAAAATCCCAAGCAGTGGCTCTTCCCTGCATCAAAGCGAAGACGTGATAGCCGACGTTTCCAGTATGGTGATACGCTTGAAGCAACAAATATCTACCATGAGCTCAATCGGCTGGCAAAAAAGCACCACATTAAGGATGACCAGGAACGCATCTTTCACTTCCGGCTTCATGCTTTTAGACATACCAAAGGTATTGAACTGGTGAACAACGGGATGTCGCTCACGATGGTGCAACAGTGGATGGCGCACGCATCACCAGAAATGACGATCATCTATGCGAAGATCCTTGATGAGACGATGCGCGTGCAGTGGGAAAAGACGCTCCAGCATGGCATTGTCCAGTTCAATGACGGGAAGCCGGAGTATGTAGCAGGGAAGAAGATGCTGACCGTGCGAAATTCGCAGCAAGCCTTTGATCCGGCGCGAGTGCGTGATTACCGGAACAATACGAAACTCCCAGTCGGCAACTGTGTGAAGCCACCTAAGCTCATCTGCAAGTTCACCGAACTGCCCTGCTTTCACTGCCCGGCGTATGTGCTTACCCCAGAGGACCTGCCCGCTCTTGAAGCCTACGAGCAGCAATTGCTTGAGCGCATTGAGATTGGCAAACAAGCCAGCAACGCCTACTGGATCGAGATTAATCAAAGGAATCTTGATGAACGGGTCCGGCCTGCCATTGCCCTGCTCAAGCAGGGACAGATTGTGGCGAAAAGTGAGAAGTATGAACGGGAGTACACGCCGGAGGAATGGGAACAGCAACAAGAGGAGAAGCCCCATGCGTGAGAAAACCTGGGAACGCAATACATCTGGGATGGTCTCTCATGCACATCGTCGCAAAGAAGAAAAGCGAAAGCGTGTAGAGGAGATCATTGCCCAGTTGCTACGTCAGCAGCAGACGATCAACTTCAATTCCGTGGCGAAAGCGGCAGGGGTCAGCAAAGCTTATCTGTACAGCCAGACCGACGTCCGTGAGCGGATTGAGGCGCTCCGCCAGCAAGCAATGGAGCAGGCGGTACGAGAACGTGCAGCTCATCCAACTCCTGGCAAAACCGATGCCAGCAAGGATCTGGTCATCCTCGCCAAAGACCGCCGCATCAAGGAGCTGGAGACCGAAAACCGGAAGCTTCAGCAGCAACTCAAGGTCGCTTTGAGCAAAGCGTACGATCAGCTCTGATTACGAATAGGTTGGGGCACTCCTCATCTCCACTGCAGTCGCACTTACAGATGGCTCTTGGACGCATAAGCTGTGCTAAAATATTTCTGAATGTAGGTGGTACTTATATCAACAAGGAGAAGCTGAATGCAGAAGTGGGAATACAAAGTTATTCGCTTATCGCTGGGAGAGAAACAGATACTAGAGAGTAAATCAGTAAAGGGCGATCTCATAGAGTACGATGCCACTTATTTAAACGAGCTTGGAGGAGATGGATGGGAGTTGGTAGTTCGTAATGTAACTGATTATTCATCACCTATCTTGGTTTTCAAGCGTCCTAAGCATGAGACGGATAAATAGATTGGTCAGGCTGTGTTTAGCTAAGTGCGGCTGTAGTGACTTTTTACAAGGCACCCAACAGCAGAAAACCGTGACCACATTGAGGCGGGGAGGAAAGGTGGTCCTGTCAGCTGGAGTCGCCGAAGCGGTCCCCACGTTACCTTCCTGTCGACCGTGAGCTGTACCCCTTCTGTGTCTGTCAGCCGTCTGCCGCAGCGCCGCGACCGCGTCCCCTCCGGTGCGGGCCGAGTTCCCCACACCACTCCGCGTCAAGGCCGCGCAGGTGGTGGTAGATGGGATGAGTGGGCGCGCTTGCCTTGGCCTTGACGCGAGAGTGGTACACTGGGGTGCCCGCACGGGAGGCAGCTTCTTTGTTTACGTCGTTGACGGGACTATGAGCGTGGAGACGAGATATTACACATTATGATAGATTTTTGCAGTGAGTACGGATAGGTAGGGTCTCACGACCTTTCCCCCCGTCCAAATGAAGTAGGGCACCGGCGAGGTACTTTGCAGCCCTTCTCCGTTGGTCGGGTAAGGAGACGATGTTGCCATCGTCCCCTCCCCTCAGAACTGCTCGTGACACTTCCGCGTCAAGCAGCTCAAGCCTTTCAAATGCCCTGTTCAGGACACGGCTCCACCTCGGTATCCCCTTGGCTGTGGAGTTGTTGGTGGCACGTTGGGTGTAACAGCACCCGATTTTCGAGCTGGTCTCCGCCTCCTTTAGACCGCCAAATCTTGTGGTGGTTGTGCCACCCCGTCAGTTTGGTAATCCGTTGGTGACATCGGGGACACAGTCCCCTTTGCTTCTTCCAGAGGGCAAGCAATTGTCTTTTTCCCCGGAGGGTGCTTTCCATTTTCACGCCAAGGCGCTTTTCAAAATACACCTCCCATTTGGGGTCAAAGGGATTGGCTGTCCCTTGGATTTTCACATGCCGCTTGATGGGTGTTTGTGCTGCACGGAAGAGCCGGACGGTTTCTAGCACGCCGCCTCGTCCGATCACCATCCCAGTGAAGACCCAATGCCGCCCTTCGTGATCGTGGAAGTATTTGTCCTTGATCCATCGTCGCGGTTTGGTGTTGTGTCTTTTTCTGGCCCATTGCCACAACATCTCAAAGATGGCACTGTCCACATCTTGAAAGATTTCTTTGCTCACCACATGCTGATGATACCGTGCCCATCCTCGAATGAGAGGGTTGAGCAGCAGGATCAAGTGACCAGCAGTAGTTCCCTGATGGTCCTTGACCACTTTTCGGACTTTTTCCAGAAACGCTTTCACGTTCTTTTTCGACGGCTTGATGATGAGCTTGCCGTTGTACTTGCGTACATGTTGTCCGAGAAAGTCGAAGCCATCGTCGATATGCGTAATGAGGGTTTTCTCCGAAGAGAGCGCTAACCCTCGTTCCTTCATGAATTGCTCCACGAGAGGTTTGACTTCCTGCTCTAGCAGTTCCTTTGAGCTGCCTGTGATCACAAAGTCATCCGCAAACCGTATCAGGTTGACCTTCGCTCTTTGGCGTTGGCGATATCCAGGAAAGAGCGACCGTACCTCATGTTCTAATCCATCAAGGGTCAGATTCGCAAGGACGGGTGAAATTGGACCCCCCTGCGGGGTTCCTTCTTCAGTTCGGTAGAAGACCTGCTTGTCGATGTAGCCTGCCTTCAGCCATTTATGGAGAATGCTCTTATCCATTGGGATGTGAGCCTCTAACCATGGATGGCTGATTCCGTCGAAACAACTTTTAATGTCTCCTTCAAGCACCCATTGTGCTGAGTAGTCATGGCTCAGCACATTGAAGCACTGTTCGATGGCATCGGCTGTCGACCTCTCTGGTCGAAACCCGTACGAGTTGCGATCTCCCGTGGTTTCGGCGATAGGACCAAGTGCCAACCAGTAGAGAACTTGCATGGCCCTATCCGACATACACGGAATCGAGAGTGGCCTCAGTTTGTTGTGGCTTTTTGGGATATACACCCGCCTCAGCGGTTGAGGGTGATAGCCTCGTTGCTTGAGCGTGTGTATGGCCTGTGCCTTCTTTTCTGGAGTATCCCAAATGTCTTTGTCTACTCCAGGGGTGGTCTTGCCTTGGTTTTCCGTCACTCGTCTCACAGCAAGAGCTTTGCCACTGAATGAGTGGGTCAGCAAATGTTGCAGGGCTTTCACCTTGCCCCATTTGCCTTCCTGTGTTGCCTTGACGATGCGCGCTTGGAGCCGACGCACAGTGCGGTGAACTGCTGACCAGTCGATCCTGTGCCATTTCACCTCACTGTGGGGGGCTGCACCAGCAAACGTGTTCGCTGTCATCTGCTTTGCCTCCTGTGTCCGTTAATCAAGTTTTCTCGTCAAGAAAGACCAAACGGAAGTCTGCTCGCTTTCGCGTGGGAGATTGTTGTCTGTTGACCTCATCCCTATCCACTCCATTACGAGTGGCCTTCGCTTTCTCCGTTTTCCTCTGCCCGCAATCCCATAAGCCGTCCTTGCGGTTGGCTGTCCTTTCCAGGAGGATTACGGGGTTCCCACGTTCTGTCTGGCGACCCGGATAGATAGGTTCTGCCTCTGCGCCGATGGATGTAGTGTCTGCGTCAGGGTAAGAGGGCACACCCTGAACCAATCCACTGTGCCTTTTGGCTCAAGCCTCTCAGCATCTTTGGCTTGTTTTCGGTGACGACGTTTTGAGCAGTTCACATCTGTTAACCATACTATCCAACCCTAGCTCCCGACCGCTTTGATGCTAGCAGTCGTAGCGTCTCCTCACAGGTTCACTACCGCTCTTACGAGCGAGGCATCCATTGTCCCAGGAGCTTCATACCGTCGAATTACTCCAACCGCATGTCCTGGTAGGGTACTGGGAGCAGCATCCCAGGTGAGATCTTGTTTTGTTCAACTCTCACAGCTCGTCCTACAGCTTCGTGTCGCACCCCCCTTCCCAAACTGTACAGGCCCGTTTCCGAGCATACAGCTTTCCAGAGAATACAGATCATAGCGTTGGGAATAAACAAGGACTTACGCATTGCGCGGCCTTGTAACCCTGGCAGTTCTGACCTGTGTCCTCCTGCCGCCCTTTGCCCTGTGACCGGATCTCCCGATCTCCCTGGTGAGACGTTACCCTCACGACTCGTATGACGGCTCTGTCACCATCTGTTTCGCAACAGGAAGGTGATCCCGTGGTACGTCGTTGCGATACGTCCTAGCTCCCCTTAGAGCCTCGACTCATCCCTTGAATGACCTCGTTGGCCATCTTTCACGCTCAAGGATTGTACCGGCCCCGCGTTCATGCCAATACAGAGCGTGACATCGGCTTCAAGCGTTCTTCCGATGGGTGCGCACATCCACCAAGTCAGAATTCGAGTTCAGGCAATCCAGCTTTACTCATAGGGAGCGGGTCGTACGAATGCCCTACCCTACAACGCTTTCGGGTATGCACCGCTTGCCCGACATGCTCTTGTCCCTTTCAGTTTTTCACCTCCAGGTATGTCGGTAACCCAGGAATACATCCTCAATTCCTCCTGCTTCCAGCAGGGATATCACAACGCGCCTCACGGCGCACACGCAGCATGCGACTTTCACCGCACTGCGCTTTCCAGTACTCGGATGAACACAGTTACGTGTTCCTCAGTGTGAGTCGATGGATTAGGTTTTACTCCCCCAGAGCGCACCAGTCAGAGCACAGCACAACCCGTTGCATGGAGTCCTCCACTGTGCTGGAGAACATGGCTCCATTACTCTTTCCGTCATTTGCCTTCTCTGGTGCATCCATTTCTTCCCTCTTGAAGCTCCTTTCCCTGGCGGACCTTCACCATGTCCTTGCCATTACAGCAAGGCATTCGGCTACTATGCCGCCTCCGCCCTCTCTGCCGCATGCTGGCATTCTCGCATCCCTTTCAGGTAAAGCGGTTTGAGAGTTCCCTAATTTCCTATCGAGAAGTGATAGCAACCCGTAGCTGCCTGCTTTACGCCGAGCGGACAAGAGAGTAGTGCTCATTGGACTAAGAAGCCAACAAGCCAGCCGCTTCGCCATTTTGGCTAAGGGGTATCAGCCATTTCCCCTTTCGGTAGTAACGACGCTTACGCAGGTTCCTTTCGTCAGCATAGATCGCAGGGGTAGCCCGATGTCCCTTTCGGCTAGGCCCATCCGGTACATTGTCAGCGGGCTTCCCACCCCCAACAGTGCCACTGCTGGACGCAGGCCGCTTACCCCTCGTACCACCACTCAAGTACGGCCCTTATAGGCAACTTCTCGATAAGCTAATAGGCGCACCCCTAGTCCTACCTCGTGGTAGTTCACGCGAAGGTTGAGCGTGTTTTGACACAAAGGTTGAGCGTTTACCTGAAGGTTGAGCGTGTAAAAAGTGAATTTGATGATAAATGCGGTCCCTTTTCTCCTCATACGAACTGATCGAACGTGCTCACCTTTCGTGCAAAGTACCAGTTTTCCTCGATTGAATCACTGGTACTTTGCTGGAAGGAAATGGCTCATCCTTCCAGCAAAGTACCAGTGATTCAATCGTGCGAAGTACCATTCAAGATGAACATCTTTGACGAGCAAAGCCGCTCCTAATGCTGGGATGCCTCGAAGCAAGCCACATCATACTGGGCAACACTTTTGGGATTGGTCGAATTCTGGGGCTGACTGCCAGCATAATGGCTGTCCGCGTTTGCGAAACCACTGGTGTTGAACCCCTGTGGAGTGAGCGGTCCAGTGGGAAAGACCGACTGGCAGCTCTGATTGGGCTGGCCTTGACTCCCGGTACTCGCAGCAAATGCGGAGGTGACCGGAGGGAAAATCAGAGCTATTCCCAAGCTGATAACGGTGATGCCTTTGACAAGAAAACGCTTCATTGTTCGACTCCTTTCTTAGCATAGCTTCCAAATAGTAGCGCGACAAGAGCAAATTAATACCCCTATCATATATAAATACATGTGAAGGTTACATACAAGCAGCAGAACTGAGATGGTCCTTTCCCTGAAGGTTGAGCGAGTTGTGAAGCTCCACGCTCATGAGTAGTTCGAGCGAAGACGACCCGCCAGATTCCGGTGATCGCACTTTCCCGACGAGAAAGCTGAAGACCATCAGTAGCTCATATTTTTTGAAAAACATCGATTGCTTGCTCAACCTTCACGTACACCCTCATCCTTGAGGCAAAAACACCCTCATCCTTCATGTAAAGTACCATTGAGTATGAGGATTCCAAAACTCGCTCAACCTTCATGTCAAAACTCGCTCAACCTTCGTGTAATGTACCACCTCGTCAATGGATAAAGTCCAGATAAACTTCACCACTTAAACGAGTGCTAGTACAGGTCAAATCAGGCTTGTGAAATTCAGTGATATCTGTGACCTCATAGGAACCGTACAGCGAGAAAACGCCGCTATCAGTATCTTCATTACGTTAGAGCCACCGAGCCGAGACATAACGACCGTGGCAGTCAACACAGGCTACTATGAGTCACCATGGTCAAGGCAGAAATACCCACATATTCAGATACACACGATCACTGAGTTATTGAAAGGGGTCAAAATCGACATGCCATCTCAGTATGACACCTTCAAGCAGGCGCAGAAAGTGAAGCAATATAATGGTCCCACAAACAAGCTCCAATGACTTTGATCTTAAATTTTGCCATAGCCTTCCTCTTCTATCCGAAAGCATGTATTGATTACTCAAGAAATGCACAAGTATATAGATGTGGCATTATAGTAATCGAAGTAGAAAAACTCAAGCAAATGATCTTAAAGCATGAACAGGGATGAATCCAGCTTCAATCAAGCCTCTTTTCTCTCAGAACGAAGAGCATCCTAATAGCCAATAAAGCCAGTATAGAAGCTTCAAGGTGCAACAAAATTGATAGCTCATTTGACAGCTAAACCGATGCATTTCATTGAACTTGTATGCGCACGGATGAACAAGAATGTGAGATAATAATGGGTAACAAGCTCAATGAGGAGTCAACTCACCTCTAGAAGGACATGAAAAATGGACGAAAAAGGCACTATGCCAAAGACAATGTTTGAAAAAATCTGGGAAGCTCACACAGTACGTGAAGCTCCAGGAGAGTCTACCATTCTCTATATCGACCGTCACTTGGTGCACGAGGCCACCTCACCCCAGGCCTTCGCCGGTCTACGAACTGCCAACCGGCCTGTGCGCCGACCCGATGCCACCATTGCCGTGCTTGATCACAATGTGCCTACCATCAGCGGGCGCAAGATGCTCGATGTTGTAGACCAGGCCAGTGAGCTGTGTATCACCACTATGGAGCAGAATGCCAGGGATTTCGGTGTGACCCTTTTTGACATGAACGACGCTCGCCAGGGCATTGTGCATATTATTGGCCCTGAGCAGGGTATCACGCTGCCAGGCATGACGCTCGTGTGCGGCGACTCGCATACCTCTACGCATGGAGCCATGGGGGCACTGGCCTTTGGTATTGGCACCAGCGAAATTGAGCATGTCCTGGCCACACAGTGCCTCTTGCAGCAGCATCCCCAGACGATGAATATTCGCGTCGAGGGTACGCTGGCTCCAGGCGTCACCGCCAAGGACATGGCTCTTGCCATTATTGGCAAATTTGGCACAGGTGTGGGTACCGGTCATGTGATCGAGTTTAGTGGCTCAACTGTGCGCAATCTCTCCATGGAGGGACGTATGACCCTCTGTAACATGGCAATTGAGGCCGGGGCGCGTGCCGGTATGGTTGCACCCGATGATACTACTTTTGCCTATATCAAAGGTCGTCCCTACGCCCCCAAAGGGGAAATGTTTGAGCAGGCAGTAGCTGCATGGCGGCAACTGGCCAGCGATCCTGAAGCACACTTCGATACCGTTCATGAAATCAACATCGATGGCTTAGGTCCCCAGGTCACATGGGGCACTAACCCGGGTATGGTCGCCGATGCCAATGGTATCATTCCCGACCCCGCCAAAGAGCAAAATCCCCTGAAGCGCCAGGCCTATGAACGCGCCCTTAAGTATATGGGCCTTGAGGGCGGTCAGCGCATTCAGGATATCGCGGTGAATACGGTCTTTATTGGCTCTTGCACCAACTCGCGCCTGGAAGACCTGCGCATGGCCGCTCAATATGTCAAGGGCAAACATGTCGCTCCCAATGTGCGTGCCCTGGTCGTTCCTGGCTCGATGCGCGTGCGGCGCATGGCTGAAGAAGAGGGACTGGCCGACATTTTCCGAGATGCCGGTTTCGAGTGGCGCGAGGCCGGATGCAGTATGTGTATCGCTATGAATGGCGATCAGCTCTCTGAGGGTGAGCGCTGCGCTTCGACCAGCAACCGTAACTTTGAAGGCCGCCAGGGACGTGGTGGACGCACTCACCTGGTCAGCCCTGCCATGGCTGCCGCGGCCGCTGTTGCCGGTCACTTTGTCGATATTCGCGAGGCGAAATAAGGCTGCATCTTTTACGCACAAGGAGAATACATATATGGAACCCTTTACAAAGCTCACGGGCCTGGTTGCACCCTTAGATCGCACCAATGTCAATACCGACGAAATCACGCCCGCCCGTTTTCTCAAGACGATTAAGCGCACGGGCTTTGGCGAAGTGCTCTTCGCCAACTGGCGCTATTTTGATGGTACGACCAACAAGCCCAATCCTGATTTCGTGCTGAATCAGCCGCGCTATCAAGGCGCGAGCATCTTGCTGGCGGGTGAGAACTTTGGCAGTGGCTCATCGCGCGAACA
>Ga0209647_1004664_pt1 | contig 10247 bp, 7 predicted proteins | sample GraSoi_2013_60cm_FD_185827 | JGI IMG/M metagenome (GOLD analysis project Ga0209647, IMG submission 185827) | Grasslands soil microbial communities from the Angelo Coastal Reserve, California, USA - Sample 9_17_2013_60cm (SPAdes) (version 2) | ecosystem: Environmental > Terrestrial > Soil >...
CACCAATCTGCGCTACATGCTCCTTGAACTTCCCAGCCTTGTGTCTCATCTCCCGTATCTGAGCTTTAGTCCACTGGGGACAGGCATTTTTTGGACCACACCGGCTCTAGTGTGCGCATTCCTGGCATTTCGACACAAAGAACAGCGCTGGCTGGCGGCAGCACTTCTCGCGGCCTGCCTCCTACCCATGGCTTTCCTGCTGATGTATTTCAATACGGGCTGGTACCAGTTTGGCTACCGCTTCATTCTCGATTTTCTCCCCTTTGCCTTGCTGCTGGCAGTTTTAGGGATGCGAGCGGTTCCTGGGTGGCGCGAGAAGTTGCTGATTGTTCTTTCGGTGGCTATGAACGTTTGGGGATTTGTGGTGTTTACTTTTTTTCATCCGTGAAGTTTTCTCCTCTTCTTCACTCCGACCTGGTTGGGCGTGTAAGCGGGGGTACTGTTCGTCCCTGCTCTGAGCATTCGATGAGAAGAGCAAGTCGTTTTAATTTAGTTTCTTCTTGCCTGGCGCTCATCACCCACCAGATGGCAGGCTGTTGGTAAGAGGGAGGTCTGGATTGGAAGAACTCCCACGCTTTCTGATTGGCTCTCAATTGATTTTCATACGCAGGGTCGAGCTTGCTATCTTTGCGCTGTTCATACGAGTAGAGCCCTGACTTATTTGGTCACGCTCATGAAATGCCTTGAGACCCGCAGATTGCACCAGTCCAAGTTGTATTAGTTCACCAACACGTTTGACGTTGACACTACTCCAAATACTGTGTGGCTTTCGTGGGGTAAACCTGATCATGTAGCTGAGGTCGTCAATGCCTTTCCGCCGACCATCAATCCAGCCAAAACACAGCGCTTGATCTACCGCCTCTGGCCAGGTAATACTTGGTTTCCCTGAACTGGTTTTATAAAACCCAACCCATAGTTCTTGAGTTGTCTCATGATACTGCTCAAACCAGTTTCGCAGTTCAGCTGGCGATGCGAAGAAAGTAGGTTTCATTGTCACTTGCCTATCACCTTAGGTTCAGCGTCTTGCCGGTTTCTACGAATCGAAATTATCGAAGACCAGAAGAGACTATACCATTGGAACAAGAAAAAGTATAGTAAAAACGCGCCATCTAAAAGTTATCATGACAGTTCTTCCATAACCCATTATTTCACCGGCACGAGAAATCAGGACTTTTGAGGAGTGTTACACAGGAAAGATGGCCTATTTTTCCGGCTTTTCTCTGCTTTTGAGATATACTAACAGCAAAATGATAATGACGCGGCCCATTGGGGTGAAGTAGGAGGTGTGGAGGCGAGCGGGCCAGTCGAGGAGCGGCGTTTCTGATTTTTGGTCTGAAAGGAAATAACCGAAATCCAGGCCAGTCCGAGGGGTCTGGTCCTTCCTCCCGGCAGCAATTGCGAGGCAACGGGCACGAGCACAAGCACGAGCCTGTCTGCCCAACTCCTCTGCGCGTTGTTGTAGGCATTCTGGCGCTTTTGCTGTTGGTAATTTCGGCTATTGGCTCCCTTGCTGTGGTGAAGAACTCGTACGCGGCGAGCGAGTGTGACCTGCCTTTGATTTGTCAATCCCCAACACCGAGTCCATCACGAGCGTGGACCGTAACATGCTTTACGCGGATGGGGCATTCAAACTGGCAAACGTCGGGGGGCCAGATGGGCTAAAACGCCCTTGAATCCTTGCAAACACTTGGAGAGTCAGGTACGCTTGAAGGAAGCATCGTTGTATCGGAAAGGCTGGGGGAGATGCCTGGACCGAAACGATCCCGCCGAGAGCGAACGGATGAGTGGGCAAGTATCAAGCAATGGACGCTCTGGCCAGAGCAAGAGCTTTATGAGGCGATCAGGCCCCTCATCCTTTTCCATGAAACCGCAGGGGAGCGAGCGAAAGAGATCGATGTCCCCCAGCGCACGTTGTCCCGCAAAGCGGATGAGTTTGAACGATACGGGATGCAAAGCCTGTTTCCCTCTGGGGAGCAAGGGGGCGAGAGAGAGACAGGCAAAACCCTGTCCGCCGAGATCCGCCAACTCATCGTGGACCTCCACTACGAAATGCCCGCGATGAGTTGGCGTGAAATTGCCGAGGTCTGCTATATTCGGTATGGCAGAAGACCAGATCATAAAAATGTCAAACGCATCGCAACCTCCGGCCCTTCCCCCTCTCTCCAGGCCCGGCGCTACCAGCCCTGGCACCTGATCCCTGACCCGGCAGAGCGCAAGCTCGCCGTGATCCGGCTGCACGCGGAGGGCTGGTCGATCACTTCGATTGCAGCGTATATGCAGGTGAGCCGCCCAACCATTTACGCCACCCTTCAGCGTTGGGCCGAGGAAGGGGTTGCAGGCTTAGAAGAGAAATCCAGGGCGCGCAAAGGGCCGCGCAGGGTCACGCTGAAGATTGCCAATGAGGTCAGAAAGCTCCAGGAGAACCCGCTGCTCGGAAAGTGGCGAATGAGTGCTGCCCTCTCACGCATGGGGATTGAAGTCAGCCCGACCACCTGTGGCCGGATTATGGAAGCGAATCGCAAACTCTACGGTCTGGAAAAGCCACAACGCCCGCCGCGTGAGAAGCTGGAGATGCCATTTAAGGCCGTAAGGCGTCATCAATTCTGGAGCGCCGATATTCGCTACATCGAAGAGCACCTCCTGCCCGATCCCAAGCCGGTCTATGTCATTACGGTCTTTGAGAATTTTTCGCGGATGGTCCTCGCCTCTGCCATTTCCCCAACGCAGAACCAGTGGGATTTCCTCGCAGTCTTGGCTGAGGCCATCAGACGTTACGGCGCGCCAGAGGCGCTCGTGACCGATGGGGGAGGGCAATTTTACAGCGCTCAAGCTCTCCAGTTCTATGACATGCTGGGCATCCGTAAGGAGCGTATTGACCCCGGAGAACCCTGGCAAAATTATGCAGAAACCTTGTTCTCGATACAGATGAGACTAGCTGACTTTGCTTTCGCCAAAGCGCGCACCTGGCCGGAAATCCAGCAAGCGCACCACACCTGGTGGGTGAATTACAATACCGAGCGGCATTTTGCCCATCAGGCGCGCCAGGATGGGCGACACAGCCCCTCAGAGGTGCTGCGGGGAATGTTGGGCCGGACCTTCCCCGAAGAGGTTCTCTCGCGAGCGCTGTACGCCACACAGTTCACCCGCCAGATTGATCGCCACGGCTTCGTCCGCTTTAAGCACTGGCGCTTCTATGGGGAGCGGGGGCTGGCAGGAGAGGATGTCTCGGTGTGGGTCTATGAGGGGAATTTGAAGGTAGAGTACCAGGCCACTGCGCTTTCGCTGTACGAGCTTTCTATCAAGAAAGGCACCGGGGAGATCGCTGACGTGAAGAATCCCCAACGGCTGGAGACGCACTTTCGCAGCCCGCAACTCGATCTGTGGCGGCTCTCGGACACAGAATGGCTTCTCGCCTTGCGGAGGCCAGCAACGGTGACGCACAAAAAACCGGGTAAGGTGGTGGTCTTGGCCGAGCAGCTTGTCCTGCCGGAGTTTGGCGCGACGGGATAGACGGTGAAAAGCAGTGTTACTCAGGCTCCTTATCCTGGCTGGCTGGAGATCCGCCCCGTCGGCCAGCCACAACGGAGAGAAGTTCGGCGGCCAGCGCCAGGGCTTCACCTTCAGTCAAGGCAATCACCGGATGCATGCGGGCCAAACGCAGAGCATTGTCGTGCGCTCTCTCGATCCGCGAAGAGCTAGCCAATTCCCTCCACAATAGCTCTGCCCTGCGGATTCGCCGCGCTCCATTCAGTCGCAATCAAGCGACGACCGGTGAGCTCTTGCGAAGAGTCCGAGGCGAGAAACACAGCCGGAGCCTTCATGATCTCTGGCTGGAGCAAACGCGCCTGTACATCCACTGGCATCTCAGCGGGGACCATACCGGTATTGGTCGCGCCACCCGGCAGCAGAATATTGACACGAATACGCGTCTCGATCAGTTCCTGTGCCCAGATGGCCGAGGCAGCCTCAAGCGCAGCCTTCGACGATCCATAGGGAGAAAAACCGCGCCGCTTCATCGTTTCATAGCTCACACCGATGTTAATGATGCTCCCCTCGCGCTGCTGCTCCAGCAGACGTGTAACAACTGCACGAGCCATATAGAATGGTCCATTGACATTCGTGTCTATGATCATACGCCAGACCGAAGGCTCTACTTCCCAAAAGCGAGTTGGCTCCGTCAGAAAAGAAGCACTGACATACTTCATGCCTCGACCTGCGTTATTGACCAGGATATCGACGTGCCCAAACCGTTGGATGGTCTGGTTCACCACCTGTTCACATGCCTCTTGATTCGTCACATCGGCGAGCAGCGCCAACACCTGTTCAGACCAATCCTGCTTCGCTAGTTGATCGAGTTCAATTTGTCCATGTGCAGCTGTGATCGTCACCGATGCCCCTTCTTGCAGGTATGCCTCTGCGATCGCACGCCCTATCCCTCGCCCGGCCCCGGTCACAATCGCGACCTTTCCATCAAGCTTTCCCATTTCGGTTGCTCCTTTTTTGTTTCTCCAAGACAAACGATCAGCACGTTTCAGCCTTCTTCTCGCGCCTTTCTCTTCCCTTGAAGAAAGGTCCAGCAGGACTGCACAAGCAGAGAGGCATATGCTTGATCTACAGGGAGTATAGACGCTTCAGAGCGCGGGGTGATAGAATTATTGTCGAAAATGATTGTCTGATTCTGCAAATCTTGAAGATAAGCACAAGAGCAAGAAGAGAAGGGGTTCCGATGTCTACGATGATCAAAGAGCAGGCCGAACGCGAGATTCAACGACTCCAAGCCAATCGCAAGGAACTGGTTGAGCGCGTCTCGCGGGTTCTCCGTGAAGATGGAACGGTTCAGCCGTTGTCGGGGCTGCGCCTGGCTCGTTCATCCTCACCGACAGCGCCACTTCATGGGGTATCCACCCCATCCGTGTGCGTGATTGCTCAGGGCGGCAAAGAGGTTCTGCTCGGTGAGAGTCGCTATCGGTACGATCCTTTGCATTATCTGCTGACCACGATCGAACTCCCCAGCGTGAGCCAGGTGGTAGAAGCCTCAAAAGAGCGGCCCTACCTCAGCCTTCGCCTGGAACTCCCTCCCACCCTCGTGAGTTCGGTTCTGCTGGAAGCGGGATACACACAGCTTCGGAAGCAGGCGGACGCAAGAGCTCTCGATGTCAGTCTGCTGGATGGCAATCTGCTCGACGCGGTCGTGCGTTTTGTCAGACTCCTGGATGCTCCTGCCGAAGCGCCGGTCGTGCTGCCACTGATTACGCGGGAAATCATCTATCGTCTCCTCATAGGAGAGCAAGGGGACCGCCTCCGCCACCTGGCGGTCCTGGGGGGGTACACCTCCGATATCGCCAGAGCCGTTGCCCGATTGCGCCAGGACTTCGATCAGCCATTGCACATTGAGGACCTCGCGCACGAGTTGGGCATGAGCGTTTCGGGCTTCCACCATCACTTCAAGGCCGTCACCGCGATGAGCCCCTTGCAATTCCAGAAGCGGTTGCGACTTCAGCACGCCCGTCGTCTGATGCTGGGGGAAGACCTGGATGCGGCCAGTGCGGCCTATCGCGTCGGGTATCAAGACGCTTCCCACTTCAATCGAGAGTACAAAAGCCTCTTTGGTGTCCCCCCCATGCGCGACGTGCAACGGCTGCGGGGAGAAACGCTCGCTTTCTCTGGACAATGAGAGAGACGGGCACGTTCGATACAGAGCATGATTTCCTTCGCGCAACGGGCCGCTCCCCTGTTGTGCTGACAGTGTTGGCCTGGTTCTCTTCATGATATCTCCTGAAAAATGAAGAGGATCATACTGGAAAGAAAAGAGAATGCAAATGATACTCGTATTGCCCGCTACTCTGCCCCTGGTGTATGACGTTCGATCCTCATCACTCCGGCTGTTTCCGCCAGTCGTAGCGCTACCCCTAAAAGTCAACGCTTGCCGGGAGATGTGAGCGTCCCAGCCTGTATCCCATCGCCGGGAGCAGCCTGTTCTGCCTCCTGGTCAACCTGGCTGGGTACGTCTGGCGGTGGCCCAACGACTCTGAGTGTCTTCTTCAGAAGTTTGCGGCGGGCCTGCTGATCAGCAGGCGTCGAGAGAGTCGCGGTCGCGGCGAACGCGCGGTAACCTTCGATCAGCTCTTCCAGTTCAGCCATATATCGGCTGAGATTGCGAACATCGCTTCGCAAGTAATCGAAGCTCTCTCCGACCTCGGAGAGAAGATCGCGCAGGCGCTCTTTCATCGACCAGGCTCCTTTAGGAGAGAAGCGTGCGGCCTGCGTGTTCGATCCGCACGCTGTTCACCGGATACCAGCGCCCACCCCAGCCGCGTATCATGGCCAGGAGTTGGCCCTTTCTTCTCCTGACAGCGACCACACCGCCCATTGGACACCACACCCGTGCTCTGTCGGTGAACGCTTGATCCCAAAGAGCTGCCTTAATCTGACGAATATTCGTTGACTGCATGTGCGACTCCTTCCGTTTGCACCCGTTCGCTATGCGGCATTCTGCGAGATACCGCTTCGGGTGCTGTGAGAACAAACAACTGGGGATATGGTGCAGGTAGTAGACAAATCGACCAGGAGGTCTGTGGCGAGTTCGAGCGCGCAGGTGACATGGTACACGGCTTGCTTCGTATCGTCGCTCATGATGAGCGGGTACGCGGCCAATGGCCTGGAGCAGTAGGTACATTGTTCCTCCAGATAGTAAATTGGGCCAAACTGCTGCGAAAAATTGGGTGAAACTCAGGAAATCAGCGTGAAACCCAGGAATGGATCACTGAAACTCTGGAGAAACTGCTCTCCATTTGGTATACTTCCCTTAGAGTTGTAAATAGTGTCCATGTGTCTCGGATAGGCTGGCCGTGGAAATACACATTTCCCGCTCATGAGAGGCAGAAATACGATGGTTGCACCCTCTGTCGATGGCATTGACCTCTTTAAAATCGCAGGCCGTTCCATTTCCGGGTGGATTCCTAGTTTCAAGACAGGCTCCGCCAAGAGTACCAGGCAGCCATTTTGTAGTCAGCTCGAAGAAAGACTCTTGCTCTGGCTTGAATACAACCCCCAGGTGGTCAGTTACGCTCGCGGTGACATTGGCCCTCCATTTGCAGCCACGTACCGATTGCCCCTCCCCAAACATGCTCCTCTTGCCATTGGCTACACCTTTGAGGGTAAACCCCATGACTACCTGCCTGATGTGGTGGGGCAGCTTCAGGATGGGGCCACCTTTATCGCTGAAGCTGGTATGGAGGACGAGAAACGACAGGATCGCAATCTTGCCAAAGCTGAGGCCGCTCGCCGTCTCGCGCGTCTTCAGCACGGGGTCTACTGGATTGCCACAGAGAAGACACTCACCAGAGCACGCCACTACAATCTGGTTTTCTTACATGCTCGACGAAAGAGCTTTCCCGCTTTTGCTGACATTGCCCAAGCTGTCCAGGAGGTATGGCCGTGGGGAGAAGTTGCCAGTGTCGAAGAGGTCGAGCAAAGGCTCGCTGAGCGGTGGCCTCTTCCACTGGTTGAAGCGACGATCTGGAAAATCGCTGCTGATGCTGCGGCAAGAGGACATTTGCTCGTTGATTTGCAACAGCAGACGCTTGATCGTCAGCTCCCTTTGGCTTTGCTTCCACCAGAAGCGGCAGCGCTTCCTTTTGACCCCTTTCCAGACACGCTTCTGGTTGAAGAGAAGATCGTTTCAGCCACACCCATTCTCTCTGAACCCAACACGCCCATTGCAGGTCCAACATTTGACGCCTCCACTTTACCGGAGAAGCAGCGAGAACAGTTTTATCGAAATCTGCGAGCAGTCGAGCAGGTGTTGGCTGGGGCATCTCAGACACGGATTGCGACCGAGTCAGGGATTTCGCGTTCTTGGCTCTCCCAGTTGGTCCAGCGGACGAAGGCTATCGGTCAGATTGCCTGTGTCCCTCACGGAAGCTACACGAGAAAGACAACCATGCATCCTGCCTTCCAGGAATGCATCCGGCGGTTGTATTTGCTCCCCACACAGCTTTCCATGACGGCAATCCATGAACACATGGAAATGCGGCAGGTGGCGGAGCGATTGCAGGTTTCAATGGGCACTCCCGTCAAACTCCCCTCCTACGATCAAGTGCGTCGAGAAATCCATCGGCTCAAAGAGGAGCCGGATCTGGTAGCTGTGCGTGAGCGGGCAAAATCGCTTCCTCGTGCACGTTCCTCTCCCGAATCATTTGTGCTTTCCATTCCGTCTCCGGCGCTGCTCACCCAGGTCGATGAGCACTCGCTAGAACTGTATGTCGTCACCCCCGACGGCATTGCGGTGACCCAACGCGTCCACGCCGCAGCACTCATCTGTGTGAAAACCGCTGCGATTCTCGGTGCGATCCTCTCCCTCGGCCCGCTGAAGGAGGAAGACTACATGCGTCTGGTCCGTCAGGCATTGGAGCCGAAAGATCGCTTGGTTGGGCTTGCTGGATGCCAACATTCCTGGCCCTGCTATGGCAAACCGGCTATCATTTTTCATGACCGGGGAAGATTTTTACCTCCGAGGCGCGCCCGACAGGTCTTAGTGGATCGGCTTGGCATCATCACCGAACAGGCACCTCCATATGCCCCATCAGCAAAAGGCATCGTGGAGAACCTCTTCCGCTGGATGACCCAGCGCTTTGAACGACGCCAGCCGGGCACGAGTCACGGGATCAACGATGCGAAAAGAGCGGCAGAGACTGGGGGGATAACGCTAGAAGAACTGGAGCGTTGTTTCTATCAAGCTATCGTCGATGATTACCAACAAGACTGGGATAGCCTGCGGCGGCAAAAACGGTGCATCTGTTGGGATCATGCAGTCGCGCAGAGCGGCGTCCCTCAGTATCTTGGATCGCCCGATGATTTGAAATTGTTGCTGATGAAAGCGGTCAATCGGAAAACTCCAGGTCATGGGTATCACATCTCTGAAGGCTCCAGGCTTTCTTTTCTGGGCCGCTGGTATGTGTGTCCTAGCCTCCTCTCGCGTCTTGCCGGTCGTGAGTTTGAGGTGTACTACGACAGAAGAGATCTGGGTGTGTTGTATCTCTTCGTTGAGGGCGTGTATGTGGGAGAAGCCTACTGTCCAGCGTTTATGGGAGGCCGCGTCAGTGAGTGGGAAGCTAGAGCGATGCGCAAACACGACGAGGAAGAGGCGAAAATCGCACGCGAAGAAGGAAGAGAGGTGCGCGCCCACATCCAGAGTGAAGCAGGACAAGCCCGCAAACGAAGATCCGCCGAGATTCGTCAGGCCGAACAGGGCCGTCAATGGGATCGCCAACGAGAAGACATCCATCCAGTCGAAGTCCTTGAGCGATTGGCGAGTATTGAGGCGAAGCATACCTCAGTGGCACCACTGCCAAAGGCCATCCCTGATCCTGACCCAGACCGTCCAACTCACCCATTACGTATTCGCCAGCTTTGAGAGGAGCCATCGCTATGACCCACCCCCTCTTTCACAAAGAGATCTTTCTTGAGACGGCCTTTGAAAAACGGTTCCAGGCGATGCTTCGTTCAGCCTGGGACAAGCGGAGTTGGCATGTGATTGTCGCCGATCCGGGGTCAGGTAAGACAATGGGGATTCGCGATCTGGTCAAAACTGCTGGTTCACGGGCGATCCTGGCGATTGTGACTCCGAAAAACAATGAAGACGAGCAGGCGTTGGGCGACCAACTCTACACGGCGCTTGGCCTCCAGTTGCGAGGACATTGGCGCACTCGCAAGCCCAAACTCATGGGACATCTGCACCAATATGGGACGGAGTGCATCATTGTGGATGATGCACATGATCTCTCACTGGAACATCTGATGTTCATCAAGGAAATCACGGACCAGGGACGGTTGCAGTACAATCATCCGCTTGGGTTGTGCCTCGTTGCGGCTGGACGTGGGCAAATGATCCCACTCAAGGAAACGCTTGATCTGCCTGACCCTACTTGGCTCCAATTCCGCCGCCGACTCGATCCGCTCCAACCGTTTTGCCGCATTGCAGGTCACACCTCAGAGGAAGTGCGCGACATCCTGGCGTCGCTGGAGATCGTCTATCACGAACTCTTTCCACACCTCAACCTCCGGCAATGGTCTAACTTTATCTACCATTGGCTCACACAGTCACAGTTTGACCCAACCCATTCTGGTCGCGTGACAATGGATCACGTGATGAAACTGGTCACGACAGCCCTAGAATGGACGTATGAGGCTCACGAAATGGATGTACGGGCGCAGACGCTAGAGGACGCAGCTTCACTGCTTATCCT
>Ga0209647_1004665_pt1 | contig 10246 bp, 6 predicted proteins | sample GraSoi_2013_60cm_FD_185827 | JGI IMG/M metagenome (GOLD analysis project Ga0209647, IMG submission 185827) | Grasslands soil microbial communities from the Angelo Coastal Reserve, California, USA - Sample 9_17_2013_60cm (SPAdes) (version 2) | ecosystem: Environmental > Terrestrial > Soil >...
ACCCACGAGGAACGCGGCGCTCACGCCGACCCCGAGCGGCCAGGGGAGCGTGCGCGGCGTCTCGCGGGGCTCGACTTCGGTCGGCGTGACCACGCGTCACTCCCGCGTCCGGAGGGTGGATGTTTATACGAAATTAGGTCGTGATTCTAACATCGGCCCCCGTCCGATGTACCGGGCGTGCTCGTAAGTCGCGATGGGGGCTAGAAGCCGACCCGCCGCATCACGAACCGTGGCAGCAGGCGGATGACGAGCATGACCCAGCGCCAGGCGCCCGGCGCGTACACGACGGGCGTGCCCGCGTCGATCGCCCTCAGCACCCGCCGCGCCACCCCCTCCGGCTCGCCGGCAAATGGCGGGGCGGGCAGACCGTCCGTCATGGACGTGCGGACGAAGCCCGGCTTGACGCACACGGTTCGCAGGCCCGCGGCGCGGAAGCGGTGATCGAGTCCTTCGAGGTAACGTGTCAGCCCCGCCTTGGCCGCGCCGTAGAGGACGACGGGCTTGCGCCCGCGCTCGCCCGCCACGGAGCTGAACACGCACAGCGTGCCCCCGCCGCGCGCGAGCAGCCGGCGCCGCGCTTCTTCGCAGAAGGCGACGGTGTTCGTGAAGTCGACGAGGAGCAGCCGGCGGGCCAGCTCCGGGTCCGCCTCCAGCCGCTCCTGGGTCGCGAAGAGGCCCGCGGTCACGACGACGGCATCCAGCCCGCCCAGCGCCGTCTCCGCCTCCTCGAGCGCGGGCGCGAACGTCTCCGGTCTCTCCAGGTCGCACACCGCCGTGCCCACGCGGGCGCCGCCGCGCACCTCGAGGTCGCGCGCGCTCCGCTCGAGGTCGCCCCGATCGCGGCCCAGCAGCGCTACCGCGTCCCCGCGCTGGGCCATTCGTCGAGCCAGCGCGCGCCCCATGCCTTTGGTCGCCCCCAGGACGGCGACCTTCATGAGCGGCTCATGGCCGATCGCCCAGCATGCGCACCGACTGCGCGCTCCGGAGCTGCCCCTGGGGATCCCAGTGACGGCGGATGCGCGTCCACTCCGGCAGCCGCGGCTCCATGGCCCGGAAGTGATCCGGCCGCGTGAAGGCGTCCTTGGCCAGGTAGATGCGCCCGCCTTCCGCGATCACGAGCTCGTTGAGCGCGTCCACCAGCGACTGCGTGTCGTCCCGGATCGGTATGTCGAGCGCGATCGAGATGCCCTTGAGGGGGAAGGAGAGCAGTCCCGGCCCCTCGTCGCCGCAGTCCTTGATGACGCACAGCATCGACGCCCCGCCGCGGCTCGTGAGCAGCTCGAGGAACCGGCGGGCCGCACCGTGCCCGGCCGTGTCCGGGAGCACGCACTGGTATTGCGTGAACCCGCGCGGGCCGTACATCCGGTTCCAGTGGCGGATGACGTCGAGCGGATAGAGGAACGATTCCGGATGGACGATCCCGCGCTCCACGCCGGGCCGGTGCCGGTGATAGTAGAGCGCGTTGAACGCGCGCACCGAGGCCCGGCTGATCACCCAGCCCGGAAAGACGAACGGGATGGCGGGCCGGCTCTTGGGACGGGGTGGATCGGGCGGGGCCTCGGCACGCTCCGCCCATCGTCCGCGCATCAGGATGCCGCGGCCCAGGCTCCGCCCACGCGAAAGGCAATCGATCCAGCCCATGGTGTACGGCCAGCGCGGACCCGCCTCCTTGAGCGCTTCGATGAACCGGTCGATGTCCGCGATGCGCTCGCTCTCCCGCCAGATCCAGGGCGAAGGGATGGGCGTCAGCCGGCACTCGACCTCGAGGATGTGGCCGGTCAGGCCCATGCCCCCGAGGGTGGCGCGGAAGAGGTCGCATTCGTGCTCGGGCGAGCACTCGACGATCGTGCCGTCCGCCACGCGCATGCGGAGGCGCGAGACGTGCCGGCCGAAGCAGCCGTCGCGATGGTGGTTCTTGCCGTGGACGTCGGCGGCCACCATTCCCCCCAGGGTGATGAACTGCGTGCCGGGGGCGACGGGCGCGCAGAAGCCGCGCGCGAGGAAGATGCGGTTCAGATCGAAGAGCGAGAATCCCGCCTCCGCGCGCAGCCGGCCGGTGGCGCCTTCGAAGGCCAGGATGCGATCGGCCAGCGGAGTGCCGGCCACGACCGGCCGGCCCGGGGGCGGAAGGGACGAGTCGCCGTAGGACCGTCCGAGGCCGCGGCAGAGGACCGCGTCGCGCGTCAGCGCCTCCAGGTCCTCCGATCGGACCTCGCGACCGGGCACGGGCACGCGGCCCCAGCCGGACAGCATCGGCACCCCGCGCTTCAAATCCGCCGCTCGACCGCGGGGAAGTTCCGCCACACGGGCACGCCGCAGAAGTGCTCGCCCTCCGTGCAGGTCGGAGTGATGCGGCCGGCGCGCAGCACGCAGGGAGGGCCCATGTGGCGCGCCAGCGCCGGATGCACCGTGCGCAGCTGGTCGAGCTCGTCCATGGACGCCCGGTAGATCTCCTCCTGGGCGTTGAAGCACGTGCGCATCACCCACTTGTGGGCGAGGTACAGGAGGCTCCCCGTCTCGTGGAAGCGCAGCGCCTTCGCGTTGGGGAGGACGTACAGGGCGGCCTCGCGCGGCACGTCCATCTCGAGCAGTCGCTCCTTGGCGCGCCAGGCACGGTCCATCGACGCCAGATAGATCTCGTGCGCGCGCGGGTTGGCCGCGATCAGGGGCGGAGTGACGAAGTCCGGCCGGCGGGTGTCGGTGAGCGTCATGAGCGGGCGCGATCCCGGCACCATGCGGTGGCGCTGGTCCTGGCTGTCCGCGGTGTGCGAGAGGCGCTTGAGGAACGTGTAGCTCGCGTGATGCAGGGCGCGCGAGAGCGGCGAGTGCACGCTGAGGTTCAGGGTCTCGAGGCGGTAGCGGTTGTAGGAGGGATCGAGCACCCGGGCCAGCGCCTCCGCGTCCGACAGCGTCCCCGGGTCGGCGCCGAGGACGGTCCGGACCGCCTCCGCCGTCGTCTCCGGCGCCCGCGCCGTGTAGTCCACGAGGAGGGACGTGCGCGCGCCGAGCTGCGCGTCGATGCGCCGGGCCAGGGCGTCGCCGTCGCCATGCAGCTCCGGCCATCGCCCCTCGACGACCTGGGCGGCCTCGAGGGGCGCCTCCCCGACCTTCTCGAAGAAGGCCGGATCCAGGGCGTGCACGCGATCGACCATGGCCGTGACCACCTCGACCGCCTCCGTGGGCACGTCACCCGTCCGCATCATCCGGCGCAGGCGGTGGAGCACGATTCCGGAGAGCGTGTGCACCATCGAGGTGAAGGCGGCCACCGGGATCACGTAGCGCGCCAGCTCGATGGCCTTCTTCTCCGCTTCCCGCGCGACCTTCTTCCGCCGCTTCTCGGACGCGTTCGGCGTCAGGTACCGGATCTCGCTGAGGATGCGGTGCGTGTCCTCCTTCAGGATCGCGGACAACGCGCGATAGGTCTCCCAGGCCGCCTCCAGCTCGCCCTCGTACACCTCGCGGGCCGGGCCGCCCAGTCCGGGGGGTACGTAGGCGGCGACCTGGTCGAGCCGCACGAACCGCTGGCTGGACTGCTCGGAGTTGTAGAAGGGATGGGCATGGAGGAAAGCCCAGACGAACTGGCGGCTCACGTTTTCCAGCCCGAACTCGAAGTGCGCGTGCTGGTAGACCGTGTGATGCCCGGCCTCGAAGGTCAACGGACCGATGGAGTCGCGCTGGCCGGCGGTGACCTCCTCGGGCCCGATCACGCGCGGCGAGTAGCAGGTCCGGGCGGCGGCGATCGCGCCGTCGTAGGGACGGTCCCACGCGTTGCGCAGGGTGACGACGGGGGGACCGGTGCGAAGGGACGCATCCATGAGCGAATCGTCAAGACTAGCCGACGGGGCCCCGCAGCGGCAAGGAGAGGCGGGTGGTAGAGTTCGCGCATCCATGACGGGAGGGGTCCGCCGCGCGCTTGCCGCCAGCGCCATCTACGTAGCCCTGTTCGCGCTCGTGACGATGGCCGTCCCTCCGCCGGCCTCGGCGGAAGCACGGGTCCGGCTCGGCCACCTCTACCTGTTGCTGCCGGCGCTCGCCGCGCTCGTCGCCACCGCGCGTGCCGCCCGCGCCTCCCTGGGGACGGAGCGCGCGTTCTGGAGCCTCCTGGCGGGGGCGGCGGCGGCGCAGATGGCGGCCGAGTCGGCATTCCTCCTCCACGCCGTCTTTCCGGGTCACGCCGCCCTGATCGGTCTGGGCCACGCCGGGCACTACACGTTCAGCGTGCTCGTCGCCGTGTCCATGTTCGTCTGCCCGCACCGCGCGCTGGGGGCCGGCCGGCTGCGGGCGGCCATCGTGGAATGGACGATGGCGGCCGTCGTGGCCTACTTCCTCGTCTTCTATTTCATCGCCGCGCCGCTGGGCGAGACGTCGTTCTCCTGGTTCTGGATCTTCACCATACAGCAGTGTGCGCTCGCCGCCGGTTTCGCGATCCTGGCGTGGACGGTGCGGACGCCGCCCTTCGCGGCTCCCTACCGCATCCTCGCCGTCGGCCTGACGGCGAGCGCCGTGGCCGGCATCCTTCCCAACTGGCGCCACGCCGCGGGTCCCTATGGGTCGTACTCCGTGGCCAACGTCGACAGCGTGCTGGCCCTTCTCGCCCTGGCCGCGGCGGCCACGGCAGAGCGCGGGCGCGCCTGGGTACCCGCGCGCGACGACACCGACGCCGCCGTGTCGCGGCGGCGCGGCTGGCTCATGCCGGCGGCGGTGATGCTGCCGCTGGTCGTGGACCTCGTCACGCGGGTCGCCGCCACCTACGCGCCCGCCCTCGCCCAGGCGCGCTTCGTCGTCGCGCTGGCCGCCACGGGGATCCTCCTGGCCCTCACCGCCGTCCGCGTGCGAGGGGCGTCGCCGGCACGTCACGGCGCCGGCGACGCGCCCCCCTCGACCGCGAGTTCGTCGGAGTACGTGCATTTCGCCACCGGCATCGCGCACGAGCTGAACAACCCGCTGATGGCGGTCGGCGGATGGGCGGAGCTGGCCCTGCGCAAGAGCGAGCCGCGCGAATCGCTGGAGGCGCTCCTGGCCGCGACGCAGCAGGCCGCCCAGGGAGTGCGCCGCCTGCAGCAGCTTGGTCGCGCGGCGGAGCCCGCCGCCGGCCCCGCTCCCGCCGCCTTCGACGCCCCCGCCGGTCCGGCAGCGGGCGTGGCCGCTCGCGCGACGGATCCGACCCGCCGGCTCGTGCTCATCACGGTGCTGTTCGCGGCTGTCTACTTCACGGTCTTCCGCGTGGACGGGAGGCCCTGGGTGGGGAATGCCCTCCTCATCCTGCCGCCCGCCGCGGCGGCGATCGTCCTCTGGCGGCGCGGCCGGCGCAGCGGCACTGCACGGGGGGCGGCGTTCTGGCACCTGGTGGCCGGCGGGGCGGCCGCGTGGGCGGTCGGCGAGGTGTGGTGGGTGGCCCTGGAACTCAGCGGTCTGCGGCCGTACGAGGGCCAAGGGGGCCGCCTGCTGGACGTCCTGTTCCTCGGATTCCTGGTCCCGATCCTGGTCGCCCTCGGCCTCCGGGCCCACCCACCCGTCCTGCGGAAGGATCCGGCGGCGGTGCCCGACAGCGTGTTCATGGGCGTGGCCGTCCTCTACGCGTTCCTGCACCTGGTCGTGCTGTCCACGGTGGGGATTTCCGAGCCCTCGGCCACGCAGAGGATCCTCCTCGGGGCGCTGTCCGCGACGACGACGGTGTGGGCGGCCGTGCTGTGGCGCGCGGTGGACCATCCGGCGTGGCGCCGGGCCTACGGTGCGGTGGCCGTATTCGCATTGACCTACGGCACCCTGCGCGTCTTCGCGGGCGGACTCGACGGCCATCGGCCTCCGCCCGGCGGGTGGGCGGACCTCGCCTGGTTCCTGCCCTTTGCCTTCCTGATCGCCGCCGTCGGCAACGGCCGGTCGGGTCCGACCGAGGCATTTCCCGCTCTCCTGGCCGCGGGGACGGGACCGGTGATCCTGGACCTCCTGCTGCGCTACCTGCGGCCCCCCGCGAGCTTTGCCGGCGCCGCGTTCTCGACCGCGTCCGCGCTCCTGCTGGCCGCCGCGGCCGCCGTGCGCCTGCACTGGCAGGTCGACGTCGACCGCCGCGCGCGCCGCGCCGCCCGTGTGCTGGCCGAGGAATCACAGCGCGCGGGCCGGCTCACCGCCCTGGCGTCGCTGGTGGCCGCGGCCGTCGGCGAGCTCGAAGACCAGCTGGAGGAGGTGTCGCGGAGGGCACGGGCGGCTTCCGTCGTCATGCCGGACAAGGGCGAGCAGATGCTGCAGCAGGCGCGTCACGCGCGCGACATCGTGCGCGAGCTGACGAACGCCTTCCGTCTCGTTCCCCCTGGCCCGCGGCGGGACATCGACCTCGTCGCCCTGCTCGAGGAGGTCGTCGAGACCGCGCTCGACGAAGGGCTGCCCTTGCACGTCAGCCTCGAGGAGCTGGCCGGACTGCCCGCGGTCCACGGCGATCCGCGCGCGCTCGCCGCCGCCCTCTCGCACCTGCTGCGTAACGCCGCCCAGGCCAGCCCCGGCGGCGTGTTGCGTATCCGGGGGACGCAGCACGATGGCGAGGTCGAGCTGCGCTTCATCGACGATGGTCCCGGCGTGCCGGCGGCGTTGGGCGGTCAGATCTTCGACCCATTCTTCACCACCCGGCGCGTCGGCGAAGGGGTCGGCCTCGGGCTCACCCTCGTCCACTTCGTGGCGCGCGGCCATGGCGGCTCGATCGTGCTGGAGGACTCGAGCGCGGGCGCGTGCTTCGCCTTGCGGCTGCCCACCGCCGCGTCCTCCCCCGAATCGGGGTCTCGGGAATCGTGGCCCTTCGCCGCGGCCGCCCTCGCCTGCGGCGCCATGGCCATCCTCATGGCCGTGGAGCGGGTCCCCCAGCGGCGTGAGGCCCTCAGCGTCGTCTTCCAGATCGCCTCCGCGGTGACGGCGTCGGCTTTGATGGCCTGGGCCGCCTGGCGGCAGGGAGGATCGCGCCGCGCGTTCTGGGCGTGGATGGCGGGCGGGGCCGGCGTGTGGGCGCTGACGCGAACGTTGCGGGTCTGGGAGGGCGGGCTGGCTGGTCGGCCGAGCGCGGGGATGTGGCCTCTCGTCCTCTACGCGGCCGCGGACCTGAGCTGGGCCGCGGCGCTGCTGCTGCGACCCGACCGCCGGCACGAGCGGTTGTCATCGCGCCTGGGGCTGAGCGCGGGCGCGGCCCTCGTGCTGTTCGCGTATGCCGAGGCGCACATGATCGTCCTGCCCGACCCCTTCTCGCTGGGCGATGCCGCCCTCCGCAATCAGCTCGTGCTGGTCCGCGGCCTGCTGAAGCTGGCGCTGCCCGCCTGGGCGGCGGTGCTCGCCGTGCGCGCGCTGACCCCGTATTGGAGGAAGTTCTACGGCCGGCTCTCCGCCGTGCTCGCGGCCTGGGCGGTGGGGCAGGCGCTCGCATTCGCGCAGAGGAGCCGGCCCGGCTACGCGGCGGGCGGTGCCTCCGACCTCGGGTGGATCATCCCCTTCCTGGCCCTGGCCGCCCTCGCCGCGCACGAAGCGGCCCGGCAGGAGTCCGCCGAAGAGCCGCCTCGGATCGCCGAGCGCCTGCGTCCGACGGGCAGCGCGGTGTGGCTGGTGGCGATGGCGGTCGGCCCCGCGCGGGCAGCCGGCGAGCCGCTCGATCCGCGCACGGCGGAGGGCAAGCGCTTCGCCGACATCGCCGCCAGCGTGCAGCGCGTCCTCGAAGAGGTGCTGCTCGACATCGCGCGCGCCCGCCTCACCCACAGCCTGGTCGTGGTGATGGCGGTCATCCTCGCCGCGCGCGAGCTGGTGATGGCGCGTGAGGGACGGCGGACCCCGCGGGCCCGGTTCCCGCGCGACGCCGGCCCCTCGCGGTGGACACGCCTGGTGGGCTCCGCCGTCCACGAGCTCGGCTCCCATTTGTCCAGCATCACCGCTCTTGCCCGCCTGCTCATGTCGCAGTCCGACGCCAGCCCCCGCATCCGCGCGGATAGCCTGCGCCTGCACGAGCGCGCGGAAGCGGCGACGCGGGTGGTGCGCAACATCCTGGCCGCCCTTCCCTCGCCCGTCGGCGCCCGCGAGCGCCATGCCGTCAACCGCGTGGTCGAGGACGCGCTGGAAGCGCGCCGCCCCGCGCTGGAGCGCGACGGCATCGCGGTGACCTGCACGCTCGGGGCGGACGTTCCGGAGATCGCCCTGGACGCGGCCGCGCTGCGCCACGTGCTGGTGGCGCTCTTCGATCGGGCGGCGGTGGCGATCCGTGGCAGCGGCACCACGGGACAGGTCGAGGTCACGACCACCGTCCGCGGCGGAGCCGTCCTGGTGACCGTGGGCGATACCGGCCTCAGCGCGCCGGCCGCGGTCCTCGACCGCTTGATGGATGCGCTCCTGGATTCACCGGAGCCCACCGCGGACTCGGACCTCCAGCGCAGCGTGGTGCGCGAGAGCGTCGAGCGCCAGGGCGGCAGCCTCGCCGTCGGCCACCGTCCCGGCGGCGGCACGGAGTTCGTGGTCCGGCTGCCGATTCCGGCGGCGGATGTGCCGCCGGTCGCGCAAGGAGCGCCGCCCATCGCGCGTTCCGGCTGATCGGCTAGCTCAGTTCCCTCCACCGCGCCGCCATGTCGCGCAGGATCGCGAAGATCACGGGTATGGAGGCCAGGGTGGACGTGCCCCGCGTGCGGGGAAAGTAGTCGAGCCCGATCTGGATGATGACGCAGCCGGCCTTGCGCGCCCGGAGCAGGAACTCGGCGTCGATGAAGCTGCCCTCGCTGGTCAGGGGAAACTTCTCCAGCACGGACCGGCGGAAGAGCTTGAAGGCGAAGTTCACGTCGCGGACGCGCAGGCCGAAGAGCGTGCGGATGAGGTGGTTGTAGCAGAACGTGTAGAGGGCCCGCACGAGGCCCTCGGACGTGCGGTCGAACCGGTAGCCGGCGACGATGTCCGCCTCCTGGTACTCGAGCAGGCGCACCGCTCGCGGCAGCTGGTGGAGGTCGACGGGGAGATCGGCGTCCGTATAGAAGACGAGATCCTTGGTGGCCGCGGCATAGCCCGCGCGCAGCGCGCCCCCCAGCTGGCGGTTCACGGGGTTGCGGACGACGCGCACGCGCGGGTCCTCGCGCGCCAGCGCGTCCACGAGCGCGGGCGTGCCGTCCGTGGAGGCGTCGTCGACGATGACGATCTCCCAGTCCGGCAGCTCCGCCATCAGCACCGCGCGCGCGGCGGACACGGCGCGGCGCGCGTACGCCTCCTCGTTGTACATGGGGAAGACGACGCTGATGGACGGCGTGGCTATTCGTCCTCGCGCGAGGCCACGAACCGCTCGAACTCGCGGAGGAACGACAGCGTGCGCAGGCCCTCCATCCGGTCCAGGTACACGCCGCCGTCGAGGTGGTCGCACTCGTGCTGGATGACGCGGGCGAAGAACCCCTCGGCCTCCACCGTGTACGGCTGACCGTGGCGGTCGAGGGCCTCCAGGCGCAAGAGTTTCGAGCGCGGCACGACGCCGCGCAGGTCGGGTATGGAGAGGCAGCCTTCCCAGGCGTGCTCCTTCTCCTCGCCCAGCGGCGTCACCACCGGATTCACGAGGACGGTCAGGGGGACGGCCACCCGCGCCCGCTCGTCCGAGGCCGGCACCTCGAGGACGGCCACGCGCAGCCCGACGTGCACCTGCGGGCCGGCCAGGCCCACTCCCTCGTACTCGTGCATGGTGTCCACCATGTCGTCGACGAGGTGCTGGAAGTCCGCCGACGCCAGCACGTCCGGCGGCACCGGGCGTGCCGCGGCGCGCACGACGGGATGGCCGATGCGCGCGACCTTGAGGATCATCTCCCTACTTGTAGAAGTCGTCGCGGTCGCCCGCGGTGATCTCCACGACGCGGATGGTTGAATCGCGGAGGACCTGGAGGCCCACGATCTCTCCCGGCGCCTTGCGCCAGAGCGCGGTGTAGAGCTCCCGCAGGCTGGAGACGCTCTGGCCGTCGAGTGAGAGCACGAGGTCGCCGCGCGTCACGCCGGCCCGGTCGGCCGGACCTCCGTCCACCACCCCCGTGATGATGACACCGCCGTCGAAGGCCTGGGGAAAGAAACCGACCCAGGCCCGTCCCGACCGGGGCCCCGCGTCCGCCTCCATCTGCTCGCGCCGATCGAGGTAGAGGCCCAACGGGATGGCCAGGCTGTAGCGGCCCACGGCCGCCAGGCCCAGCGAAACCAGGCCCAGCAGCCGGCCTTCCACGTCGAAGAGTGGCGCTCCGGCCAGGCCAGGATTGATGGCGGTGGGCATGAT
>Ga0209647_1004666_pt1 | contig 10246 bp, 10 predicted proteins | sample GraSoi_2013_60cm_FD_185827 | JGI IMG/M metagenome (GOLD analysis project Ga0209647, IMG submission 185827) | Grasslands soil microbial communities from the Angelo Coastal Reserve, California, USA - Sample 9_17_2013_60cm (SPAdes) (version 2) | ecosystem: Environmental > Terrestrial > Soil >...
TAGGACGACTGGAGGAAGCAGAGAACATTAAAGCGAAGATAAGAAAAGAAGAAAATAGCGCTTCGAAAGAAAAAGATACAAAGTGGTACTTGGGCTCTTTATTTAAATAGATCTAATATATAATTAAATCACAAAATAATAATCGTGGCAAAATAAAAAGAATAAGGGAGGCTATTGCGCCTCTTTAGTAGCAGAACACCCAAGAGGTTTGCTTTATGAATGGCACATTTCTTGGGTGTTTTTTGCTTTGCAGTCCCTAACGGGTGTGGAGGTGGAGGACGAAACCGGCCTAAAGGATGCTGGCCCTCCGTGGCGGGTTTCGTGCGCAGGTCGCCCTGACTATCCGGCTTAACTGCACCTACCCGCTGGCGCAACCAATGGAGAAGTCAGTTGATTGGGACTGGTCACCTGAATACCACCAGGTTGAGGGTACGTATGGTCGGCAGGCAACGCGCCGCTCCATGTAAATGTGTAAGCTTTCGTCGTCTCTCCTGGATTGAAGTGGATGCTAGCCGGGGTTTGTCCGCGCCCATTGTTGACCGTATACGCAAATTGAACAGTACCGCCGGCGCTATTCGGCCTGACGTGGAAGAGCGCCGTATAGGTCACGGTCAAGTTCGTCCCGCAGGAGACGCCCGCGATCGATCCAGGGGTTACCGACATAGTGACCGAAGTGACCTTCAATGGCACACGCGCAGGTGCAAGTGTTGCTGTTGGATGAGGAGAGGCGGTGCCTCCATGGGTCTGTCGAACCGCGTAAAACACCAGTGCCAGGCTGCCAACCAGGGCTACCAGGAAAACAGCCGCCGCCAATATACCAAGTCGCTGCATTAGCGAAGTGCGCCGTGGGTGTGATCGGTGCGAATTGCCCATAGCCCCGGCACTATATTGTGTTTGTGGATTTTGCGTAGGTAGCTCTTTCTTACTTTCTTGAATAGCTTGTTCAAAACGAGTTGCACCCGCAATGCGGTTCCAGATCCGATCGAGCGTCTCCTGCTCCTGTTGGGCATCGGCCTGGTAAAAGCTGCGTAGATACGCCAGTGCCTCAGCATCTCTTCGATCGCCTTCCTTGAATTGGCTCACACGCTCAATTTGCCTGTCTACTTCTTCAGGTACAAAAAACTCATCCTGCTCAGCCACGTTCCTGCTCCTCCCTTCTTCGTCGATAGATTTTCCGTAAAAGATTTAAACTGCGTGAAAGCGTGACGCGCACCACGTTTTCCTGCTTTCCCAACGTCGTCGCGATCTCACTACAGGATAAATCCTGGCCAAAGCGCAGGCGTAAAATCTGCTGGTGAAGCGGGGGCAAGCGTTGCAGGTGTGCATACAAATCCATGTAATCTTCTTGCCGTAAAGCTGCATATTCGGGGCTGAACATATCATCTTCAAAAAGACCGTCAGCTACGTGATCCAGGGTCACGTTCTGACGAGTTTTCGCTCGCCGGTAGGCATCAATCACTTTGTTGCGAGTCACACGCCAGAGCCACAATTGCTGCTCTTTCTCCGAGAGCGCGGCAAATGTTGCCTGCGCGAGAGCCGCCAGGAACACTTCCACCACCAGGTCTTCCGCATCTTCTGGTGAGGGAACGCGCATACGGACATAGGTAAGCAAACCTGGTGCGTATTTCCTGAACAGGAGAGCCATTTCCTGTTGCGCCCGTGCCGTATGCCTACTTGCCTGCATTATTCCCTCGTGTTACTTGAGTACTCACCTTAACTATCGTTTGGCAGCGCGAAATATTACAACAAATTGGGCGTCAATTTATAGAGAGGGCCTCTTTGCTTCAGGAACAGCATTGATCCGCGCGGAGGTTGTAGAGCCTTAGCTCGGCTTACCAATCATGACCTCGGGATCGTAGACTGCCCGACCCCCAACCATCGTGAAGACGGGCCGCAGCGACGGGAGGTCGTCGATCGGACAGGTGATTGGGTTCGACCGGAAAGCCACCAGGTCAGCGAGCCTGCGGGGCTCCAGTGTGCCGCGTCGATGGCTCTCGCTGTTAAGCCGGGCGCCAGCAACTGTGTAAAGTTGCACAGCAGTATACTGGTCGATGGCATACTCGGGCCCCTGGATACCGGCTTTCAACGTGCCCCTGGTCACCATGCCCCACAGCGCAAGCAGCGGATTGTACGAGCTGACCGGGTGGTCAGTGCCGGCGGAGAGCGAGGCTCCTTCTTCTAGCCAGGCTCGGACGGGCATGATCTCACGGGTGCGCTCCTTGCCCCACCCATCGAGAAGCACCGAACCCAGCGTGTACAGGAGTGGATGCTGGATCGTAACTGGGACACCAAGCCGGATGGCGCGCGCACGCTGCCCGGCATCAGCCAGGAACCCATGCTCAAGCACAAGTGTGCCGGGTTTGAGGCCAGGATTCTCCTTGATGATCTGCTCGTACACATCCAGCAGCGTGCGCACAGCACGATCACCAATGGCATGTGTGCCAATCTTCCAACCCCGGCGCACCGCGAAGTTGGCCAGGGTGAGTAGGTCGTCAGGGTTCCAGAGCAGGTGCCCTCGGTAGCCCGGATTGTTCACGTAGGGCTCGTCGAGGGCACCTCCTTCAGCCCCGCCGTCGAGCAAGAACTTGAGCCCCCAAAGCTTGAGTAGATCGTCCCCAAAGCCACTGTGCACACCAAAACCTTCAATGATCGCCATCCTTTCTGCAAGCGTCGCGGCCATTGGCGCTAACATAAGTCTGCTGCGTACGGTCAACTCATTCTGTTCCCAGAGCGCCTGATACACAGGCATCTGATCACGCATCACCATCGGGTCACGGACGGTACCGATGCCGTAGGAGTTATATTCCTGGCATGCCAGTCTCAAACCCTCAACCACCTGTTCAAGTGTCATTGCAGGCACCAGTTCTGTGACGGGTGCGTGAGCTGGGGCCTCAATGAGGACGCCGGTCGGGGTGCCATCGGGGAAGCGCATAATGGTACCTCCCTGCGGGTCGGGAGTGTCGCGCGTGATACCCCCGAGTGTGAGTGCCAGGGAGTTGGCGATCGCCACATGTCCACCACGCCTGACCACCACCGGATGTTCTCGCGTCGCTTCATCGAGTTCAGGCGCGGTTGGCAGGCGTCCCTCCGCCAGGCTGACCTCATGCCAGGCAGCAGAGGTTTGGATCCATGTGCCTGTAGGAGTCTGAACCGCGCGTTGTCTGATCAAGTCGATGAATTCGGCAAGGGTATGTGCCCGGCCAACAGGAACCAGGCCCATATTCTGCGCAGCGAGAATGAGATGGTTATGTGTGTCTTCGAAAGCCGGCAGGATGGTCAAATCCGGGGCATCGAGGACGTGGGTACCGGCACTGATCAACCCATCCAGGCCATGTGGGTCCTGCGAGACAGCCACGATCCATTCATCACGAATAGCAATAGCCTGGTAGACTGTGCGATCCTGGGCCATGGAGTAAATGGCGGCTGCGCGGATCAGCAGGTCCGCCAGGCGGGGAGAATGATGTGATGCGGAAGGAAATAAGTTCTGGTTCATCATCCCCTCCCTCCGTGCAAAGTGTCCTGCGGTCTGCGGATGAGCAGATACGGCAATCCTTTCATCTCTTTTTCCTTATTCCATATAACATATGTCAAGCATCCTTCAGGTCGGTTTCTTTCCCTCATTTTATTGAGGATTCATAAGCCACACACATCATGCCAAAATATGTAGGCACTTCGTACGAGAGCAATTCGCCCCGGAAGTTCGTTCCCCTGATGGCACCGTACAGGTTGAGAATCTGCCCGTAGGAGTCGGTTGAAGCACGTTTGAGCCAGTCGAGATCGAACTCCAGGAGCCGGGCCAGGTCTTGCGCTTTTACTGCATCAATGAGAGCAGTATCGAACTCCTTTGATGCGATATCGTAGCCGTAGGGGCCTTGCGCATCGTGGGCGTGTCCCAGGTCGGCGCTGGCGATGAAGGCGACGCGGCGGTTGATGGATTCGGCGGCCAGGCGTATCGATTTACCGAAGGTCGGAAAAAGCTGCCAGGGCATGTTCCCGCGATCGGGGCATGCGATCACCACCCTGGGTTGAGGATGAAACATCGCTCCTAGAAACCAGAGAGGCACAGTAACTCCCCAATCGAGCGGCTGCCAGAACTGTGTTTCGTCCGGTACGGCATAGCCCAGGCGCGCCGCCGGCACATCGAGCGCTCGCGCCTCCTCGACGATAGCCGCGTTGAGTTCTTTATCCACCTCGAAGGTCAGCGTGAAGCTGTGCCCGTTGCTCTCCGGCTCCGGGCCAAGCGTTCCCTGTACACGCCGGTTATTGAGCAGCGAGAAACAGCCATCGACGCGGTGTCCGTGCGGCGTAATCACCACCAGCGTCTCCGGCTGCGCAGCCGCCACGCGCCGTCCCAGATCTTCCATCGCGGCGCGCGTCGCAAGCGCTTTCTCCGCTCCCTTTTCCCCCAACAAAGGAATAATCATGCTGCCGTGCGGAGCAATGCAGGCAAATATGAGGCCGCTCATCTTTCCCCTCCTGAAAAATGCATGTCGTAGAACAAAGGCGTTGAAGGATGTAAGTCCCTACTCAATGGGCCATACTCTCCTGAAGACTTCGGGATAATCACCCACAAGTCCATCCCTATCCACTGGCAGTTCGGCCGTAAATCCGCTGACGCCCTGCTTGAGACTTTCGTAGCGATAGCGCCCTCCATCAGCAGTCATCTCCAAGCAGGTGTAGCGCTGCTCTACTGCTGTTACGTCCAGCTGAGGAACTGCAATATAGACCATGCTCAAGGCCGCAGATTGTCCCGGACGCAGAGCTAGCCGCCGGATTGGCAGCGTGTTGGTAAACGGCGTAGCAGAAATATCCACGTCGATGCACCCGTCGAGTGCTAAAACCGGCTCACCCGAGAGAGAGAACCAGTGGCCCTCTCCGTCCGCTAGCAACGCGATCACCGGACCCCGGCCGTCCAACAAGTTCACGTCCACCTCCCTGACGCGCCACTGGGCATCACAAGATATCTCATACCGAAGCCGAAATACCTGGTGATCCACCCCAATAATGACACCGTTCGCGACAATTCCCGCATCGTCCTGCGTCAAATGCAGGTGCTCCAAGCCCGGTTTGCTCCAGGGTCTCCACAACACATCTCGTTCCATAGGAAGCTGGCCTCCTCTTTCTTGCGTCTGTGGTGCCATGATGGCATTCCTTTCTATGCTAGCGGTAGACCATCGTTTTGAGCAGGTGCTCGAGAGCTGCCTCGGGATCGGCGCTCAGGCCGGAATGGACTTGAGAGGTCTGGATAATCGTGCTACGCGGGGACACGAGCCAGTGAAAACGCTCTGACTGTGACATTTGCCCCAGCAGCCCTGCTTCCTGCCCTCCCTCGCAAATACGCACAATGTCATCCAGTTGCTGCTGGACGGCAGCCAGATCAAAATCGGGCGCCAGGGCGAGAACTCGTGCCTGATCCAGGTGAATACGCACGCCGAGAAAGCCCAGTGTCCGGCAAAAGAGGAGCACGCCCACGTTCAGGCACTCGCCGCGCTCGACGTTGGGGACGACCCGGATGAGCACATAATCATAGGAACTGAGCGCGCGCACGTAAGGCCTCCTCTACGAAGTAGTGCGAGGCTGCCAGACGGTCGAGCAGGTATGCCTGGTAGGCCTCGCGATGCGCACTACGGTCAGCAAAGAACGGATCGGAATCGAGCCAACTCTCGGGAATCGTCTTGACCGTTTCCCGAATTGACTCCGACGTCAGAAGCCCTTTCAAGAGCGTGTCTGCCTCCTCAAGGGCACTGGCAACCGGGAGGAGCACGTGCTCCTTGATGAGGGGGAACGGGTTGCGGCTGCGAGAAAGGTAGTCTCCGGTGCTGTGTTGGAAATAGAGCGCAGAACCGTGATCGATGAGCATCAGCCGCCTGTGCCAGAAGAGCATGTTGCTGTTGCGCGCTGTGCGATCTACGTTGGTCACGTATGCATCGAACCACACGATTGAGGAAGCCAGCAGAGGATCGAGTCTGCTTGCGTCAAGCGCATCGAAGGCAAAGGCTCCGGGTAAGTAGTCCAGGCCAAAATTGAGTCCCGCACTTGCCTGGATCAGGGACCGGATTTCATAGTCCGGCTCAGAACGGCCTAGCACAGGATCAAGTTCCATGAGGACGATTTCGGGAACAGGGAGCCCTAGAGCACGGCCAAGTTCTCCAACCACCAGTTCGGCAATTAAAGCTTTTGTCCCTTGACCAGCACCACGAAACTTGAGCACATAGAGGCCATCGTCCTCGGCTTCGACGATGGCAGGGAGCGACCCTCCCTCCCGTAGTGGAGTGACATAGCGCGTAACCGCGAGCGTTCTAAGCATGGTCTAATTGTAGCATATAGGCGTAGCAATGTTGAGTGAGTAGTCTTGCATCTCATATGTATATGCAGTCAAAGCTACAAGCATTTCCCAGCACGGGGCGATGCAAGCATCCCCACCCCACTCCACACCTCCCCCGCCCCTATGCGGGTTGAGAGCACGAGTCGCACATTCATGTAAGAGCACGTGGGCTGTTAGCCTTTGATGTTTTTGAGCTTCTGTTTGACTTGCTCCCGGCTTACCTGAGTATAGCGTACTATAGTTTGAAGAGCAGGCACACCTTTTTTGGTGACATGCCCAAGATAATACGCCACTTCTTCAAGTGACCAGCCTGCCTCTCTTGCCCGGTGGGCGAAGTCGTACCGCAAGTCATGGAGGGTGAGATCCTGGATCACTTCCCATTGATCCTCCGTAGCCTGAGTCTTGAGCATACGGAACCAATAGTAGATCCCTTCTTCCGTCAAACGCTCGCTGCGCTGCGACGTAAACACGTAGGTGCGTGCCGTGTCGTGCGTAGCTTGCAAGTACTCATAGAGCGGCCGGCGGGCCTCGTTCAGCAGATCGATATCACGGCACTTGCTCCCCTTATAGCCGACATGGAGCCATCCCCCCTTTGGACCAACATGGGTATGAGCCATCCGCAGCCAGGAGATATCACTGACCCGGCAGCCCGCCCAGTAGCCCAAGGCGAAGAGGGCGGCCCCTCGTCGATCTCCTTCGTGCTCGACCAACGAGTGCAGGATCGAGCGCTGCTTTTCCGAGAGCTGTCGAGGAGCGAGCAGTGGCATGGGGGGGAGATCGATGCCACGGGTCGGGTTGCGTTGGAGCAGCCCCTTCTCCTCAATCAGAAAATGGGCAAAATTGCTGATGGTCGATTTCACCCGCGTACGGTGGTTGACACTAAACCCTTCCTGCTCCAGGTGCGTCAGGTACAGCTCTACCGCCGTTTTCGTCAACTGCGCCGGCTGAAACTGTCCATCGTTGCCAGGGCGCTGAGCAACCCATCCTATCAGGTCACGCACCGTGCGGAGATACGCTTCCATCGTTCCCTGGGCTTTCCCGGATATGAACTGCTCGTACTCACCTAAAAGGACAAGAACCTCGTCGATGGTATCATTTTCTAGAGATATCACGGCTCATCTCTCCTAAAATACTTTATAGCAAGCCTTGCGGTCTTATCTTCTGATAGCCGGGGCGTGCTGAAGAGCAAGTCATGCTCACTTGTTCAACTATGAAAAAGGAACGGGCAGGGGGGTCGGGCCAGTTGCCTGGGTGCGCATCGAGAATCAAAGGGTGAACCAGGGACGGGCTTAAGGCAAACCGCTTCAGAGGTGACGCTCCAGTTGAGCCCACCAGTGAGGCGGCGCTGAAACTGCTACGAAAGATTTTTTGCAAGAAGACTGCCCATTGTTCCAACAAGGTCTTCTTGATATTCCCTGCACAAAGTATACGTCGTATCCGGTGTTTTGACAAGTATTTATATTATCTCATCTACTATTTTTATCGTATGATAGTAGAGATAATAAAATAAATTTTTCTGTAGAAAAGGTGCTTTGCGAGGATTGCAGCAAGTGCATTTTTGCCACTGGCGGGCCTAGATGGAGCCAGGACGAGTGATATTGCCAAGCAGAAAACAGTGGATGGTGACAGCGGGGGGAGTCAGCCCGCTTCACAGCCTATGCATCTCCTATGAGACTTCTTGCGAGATGGTGCTTCAAACGCCCACGCCGTATCATTTCTATGGAAAATTTATTTTCGTTTCATAAAAATAGTAGATGAGATAATATAAATACTTGACAAAACATCGGTTACGACGTATACTTTGTGCGGGGAATACGAGAAGACTTCGGTGCAACAACCCGGCAGTCTTCTTGCAAGGGATTCTTATACCTGTTTCAGCACCACCTCACTGGTGGGCTCAACCGGAGCGTCACCTCTGAAGCGGTTTGCCTTAAGCCCGTCCCTGGTTCACCGTCCTGGTTGAGATACGCATCCAGGCAACTGGCCCAACCTCCGAAGGAGCGAAATAGATTCCTGTGCAGGTCCAAAGGATCTTATTCCGACCGGAAACGTGCCTTGCAATGGGTCTTGCTTGTAACGGTTCCCCGAACCGTTCTTGACGCGACTGCGTCGCTACGGACTGCGTCCGTCAGGCAAGACCAAAGGCAGTACTGCGTGCTAGTGCTGCGCACTCATCCGGTCGGAGCTGTAGTGTAGATCGCAGGCTCATCTCCACCTAGAGCTGGGTGTTGAGCGAGATGACATTATCTAGTAGTGTGGTAATTACGCTGCCAGGCAATGAGCCTGGCAGAGAGCATACGTCGAGCATGGAAAGGAGACAAACATCATGGCGATTAGCACCCGTACTGATGAAGAAATCCAGGCAAATGCCCTGGAAGAATTGAAGTGGGATAGCCGCGTCCGGCCCAACGAAATCGGGGTCGCGGTCAAGGATGGCATCGTCACCCTGACCGGCTGGGTCGATTCATATTTGAAAAAGATGGCTGCCGAGGAGGCCGCGCACCGCGTGCCTGGCGTCAAGGCGGTCGCCAACGACATCGAGGTGCGCCTGCCCGGCTTTGCCGAACGCACCGACACCGATCTTGCCGCTGCTGTGCTCAACGCTCTGAGGTGGGATGCAGCGATTCCGACTGGCAAAGTGGACGTGACGGTCAGCCAGGGCTGGGTGACGCTCAAGGGCGAGGTCGAATATGCCTTCCAGAAGCGAGACGCAGAACGTGCCGTACGTCGCCTCTCAGGGGTCAAAGGCGTCAGCAATCTCATCGTGGTCAAGCCTCAGGTGTTCCCATCAGACCTCAAGCAGCAGATCGAGCGAGCGCTCGTGCGCAATGCGGAGACCGATGCCAGGAATATCACGATCGAAGTGGAGGGCAGCAAGGTCATCCTGCGTGGGACGGTGCGGTCCTATGCGGAGAAACAGGCGGCGGAGGATACCGCCTGGGCAGCGCCGGGTGTCACCGAGGTTGAGAACCGGATTGTGATCTCGCCCATGCTGTAATGCTTGCTGCATTGCCAGCCAGCTGATGCCCTGACAGACGAACGAAGGGTAGTGCATGCACTACCCTCTGTCAGGTTACGCTCACCCCCATATTTCCGCTTTTCGTTATGCACTCTTTTTCACACCCGCACCAACGGGTGTTGTCACGCTGCATGGATAGTACAGGGATAGGTAGCATGAACAAGAGGAAGGAGTAGAACGATGTTACAACCAGGTTGCGAGCCTATCATGCAAACGATTCAAAGCCTCGCACAGCAAATTCAGGAATTTGACTATCGAATAGATACTCTTGAGGCTGAAGCGATGCAACTTGATCCACTGCCATATATTGGCTCACAGCGAGAGGTTGATCGCCTCGTCGGGGTGAAGCACACGCTCCAGGACAAATGGAATAGCGCGATGAGCGAACTTGCCATCTGTAGATCGGCCCATCCTGCTCATCACGTCCTTCCTGGCAGATGATTTTCCATATGACATACTGGGGGCAATCGACACAACCGTCGCTCAAACATACAACTATCCTCACGTGTCAAAAGACATGACAATAGAAGGTATGTTCTCCTGCAAGCAGGCAAGCCATTTCTGGCCCGGCGGTGGCAACAGCAGCACCGCACCTCTCCCGATATACGAGAAAGGTTTATCGCTCAATACGGGCGATAGGATGCATACAACGATGCATCAAAGTCAAGAGGAGTATACCATAATGACAGATTTTAGGCAACTGTTAGCAACCCTGTAGTCCGGGTTGTGTCAAGCGCTATTTTCACCATTCTTCTTCTTGCCCGGCCAGGGCGCAAGGTGTGATAGGACGACTGCGTCGGTTCTTGCCCGTTCTGCCAACGACGCTGGCGCGTCTACTGACTGCGTCAGTCAGGCAGAACGAAAGGCACCTATCAGCTAGTGCAAGACACCAACCAACGCCG
>Ga0209647_1004667_pt1 | contig 10246 bp, 11 predicted proteins | sample GraSoi_2013_60cm_FD_185827 | JGI IMG/M metagenome (GOLD analysis project Ga0209647, IMG submission 185827) | Grasslands soil microbial communities from the Angelo Coastal Reserve, California, USA - Sample 9_17_2013_60cm (SPAdes) (version 2) | ecosystem: Environmental > Terrestrial > Soil >...
TGGCTTTCGATAATCCAACCCAGGAGCTCGACCATCTGGATACTCTCTGGTTCCAGATCGCAGGCACTCTTTGTAACCTCCGGTGCAACCATTGCTTCATCTCCTGCTCGCCAGAGAATCACACGCTTGGAATGATGACTTTGGAGCAGTTTCTCCCTCATCTGCAAGAAGCCGTTCGGCTTGGTGTCAAGGAATTCTACTTTACCGGAGGCGAACCATTCGCTAATCCGGATCTCCTTAAAATTCTTGAAGCCACACTGCAGGTTGGCCCGGCCACGGTCTTGACCAACGCTACGCTCTTCACCAGGCAAGTTATAGCGCAACTGATCTTGATGCGAGACGCCTCGATCTATTCACTAGAATTGCGCGTCAGCATGGATGGATTTTCACCGGAAGCAAACGATCCCATTCGTGGACCCGGCACCTTTAAACGTATTATGCGGGGGATTAAGGTTCTGCTCGATGGAGGGTTCTTACCCATCATCACGGCGATGCGTAGTTGGCCAATTGAAAGGGATGAAGTCGAACTTGGCAAATTCAAAGCGTGCTTAACCGAGATCGGATACAGATGTCCTCGGATTAAGCTTCTGCCATCGTTGAAGATTGGTCAGGAAGCGTTGCGCGATCACGGGTATTCGGACCATGACTACATCACAAAATCGATGATGGTCGGATATGACAGTAGTCAACTAATTTGCTCTAACAGCCGAATCGTCAGTACCCGAGGCGTTCACGTTTGCCCGATTTTAGTCGATCAATCCGATTCAATTCTCGGCACCCGGCTCTCGACTGCAAAAAAGTCGTTTGAACTCAGGTATCAGGCTTGCCTGACCTGTTACCGATATGGCGCTCTGTGCTCGAATGCCTCGTCCGTCGCGGCGAACTTGGAGACCATGAGATTATCCCGTTCCGGACCAAAATGATTAATCGACACGTATGACACCAGAGAGCCGAAACTTAGAACCCAAGACTCAAAACGCCGCGCAGCGCATCGGCGTGTTTGGCGGTGTCTACAGCAGTTATCTGGCTCTAAAAGCTCTGCTGAAGGATTCCAGAGCGCCCGAGATTCAACACCTGTACTGTCTCGGGGATCTCGGCGCATTCGGCCCGTTGCCTGATCGAGTTTGCGAGATTCTGCGCGAAACCGGAATTCCAGTCATTCAAGGAAACTACGATAACTCGGTCGGAAACGGACTTGCAGACTGCCAATGCGGTTACACAGATCCCCGCGATAACCATTTCGCCAGGGTCTCTTACGACTACACTTTTCGGCACACCAATAACGATAACAAAACCTGGCTGCGGAAACTTCAACCGGAAATCCGGATCCGGGTTGGCCCCTATCGTGTTCTGCTTTGTCATGGATCACCGAGGAAGATGAATGAATTTCTCTGGGAGACCACGACGTCAAATGCGTTTCTCGATTGGTTATTCGAGCGATACGACATCGATATTATCGTAGCAACTCACACCGGCTTGCATTGGCATCGAGAACCGTCACCCGGTAAACATTTCATTAATTGCGGCGCGATCGGACGCCCGGCCAACGATGGGCAAACAACCGTGGTGTACACCGTTATTAGCGCCGAAAACGCCGACAACGCCGGGAAGGCCGGGCGTCTGAAAGTGGACTTCATCCGTTTGGCCTACGATCACGAGCGCCTCGCTGCCGAGATGGCGTCCGAAGGGCTGCCTACGGAGTTTATCGAGACGATTCGGACAGGATGGTGGACCACGTGCAATGAAATTCTCCCGGCCAAGGAGCGTGCCCGCGGCAAGTATTGAGATGTCTCAAGGCACGGGCATAGGTGCAAGGCTCAATACGGCTAGCCCGCAAAATCGCGCAAAAGCCGAGGCGACGAGTTCATTGTGGGCCAGTGCATTCGCACGCTCAAAACTGTTATGCAGTGGTGGTTCCGCAGTTAGCGCCCAGATCTTAATGCCCGGCAAATCGCGGGTCATAGGTCGAACTCAACGGGGGCGGAGCTGCGGGTTCAGTAGAACGCCCCAGCGTTCGTTGTAGGGATGCACCACATGCACAAGCGCGATCATTCGCGACCAACGTTCGGCCCTCGTTTGCCCACTGGAAGATGGAGCCTTGCAGGTTGAAAACATTAGCTCGCCCGGATCGCACCAAGGTCGCGGCCGCCTTGGAAGAACGCACGCCTACGGAACAGTAGAGCACGACTGTCTGCCCATCCGAGGCTTCGCGGAGGGCGGAGGCAATCTGCTGGGGTGTTTCCGCCCAGACGGCTCCCGGCAGGTGGCTAACTTCGTACTCTTGGCGCGTACGCACGTCTATGAGGAGTGGGTGAGCTCTATTATTGGCGGCTATGCGCTCTGCCAGTTCGCGTGTGCTCATCTTGGGTACTTCCGGCCAATCGCGCTGGATCCAGACGAAGACGGCGTCCCACGTGGCGGCGTCCTTGGTAGCGGCGATTAGCACTGTCTCGTTGATGATCCCGACTTGTCCAATCAGCAGAACAACAATTCTCGCCGCTGACTTCAGAGCTCGTCGCCGCCGGATTTGTTGTGCAAGAGGAACACAACATACCCTCTTATTCCAGATCGTAGCGATCGAACTAAATATACCCCGGATACCGGTGTTCCTGTGGCGAAAAGGATCTTCAGGTGTCAGGAACGATTGCGCCACAGTTGTTATAATCAGTCAATTTTAGACCTATTCAATCGACAGGGGGCTTTATCCCTCCCGGCGCGGAACCTGGCAGAACCCTTGCGCCGGGACTCCCAGAGCGCTGTTGAACTTACTCGATAGATTTTGGAACGCGATGAGAGCGGTGAGCTCGATGATGGCATCGTCGTCGAAGTATCTCTTCAGCCGTTCCGTTAAATGTTCATCAATTGCGTCAGATCGGAGCGTAACGGCCTCGGCGTACTCGAGTGCGACCCGCTCTCGGTCGCTGAACAGAGCGCTCTGTTGCCAAGCATCCAGCGCTTCGACCTTGCTCGTAGGAACGCCTCGTTTCAGGAGCGTGGCTGAGTTTATATCGACGCAGAAGCGACAGCCGTTGAGTTGGGATACGCGTACTGTAACCAGCGACCGCAACCCGGGATTCAACGGAGAATTTTTCCGGTCGATCATGCCATAGAGAAACGCGACTCCCAGAAAGACTTTGGGGGCGCGGGCCCAGAGCAACGCAGAGTCAAGTACGGCTCCATATTTGCGTCGTTGATTCCAAAAGAAAGGCCAGAGATACCACGGACAGGCATTTGCCGGTTTGGGAGAAATTCTCATGATCGAAGGGTGGGTTGGGAAATCGCTGCGATCAACTGGGAGGCGTCTGACGAGGTTCCATTTTGAGATGAACTCGATGCAATCGGTGTCGTTGCCGAGTTCCCATTCTTGCGCTGAAGCAACCATGGGCGGGAATATTCACGCAATCGATGCGATAGCAGCCGGCTGATAGTTTCAGGAATATCTTGGTCGCGAGGATTCTCGTCCGAGAACGACAATGAAGACAGAAAATCGTCTACCCTTAGCATTGCTTCTCCTGCGTTTAAGCGTGTTTCTAGTTATGTTCGTGTGGACAGTCGACAAGTTCGTCGAGCCGCAGCACGCATCCAAGATAATGGCGGCGTTTTATTCGATCGGCGGGGTAGGTAACTTTGTTATTTATCTCCTCGCGACGATTGAACTCGCGGTCATTGTGGCGTTCTTATTAGGATTCGCGAAACAATGGAGCTATGGCCTTGTGCTCCTGATGCATGCTGGATCAACTCTTGCTTCCTATAAAAAGTACTTACAGCCATTCGAATCGCCAAATCTTCTGTTTTTCGCAGCGATTCCCATGTTAGCAGCTTGCTTTGTGCTCTACTATCTCCGGGAGGTCGATGTTTTCTGGACGATCAAGAAAAGAGAGCAATGAATTTTGCGGAAATCGGGATTTATTCCAGCCCCGAAAGCTTTTGGGGCTAGCCCGCAATGAGCTCGTCGCTTCTCCGAGCGTTTTTTTTGCGGACTAGCTCATCATCGCCTCAAGCGGCATACCCCGGCCCTCCACGCCGCGAAAATACCAGGGTATCATTGCGATAACGCCGATCAGCCAGAAAGCCGCTAGTAGCGCTAGTGCTGCTAACATTCCCGCCGCATTCGCTACGATGGTCAATGCCAGTGGAGCAATGAAAGCGCCAATGCGTCCGACGGCGACCGACAACCCGATGCCCGTGGAACGCAAATGAGTGGGGAATATTTCCGAAAACGTAGGGTACGCCGAAACCCAACTCCCAGTTGCAAAAAGATTGGCTAACGTAAAAGCCGCCAGTACCCAACGCCAGTCACCGGTGCCCGTAGCGGCGGCTAGGAGTAGGACCCCCAACGCAGCCAAGGTATAAAACGCAGGTACGGTGATCTTGCGACCGATTCTGTCGAGCATTGCCGCGGCCGCAATGCCGCCGACCAGCGCGCCGAGATTACCGACTAGATAGAACCAGGGAACAAAGCTCGGCGCCACCGCGACGGCCGGAAGAATAAAAAGAGCCAAAAACGCAAACAAGCCGTAATAGCCGGCCGCCTCGGAGAAATCCAGAAAACTGCCCAGCGCTACGCGGCCGGGATAGCACACGATCAATTCGCGGCTCTGTTGCCAGAAACTGCTGTGGTTGGTGGACTTTGCCTTGCCTTTGATTAATCCGGTAGCTCCAGCAGAATCCTCGAAGTAACCCTTCTCCACGTTTTTGATTACGGCTTCGGCTGCCTCCAGATTTCCCCGGGCCAGCAGCCAGCGAGGCGATTCGGGGATGTAACGGCGAAGCAATCCGGTACACAGTGCGATCACCGCCCCGAAGCCGAAGGCCGCTCGCCAGCCGACGTCGGGCGGCAGCTCGTTAAGGACGTAGAGAGTCACCAGTGCTGCCAAAATTGCGCCCAGCGACCAGAAATTCATCACGGTAGCATTGGCCTTGCCGCGATGACGGGCAGGAATGAATTCGCTGATCGCCGCGTTTATGGCGGCGTACTCAGCTCCGACGCCAACTGCCGTAAGCAAACGCAACACCATCAGTGAGGCATAGTCCCATGCAAACGCGGTCGAGAGCGTAAAGATGCCGTAAAGTAGCAATGTGAGCAGGAACAAGCGCCTACGTCCGAAACGATCGGCTAGATAACCAAACACATAGGCACCGGCCATTATACCCACGAACCAGATACTCAGAATCCACGAGGCCTGCAGGTTTGTGAGGTGCCACAGGTTACGAAATGTACCGATCACATTATTGACGATCGTGACCTCAAACGCATCCAACAACCAGCCAACGCCGAGAGCGGCGGTAATTGCGATGTGAACGCGATTCCACTCCGCAATATCGAGTCTGCGCAATAGTGTTGTCACCGTAGGGTTTAACGTGAGAGGCATCGACGATCGGTTTTCTTCCTTTTTTGTACGAACAATAGCGACTGGATCTCTTCACGGTATTTTTTCGCCTGTTCGAGTTGCGGCCAATGGCCCGAATTTTCAAACCAAACGAAACGCTTCCCAGAAGGCGCTTCCAAGTTCTGGAAGTATCGCTCCGCCACGGAGCCCGACAGAAGATGATCATAACGACCTTGAAAAAAGTAGACTGGAATGAGAAGTTTTGGGACTCGGACGAAGAGGTCAATGTCATAGAAGCGCTGCCGAAAAAATTCCAGAACCCAGGACAAAAATCCGAGCGGGAGATTGACCAAATCGATCCAGGAGTAAACTGGCGAACTAAACGCCAGTTGCAGAAATTTCATCGGTGAAACCGGGTGAAACTCTTTGCCGGATAATCTTCGCACCCATCGATCGAGAATCATGAACTGGCGATAGGTCGTGTAGGACGATCCTCCGACTCGTCGAAGATCGGCCAAAGCCGCCAGATTACCCTGCTCTTGAGCTTTGGTAAACGCGTACTGGTAGCGCTGTCTTTCCGACGCCATCAAGCCCGCAATTTGTGCAACTCCAATATACGCCCAAAACAAATCCGGGTAGCGAGATGCCGCAAGTATCGCTGGCACGGTGCCCCAAGAATGAGCAACCAGGTAAACCTTTTCGATCTGCAATCTTTGGCGAAGCCACTCGACGACCTTTCGGATGTCTTCGACCATGACCTCAATACCGAGGGCGGGTTTGCGGCCGAATAGTCGGAACGATTTACCTGCGCCACGCTGATCCCAGTGTACCACTACAAATTTCTCTTCGAGTTGCGCGTTCTCGTGAGCGAATGGCATTTCCGGAAATCCTGGTCCTCCGTGAACCACCAGCAGAACGGGATGCGTCCGGTCCTTTCCTCTGATCAACAACCACTGGCGCGTATCTCCGAACCGCACTCGCACCAGCGAGCAGATACCCGCGTCCGCTTTGATCCGGGTGCGCTTTTGTATCCGGTTCCGAACGAGATACCGAATACAGATCGCGCCAATCAAAGTCGCCAACAACGATATCGCGGCGATTTCAAGTATTCTAAACAAGCTCATCAAACCAAGTTAGACGTTAGAATACTTGCCGGTTCTCGGTTGATTGTGGTCTCCGCCGGGGCCTGATGGCTGGGAGATAGTCCTCGCGTTTGCGTGCCTGAGGTGAGCTTGGCAGGTCGGCCGGCGAAAGATGAAAACACCGGCATACAGCTTCTTTCAGATCAAGGAACGCCTGTGCGAGGGACTCAGCTACCGCCTTCCGTGCCAACTCCTTTGAACCTTGCTTTGTTGGGTAGATCGGTTCGCCGAATGCGATCCAGATCGGAATTCTCCGGAGCGATAGCCAATTTTGCCAGCGATAGAGTCGGTCACTTCCGAAGATCACACATGGAACGATCGGCTTTTTAGAGAGGACGCTGAGTGCAGCCGCTCCCAGCCACATTGGGGCTCCTTCGACTACCGAGGAGCGACCTGCACGAATACCGCCCTCGGGAAACATCCCAACCGTGCGCCGTGATTCTAAACGTCGCAATGCGATCCGCATCGCAAGACGATCCCTTCCATTTCGCGTCACGGGAAATGCGCAAAGCCAATCTAGAATGCTCGCCGCCAGCGGATGACTAAAGAGTTCCTCCATCGCCATCCAGTCGACATATCGGGCGAAAAAGGCTCCTAAAAGTAGCGGGTCAAAATGACTGATGTGGTTGCTGGCAAGAATCATTGCCCGATCCTGGGGCAATCGCGCGATATGAATGATGTGGACGCGACAGAAGATAAAGAGAGAAACGCGACCGAAACAGCGGAAGCAGTGGGAAAATATGCGTCGCGCCAAATCGTTTTTCAGTCCTTTCGTCTTAATCATTCGGCTCCATCGGATATTTTCGATCTGCGATCCCGAGACGTTCAGCGTAAAGCTGCGACCAGCGTCCTTCGTTCATCGCACACATCGGTACCGCTTCCCACTCGCCACTTTTTCGATCTTTCACTGCGCCCTTAAACACACACGCGTCGAGTCGCGCTCGGACTACCGGATCCCGATCGGCGGCGGCCACGAGGCTAGCATGCATGAAATTATGGGTACCAATGTTGATCGTGTGCGCCTGACCTAATAAAAGCGCGAAGAGAGTGTCAGAAGGAATCGAGCCGTCGCACAGCAGCCCCACGAAATGAACAAACGCACGAACAGCCAAAACTGGATTTTGCGCGAGGGCTCCTGCCAAGCGCCATGGCAAGAGGGTAGAGCCGCCAGTGAGATTGGGATCACCGTCGGTGGTAATGGTCGAGAGGGCTCCAATTTTGTCGAGAAGCGCAGCAAGTAACTGTTGGGTCTCAGCTTTACTTGGAAGTAGCGCCATCACTGTGCCGGAGCGACGAGACATCAAAAGTGTCGCCCCTCGATTGCAATCAGGATGTCCACCCATGAAGGCATGGCCGTCTAATGACAGCCCTACCCCATCGCAGATTTTCTGCCACACCAGATTTGGCGACACCGGATTTTCTGAAAATGTTGTACGCCCGGTATTTGCTTCGGGCAGAAAGCTCAAATTTCGCCAGATCTGAGTGCGTCGCGGTTCGGCCAGGAACCAACGCACCAGCTCAGCAATGGAATCGATGTTCCTGGCGGTCACTGTGCAATTGTGGGCCAATTCCAACGGCAGACCAGTTTTCCCTCTGATATCGCGGACGAGATGAGTAAAAGCGTCGCGCAAAGGATTTAAATCTGTTTCCGAGCGGATCGAATCAGCCGGAAAACCATGTCGCCCGACTTGGGTGCTGTCGATATGAACCGCGACTTGCCGTAAACCACCTTCGCGCACCAAGCGCTCAAGGAACGCTGGATGTTCCAACAAAGTTTGGCCGTGCGTCATTAACATGGGCACCAGGCCGGATTGAACCGAGTATCGAACAATTTCGATCAGCTCATCTTGCTTGCCAGAACGCCAATAGGCATCAGCCACATCACCTCCAGTGATCTGCAAGCCGCCACTAGGCCCTTGGAAGCGCCGGTTAGCATCAATCTGCTCCTTGACTTCCGCGAGCGACGGGATCGGCACGCGATTGGCGTTGCTGGGCAAATAACAATGAGTACAGCGGAAAGAGCAGTAGCTGGCGCCGGTGATAAACCCACAATGGGTGAGGTGGCGTCCGCTGAGCTGGTTTGGAGTTTTTAACTCTCGCGGCAACGATGCCCACCGCGCGCGCAAGAGTTCGGCTTTTTCAGGATCGATCGGGTGGCAGAACGCTCGCCAACGCGCTTGCCAGCGATTTAACGAAATAAATGGCCGCATAGTTTAGTTCACCTATCGTGGAGCTATCACGTCACAGGATCTTGAATATTTCCGCGTGATCGCAGGACGGGATGATGGTTGAAATTTTCATCGCTTACTTGGCCTCGTTCAGGTTCCAGTTGTAATCCTGGAAGGAAATCTTCGCGTCTGCTGGAATGGCTTCGTCGCGATATTTATTGATAAAACCAACTGTACCGCCCGAGGCTACGAATCCATCTTTGTACCAATCAAAGATTCTGGAGACGGCATAACCGTTTCCCGCCGGTTTGATCGCTTCCGAACTGTTATTCAAGAACGCACGTGTCATTTCATTCAATTGCTGATCGAGTCTCGCCGCCGTATAGGCCTCTGATCGGAGAGGGGGGCAACTCCAGCTTGCGCAGTTAATGGCGAAATGAATGCGCGGCTCCTGAAACCTCGGAATGAGCAGCTTCCTCTCCAGCGCATAGAGGCTCGTCCTGTTTCCGGCAACGGTGATGTTGTTCTGAGTAAAAAAGCCGTAGAAAGGCGCAACATCACGCACGCTTCTGAGGGGATAGCGATCCAAAACGCCCGCGAGCACTAAAGCGTTATAAGCGTTGATATAATAGGCCAACTGCGCCTCGCGCTCTTGCGACGACGGACCGCTGGCACCGATCTGATTTATGATTTCCTTTAAGGCTTGAACATCAGCGCTGTTCTCTTTCCAAACTGAGTACTGGACTCCTGAGGTTTTCACATACTTCTGCAGCAATCGCGTGTAGTTCAATTCCCACGCTTCCATGCCAAACGTCGAGGAGTAGAGCAAAAGCCAGACAACCACTGCGAGTAAACGTTTCATTCCTTCAGAATGTCAGATGTCGCGTCGCAGAACATATTCCCTGTGTTCGTTGCATCTGTCAGGATTAGGAAACGACTTTCACTTTGCTTCCGGTATCTGTCATGGCTTCGCGGAATTTGGTGACTGCGTTTCAGGGGATTTAGTCCCTCCATAGGCGTCCCTAATTGGGTACCTGCTCACAACCGAGGGCTTGCTTCAGCAAGCGCTCGACATCGCCGTTCGCTGAACCCACTGAATTTTCTCTGAAACTCTTCGAGGATTTTCGACCGGCGATTCACGAGTAAAAAGCGGCTTTTATCGATCGATTGCAGGACCGATTTCGTAGGTCAACAAACGATCGGACCAATTTCTTTGTAAGGTTTTGATCCCTGATCCGACGAAAGTTTCTGAAGGTTGAGTCGCGTCGCTTGAATAGCTCGGGAAAATCCAGATCGCCACTCTCGGAATCTATTGAAAAACAATTATCCCCTCCAGTAAATATGAATCAAGATAGACCGTTTGGAGTTTTGCTCGTCACCGTGATGTTGGTAACGTCGTTGTTGACCGTTGGCCATACGCAGGAAAAGAAACTGCGAATCGTCTATAGTAGCCCAAGTCTTGAATTCTCCTGGCTCGCGGTAGCGGCAAAAACAGCCAAAGAGGAAGCCCAAAAGCTGAATGTCGAACTTATTGTCCAGGACGGGCAAGGAAGCTCGCCAAAACAATCGAGCGATCTGCGAAACGCAGTGAGCCAGGGTGTGGACG
>Ga0209647_1004668_pt1 | contig 10242 bp, 13 predicted proteins | sample GraSoi_2013_60cm_FD_185827 | JGI IMG/M metagenome (GOLD analysis project Ga0209647, IMG submission 185827) | Grasslands soil microbial communities from the Angelo Coastal Reserve, California, USA - Sample 9_17_2013_60cm (SPAdes) (version 2) | ecosystem: Environmental > Terrestrial > Soil >...
CCTGTAGGTCTATGAGGAAAGGAGAGTCAAGCTATGGATGCTGTTGATGTGCTTCTTCTTCTCTTTCTTGGTGGGCTTGCTTGCATGGCGATCCTTTGGATCCATGATGCACGCCTGCCAGGCAAGTTACGTCGGTACGGAGTCAGCATAGCAGGCCGCATCACCTATCGCTTTGTCGTGGGCAGGCCCCCCAGCTACACCCTGGTCTATCGCTACTCTTACAATGGCTCGACCTATTCTCGTGACGAGGGGGTGGAGAGCGAGGTCTACCGCACGGTGGACATCGGAGACAGAGTGGGTGTACGCTGCCTTCCTGAACATCCGCAAACGGCTCGGTTAGAATCTAATCTCTCAGGAAGTCAATCCTGGATCCTGGATGCTACGCCGAAGGAAGCCTCGTTCACCGAAGAGCTAGACGCATTGAGAGACGATGAGAAATGAGGTTTACCATGCGATGGGAATATCAACAGGCGATCTTCACCTGGCTAGAAGAGAGCTGGCGCTTACATTACTTTAACAACGAGGAAGTGCGGAACTGGGATCAGGGTCAATCCCCAACGCTGACCGACTTTCTCAATCAACAAGGGGGGAATGGATAGGAATAAATTTCCGCCATTCCAGAGTATGAGCTACAAAAAAGACTAGTTGGTCCTGGCTACGTTGCTGGATCGCATGTAGCCAACACGATGAGGATGTTTTTCAAGCGTTCACTGCCATAGTCAGTTTTCCAGATCAGCTCTCCGCCACTTTAAGGCGTCGTTAAGAAATAACTTCCGTTCTGGCTAACCCGAGGTGAGAGTTTGATATGAACTTTGTCATTGACAAACAAACTTGCACATCGGGGCAATACCTCCCATCACCAGGTTATCAGGCGGCTACCATCCCGCCCCACTGCACATTCGGAACCCCGGTGGACATTGCCCAGAGCTGAGACCCATTGCTGGCGCTGAAGGCGTAGATCGTACCGTCTTTCCCGTCGTTCGGCCAACTCTCCCCGTACACAACGCCATTGAATATGCCGAGCAGACCCAGACCGTTGCTCTTGCTTTGCTGCCAAAGGAGTTTGCCGGTAGTCGCGTTCAGGGCTGCAAGCTGACCACTACCTCGGCCATATTCAATGTAGAGCATACCAGAGGCAGCCCGTATGTCGTAAGTGTTGAACGACTTCTGCCAGACGAGCGCATGGGTGTGTATATTGAAAGCCAGGAGTTCACCGCCAAACGAGGCGGCATAGATCATCTCATTGGTGACGGTAACTATTCTCAAGCCGCCAGCAATAGCTGGTGACTGCCAGAGTTTGGATCCTGTGTGGGCATCGAAGGCATCGATCAAGCCATTATTTGACGGGCTCTCCTGTGTGACTTGCACATAAACGATGCCGTTCTGGACGATGATTCCCTTCGGAGCAATGAACAGCACATGGTTGCTGAGCTGCAACTGCCAGAGGAGCTTTTCCCCTGGCAGTTGCACGGCGTAGAGGGTAGAGTTGCGAGAGCCAGCCGAGACAGCTGTGTAATAAAGGACGTCATCTACCACGACGGGGCGGGTCCACTCCGCCTGCTTCGGCGTATACGTGGCAGTGATCGTTCCATTCGCTGGATTGACCGCGTAGATGGTATCGCTCGATGGAAAGAGAGTATTAAGTGGGAAGAGAGTATTAAAGTAGAGCAGGCCATCATCCACATAGAGGTCTGTCACTCTTCCGTGGAAGTTATGCGACCAGCGCAGCGCCCCGGTCTGCGCATCGAGCGCGGATACCGGACCATCCATAATGATGTAGACGGTGTCGCCGATGACGACGGGATCTCCAAAGAGGGATTGACCCGCAACATGGGCATGCCAGATGACTTTGCGGGTCTGGATGTTGAGTCGATACACACCATCCGACCGACTGATGTATATGCCGGGAGGCGAGGCTGGCCGACCAGCGGTTTGGGTCGTCTGATTGGGCCGTGTCGCCGTCCGGCTGGCCTGTGCCATGTGAAAGACCAGGAGCAGGCTGCCGACCAGCAAGACGGCGAACACCACCGCAGCGACCTGCGCGAACCGGAACGAACCGGTCCATTGTGCTGAGCGCAATATGGGTTGCAGCGATGGTCTCCTTTTTTTGTGCGATCCATGTAGTGTTGCCATCGATCTGGAAACCGGTTGCGCCGCGGCATCGTCCGCGGCCAGATGGGGCTCCAGCCGCTTCCAGACTCGTTCGGTCGAGTGCTGATCGGCCTCGTAGAAAGCAGCAAGGCGCTGGATCACCTTGATCTCCGGAGACGCCGACTCGTGCGACGAAACGGAAGCAAACTGGTCTACCTGCTCATCAATCGTATCGGGTGGAAAGGCCTCATCGTGATTCATCTATATTCCTCCTTATGATCTGGTGTAGACGTCGCGTAATAGAGTGAGCGCGCGTGAGAGGATCATGCGAATGGCGCCCTCGCTTTTGTTCAGACGAAGGGCAATCTCTCTGCAACGCAGACCCTGGGCGAAGCGCAACTGTAAGACCTGCTGATAGGTTTGAGGCAGCTTGGTCAACCTCCTATAGAGGATCGTCTCTTCTTCTTTGCGCATCGCCAGCTGGTCAGGGCTGTGGCGCTTGTCAGCGATGAGCGATTCGGCGGCTTGCTCCAGTGGAACAACTGGGTGGCGAGCCGAACGACGATGATAATCGGCACTTTTGTGAGACGCCACGCGCTGCAACCAGGCGAGTTGCCGCTGCTCGCTGAAGTGGGCGAGTTCCTGATGTTCCAGGGCGGCCAGGAACACTTCTAACAGGATATCCTCGGCCTCCTCGCGCGCTGGCACATACCGGCGTATATACGTCATGAGAGACAAGGCATACTGCTGGTATAACCTGGCGACGAGCGAATCGTCGAGTTCAGCAGTGGATTGACGCGGTCCGTGTTGCATGCAGGTATCCTTTACCATAACCGTTTTGTACCCTCATTTAATTCATCGCAGGGAGAGCAAAAATGTCACGCACGCTGCATGTTCTGGAGGAATGGCTGTTGCCCGCCTGAATGACGTCTGTGAGGGTAGGATAATCTGCTCCAGAACGGGAGCAACACGCCGTATTGACGGTTCGGGCCGCTTTGTTAGACGGAACCTGTGAGAAAGGGCAAAAGGTGTCCGATGAACAAATGCAGCGACTCAACATCGAACACCAGAGCGTGTGTAGCCAGTGGAACGATACGATCCGACCACGTCTCGTGGTCCTTTCCGGAGCTACTCAAGCCTCAGAAGAGAAGAAAGTAATTTTTTAACGAGTACTAAGTATATCCGCTTGCTTTGGCCAGGGAAAGAACGGCGTTAACAAGGACATCTTCTCAAAAGTAGGAACAGGTGTCTTTCCAGGTGGAATGACAGTGCTTCAAGCCACTGATGACTTTTGCACATCAAGCGTTGAACGCTGCCGTCACTTTCAGCGCGATTGATGGTGTGACCGTCCACATTGAGATGTGTACAGCAGCTCTGGCCTGAAACCCTGACGATCTGGCTGGTTGCGTTACGTGCGATCACCACGAGTTTGCTAGCAGTCGGTTCACTGCTCAGTGCTGCCATGATTCTCATCCTCCTTCTTCCCTTGAGATCGTGATGCCTGTTGCTTTTTACGCCGTCCCAGTTGGCGTGATAGCTCTGCGAAATCCTCTTTCTGTTGCTGCAACTCCTCCTCCAAGAGATACTCCTTCAGATTTCCATAGCGTGAGGCATGTGTGAGAGACAGACCAAATGCTTCAATGAGATATTGAGGACCGTATCGAGCAGACATGGCAGTGAAGCAGGTGATCCGTAAACATCGTGGCGTATGCCCTGTGAGGGCGCGAACCCTTTGTGGTACATACTGTTCAGGCACTGGTTGCTCATTAAATTTGGCTTGGTTACTGATGAACAGATAGCTTCGCGTCTTTGCATACGGTAGGGTTTTGCGCTTCAGCAAGAACTGTTCTAAGAGCAAGAAATCCTCAGCTAGCAAGTAGAGCGGCAGCCTGTCTTTTAGATGAATCACCCCTCGTTCAACATCCACATCACTTGTTCTAATACCGCGAATCTGGGATGTTGACAACCCATGATAGAAACACAGTGCCGCCAGGAACGCCTCCTCTGGCTGGCTGTAGATATTGGCACGAATGAGCCGTGCAAGTGCTTTCTGTTCGTCCATTGTCAGTGGCTCAATCGTTCGAGGAAGTTCCCTGCTCGGCAAGTTCATGACCGGCACATGGGTCACGACTTTTTTCTTCCTGCCGAGGCGAAAGAACTGGTAAAGATCTTTTCGCGTCAGTTCCCGGTGTGTTGGCTGCAAGGTGAGCAGGAACGCATGAATATGTTCCTCCTGGACCATCTCCCATCCAGAGAGATCTGGCATCTGCTCTAGGAGCCATCGAATGAGCTTTTGAAAGAGCATGAACTTATGGGCAATAGTCTTCACAGCAAGAGGCTGCTTCGCATGCTGCTGAATGTGTCTCTCTCTGAGCGTGATTTGCTCCTGAAAGTACACTTCCACCAAACGTCGGTACTGCTGCGGGATCAGCGCAAGCTTCGCCTGTATGGCTTCGAGCTTCTTTTCATCTCTGTTTTCACTTGGCAGGATGTGCTCCTCGATAAGAAAGGCTCTAAAAAACGTTGGAGAGAGATATTTCCCGATCTTCTTGATTCTCTCCTCCAGCCATTCCTCATCCACATCCCCTAACCGCAAAAAGGACTGCTCAGCTTCCTGCAAGAGGGCGGCAGCTCTTGCGAGCATTTGCGCTTGCGTTCTCACGGGTATTTCATGCCTCTCAAGAAATATGCCGAGCCGCTTGAACAGCCCTTTTGTCCAGAGCTTGGTAAAGGTGTTGTCAACAAACGCATCGCTGAGAAGAAATGCAACGCGTTTCTTAAAGGTACAAGCAATACAGATATATCTCTCGTACTTGATATCAGATGGCCGTAAACTGCCTCCACATTCGTTGCAGCACGGACTCTCCATTCGTCTTGCTCCTCTCAAATGGGAGGTAGAATTCGCGGCACGGTCCCATTGACAACCTTTTGTGTCTCTTGTTTCCCTTCTTTTGGCTGACCTGTCTCAATGACTGAGGGGATATGTTGCCACAGATCTGAAGGGGTGCAATCGAGCGCTGTGCAGAGCGCATCCATCGTCTGCGCTTTCACCTGTCTGGGTTCTTCCGTCAGTAAGGCGCTAATGGAAGGAGCTGAGAGCTTGTAGCCAGCTTTCTGCTCCATAAGCCTGCTCAGTTCTGCTCCCGACCAAATGCCACGATCTGCCATCACTTGCCTGAGTCTCCATTTCAAAGCCATGCCGTCACTCCTCTCCATCTGACAGCAACGTGCGCCACTTTTCTTGAGAGAGCCGGACGCGTTTTTCAAGATAGTCGGAGCTAGGGGTCGTGTAGGTAAAGGTTGTGCTGATCTCGACGTGACCAAGCAACTCTTTCAAGGTGAGCAAATCGACTCCTCGCTCAGTCAGACTTGAAGCAAAGGCGTGGCGTAACTGGTGCGGACTAAACATCTCGTCAGTAGTGAAGCCGAGACGCTCAAGTCTTCTCTGAAGGGCATCGCGTGCGGTGTCTTTCTTAATCCTTTTCCCACTCTCTGAGAGAAACAGTGGGCCTTCCTTTGTGGAAGTAAATAGTGGTCTCACGTGTTCCAGATACCACCGTAACAACTGGTCGAGTTCATCGAGCATGGGTACCCACCTCGACTTGTATCCCGACCCACGTGATCCTTTCCCGAAACGCACATGGAGCTTGCCGCGCGCTCCCAGGTCGAAGCGGCAATCTTTGACATCGAGCATGACGGCCTCGTTACTGCGCAGCCCGGCCAAGGCGAGCACTTTGAACAGGGCATAGTCACGTGCAATGGTCGCGAATTTCCTCGCCCTGCTCATTTCTTCTTTCATCACTGCCCAGAAGCGCTCAAGGACTTCTGGTTTCGGAGGGATGACCGCTTCTTCTCGATCATCCTCTCGATGCAGATGTCGATTGAATTTATCGAGCACAACGGGAACCGAAACCCGATAGCGTTGCCAGAGTTCATGAGCATGTCGCGAACGGAGGTAATCGAGAAAGGTGGTAATGTTGGATTGATACTTTCTTTTGGTAGCATACGCGAGCCCCTTGCCCACTAACTGTTCGTAGAAGCGGTCAACATCGTGCGCAGTGACTTCCCAGATGAACTTGCCAGCTATCTTCAGAAACGTATCCAGATTCCGATTGCTTAACGCAATATACGCCTCGCTATATCCTAAGACACGCTGTTGCTGTTCCCAGAGCCCTAAGAGCTTCGTCTGATATGCGAGGGACTCTTCGTAGGTCGGCATGAGCTGCTCATGTGCTTCAGCCGTCCCTACGATTTTCAAATATGGGGTATCCGACATACACGTACACACTCCATTAATTACTACCTAAGATATTTAGGCTGTACCTAATATATCACAGCAGGAGTAGGAATGGGAAGATCCGCTATCCCCAATGGGTCACTGGAAAGCAATTTGAACCGGACTACATGTATCGTGCCTTTTCTGCGATTTGCGAGACACGGCGGCTTTCGAAGGCAGGGTACGCACGCTTTCGGGATTTCTTGCTCTATGGGGAACGCCATCTTTCGGGCAAAAAGGCGCTGATCAATATCTTTCAAGACACACTCGCCCTGGAATACGGAGAGCATCCCCTCGCCAAATATTCGGTCGAATGGCAACCAGACGATAAACATCTGCTGCGGGTGGGCAATCCGCGCCTCTATGATCATCCCTATCAAAGCCCGCAATTAGAACTCTGGTTGCCAGATCAGGTTGAATGGTTTGTGATTATCCAGGCTGCTCCCTATGGATCACGTCCACGACGCAAACGTGCAGCTCGGATCTTGCTGATGCAGCCGCCTTTGTTGATCGATGGAACACAAGGCTAATCGGCGACTGTATGCGGAAGTCACGGCGAATTTATGGGAATGGTGACAATCTGCATTGTCAACGTCCATCTGTAATCTAGTGACCCCAGTCAGAGTGGTGCAGCAACCTAGCATGAGGGCGTCGACGAGCCAGGGGCTCCAGTTGTTCATTCTCTGCTTTGGCCGACAGGGCCATCATGCTTTGGGGACACGTGAGCTGCTCATCCAAACGCCTCCCGATGTTTCCTGATAAATTCCTCAAGGCCCATTGGCTTGTGACCCGTGATGTTCTCGATCACTCCATTCGTGCCGGAGAAAACGCCTGCCGCGTGATCTTGCGCGACTTCAAAGAGGTGCTGTGCCACGAAAGGTGAGTCCCGCTTCACCCATTGCTTGCGGAACGCTTCAAGCGGTATTCTTTCGTAGATGATTTTCCGTCCTAAGATATCCGAAATCTTCGCAAACGCCTCGGCGTAGGTGTACTCTTTGGGACCAAACAGTTGGTATGTTTTCCCTTGATGGGCTGATGGATGCTCGAGAATGCTCGCGATGAGACGAGCTTGATCCTCCGCCGCGATGGGCGCATGCTTGCTTTCGCCAAACGGCATTTGCACAAGACCGTCTTTGATGCTTTGCGCGTAGGAAAGAAACCATTCGGCAAAAAAGGTCGGGTGCAGATGGGTGACGGCAAGGCCAGACCAATCAAACACGCGTTCCGCCGTCCAGTGATTGAACGCCGCGTGACTCTTCGCTTCGCGCCTCGCGGAGATTTGCGACAGATTCACGACCGTTGCAACAGTCGCCTCTTTCGCGGCTTGAGCGAAGTAGGCTGTTGCCTCTATGAGGCCCGGAGCAATGGGATAGACGAAATAGGCTCCTGAAACGCCTTCGAGTGCGGGCCGAATCGTCATGAAATCGAGAAGATCACCCACGGCGATCTCTGCACCTCGTTGTTGTAATGGTGAACTTTGTTCGTCTTTCTTATGAACGAAAGCCCTCACTGTATGGCCTCGCTCAAGAAGAAATTCGACGGCTTTACTGCCGGTGTTTCCAGTTGCTCCCGTAATGAAAAACAGTTGTGAACTCATCGTGTTCCTCTCTGCCATGTGTTGCATAGCTTGGCGCGTTTCTGGAAGTCAAGCGCATGCGCCGCAGGCGAACCACCCGGCATGAAACCCCGGCCTCGCTCTCTTGCTTTGTGGTGGTTTCAGACAAAATGTACACTTGGCAGACGCTCTTTTTTCTCTGAAAAATGACACGTCAGCATCTCGCATCCCATCAGCTTTGCTCCTTCTTTTTTCTCCTCTCGCTCGTCGTACGAGCATTCCTTTAGGAGAAGCGCGTCCCCGCTTGTCGGCGAGGCGCTCCGTGTGAAAGGTATCATGGGCATCTCGATGAGGCGCCCACGAGCAGGATCACTTACACCTGTGCCAGACCCCCATCGACGAACAGTTCGATCCCGGTAATAAAACTGCTGTCATCCGAGGCGAGGAACACGACGGCTTTAGCGATTTCGTCAGGATCGCCCAGCCGCCCCAGCGGGACGGTGGTCACGAGTGACCTCACGATCTGCTTACTCTGTTCCTCCGTCTGCCCCAGGTTATTGAGGAGCGGAGTGTTGGTCGGACCAGGGCTGACGGCGTTGACACGGATCTGGCGGGCTTGCAGGTCCAGGGTCCAACTGCGCGCGAAGGAGCGGACCGCCGCCTTGGTCGCGCTGTACACACTGCTCTCAGGAAACGATTTGATCGAGTTAATCGAAGCGGTCAGGATGATCGACCCGCCGTCCTGCAAGAGCGGCAGCGCCTTTTGCACCGTGAAGAGCAACCCTTTGACGTTGATGTTGAACGTGTTGTCGAAGTGGGCTTCAGAAATCTCCCCCAATGAAGCGAATTCCCTCCCAACACCGGCGTTGGCGAAGACGATATCGATGCGGCCATGCTGCTGCTTCACCGTGGCATACAGGCGATCAAGATCCGCGAGCTGGGAGACATCCCCCTGAACCGCGGTCACGTTCTTCCCGATCTGTCGCACGGCTGCATCCAGTTCGCGAGGCCTTCGACCAGTGATGTAGACGTACGCGCCTTCTGAGACGAAGCGCCGGGCCGTGGCCAGGCCGATGCCGCTGTTGCCACCCGTGATGACAGCGACTTTTCCTTCAAGTTTTGTCATGATTCTTTCTCCTCTTGAGAGCATTTCATCACGCAAAGGCCCGAAAGCCGGGGTTTGGACCATTCCCTCCACTTGACGAGCCCATGCCCTCTCTGATACCAGTCTAAGGAGGAAGCGTCATGAAAGCGTTATGGGTATCGTCATGAACGGGAAATGCTGTCATCGGTTTGCTATCCTGACGCAGATCAGGGATGATAGATTGCCAACGATCGGCCGGATTCGCGCGTCGAGACGATTATTCCTGAAAGTTTCTGCCCGAGATCAGTGCCTTGTCATCATAGCTCATCTATTTTTGGCATCATTGACGAAAAAGACAGTGTGATCCAATGCCAGCAAACGGGTTCTCGGACCGGTTTGGTGAGAAAAAAGTAAACCGGTCGAGCTCTGCGCAATCGCTTTACCGATCACCGGATTGCTATGCTGCCTACGAGGTATTGCGCGCCCGCGGAGCCGAGTTCCTTACCCCGCCCGTCGATTGGGGCTACGAGATCCGGGCCTTCTTCCGTGACCCCGATGGTCATCTCCTGGAGATTTCCCAGACATGATCAGTGCCTTTGGATTGAACCAGCAAACATTCCTCTAAAACAAAGTTGTACACCGGACGCGCTGACGATCACCGATCATCTTCGGTGGTCGCCAGATGTTTGTTGGCTACCTCATGATCCTGGAAAGAGGAGCGCCAGGGGCCGGAACCGTGAATAAACGGTTGCATGATGGCCTTCTCAGCCTGTATGGTATGGTTCAGGTCATGCGCGGCCCATTCATGTATTAACTGGCCGAGTGTTACTGTTCCAAGCTCACTATGCTCAGCGGTACGGTTGAAGTCCTGGGGGGTGACGCGCTCCAACACGGCGAAGCTGGCCTGGCGCAAGCTGGCAAATTCATTGGCCAGTTGCTCTGGCGATGACGCTGTATTTTTTGTGCCTTGCGTATCGGGGTCAAAAGCGGGGATAGCTTGTCCCGCCAGGATTGCCTGCACACGAACGGGAAAGATATGTTCGGTATCAAGTAAATGGATCAGGCACTCTGTTGCTGACCATTCACCTGCGGCAGGCTGGCGGTTCAGCAGGTCAACGGGCAGTGTCTTTGTCATATTCAACCAGCGCGGCGCGGTTGTGGCGAGAACGGCTTTTACCATATCTAGCGCGTCGGTCATGATAGTCTCTCCTCTTTATACCACAAGAAATTTCTCCT
>Ga0209647_1004669_pt1 | contig 10237 bp, 12 predicted proteins | sample GraSoi_2013_60cm_FD_185827 | JGI IMG/M metagenome (GOLD analysis project Ga0209647, IMG submission 185827) | Grasslands soil microbial communities from the Angelo Coastal Reserve, California, USA - Sample 9_17_2013_60cm (SPAdes) (version 2) | ecosystem: Environmental > Terrestrial > Soil >...
GTTCATTAAAGAGATCGAGGAGATCCAGAAGATACCGTTGGGCGCCCTGCACTTCTCTGCTGACGCCAGCCTCACCCACGAAAAGGTTTCGGTTTGGTATATTGTTGTTATTCTGCCAATTCTTGACTTCGGCTAGGAAGACTCGCACGGCCTCTTTGTTCCAATACTTTATTCCTCCATACGGCGAATCCGGCCAGTTTCGGACTGGCCCTGGATAGGCAAATCGACCGCTGTTGAGCCACCGGATAGTATAGGCAGGGGGCGCATACATATGGAATGAGTACACGATACTCGGGTCGTTATAAGTGCGGAGAAAGCTTAGTGTACGTGGACTTGCCCAGTAAGTGGGTTCGAGGATAATTGGCGTAACCGGATCCCAGAGTCTGATCGTCTGGATAGTGCGCTCGTACAGGGAATTTAGCGTGCCAGCGTATGTCTCTGACATCTCGTCAAAATATCCCGGAGAGATGTCATCTGGAGTGAATGGTTCATTTAAAAGATCGTACCCGATTACATTGTCGAAGCAGCGAAGATACTTGGATAATTCGCCCCACATCGTAACAAAACTATCGCTACACGCTGGGGAACACCATAACCGGAAGTCGTAATTGTCGGCTTGGAGGGAAAAAATCCGACCCGGTACGTGACCCAGCGTTATGATAACCTTCATTCCAAAATCGCCGGCACGCCGGATACCAGCCGCTAGCCGAGTCAAGCTTTCTTCCGTGATAACACTCTCAACTCCGCTTTCATCGACCAGGTACCGAAAGTCTTGCGCATCTCCGACCGCCCCGAATCTCACAACCGTGACGCCGGCTTCTGCGGCCCTCTCAAAATCGGCTTCGGCCGCATCCGAAAACATATTGACACCACCAAACCCGCGGATCCAGTAGTCGGTTTTCCCGGTCTCGTTGCTGGCGCACCTGACTTCCGTTCGGTCTTCGAGTCTTTGCTGCTGCACCGGGAACGGCCAACCTTTCCGCATGTGATAAATGTAAAAGTTGATTCGTTGCTCCGTGACCTTCGGATTGTGGTACAGAGCGATTTCCGGATCGTCTGCACACTCCGTGAAGGTGAAAATATCGTCTGCCCTGATCTTCCAAATTGGAACCTTGAGGATATGAGAAAAAACAAAAGACAGCCAGTAATCATCTATTAACCGGTACTGATAGCGCTCCAACGGATAGGAGAGCGCCTTTTGCATGAGGTGCTTTGGAATCAGACAGTTGTCGGCATGAAGGAAGTGTATTTGGCGGTCCGTCTTGGACTCGTCGTAAAATTTCAGGAACTCATAGTCAGTCCAAAATCGGTGAGGCATTTCTTCATCCAGCGCGTGTGGCCTGAATACATGGCCACGGCAGCATAAGACCGACTCAGGACCGTACTCCTTCGATTTGTTGATGAAGGCTGAGATATAACCCGGCAGTGGCTTTACGTCATCATCGCATATCAAAACAAGATCGCTGCGAATAAGGCTTGAGATAGCGAGCCGGATAACGCAGTAGAAATTCTCGGTTGAATGAATGATCTTCAGCTCAATCTGCTGCTTATATTTTTCGTAAAGGCCATCTATTTCCTGTCGCGCGTCGTAGTTGTTATTCCATATAATAACTTCAAATCTGCCAGAAAAATCCTGAGCGACAAAAGCCTGAAGAAGGGCATTCATGTTGTACACCCTTTTGTAGGAGCAAATTACAACCGAGACATCGTAGCTCTCCAAGTCGCCGCCTTGTCCTAAGGGGACTGGAAGACTGCGGTAGATCGCAGTATTCTGCATCGACGCGAGAAAAAAATCTCCTGTCAGGCAGCGTTTTATGGGAGCGTGCTTCAGATAGTCAGATGTCTGTCGAATCAGATCAATCTGCTGTAGTTTCCATTCCGCCTCCTGGATTGACTCGTAGTAGAATGGGTAGTCATCCCCTAAATATTCAACTACACCCGGGAGCCGGTTTATGAGGATCGGGGTATTCCTTATTATGCACTCCACAACTGTTGTGTTAGCAGGTGCATCAAAGAGATTTAGAAAGACGACGCTGTCCTGCAGCAGGGCATCATACTGATCGTCGGAGACGCGACCGAGTGGGAGCACGGAATCGTTCGGAGTTATCGAATCCCATTTGAAACCTTCATGGACAAGAAGCTGCTTGGAAAAGCCGGGTAGGTTTAAGTCATAAAAAGCCTGGAAATTCCGTAGGAATTCTCCACCGCAAACGAGGCGCTTTTGTTTTCCGTTCGCGAAATGCTGAAACGAAAACAAACGGTCCGTTGTTTCAACCGGATAGAACAGACGAGCAACCGGAGCAGGACAACCTTGGCTTTGAAGGTAATTCTTAACGTATGTCGATAGGACAAAGATTCCGAGGCAGTTTTGCACGCTCGCCTTCCAGCAGTCGTCATTCAACAGCCTGTCCAGATCCGGAAACCAGCGGAGGTTATGCTTTGGTACTTGATGCACAAAGCCTACCCAGGGCTTAGCAATCACTCTTCGTTCGGCGATTTCGTCTTCTACCGAGCCGATGATTCGGACACCCCCCTTACAATGTAGATATTCCGAGAGCAAGCGGCATACATACTTCCACCCACCTCGGTGATGCTGCCAAGGAGTTAGCGTGCTCGCGTCGAGCTTTCGGGCATCGGTATACGGACCGAAGCTGTCGAACTCGGAGCTGAATTCCCCGCAGGCGTCCATGGTAAGAATCCGCTCTGGCCCAGCCTAAGGAAGGCCAGACTCGATGAGAAAGAAGGCTAAAGGAACGTCCGCGGATGTAAAGCAAAAAGAGCGTGCAACGGTTTTAGCCGGCTCGTCTGCCATCGTAAGCAAGACGCTCGAGCAGCGTTCCACCGGGTAGCGTCGGAGGCGACCGAAGTCTGAAAGGATAGCCAAGTCAGCTTTGGCATTAAGCTGTGCAAGAGACTTTGCCTCAAGATTCTCTCCGAGATCGAGTTTTACCAATGCGAAACTATAGAGACTCGTGGCGGTGTCGGGGTGATCTGGACCAAGTTCCTTCTGGTTGATTTGGAGCGCTTCCTGATAGAGAGGTTCGGCCCTGGCGTAATCACCCATCTGGGAATAGAGAACGCCCTGATTAAGGAGACTCGTGGCGGCGTCGGGGTGATCTCGACCGAGTAGCTTTTTGTTGAGTTGGACTGCTTCCTGAAAGAGGGGTTCAGCGTTGGCGTAATCACCTATCCTGGAATAGAGAAAGGCCAGATTATTGAGACTATTGGCAGTGTCGGGGTGTTCTGGACCGAGCGCCTTTTTTCTGATTTGGAGAGCTTGCTGAAAGAGCGGTTCGGCCTTGGCGTAATCGCCCATCTGTGCATACAGAACCGCCAGGTTACTGAGACTGACCCAATTTTGCGGCCGTGTTTGTTTAAGTTATCTGACCGGCTCCACTAAAACGCAGGGCGCGGAATGGCAGGGACCTATAGACCGTGTCTTCTGCCAGCCGATAAAAGGTTCCAATGATGCTATGGTGGAGCGTTATGTCGGAGTTGCCCGTCCACTTTGACCGCAGTTGCAGGCTGCTCGACGATCCTCCGCCAACGTCGAAAGCTTGTTTGGCCTTTTTAGCTAGCCGGAAGCCGCTGGATCGTCTCACGGCTTATTCTGCATCTTCTTGAACTTCGAACAGCGCTTTGGCTCGCTGCGGTAATGTTAAAACGTTTGTGCAACAGATCTACAAGCCGCGCTCTGATTTCCACCTCATCAACTTGATTGCATGGCTTTTCCTTTTCGATCGATATCGCGTCTCGTATTCTCGCTAGTGCTCCCTCAGATTCCTGTTTGGCCGTCGCATAGTTAAACGAGCGTCCGCAGAAACATACAATTGGGATCCGTTTCCGGCGTTGTTCCAAGAATGTGATCGCCTCTTCGCAAAATATCTCTCAAAATGTCTCTGATTTCGTTCTCCATAAGCATTCAGGTTTTAAATTTAGGAGAAATGGAACTATTCTCCTTTTTCGCTGATGACTCGGGTAAGCTGACCTACCGACTCGCGGATTGCATCGGCGATCAATAACGCCGCAAAAATCGTGACTGCGTTTTGTTCAGCAGCGGTTATCTGTCCGCTCAAGTGTTTGGCTTGTTCGAGGAGTTGAATTTCGTCTGCCATAGATCAAGAATTTTCACGAATTAGACCGGCTGGGCCAATACTTCATTGTGCGTATTTGACTCGGGCCGGTTCATTTTGTTCCCGGTGGAGCTTTCTTGGGTGGTTTCGGTGGGCCGGGCGGAACTATTTGCGGCTTGGTTTCGCGCTTTGGTTCCGGGTAGCGGTCCGGTTCTTCGATTCCACGCTTACGCTTCCGCCTCGGTTCTTCTACTGGCATTATTTTTCTTACCGGCTTTTCCAATACTTTTCCCAAGCCTGCTCCAATCCGGCCCGAGTATCGACGATACTGTGACTGATCAAAAAACTTGAGTGCCGCGCAACGAACGCATTCCACCCGGCCGCGAATGCTTCCCGTTCACCGGCTTGGATTAAGTCGCCCAGATCCTTGATCGCTTTCTTCATTTTCGGCGAAGCCATCACCTCTTCAAAGATCCCTTGTTCTTTGAGGAAATCGTCAAAATCACTGCCCCGATGCGGACTGGGTTTTTCTATTTTGGCCATCGCGAGGGGTTCGAGCCCGGGGTTTTATTTAGTTCTGATCAACGTTTTGTTCGTGGTCAGCCAAACTTAAATACTCGGGCTCCAGAGAACCGTTTTGGCTATCGGAAGACATCTGTTGAAATCCGCAGGTTAACAGATACCCAAATGGCTTACGAGCGATAACAAGGGATCGTGCGGATATTCAGTATTGCGGCGCAGGTGGAAGAGTCTGGTAATCTGGACGCATACGCCAAATCCAAACCAGCGAACCGATGGCGAACCTTCGGACATTTCTGGGATGCCGAGACCAAGCGGAGTGTCGCCGGGCACCGGAATCAGACCGATAGAGCGCGTGCCGATGAAAATCGTGATGCCACGGCAAGATTGTTCTATGCCCGGCTCTGTCCGTTCTGCCGAAAAATGCGGGGTATGATTCAGTCAACCAGTAGGAAGCAATTCCGTGCTGTCTGCCCGAAGTCCGGGGCGACCGGACCGGGAGGCGCAGCCGCCCGGCCTTCGGCGAGGAGTTTCTCTCGCAGCCGAAACCCGTCTTATCAGTGAATCTGGTCAAGCTCGGGCAGCGATACAACGCTCTCTTGCTCGTTAGGATCCGTGCGTGCAATGATCGCAATGCAGCTCTCCGTATCGCTGGGATTGTAGGGTAGATGCGGCATATTGGCAGGGATGTAGAGGAAGTGCCCGGCCTGAGCGAGGAGATGTTCTTCCAGTTTCTCGCCATACCACATGCCAGATAGACCGCTCAGAACATGGATGGCAGTTTCATGAGCTTCATGCTTGTATGCCTTCGCTCGTCCGCCGGGAGGAATGGTCACGATCTGCAGGTGGATTCTCTGCGCCCCCACCGATTCCGCCGAGATCCCTGGCGCGTACAAAAGGGCTTGCTTGCCGGTGAATTCCGTCCCTGCCCACACGACTCTGCAGATCGGCTTGCTATGGCGATTGGTAATTTCCGGCATCATGTTTACCCCTTCAACGCCGTGAGCATCTTTAGATCGTTGGACAATGGCAAGGTCATTCGATTCGGGGGCCTATATCGACGTCCAGACGTGGACCTCGGATACTTCGAATTCCTTTCCGGTCAGTATCGCTCTGCATTCGCCGCCGGTATCAATCAGTGAATTCACTGATGCCTACCCGCAAAAGAACGAAACGGACGCGACGAATAATGATTGGTGATATAATATGTTCCATGATGACGCACCAAGAAAAACTAACAATTTGGTCTAACGCATACACTGCAGCATTAACAGGTCTTTTGAGCAAGAGAATCAATGATAGGGAAAGGTATACAGCAAATAACGTTAGTGCAATTACAGACCAGTGCAAAGCGTTTGCGGATCGGACTCTAAGCGATGTAGCAGTGTATGGAGACAAGGAAGAATAAGACTAAAGGCGGTTTCAGCCTGACTGACAATGCTCCTATCGTTCGAACCACTTGACGAAACATGCATTGTTTCCTGGTCAAGAATAGCAGCATTGTACTACACAGATCACATAACGCTATTTTGCCTGCACGCGCAAAGTCTACAGCTTACCTTGAAGCACTGGAACAGGCTGCTTGATACAATGCCGATCGAAACGTTTTGGGAACGTGCACGTTACCCGAATAGCTGGCATAACTGCTTTTAACCTTACGAGATGACAGGCGGTTAGTTAAACACGACAAAAATGTGACAAGCACGCGGGCTCACCTAACCGCGCCTCTTGTAATGCAAGTGCGAAGGCAAAGTGATGAAGAACCGCCTGTTATCAGGCGTGAGGTAACATCAGAAATGGTTGCTGCACGGAATAGAGCAGCAGACGAACTATTAGCACAAATCAGAGCAGAGAAAGCCAAGCGGACAAAGTAAAAGCGCTACTACAATGCCTCGTGGTGGTCCGCAGCCTAATGCTGGTAGAAAGCCAGTTCCTAACAGTCAAACGATCTGCTGGACCTTGCAGCAATCGACGATAGAACTTGTTAAAGCCGAAGCCAAACGGCATGGCAAAACACCTGGAGTATTTGCTGGCCAGATTTTAGCCGAAGTGTTGCAGGTTAACGGCGATTCGAGCCGGTAAAGACCACGCTCTTGAGCGTTCACGCTTGGCTCTAGGGGGAGCGTTTCAGGTTCGCCGAGTTACAGATAGCCAAGGGAGAAGAAACACGTTCCTAGGACCGTTCTGCTGGATAGCGTTCGCGGAGGCGGGCAACGATGGCGTCCCGCTTCTCCTTCTCCTATGGGTACGGTATCACGAAGACAGCGTCTAACAGCAAAGTCTAGCAAATGGAGCATCGAAAAAACGTTCCTAGGCCGGTTCTAGCGGGTATCGCTGCCGCATCTCCTTGAGCAGTTCTCGGATCTTATCGAATGCAGCGTTTTGTGCGTCACCATAGCGTGGGGCAGATGATGGCCACACGAAAAAGTTTTCCAACAGCAAGAGTAAAGTGCTGATGTCGTTCTCTAGCACTGCATCTTCCTTTTTGAGTCTTTCGATTGCGTTGCCATCTCTTACAGACTCGTTTTCGAGATTGGCAACTCTGTGCTCAACGTTAAGAAATCTCGCTTCAGACATAGGAGCAAGCATACTTCTTTTGTAATGCGATGTCACGCCTAGCAGCTTGCCAAGTGTCCTAGTGCTCGGTTCTAGCACCAGTAACCGCAGCAAGGCAAAGCATCCACGCTTCAGGTTCAATTAAGACTTCGTTCAATTTGATCCGGGATGCCGTAACACCATCAGGCATTGGCAGTAGTCGAACCGATGCTTAAAAGGAACCGTACCCATACCGCCTCGTACAGGTTTATCTCATTGCGGACAAGCGCACTGGGATCAACCACCATAACTGGTGACTGAATCCTGGGAATCTCGGTCGCGTTTCGGTGCGTCTACGATCTCTTTTGCTGCCTCCTTAAGGGGGGCCCCGGTCATCTCCAATAAGGAGGCTAGTTCGTTATGATAGGCGATGCCGTCTTCATATATTTCCTCCTTGGTTGGCTCGGCTATGGCTACTGCGTCACCACCCCATACGGTAATATCGGTATTTACCACTGTCCCGATGCCACGGACCCGTATCGAAAATTTGCCCCAGCCCAACGAGTTGACCGACTGGATCACGTATGTTGCTGGGTCAAGCACAAGCCACATGCCCGGCTCTAACTTTCTGCATTTGATTGTTTTCATTGTCGGCAGACGCTTTCAAGATCTCGCTCGTGAACGGTCGCGATCGGATTCCTTTTCTGGGTGAGTCTACCACCCCCCCCAATTTCTGTCCCGTGTCAAAAGCGACTTATTGGCGGAACGACCTCACGTCTTTTCGTCCTTCTCTTCGCGTTCGGCCCGGCTGCGCAACTCTTCGGCGATACGCTGCCGCTGTCCCCCCGTTAAATCCGCGTGATCGAGCAACTCCTTAAGTTCTTGATCGGTTAATGGTTGGCTCAATTCACCGAGCGCACTTCTCACTCTTCCTGGCTCATCGAAGTCAAAGCACCTCAATATTTCTTCTGCTCTTTCTGAACTAATCATAGATTTCGTTGACGCCCGGAAGCGGGTATGGTGACGTTCTTTAACCCAGCTTTCTGTTCGGGGGACAGCGATTCGACATGCGCCTTGATCCGATCTCCCAATTCGACCGTTTTCCCTAGTTGACGTTTCCAATGGTCGCGACTTTTCCGTGTTCGGAAGTGAGCGGTCGCTCCTTTTGCGTGCCTTGCTTGAACAGCGCGATCGCCAGACCAACGCTCTGCTCAACGTAAATCACGAAAACTTTTTCCTCGTTGCCAAGAAAAACCGTGCAGACGCTCGTCGCAGCTAGCCACGGATCTGAACTTCGACAACGGGCTTACTCCCGCCCCTGTCAAAAATTCGATCCGCTCGAGTTTCGGAAGTTAATCTAGGCCCTAAATCCGCTCGATCCAAATCGTTGACCGCACCAGAGCATCACGCAATTTAACCCAGAGTAAATAGGTGGATGAAGTAGTCGTCCCGCAGTGGTGGAACTGGAACCTGGAACCAACCGCAGTGGAGGCCGAATAAAGAAACCAATAAAGTAAGAAAAATAACGTAAGTTTATGAGCAACCAGCAAAACCAAACTTCACAACACCCTTTGCGAGGCAAACCAGATGAATCCCAAATTGCCCGGTGGAACCAAACCCCAGAAGTTCAGCACGATCCTGGTCGATAAGATCGCGAGCGAGATCAAGCACAACCAAAATTACGATATTGAAATGGTCCTGGGAGTAGACCGAGCTGTCATCAAGCGCATAGGCGATTGCATCATTCTGGTGGCCGGTCCTCGCGACCAAGTCACAGCAATCCTCAGAACTACAGGAGTATGAGTGACTTTTCTCATTTTTTTTCATAGACTGACTTCCAAATGCGGTCACAGACAGCCGCCTCGCGTTCAGGAAAAACGGTCTGCCCTTTGCCGACATCGCGCACCACCTGATGGATTGAGCAAGGCGAAAGCTTCAGTGAAGCATGCCGATTGGAACTGGTGTTGCTACAGAACTTTTCGACTTCATGTATCGCGCAACGACAGATATCAGGAGCGGCTAAAACGGGCCGAAGCAGCGCCGAAGATTTTCTGCGTGAGTACCACATCGCGAACGTTCGGAAACACGCGCCGCGGAACGTGATTGCAAGCTTGTGGTGGTTAGAGCGCAGATACCCGAATCAATTCGCTTTGAAGCCGGTTCACCGCTCCGAGGGACCGAGCGAGCAGCCGATCGGTGACAAGATCGATGAAACCCAATTGCGGCGGTACGCTGAATTGATGGCCGAGTTCAAGCGGGAGAACGAGGCTAAAACTCCATCCCTTCCGGCACCAGAAACGGCCGGCGAGTGATTAGTAATCATTGGGTTATAAAACACTCTTTAATCACAATCGATTGAACAAGAGCGATTTGCGACGAATGCTGTAAGACCAGTCCGCTTGCTTGGACATTCGTTGGACGTTTTAGTCCTTCCGGCGTGCGGGACAGATCTGCTCACATGAGCTGTTTCGGCGCATATCATCTAACGTGGTTTGGAAACAGCGGATACAACAGGGCGTCAGATTGGATGTATACCCCAGTCAAGGTGAAATAGAGTCACCGTGAAATCATCGTTGTCGCCGACATCGATTTGCCGAAAGCCGACGACTCGCGAGTTCGTCGTACCGATACTCAAGCAATGGTTGAATGCTTCGTCCGTGACGTACACGGGAATCGGCCCGGCCCATTCGATCGAGGAGTCATCGTTTTCCGCGTGATAATACCAGTATCGATTGTTTACATCGCCCAAGGTGTTTGCGTACACCGTCACGCAGGAGCCCGGTTCCATCGCGAACCATCCAATGGTCTGCCAGCCGCCCCCCTCACCTCCACAGGCATTCGGGCTCCGGAACATGTAGGCAACCCAGACGCGTTGATTGTGACCGTTACAGAATGCAAGCATTAGCACCCTCCTCTCGGCGGCAGGACTGTTGGCGCTTGGTGTGAGGTCGGCTCGCGCTTCTCTATAGCAACATCGCCGTACTTCCCGGATTGGTGGAGAGCTACGCCTGCGCGGCGTTTTTCGTTTTGCGGCTTCTGGCCTCGCGCAACTTGCTGAGAAGCGTGGGGAGGTATCGGGGGCTTTGCCGCCGTCGGGGGGATGTTAGATG